>ERZ791908.186-NODE-186-length-82235-cov-5.268338_pt1 | contig 82235 bp, 97 predicted proteins | sample MGYA00510144_ERZ791908 | MGnify/ENA primary metagenome ERZ791908 (study PRJEB30046, sample SAMN00792105) | human gut metagenome | study: EMG produced TPA metagenomics assembly of the A metagenome-wide association study of gut microbiota in type 2...
AAATATCGACCTCCAATCGTTAGATGCTTGGTCTAACTTTTGGGGGTCGGTACACTGTACAGTCAGTAACCTGCTTTTTCATCCGTTCTGATTTCTTTCACCTATCCTTCTTATTCATCCAGAAAGGCCAGAATATCCGACACAACGTGATCGTTTCCGGATTCATGCAGGATCTCATGACGCATATCCGGGTAGATTTTCACGCGGACGTCGCGGACGCCGAGATGTCTGTACATTTTTCCCAGTTCGATCGGGCCCTTGCCATAGTTTCCGACCGGGTCGTCGATTCCGGAGACGATGAGGATGGATTCGCGCTCGGAAATACGGGACAGGTACGGGCGGCGGTACAGGTCGTTCAGGCCGCGCATGAATTCACGGTACATGCCGCAGGTGTTATGCGCGCCGCAGTAAGGGTCGGCGATATAGGCCTTTACATTGTCTTCGTTGTAAGAGAGCCAGTCGAGCGGAGTCTTCGGGCTGACGATTTTTTTCAGATAGCCGCCGACAGCCAGATTATTGATGAATTTTGAAGGCTTGTCCCAGTTGTGACCGTTGGTCGTCAGCGCTGACAGGAAATTGGCGATGGCGTAGGTGCCTCTTGCCGGGCCGTTGGATCCCATGATGACAGCCTTGTCCGCGGTCTCCGGGAAATGCTCCAGATATGCCTGAATGACGAAGGATCCCATGGAATGTCCGAACAGATATACCGGAATTCCGCCCACGCTGCATTCCGTAACCTTGCGGTGCATGGCTTTCAGCGTCATGTTCCATGCGTCCTTCGGCCAGATTTCCTGCTTGTCCTCGGATTCCGCGTTTACCCCCTGACCAAAATGGTCAAAGAAATACACAGAATATCCATTCTCGTTCAGTATCCGGCAGAAATCATCATATCTTTCTGCATATTCATCCATACCCGTGATTGCAACGACGAATGCCTTTGGAGATTCAACAGGCCAGCTGCAACCTTTCAGAGTATACGTTTTCGTAATCGGCACCTCAAAAATAGCCACGGCAACTCCTCCTATCAGATAATTTTACAACACTATTCTAGCACCGCAGATAAAGTGTTGGCAATAGGAAGGAAATGAAGGGTTCAGAATATTACTATCTTCTGCCTCTTTCGGAAGCTGCGCTTACAGGCCATAGTACGTACTGGACAGCCTTCAATGTAGAAGATCAGACAATAGAAATACATAGCCGAATTCCATTACGTATGATAAAATCAATGTTAGAATAAAAAGTTGACAGGAGGGAAATTTATGGCATACCAATTTGATGAAAATGGCGTAATTGACAATGAAACCCGTCCATGGGTACCTTGGGACATGGTAAAGGATTTTATGATTGATACCTTCCAGAAGGTTGGAGTTCCAAAGGAAGATGCGGAAATCTGCACAGATGTCCTGATGGAGAGTGACCGCCGTGGAATCGAGAGCCATGGCTGCAACCGTTTCAAGCCGATTTACATCGACAGAATTGATGCCGGAATTCTGAACCCGGTGACCAATCTGGAAATCGTGAAAGATACCCCGACAACCGTTGTTGCCGACGCGCACGACGGAATGGGCATGGTGGCATCCTACCACGTCATGGAAATGCTGCTGGATAAAGCTTCTAAATATGGCCTGGCAATGGGCGCGATCCGCAATTCTTCCCACTATGGAATCGCCGGATACTGGACGACCATGGCAACGGACAAGGGCATGATCGGAATCACCGGAACCAATGCCCGTCCATCTATCGCGCCGACATTCGGAATCGACAACATGATGGGAACCAATCCGCTGACCTTCTCACTTCCGACAGATGAAGGTTTCCCGTTCATCTTGGACTGCGCAACATCCATCACCCAGCGCGGAAAGATTGAGTTCTTTGCAAGAAACGGCATGGATACTCCTGCCGGCATGGTTATCGGAAGAGACGGAAAGGCTATGACGAACAGCGAAGAAATCCTGAAAGCCCTGACCGAAGGAAAGGCCGCACTGGCTCCGCTCGGAGGCATCGGTGAAGAGCTTGCCGGCTACAAGGGTTACGGATACGCTGCAGTCGTTGAAATCCTCAGTGCAGCACTGGGCAATGGCCTGTTCATGAAAGACCTGACCAACAAGAATCCGGACGGATCCAAGAGACCGTACCACCTGGGACACTTCTTCCTGGTCATCAATCCGGAATTCTTCAGCGGCGAAGAAGTCTTCAGAAAGAAGACCGGAGATATTCTCCGCGCCCTGCGTAACTCCACCAAGGCACCGGGCGAGACCCGCATCTTCACACCGGGAGAAAAAGCCCACCTCATCTGGGAGTACAGAAAGAACAGAGGCGTTCCAGTCGGCGAATCCGTTCAGAAAGAGTTCGTGGAACTGAGAGACCGCTTCGATCTGCCGTATAAGTTCCCGTTTGAGAAATAAAATCGCGGTGTATATCAGGATGAGAAAACCAGCAGCTTGTATTTTGCAGGCTGCTGCTTTTATATCTTGAGTTATTCTGACCGCGTCATAAAAAGAGGCCGGACAACAGGTATTTCCTATCATGGACTTGAAATGACGACTGCTCTCAATATCTTGTGTCGCTCTCAGCCCCTTCTTGTGCTATTATTTTCCCATGCTGCAATTAAGAAATTCACTTTGAAAGACGTCTGTTTCAAGCAGGCTGAGATTCCACAGAAAGCCCTTGGTAAAAATCGCGAAAACAGCTGCGTCGTACCAACGCAAAAATATTTTTGGTAAAATAGAATAATAATCATGATTGCTACCTAAATGCTGTTCAGAAATGAATACATGACATGTTGTCTGACTGCAGCAATCTATAATTATACTTAAAAACGCATAGATTTTTTTGCTGTGCATAAGGATTGCAGAGAAAAAATGAGGTATGTATTAAGATGGCAGAATATTCTTCTACATGGTTGAGAAAAATGCTGGAAATCCTTCATTTTTTCCAACGAGATTACCCGGCGTGACAATAGGTAGTTGGTAAAAACTTGTGATTTCCATGAATCTTACCCAAAATATACTGCATACTTGGTAATATGCGTAGCTTTAGCCGTTTCTTACCAAAATAATGGCCGGACAGCAGGTATTTTTGCTGCATAAAGAATGAATATAAAAAAGCGTGGGTGAGCACTGTAAATGAGGGAGGTTTCGCATATAGTATACACAACACCTCGTGCCTCAGCTTTTATCGCAGCCTTCAACGCTGCCCTGATCACCGCTGCATGTTAGAGTGAATTGAGTATATTGTATACATAAATGTCTTCTTATCTGCATTACTATAAAATAGTTTTTATGCCTATGTATAAACATTTTCTGTATCTATATATAATAAAAGCGGAAGCCGGTACGCTGCGGCCCGCAGCGCACCGGCTTCCCATCATATCAATAACCAGCCTGCCTGCCCGTCCGTTCGGCTCCGGCTTGAAATCACTTCACTGGCTAGTTCTTCAGATCGTTCTCAATATCTCCGTAGTACCTGTACACGGCTGTGTATCCATGGGAGAATTTGCTGGTCGGGCGGATGTTGATCTCCTGGCCGCTGGAATCACCGGTTTTGCCGTCCCAGTCCCAGTGAGCGCCGACGTCCATCTTGTTTCCGTCGTAGATTTCGATGTGGTAGGACGGATTGACCAGAATGTCTCCGCGCTTCAGCTGGCTGATGGAAGGCGTTTTGCCGTTGACCTTAACGAGTTTCCAGTCGTTCTGCTTCAGCAGAGTGACGACACCACCGACGATTGGCGGTTTTTTGCAGGCTCTGACGAAGTCGCTGCCCATGCCGCTGTGTGCCAGCGCCGCGGTTACGAATGAAGCACAGTCGTAGTCGAGACTCGCGCCGGAAACGGTGAATGGATCGAAACGGTCGCTCTTCAGAGATGTGTAAACGCCAAGGCTGTAGCCGAAACGGTTGTCGTTTGCGATATCTTCTGCCCAGCGGACCATTGCCTCTACGCCGGTTCCTTCATCTGGAATTTTATCCAGGATGGACACGCTGACCGTGCTGTTTTCATTGACCTTGCTGCCGGCCTTTGCACTCTGGCGGACAACGTCCTTAAAATCATAGGAAGGATATTTAGACTTCAGTGTAGAAGCCGTCACGAAGGAGGTCTTTCCGACGGAACTCTTCAGTCCGGCCTTTTTCAGCGCCTTTGCCGCGGAAGTTTTGGATTTACCGACGACGTTCGGAACCGTTACCTTTTTATAGCCCGGAACGGTGACTTTCGCGGAGCTGCTGACACCGTTGTGGGCGATTGCGTAAATCTCCGCACTTCCTTTTTTCTTCGCGGTGACTTTTCCGGAGGAATTTACAGAAGCGACGCTGCTGTTGGAAGAGTACCAGCGGATTGGCGTCGTTTCGGATAATTTTCCGTCGGCCGACGCCTTCAGAGTAGAGGAGTGGCGGATGTAGATCGTCGCTTTCTCCTTGCTCAGAGTGACTTTTGCCGCATTATCTGAGTCGGAAGTCGTGGAAACGCTGACCGGTACGGAATAGCTGGAGGAGGAGCTGCCCTTATAGGCGCGGACCTTCAGATAAACCACTTTGCCGGCATCGGCCGCGACCTCAGCGCTCGTGTCCTTGAAATTGCCGCCGGAACGCTTGTAGCCGCTGTCCTTCTTATCGGAAACATAGACGCGGTAATAGGAAGCGCCGGAAGAGGCCTTCCAGGTCAGTTTGATGGTGCGCTGTGTCTGTGCGTCTGCAGAGTCGGAAGCATCCGGGGAAGTGCTGCTGTTCTGCGCTTCAAGCTGAGCCTGCACCAGCTGCACCTGCGCCGGCTTCGACGCCGCCTGCGCCTCCGGAGCCATCATTATTCCCGACAGTGCCGTCAGACCGCTCAGCGTGATCACCGCAGCCCTGCGGAACTTCTTATGGTTGGAATCGATTGTGTTCATAAACATCGCTAATCTCCTGTATTTTCTCGACAAAACGAAAACAGCAAGGCAAAAAATGCTCTGCTGTGTCTTTCAAAAGTATGCCCCCATTGTAACACAGAAAAATGAAAATGTGAAGGATTGCTAAGAAATGGTTAAGATTTACTAAGAAAATTGTGCATACAGACTGACAATTCCCGTATCACGGCAAGCTGGCTGTCTTCTTGAACGTGAAATTTTGTCCAAAATAATTAAATACGCGGATGAAATATGTTATCATTAGATAACCAATGAGCAGAAGGAGACTGAAATGAAGAAAAAGCCATTCATTACATTAGAGAAAGCAAAGGAAATCGCGGAGCAGTTTCCGACTCCGTATTATGTATACGATGAGGCGGGAATCCGCAGAAACGCGGAAAACGTCTATAAAGCATTTTCCTGGAATAAGGGATTCCGGGAGTATTTCGCCGTCAAAGCGACACCGAATCCGTTCATCCTGCAGATTCTGAGTGAATACGGCTGCGGCTGTGACTGTTCGTCCATGGCGGAACTGATGCTGTCCGACGCCTGCGGAATTAACGGTCACAAGATCATGTTCAGTTCCAACGACACGCCGGTGGAGGAGTATCAGTACGCGGACAAGCTCGGCGCCATCATCAATCTGGACGACCTGTCCGACGTGAAGATCCTGAAGGACACCCTCGGCCACGTCCCGGAAACGATCTGCTGCCGCTACAATCCGGGCGGCGTCTTCAAGATGAGCAATGGTATCATGGACAACCCGGGCGACGCGAAGTACGGCATGAGCGAGGAGCAGATGACGGAGGCCTTCCGCGAGCTGAAAGCCGGCGGCGCGAAGCACTTCGGCATCCACGCCTTCCTGGCCAGCAATACCGTGACCAACGACTACTACCCGCAGCTTGCAGAAGAGCTGTTTTCCCTGGCCGTCCGCCTGAAAAAGAAGCTGGACATCGACATCCGCTTCATCAACCTGTCCGGCGGCGTCGGCGTGGCCTATAAACCAGACCAGACCCCGAACGACATCTTCAAGATCGGCGAGGGCGTGCACCAGGTCTACGACCGCATTTTCAAGCCGGAAGGCATGGATGACATCGCTATCTACACCGAAATGGGCCGCTTCATGCTGGGACCTTACGGAGCCCTGGTCACCAGAGCCGTCCACGAGAAGAAGACCTATAAGGACTACATCGGCTGCGATGCCTGCGCTTCCAACCTCATGCGCCCGATGATGTACGGCGCCTACCACCACATCACCGTCCTCGGCAAAGAAAACGAGCCAGAGGATCACGTCTACGATGTGACCGGTGCACTCTGTGAAAACAGCGATAAATTCGCCATCGACCGAAAACTCCCGAAAATCGATCTCGGCGACTACCTCTATATCCACGACACCGGCGCCCACGGCCATTCCATGGGCTATCAGTACAACGGACGCCTCCGCTCCGCAGAAATCCTGCTCCACGAAGACGGGAGCTTCAGCATGATCCGCCGCGCAGAAACCACCGACGACTACTTCGCAACCCTGGATTTCTGCGAGGTCGGGCAGAAGCTGCTGAGGAAATAGGCGCGGCAGAAAGGACCGTAATATATCAGGCAGTCCGGGTTTGCAGCGCAGGCTGAGAATTGCAGAATACCAGCTTTTATCAGGGAAAAAAGGTGAAGGCAGACAGGCGGCAGATTGGCCGAGAACTGCGGAATGCCGGCTTCAATGCGGTTGATGACGGCACAGGGCAGTAACCTTGAGATTCGCAGAATTCCATGCCTGCTGGTGTATATAATTGTGAGATGAGGGGACTGCCGCGCGATAAAATGGAGAATCGGCGCGGCAGTCCAGATTTCCGCCGGCCTGGCAGACCAGCTCGCCGCCGCAGAAAAGGCAGAAGAAAAACTTAAGTAATGAGGAAGGAGAAGGATAGACGGGAGAAGAATAATAAACGAGATAGGAAAAGGGAGAAGAGGAAAGAGCATGAATGTGTGTATACTGCATACGTTGGCGAGCTGGCCAATCGCCTGGTAAAGCACAGCAGCCAGCGATTATGGTGTATATACTGCCTTGAATTGGTTGGCGATGGCCCGCCGGCTAGTGACAAAAGGCACTTTCGTGATTTTTGTTTTCAAAAAGGCAAAAATAATAAATTATTCAACGGGGGGAAGGAGTTTTCACCGGCTGCGAGAAGTTTTTCTTTGCCCCGGCCAAATCAATGACTGCTGTTTGTTCGCCGAAATTATATGTAGTGTATATATTATTACGATTGTGCTAATGGTAGTTAAAAAATACTGAATGTTTTGCTTTATGTCGGGCGAAAAGGATGGAGAATATCGATGATTTCCAATATTATTTCGTCATTTGTCCGCTCGGAGGCGCACAATTAAAATGCGCACATCATAAAACGTTGAGGAATCAAGATTAATTTATGATTCCAGAACAAATTTTTCCAAACTCCTCTCGGGCGTTTCGGAAATGCAGCAAAATCTGCAAATGGCAACGCCGAGCCTTCAGCTTAAAAATATAAAATGGTCTGTGCGGGGCTCGAACCCACGACATCCTGGTTGTGACTTAGGATAAAATCAAGCATTTCCAATGCTTCTGGACTTCGGGTGCACAGGCAGGTGCACGTCCTGATCTGATGAGTTGTCAGGGTGCACACCTGATCTGACATGACGGAGGGCTGAGACAGAGGACAGCACGTCGGAGTCTTCCAGATTGGTGTACACCTCCGCTGTCATCTTGATGCTGGAGTGCCCCATGAGCCTCATGGTGACACGTACGTCCAGACCTCGCCTTGCACACTCGGTCCCGTACTCATGACGGAGATTATAAGCCGAGAGATCGTCAGCTGTGATCTCAGCGTGCTGACAAAAGGTCCGGAAGTGCCTGCTCCAGTTCTGGCCGTGTTTGCTATTATTGCGGGTGACAGAGATATACTCCTCTGGCGGCACGCCTTTGATCAGATCATACAGCTCATCTGGCACAAGCACTCTGCGGTCCGCAGCCTTAGTCTTTGTGCCGCGGATGTGCAGGATGTGGACCGGATCACCGGACATAGACGTGACGGTTTCCAGATCAGAGCCCCTGCACTCTGCAGCCTCACCCGGACGGCATCCGCAGAGCATCATCAGGAGATAGACCCACCACGTGCGGCGCTGTGGAGCCGTGGCAAGGACTTTTTCCCGTTCCTCGGGGGTGAGTGCCCTGCGCTTTTTCCGAGTGCCTGTAGGCCTGATCAGGCCCTCTGTGGGGTCCGTGCCGATGCGGCCGTTGATCACGGCATACTTAAAGATAAAGTGGAGCGCCTGGAAGACGGCGTTGATGTAGCTGCTAGACATCCCGGAGAGACGGTTGAGGCACTGTTGACAGTCAATTGGCTGCACGGCCTTAAGCTGCAGATCCCCGATCGGCTCCAGGATGCAGTGGCGCACGATGTCCACATAGTCGCGTTTTACCTTAGGCCTCAGATTGGTCTTATAGGTATCGATGCACTCCAGGGCCCAGTCCTTTACCAGCTGCGATCCGGACCGGCTCTTACTCTCTGTCTCCAGCTCCTTCTGCCTCTCTGCTATCCTCAGGCCTGCCTCTTTCGCGGAAGAGGCGAAAACACTATAGCGTTTACCATTAAAGGTAAAGGTGTATCTCTTTTTCTTCGATGGCATGTGATCACCTCCGTGTGTATAGCGTGTACAGATGTGTACAGTCATGTACGATCATGGGTCTTGTTTGGTTCAAGATGGTTCAAAGTGGTTCAGAGTTTAGTTTTAAGTTTAGTTTTAAGTTTAGTTTTAAGTTTAGTCGCAAAGATTTCACTTTAAAGAAGCAGAAATTAACTTAAATGCGATGCCTGCTCTCTACCACGATCTCTGTGATCTGGTTATTCTTCACGTAGAAATAAATGCATCTGAGATTGGAGCGTTTATGTTTATAAGCATAGCACAGCTTCTTCAGCGTTATGTTATAAGTGCCGTCTTTATGGCGATTATCCAATCGAGCAAAAGCCTTGACTTTAAGGCTATTAGACACCTTAAACACCCTTGTTTTATTGCCGTAATAACAAAATTCAGCTCCATAAAGCGTACCGGCAATCAACAGATGGCCATCTTTTAACTGAGAGAATTTATAGACATTCCCTATATTTGAGGATTTAGCTCCTGGATGGCCCTCATACCAGCCATTAGGGATCAAAGTATTTCCTGCGTCATCCGTTTGTGTGTAGTAGACGTTTTTCTTTTTCGTTCCGATTTCTATATTTGCAGAATACGGGTGGATAGATTCCGGATAAATCTCGCCATTTTTATTTTTTGTTGTGACAGTCTTGAGAAGCTTCCTGCCTGTGCCGTCAGTGTTGATCTGATAGATCTGCATCTTGTGCATATCCGGATAATAATCTCCATAGGACTTCCGGTCCGGGAGAGGGTAGGTCGCATAATAGAATTTCCCGGACTTATATGTTGCCCCTGCGCCCTTGCTGGTGAGAGTCTTTACCTTTTCGCAGCCTGTCGCTGTGTACTTATAAAGGGCATAATCTCTTGGAGAGATGTCTGTCGGAGTCCTTGAGGATCCGATAAAGTAGTCGCTTCCGCCTTTGACCAGGACGCTTGCGCCTTCCTGCGCAAGAAAAGCTGTCTTACTCTTCTGATCAAAACAATATAAAGAGTCCTGATACCACTTATCTACATTGATGTAGACAAGGCCGCTGTTAGACTTAACCTCAGCAACGGAAGCCCAAGAGTCCGCGTCCTTTGGAATATCCAGCTGAAGAGGGGTAGAAGATACTGGGAGCCCCGTGCTTCCATACTCAACCACGTTGAAATGGTCGGCCTTATACTTAAGCTTATACTGGACTCCGTTGCACTTCCAGCTGGCATCCTTAACGTCAGTAAACTGGTAACTGTCATCTGCAAAGACCGGTACTGCCATAAGCAGAGTGCCGATCAGTGCCGCCAGCAGAGTGAGCATTAACTTCTTTTTCATGATGGGCCTCCTTTTAATCAATACCGCTTTGAATATATTTTTTAGCTGCAAGATAGCAGGCTCTACGCTTTCCACAGTTATTGTCCGGTTCATAGCCGTCAAATTCATCTTTTAAGAGCAAATCAAAAGATCGACTTACTTTTTGATCTTCTAAGATTTTTAGTGCTGCGGGCTTATCACTCTGACTAAAATTGTATTTTCCGATAAGATCCCTGCGAACGACGGCTATATAAAAGCAAAACTTGTCTGTTTGTGAGTCGAGGTTTGCCATTGAGCGCCTAATTAAAAGCTTCTCACCGCTGTAATATGAAAAGAAAAACAAGGGGTCTGCAAAATCGATTAGTTCTTTCGGTGGTTTCCTGTCATAATCAAACGCAAAGCTCAGCAAAGCGCTTACATCCCTCATGCAACTTTTATCTGGTATTCTAATATGACACTTTTTTGCAAGTGCCAATTGACTTTCCGAAGGTCGATCAAAAGAGACTCTCTTAATACAACAGTCTGACGTATCATAACCATCAGACATTAAATGATCGAGAGCGTCGCTTTCAGAATAAGCTTCTAAAAGCACTTTCCTCTCCCTTCCGGTCTTTATAAAACGAGCTCTTCCACTAAAAAGCATGCTGTTCATGTTATCCCCATAATCAGGGTGAGAAACATGAGAAAACAATCCAGAAAAAAGACCCACAGTATCATCTCCTTTTGCTATACTTAGATGCTAATTCAATGTCTGATACATTTGACTTCTTCCCATAGTCATGTGCAATGTGCTCAAGTTCATGCCTATAGGCATCCTTCTGTGCATCGTAACTAAGATTAGGATTGATAAGGATGGTAAAGGTTCCATCAGGATTCTCAGCGGAAACACCTGCAACCGTACAGGGAAGATCTTCGTTATAATACAGATAAATATCGTCATCAGTCATCGCTATCACCCTTCAATCGTTTAACTAAAGATACTACATAATTAAAGTCGACCTCTGATAGGTCCTGCTTTGCTTTCAACAGGATCTTAAGATCAGGATCATCATAGGCTTCCTGCGCTAATTTCGCAACTTCCGGACGTAAGTAATAAGTGCTACCCTTAACCCGACCAAGCAAAAAATCGATATCGACATTAAAATAGTCAGCGATATTTTCCAAGGTATCCATATCTGGGGTTCGTGCACCTTGCTCGTACATGCCAACCGTACTTGCTGATATCCCAAGAGCCTGTCCCAGATCCTTCTGTGTCATATGCGCGCTCTGCCTTAATTCTTTAAGTCGATCTTTAAATTCTGCCATGGTTCCACCGCCTTTTTTCCCGTATCATTTGATGCCTACATTATACACGTTTCGTGTACTTTTAGCAATGAAAATAAAACCACATTTCGTGTTGACAAAACCACGCAACGTGTATATACTGTTTCTTGTAAATGAGAGACACAGACAGAAAGGAGATGATACTTTGGATCCGAAAAAGATCGGAGCAAGGCTTAAGACACTCCGAGGGAACAAGTCGCAGCGTGATCTGGCAATGGAACTCGGCGTACAACCGAGCGCATACTGGATGTACGAACACGGTGAACGAATTCCTCGCGATAACGTGAAAAAGAGGATCGCAGCTTATTATGACAAGACTGTGGATGAGATTTTTTATGACTAAAAATACCACGTAACGTGTTGTTTACTCACAAAATGTGAAACCACAAAGGGTGGTGAAAGGAGAATTAAATGAGCGCAGATCTTGTAATGCTGAAAGATCGGCAAGCAGTGACCAGCAGCTTGAATGTATCAACTACTTTTGATAAGCGACATGATCACATTTTAAGAAACATCGATGGCCTGAAAAGAGATGTACCCAATTTTGGGGAGATGTTTGCAGAGAGCTCTTTGCCTGATTCCTACGGGCGCGACCGCAGGATCTATTACATGAACAGAGACGGCTTCACGCTCCTTGCGATGGGCTTCACCGGAAACAAGGCACTGAAGTTCAAGCTTGAGTACATTGAAGCTTTCAACGCAATGGAAGAGAAAATCCGAAAAGAGCACCTCAGCTCCTATATGATCGATGATCCGATCAAGAGAGCGGAAAAATGGATTGAAGAGGAAACGGTCAGAAAAGAGCAGGCCGCGGAGATCGAGCGCATGCGCCCGAAAGAGATCTTCAGCGATGCGATCACCGCTTCCAACACCTCGATCCTTGTCGGAGACCTGGCAAAGATCCTGAAAGGAAACGGTGTGGATATCGGGCAGAAGCGGCTGTTCAACTGGATGAGGGAGAACGGATACCTGATCAGAGGCAAGCGGTCTGACCGGAACATGCCTACACAGAAGTCCATGGACCTGGGACTGTTTGAGATCAAGGAAAGCTCTTACATCTCTGGAGATGGTGTCAATCACATCACAAAGACCCCAAAAGTGACGGGAAAAGGCCAGAAATACTTCATCAACAAGTTCCTGGCAATGCAGGAGGAAGAAGCGAAATGTTAAAGATCAACGGACCAGAAATCGAAGCAAGCGGAGACCAGAGAGAGCAGAGAATTGACCTGATTATGCTGTTTGGAAAGTATCTGAGAAACTTCTATGAATCTGAAGAAGAGCAGCAGGCTCCCGCGGAAGCGATCATGCTCGTAGCGAGAGCTATTGCAACGGAAGAGAAACCAGATAAGCGGGTCCGCGAAGTTCTGGAAGAAATCTTCGGAACCGGAATTGGCCGTATATGGGAATCCCGGCTCGAAGACTAATAGACTACAGTCCCAGTAAGAACAGATGCCTGACGACTTCAGCGACCACAGAACTGCCGGCCGTGCTCAGAAGGTCGGAAAGAGCTTTAAGAAACTTTTTACTGCCTCTCTTCGATTCTTCGTATTCATCGACAAGCTTGTTAATCCTTGCGATAAGCTGCTTCGCTTCATCGGACAGCTCAATGACCGGACCTGTCGGGGCAAAGTGATAATGCTGTTCAACATAGATAAGTCCTTCCTTGGAAATAACAACGAGAAAGCAGTTCTCATCATTGTCTGTATACGAGTCAATGAGGTCTAACCGCTTCAGATTAACAAGAGACGCCATAACGGCGGAGTGCTGATCTTCTGAATCATACGGAATGAAAGACGCGAGCTTGTTCTCCATCATTCTGTCGTGATAAGAAGCGTTCAGGATCTTCCGGGAAATTTCATTTATTGGCATTTAATCACCTCCATGAGGTGATTGTAACACGAAAAAGAAAGAGGGTGAGCATCATGGGAAAGTCCATGGAAGAACTAATGCTCTATGAAAGAGTAGAAAAAAGAAATTACGTAGAAGGCCCGCTGACCGAGTGCCTGAGAGCCTCGAAGCTGGATGTTCTGGCTTGCACCTATGAGGTCCTAGGAAGGTCCAAAACAGAAGTGCTGACCATCCTCTACAAGGGCGGGCACAAGGACAGAATTAATATCACTGGTAACAGCCTGTCAGCCATCCTGACTGAGGCAGTCAAGCAGGTGACCACGCATGACGCGACGGGTTACATAAGGGAGTGATCAAGATGCTTAAGTCTGATCTGATTATGGCGCTTAGGAAGGCATCCGGAGGCGCGGAGTTTATCAGCCAGAAAGAGCTGATGACGGTCCTTGGCTTTAAGGATCCGCACAGGATTAGAGAACTGGTAACAGGAGTAAGCAGGATCGGTAAACGGTATTACCTGCCGGAAGTGGCAGGGAGAATCATGCAGGAGGTGCGGAGAGGATGAGGCGCTACAGACTGACAAAGAAAAGGAAGGCGCTGCTGCAGAACATACTGCTTGGTGCCATCGTAATTGGGCTCATGATCTGGGCAGGTCGGAACTTCTGGCAGGCCTTTATCTATGGTCCGCAGTGGTAAAGGAGGTGATGACCTTGGATGCAAGAAAAAAGCCTTTGCCACGCTCCAGAAAATACCGGAGAGCAGCAAAGGCACCGAAACATCAGAACTATCATAACACAAACTGGAAGAAATATCGAGCAGTCTTACTTGCTCTGATCCTGCTGGCAGACGCGCTTCTGCTGCTGGATCATATCTTAAGAACTGTATAAGGAGGTAATGATGATCAAGGCAGATTTTAAAACTACGGCACAGAAAATGCGTCCGCCAGTGTTGATGTAAGCGGGCGCTCCTGTGCCATCGCAGATCAGATCGTACTGATTCTCCGCGAGGTAAGCCGCGGAAAGGCTGGATGGAGCAGAAGCACGAAATCCATGATGAGAAGAATCCGCTACCAGCTGAAAATGCTGGAAGACCTCGGAGACAGCAACACGATGGAGGAAGACTTCGGTCTTCTGAATACCGCCAGGGCGATCGATATGGAGAAGATGAGAGCCCTGGAGAAGAAATTCGCAGAGCCTGAAACCGGATCCGAGATGACCGTGAAGACGGAAGGCGGATCAGAGATGACCGTCAAGCAGACCGGAAAAAGCATCGAGATCAAGATGACAACGAAGGAGGATTAATAAATGGAGTTAATGATTAAGATGTCTGCCGCAGAGGCGGACGAAGCAATGGCAAAGGGTCTCATTCAGGCCCTTGTCTATCCCTTCTCCTGCAGAGAAGAGGTCAGAAAGGCAGTAGAAAAGACTGCTGAGAAGGCAGAGATGGCCGAAGAGGTAAAGCCGGAGAAGGTTGAACCGGAAAAGGAAGAATCTAAAGCTGAGCCGAAGACAGAACCTAAAGAACCTAAAGAACCTGAGAAGCCGAAAGAAGAGCCGAAAGAAGAACCTACAGAACCTAAAGAAGAGCAGACAGCACCGAAAGCAGAACAGAAGATCAAACTCACCGACATCAGAAAGCGCCTGACAAAGGCGAAGCAGGATGGACAGAGAGATTTAATGAAGGTTCTCTTCAAGGACTTCGGGATTAAAAACCTGACAGATCTTAAGGAAGAGCAGTATGCAGACTTCTACGCAAAAGCGGAGGAGGTCTTCAATGCCTGATGTACACGCAAAGCTGTCCGCCTCCGGAGCTCATCGCTGGATAGCCTGTCCGGGAAGTTACAGCCTGGAGAAGGATATCCCGGACAAATCATCCGAAGCAGCGCAGGAAGGAACAGTCGCGCACAGCCTGGCGGAGGCTATGATCAAGTACAACAACGGAACGATCAGCAAAACTGAATTTAACCGGAAGTATAAAGCGATCAAGGAGTCCCAGTACTTCTGCGAGGAGATGGATGACTGCATCCGCTCCTATGCAGATCAGGTGTGGGAAATCTTCAACGAGATTAAAAAGGATACACCTGATGCAATCTTAGAGTCTGAGCAGAGACTCGATTTTTCTGAGTACGTGCCTGGAGGATTCGGCACAGGAGATGTAGTCATCATTACAGACGGAGTGCTGCAGATCATTGACCTTAAATACGGAAAGGGCGTCCGAATCGATGCGATGGACAACCCCCAGCTCAGACTTTACGGCATTGGGGCTGTGTCCGAGTGGGATATGCTCTATGACATCAGATCTGTCCGGATGACGATCATCCAGCCCCGCCTCGATCACATCTCCACGGAAGAACTTTCGATCGGAGAGCTCCGTAAGTGGGCGGAAGAAAAGGTCAAGCCCGCCGCTGAAGAGGCGCTTTCCTGCAAAGGATCCTTCCATCCGGGCGAAGTGCAGTGCCGCTTCTGCAAGGCGCAGGCAACCTGCAGAGCACGAGCGGAAGAAAACCTGAAACTCGCACAGTATGAATTTAAGGATCCGCCGCAGCTGACAGATGACGAGATCGCGGATGTCTTGAGCCGCGTGGATGAGCTTGTCCGCTGGGCAAGCGATGTCAAAGATTATGCACTTAAGACTGCCGTGGATGACGGAGTTTACTATCCTGGCTGGAAGCTGGTGGAAGGCCGGTCAAACCGGATTTACACCGACGAGGATAAGATCAGAGACGCTCTGACAGCAGAGGGATACACGGAAGAAGAGATCTATAAAAAGAAACTCCTTGGAGTAACCGCAATGCAGAAGCTCCTTGGAAAGAAGAAGTTCGAGGAACTGATCGGAGATTACATCGATAAACCGGAAGGAAAGCCGGTGCTGGTCCCGGAAAGCGACAAGCGCCCGGCTCTTAATAAAGCTAAAGAAGCAGCAGAAGATTTTAAGGAGGATTAATTATGGCAAACGCAACAACAAAGGTAGTAACTGGACTGGTAAGACTCAGCTATGTGCAGATTTTCAACAAGAAAAGCTTCACAGAAGGAACGGATGCGAAGTACAGCCTCTGCGTACTGGTGCCGAAGAAAGATACCAAGACATTGAAAAAGATTCAGGCCGCAGTGAAAGCCGCTGCTGAAGAGGGAATCAGCACGAAGTTCAACGGAAAGAAGCCTTCAAACATGCACCTTCCTCTGCGTGACGGAGATGAGGAAAGAGCCGCCGAAGCGCCGGAATATAAGGATATGTTCTTTTTCAACTGCAAGAGCGACAGAAAGCCTGGCATCGTGGATAAAGACCGCAATGAAATTCTGGATCCGGATGAAGTGTACTCCGGATGCTGGGGAAGAGTCAGCGTGAACTTCTATCCTTACTCCGTCAAAGGAAACAATGGCGTGGCAGTCGGACTGAACAACGTCCAGAAGCTTAAAGATGATCAGCGCCTTGGCGGTGCAGCCGCTTCCGCAGAAGATGACTTCAATGACGATTTTGAGTTCTCAGAAGACGATGATTTCAGCATTGACTCACCATTTTAAGGAGTAAGACATGACGACTTTAGGAATCGATATCGAGACCTTCAGCGCAGCAAAGCTCGCGGACGTCGGAGTCTATAAGTACGCAGAGGATCCGGCATTTACGATTCTTCTGATCGGTTACAGCATTGATGGCGGAGAGGTCTCCGTCATCGATCTGACCGAACCTGACGCAGACACCTCAGCCTTTGAAAAGATGCTCTATGATCCAGAGGTTACGAAGACGGCGTATAACGCCAACTTCGAGAGGACCTGTCTTGCTCAGTACTTTAGGCACTACTGCCCTCCGGAAGAGTGGGACGACACCATGATCCGGGCACTGTACTTAGGCTTCCCGCGGTCATTGGACGCAGTAGGATCCGCCGTCGGCCTGCCGGAAGACGAGCAGAAGCTCAAGACCGGCAAGGCGCTGATCCGCTACTTCTGCCAACCATGCCGAAAGACAAAGTCGAATGGCATGAGATCGCGGAACACCAGAGAGACAGACCCTGAAAAGTGAGCGGAGTTCGTTGAGTACAACAAAAGGGATGTAGTTACAGAGCAGGCGATCAGAAAGAAACTCAGCTACTGCAGAATCCCGGACGATGAGAAAAAGCTCTGGGCACTTGACCAGAGAATCAATGACCGGGGAGTCCGGCTGGATCTTCCGATGGCAGAAACCATCGTAAAGAAAGACACTGAATATCAGAAGCATGTGCTGCAGAAGGCGAAGGACCTGACGGGGCTGCAGAATCCGAAGAGCGTTCCGCAGCTGAAGCGATGGATCGAGAACAGAGGTTTCCCCGTGGAGTCTCTGGACAAGGAGCACATCGCCGAGTACCTGAAGACCTGCAGTGATCCAGACATTAAAGAAGCGCTGAAGCTGAAGCAGAAGATGTCCAAAACATCCGTGAAGAAGTACCAGAAAATGCTCGACATGGCCTGCAGGGATGAGCGGGCACGGGGATGCTTCCAGTTTTACGGGGCTTCTCGGTCGGGACGCTGGGCAGGAAGGGGGCTGCAGCTGCAAAACCTTCCGCAGAACCACATCCCTGATCTGGACATCGCCCGCCAGCTGGCCAAGGAAGGCGATACCGAGATGATCGATATGTTCTACGGATCAGTACCGGACACAATGAGCCAGCTGGTGCGCACGGCCTTTATCCCATCAGAAGGCCGGACCTTTGTGGTCTCGGACTTCAGCGCGATTGAGGCGCGTGTGCTTGCATGGCTCGCAGGAGAGGACTGGGTGCTGGACGTATTCCGCAAGGGCGGAGACATCTACTGTGCAACGGCCAGTCAGATGTTCGGGGTTCCTGTGGTAAAGCACGGGATCAACGGAGAGCTCAGGCAGAAGGGGAAAGTCACTACACTGGCTTGTGGATACGGCGGAGGGGTCGGCGCTCTGATCAACATGGGCGCGTTAAAAATGGGCCTGCAGGAAGAAGAATTGCCGTCGATCTTACAGAAATGGCGCTCATCCCGTCCGAAGACGCTGAAGCTGTGGAAGGACATCGAGTCCGCCGCGCTGAGAGCAGTGAGGACAGGGCGAAGTCAGATCCTGCCGATCGCACACGGCAAGTCGGCGCTCAGGTTTGACTGCAAGAGAGTGGATGACGACATCAACTTTCTTTCCATCAAACTGCCGAGCGGAAGGCGGCTCTTTTACATCGACACGAGACCGGGTGATAAATCCACCAATCTGATCTACAAGGGGCAGAATCAGACGACGCGCAAATGGCAGGACCTCGAGACCTACGGCGGAAAACTTGTGGAAAACATTACACAGGCCTTCGCCCGTGACTGCCTGGGACTCACCATGCTGCGTGTAACAGCCGCAGGATATGACATCGTCATGCACATCCATGACGAGATGATCATTGACTGCCCTAAGGAAGACAAGGACGCTCTGGACAAGGTCAACGCCATTATGGCGCAGCCAATTCCCTGGGCGCCGGGACTGCCGCTTAAAGGAGACGGCTATGTCACAGATTATTACAAGAAAGACTAAAGGAAAGGAGGGAAGAGCTTGAACGATAACGTCGTTAATTTAGATGACAGAAGACTCCGGTTAAAGTATGACCGGAAGATCAGCATCGCGACAGGACTGCACTGCGACTCCAAAGTATGGAAGAACAAAGAAGTCTACTGGAGCGAACTGGTCAAGAAGCTCGAATCTCCTACAGTAACACCGGAAAGCATGGCCGAGTACAGTGCTTTCGACAAGGCGCAGAAGGACAGTACAAAAGACATCGGAGGCTTCGTCGGCGGTTCGCTCAAGGGCGGCCGCCGGAAAATCGAAAGAGTCGGAGTGCGCAGCATTCTGACTCTGGATGCAGACTTCCCTGAGGATTCCTTCCTCGACGATATCCGGATGACCAGTGACTTTGCCTGGTGCATCTACAGCACGCATTCACACCGCCCGGATCATCTGAGATACCGCCTGCTCATCCCGCTTGACAGGGATGTCACACCGGACGAGTACGGAGCGATCAGCAGGAAGCTCGCAGATCAGATCGGGATTGAAGAATTCGATGATACGACCTTTGAAACAAACAGGCTCATGTACTGGCCGTCCTGCCCGTCGGACGCGCCTTACATATTTGAATATGCGGACGCGCCGTTTTTAAACGCGGACAGCGTGCTTGCGCTCTACGATGACTGGAAGGACGAAAGCTTCTGGCCGGAATCGAAGAGAGTCGCAAAGAAGCGGTCGCACGCAGCGGGGCAGAAGCAGAAAGACCCACTCCTTAAAAAGGGAATCGTCGGAGCGTTTTGCCGGGCCTACTATCCGATCCAGGAGGCGATCGAGACGCATCTGTCAGACGTGTACGCGCCGACAGGAAAAGAGGACCGCTGGACGTATATCCCCGGATCCACTACAGCAGGACTGGTCATTTATGATGACAAGTTCGCCTACTCCAATCACGGAACGGATCCGGCGGGCGGTCAGGACTGCAACGCGTTTGATCTGGTCCGGATTCATCTTTTCGGAGACAAGGATCAGAACCGTGTGATTCTCGATGACACTGACCCGAAGGAACTGCCAAGTTTTAAAGCGATGACGGACTTCTGCTTAAATGACGACCGATGCAAAATGCAGCGGATTAAGGACAGGCAGGAGGAGGTCAACGCAGACTTCGGTGAGGAATTGAAGGAAAGCAACGAGGATGATCTCTCCTGGATGAGCAAACTCTCGCAGGGCAAGGCAGGAGTGCAGCCGACGCTGAACAACGCCAAGATCATCATGAGTAATGACCCGATCTTCCGATCGATCAGGTACAACGCTTTCCGGGGACAGATCGAGATCACCGGAGACGTGCCCTGGGAGCATGAGCAGTACTGGAGAGACGCAGACGACGCACATCTTGAAGTCTATATGGCCAAGCACTATGCCGAGTTCGCGCACACGAAAGTCAGCACGGCACTGACGGACTGCACAGACAGTCAGAAGTTCCATCCGGTCAAGGAGTATCTGGAAGGCCTCCCGAAATGGGATGGCATCCCGAGAGTGGATACTCTGCTGGTCAAGTACCTCGGAGCAGAAGACACCAGCTACACCAGAGCAGTCACGAGGAAGACGCTCTGCGCGGCAGTGAGAAGGGTCTATCATCCGGGCACGAAGTTCGACTACACGCTTGTGCTGGTCGGACCGCAGGGAATCGGAAAGAGTACGATCGCTGCCAAACTCGGAGGGAAATGGTTCACGGACAACTTGAGCCTGTCGGATACGAGAGACAAGACCGCGGCGGAGAAGCTGCAGGGCGAATGGATCATAGAGATTCCGGAGCTTTCCGGTATGCGGAAAATGGATGTGGAAACGCTGAAGTCTTTCCTCAGCCGCACGGATGACAAGTACCGCGCAAGCTACGGCAAGAGAGTAGAGAGTCACCTGAGACAGTGCGTATTTATCGGAACGACGAACGCGGAGGACGGATTCCTGAGGGACGTTACCGGAGGAAGACGCTTCTGGCCTGTGAAGGTTCCGGGAAATCCAGAGTTCCCGCCGTATAAGATCACACAGGAAGAGATCGATCAGATCTGGGCCGAAGTGCTGATCCTTGAAAAGGACGAGGAACTGATCCTGACCGGGGGTGACGCCGATACGGCAGTACGGATGCAGAAGGACGCCGTGGAGTTCGATCCTAGGGAAGGCCGGATCCGGGCCTACCTGGATATGTACCTTCCGGCGGATTGGAATACCTACGATCTTGACCGCAGGCTCGAGTACATCAACGACCATCTGGATGATGACATCCTGAAGGCTTATGAAAAGGACGAAGGAGAAGACAGCGCGGAGGACGATTTCCAGATTGAGGATCCGATACTTCCGCAGACAGAGCCGAGGCAGTATATCTGCTTACAGGAAATTTGGACGGAGGCATTAGGGCAGCCGATGAGCCGAATGGGCCGGGGCGACAGTTACGCACTTGCGTCAATAATTTCCAAACTTCCGGAGTGGAAAAGCGCCGGAAAAGGGAAGAGATTTCCGATATACGGATATCAGAAATACTGGACAAGGGTGAAACCTGCGCAGTGAAACTGAGTTTTATTTGGGTTTCACCTGAAACCAGTGAAACCTGTGAAACTTGCGCATGTGGGATCAAGTTTCAGTCGAAAGCATTTAAATATAGCCATTTGCGACATGCTGAAACTAGTGAAACCAAAATATATATATAAATGTATTAAGAAATAATATCACATACGCGTCACATAAAGGGCCTTATGTGAAGAAAAGCAACACATAACTGAAATTTGTATATAAGTTTGAGCAATTTCAAGTTTCAGGGTTGCACTAAAAAAGTTCATGTGAATGAAGGAGGGATGAAAGGTGAGAAGAGAAGGGCACATTGAGCAGTGGCTTGGAAATAAAGTCAGACAACTCGGATGCCTTTATTATAAGTTCACGTCACCGGGAAACGCAGGCGTGCCGGACCGACTTCTGGTCCTTCCGGACGGAAGAGTCTGGTTCGTTGAGCTCAAGGATGAACATGGCAGGCTGTCGCCCCAGCAGGTCAGACAGGGCTGCCGACTGGAGAAATGCAAAGCGAGGGTCTTTGTGGTCTACGGCATGGAAGGCGCCCATAGCTTCATTGATACCCTGACCGCAGATCTGAAAGGAGAAGGTCATGGAGTTTAAGCCGTACCCCTATCAGCAGTATGCGATCGATATGATCATGGAAAAGCCCTACTGCGGCCTGCTGCTTGGGATGGGTTTAGGGAAAACTGTCTGCACACTGACGGCTGTGAAAAAGCTGATGTATGAGACTTTTGAGATCAGCAGAGTGCTTGTCGTAGCGCCGCTTCGTGTGGCTCTTGATACCTGGACCAGAGAAAAAGACAAGTGGGATCACTTAAAGGACCTGAAAGTCCAGCGGATCCTGGGGCCCGCGAGAGAGCGGAAGGCAGCACTGACGAAGGATGCGGATATTTATGTGATCAACCGTGAGAATGTGGACTGGCTGGTGCACTATCTGAGCGATGAGCGTATGGGCTGGCCGTTCGACATGCTGGTGCTTGACGAGCTGTCGAGCTTCAAGAATCCGAGAGCGAAACGCTTCCGGGCGCTTCGGGCAGTCCGTCCGCTGATCAAAAGAGTCGTCGGGCTGACAGGCACGCCTGCCCCGAATGGCTACATGGATCTGTGGCCGGAGGTGTACTTGCTTGATCAGGGGGAGAGACTGGGGAAGACGATTACTTCGTATCGCGCGAAGTATTTTAAGCCTGGACGCCACAACGGCTATGTCGTTTACGATTGGATGCTGATTCCGGGTGCAGCGGAAGAGATTCAGAAAAAGCTGTCTGATATCTGCGTCAGCATGAAGACCAGCGACTATCTGGATCTTCCCGATAAGCGCGTGATCGACATTCCGGTCACGCTTCCAGACGATGCCCTGAAAGCCTATAAGACGATGGAGCATGACAAGATCTTAGAGCTTGGTGACTCCGAGATCACTGCCTTTCAGGCGGCTACCGTTACAGGCAAGCTCCTGCAGCTGTCCAATGGCGCTGTCTATGATGATGAAGGAGAAGTCACGCACCTTCATGACGCAAAGATCGAGGCGCTGTCTGAGATTCTGGAAGCCGCACAGGGCGATCCGGTGCTGGTGTTCGTCAGCTACAGGCACGATATGAAACGTCTGAAAGAAAAGTTTAAGGCCTACAAGCCCCGGACGATCAACAGCCAGAAGGATATACAGGACTGGAACGACGGAAAGATCAAGCTTCTGATCGCTCATCCTGCGTCCATCGGCCACGGCCTGAATCTTCAGGATGGTGGTCACATCATCGTGTGGTTCGGGCTTACCTGGAGCCTGGAGCTTTACCAGCAGGCTAATGCCAGGCTGTATCGTCAGGGGCAGAAGATGCCTGTCCTAATTTACAGATTGATTGCAAAAGGCACCGTGGATGAAGCAGTCGTACAGGCTCTGGAAGGAAAAAATGTAAAGCAGAATGCGCTGATCAATTACCTAAAAGCAAGGAGGACATCATGACCGATATTAGAGAGGATCTGCACCGGGCATTGGACATGATCCTGAAGATCAAAGCTACTTATAAGTGCAGAGATGAAGAGCTTAAAAATTTTGACCTGATCCGCACACTGCTGTGTGACCGGATCGCAGAGGAAAACGCGATAGAAGAGTGGAGGAAAAGAAATGAAGGAGGAAGATAGGAAATGAAATACAATCCCGCGGAAACATTAGAACAGTCATGGGAATTTCTAAAAATGGGGCATCAGAAAGCAAACATCCCCGTGCTGAAAGAATATGTATTTGACCTGATCCGTATGATGACACAGAAGACAGCGGGTCAGAGTTGTTATAGAAAAGGCAAGAATGGAGATTACCTGGATTACACAACAGATTATTGGCCGACCATTAATGCCATTGTCATTGAAGCGATGGCATTGGTGTTAAGTGGAAAGCTAGATGATCTGGAAGAAAAGACCGAGAAGGAGTACGACGATGAAGAAAACATGGGATGAATTTAGAGAAACTGGGCTGCTGTGGTTTATTAATAGCATTTTGCATGTATTTGGATGGGCTATTGTTGTAGAGATTGAAAACAAGAAAGTTATTGATGCATATCCTATGAGAGTGCGCTTCAGAGGCTTTGATGAAGAAAATAATTCAAAAGGATATGAGAAAGTAACACATTATTTGAGTGAGAATATTAATGATCTAGTGAAAGATTTAGAAGATTAAAGCTATGAGTAATACAATGGCCACTAATGTTATCGAGGAATGGAGGAAAAACAATGATATTCGCAAACTCGATTATAGATTTTGCCAGTAGAGCGGAGGAAGCAGAAAAACGAAATGCTGAAGTCCCACAGTGGATGCTGCATGATGGAAGCGTCGATGGCTTTATGATCGACACCCGCTTTGTTCCGGACCGTATGGACTACGAGACAATGGCCTGGGCGAAAAAAGACGTGGAGCGCGATCATTATGCAGAGCCCGTACTGGAGTACCACTCTGGTACTCTGGTTGAAGCTAGGCAGATGCATCTTAGAGCGAGAAAGGAGCTTGTCAAATGAAAGAAGGCGGTGAAGATGCTTAGCGAAGCGAAGGAGCAGGAGATCCGAGAGGAAATAGCAAAGTACTATTACGAATTCGATCGCAAAGCTTACAAGGATGGTTATATTGCGGGCTTTTCCCGGGGCATACGCGGAAGGTATTCTATCGAAGACAATGATGAATGGTTCGAGAGGGGAGAGAAAGTGCGTAAAATGCAGCAAACGCAACTCTACGAATTTTGTCAGCAGACAGCTTGGACTCGGCAGAATTTGTTCGATTTCATTTGTGCTTTGAGAGACACTTTGGAAAAGGCGGAAAACTTACAACGAGCTCTTAGGGGGCTCTGTATAAGCTCGGCAGACTCGCTAAAGAAAGAGGGCAAAAGCGATGAACTTAGATAAATGTAAAGACTGCGAATACGCAATTTGGGAGACGGCTCCGGAAACGTTATGCCACAGACATGGCCAGTTAGAGTACAGCGGAACCATCAGCATGACCTGCGTAACTAAGGAACATATCGAAGTAACTTTTAGCAAGGACGGCATGACCTGCAGCGGATACTGCTTGAGAGAGGAGGGATAAAGCATGACAAGGCATGAAGCGCATCAACAATGTTGGAATTGCATTAATTTCCGGCTGTATGACAATACGTGTACATTCTCCAATGAACCTGAGCCTGTTGCACCCACGGATTCGGGATGCAGCTGTTGGAAGGACAATCCCGTAGCGTCATGGCAGATCGTCTCTAAGATTTTAAGCTACAGGGATAAGCACGAAGAACCTGAATTAGTAGAAAAACTTGATAGTGTACGTCGCAGAGTAGATGCAATCGTCTCTGATCTTAACGATCTGCAGCTGTATGCGGAGGCATTGGAAAGAGATTTGGAATTTATGGTTAGAGATCTCGATAGAAAGGAGACTAAAAATGACAAGTAAGTATAAAGACGGAGATACAGTACTCATTAAAGCTTATGTTGACTGGGGCCGTGCGAAGCCTGGCCGGATGGTTCGCTGTATCGCTAACGGAGAGGAGGACACACCTCTTTGGATTCTTCCGGAGGATATCGTGGCCTATCCTCCGAGTACGTGTGACGGGAACAGAGGTGACAGGCATGGAGACAAAGCGTAAAGGCTATCTTGTGACAGATTCCAGGTTGGCGAAAGTGCTTTATCAATATGGGCTGTCCTGCGCAAGGATCGGAAGGCTGATCGGGGCAGATAAAAACAGGACAAACAAGATCATGATCGGTCAGTATCCGATCAGCAGATATGATTTAGAAGTGATCGAAAGATCAGCACAGGAAAAAAATCCGAAGTTCACCTTGGATGACTTCTCCTTTAAGGAAGAGGGCTTTGTCAGTGAGGATGGAACGAAAATGATCCAGTGCAGGCGCTGCACGAAGTGGTTCAGGCCGGACAATGCCAGAACGCGCTACTGCAGTGACTACTGCCGGGACCATAAGTCCCATAAGACGGAAAGGCCCTATCAGGAAGAGGAAAAACCTCAGGAGCAGGACGCCTGGAAGGCCGAAAGCACTTATGAGGAAGCAAGAAGAAGACATATCAACTACGGCGATGTCCAGAAGGAAAGAACTCTGAAGACTGAGCCGACAGTGATGCAGAGATGGGAGGCGTATCAGCGTGAGCGACAGTGTAAAGCATCCGAGTCATTATAGACTCGAGGGGCTTAAAGGAATTGAATGCATAGACATTATTCAGGCAGTTTTAGGAGAAGAGGGCTTTAAAAAATTCTGCCGGGGCAATGCTTTGAAGTATCTGATCCGGGCCGACAGGAAAAACGGTCTGGAGGATTTAAAGAAAGCGGCAGTCTATCTCAGCTGGGAGATCAGCGGAAGAACGGAGGAAGCAGATGACGCAGATGACGCAGATGACGAAAAGACAGCAGAAGCAGCAGAAAAGAAAGCTGAGAAAGCAGAAGCGGCTGGGTTTTCAGAGGAAGCGGTACCTTTGGATAAAGAAAGCGAGGTCCGTGATGAGAAGACGAACGAAGAAATGGAACAGAAACCATCCGGACAATCCGATTGTATGCCTGCATCGGAGAACGCGGATGCTGAAGAAAGCGGATGTATATGTGACGGATCCAAAGACGGGGAAAACAAAGAAGCTCTGCATCGGAGAGCTGAAGCTTTAGCAGACCGGCACTTTGCCAGAAGAGGAAGATCCGCTACCTGGGATGTTGAGAAAGCAAAGAAGCTGTGGGCTGGTGGAACAAGTCCTGAAGATATCTGTGATGAGATCGGGGTTAACCCTAAGACCTTTAAGACTTACCGCTTCCGGCACCCGGACGCTTTTCCGGATCAGACAACTGATTATGAGGCATAGCCATGCGGCCTAAGTTTGATCTTACCAATCCCTGCAGAGACTGCATCTCACGGTCTGAGATCTGTCATGTGACCTGCAATGCCTATAAGGCGTGGAAGATCGTAGCAGGCAGGGAAATGGAGCGTCTGAGGCGGGAAAATCTCGGGCATCGGGAAGCCTGGGCAAGGCAGAGTGAGATGGTCGCGCACTGGAACAAGCAGACAAAATGGAGAAAGAGGTGACGAGGTGACACAGGAAGAGATCAGAGCAATACCAGCGGCAGCTGTCCAGATTCATAAGCATCTGGACCGGCTGAAGTTTTTAAAGGCTAAGAGCACATCCGTGCCTGCAATGCAGACATCTGAGCGCGTGCAGACTTCTGTGATTGACCGGTCGATGGTTGTGGCAGACAGCATCGTTGATCTTGAGCGTGAGATCGATGCGGAGAAGAAGGAGCTTGATCGGATGAGGAAAAGCGCCAGTCAGTTCTTTGCATCACATGATCTTACGCTTGAGGAGCGGGAGCTCTTAGACTACAGATACATCTACTGCTATACCTGGGAGGAGGTGGCATCACTTCTGCACGTGGGAGAGCGCACGGCAAGATGGAGGCACAGTCAGGTGATGGAAAAACTTTTTCCGGAATCCTAAACTTTTTCCTCTCATTGCCGGGTACCTCCGCTATATAGTGTAAAGTGGGGCAAGAGGGTAAGAGAGCTACAGTGTTTTCTTTTGTCATTGTTTTTCATGATACACATCCTTTCGATTTAAGGCAGGCCGAAAGACCTGCCTGCATCATGTCAGGAAGCCGGAGCAACGGCAGGCTGGCATATACTCATATAGGTGTTCTTTTTAAATGCGACTGATGCATCACGGAAATTTACTGGGAGAGGTATGCAGATGCAGGCCGCCGAGCGCAATTATGAGTCAAGGGTAAGAGTCGGGTCAGAGCCCGCTGCATACCTCTTCATCATGTCCGTGCAGCCGAGGAGGCTGACAGGGCTTTTCGCTATTGCCTCTGCGGCTTATGCTTGGGAGCTGCAGAGGTTTAACAATTGTATAAAAGCAGAGAGTTAAACGCTTAGTCCATATAGCACATACTATTACTTTTAAGTTTCTCCCTATAGATAGAACCAATCAATCCGCTCTCTGCTTTTAATAAAAAGAAATTACAAAGGAACCGAGGAAGTGTGCAGGCAGTCTGCGGGCTTCCTTCTTTTATTGCCTGCGGCACATGGGCAAAGGGCCCTCTTCTTTCTTTCGGGCGGTGTAGGTACTGTCTGGGAAAGCTGAAAAGCGGGGCGTGGATTGCCCATCTTTTGGCTCCAAAAAATTGAAATTTTTTCCTGGGGGCCGTGTCGCAGATATGATTAATTTCTGTAAATAGTTAAAAAATTTGAAGGAAGGCTACATTTTTATGCGCCAAAATCAGGTAAAAACTGAAGAAGTAAATTCCGCGACACTGGCGCAGTTGCTCGGTCTTAATGTCAGGACGATTCAGCGCCTTACCGGCGACGGCATCCTGACAAACATCAGCAAGACGCGCTCCCTGCGCTTTAATCTGCAGGACGCTTTGCAGGCTTACGTAGCCTATCTGAAATCCGGCGAGAAGACTCAGGACCAGCAGGACCTTGAAGCGAAGCTGAAAAAGCAGAAGCTCGAGGCTGAAATCGCGCTGAAAGAGTCCCAGGGAGAGCTCCATGAGATGAAAACAAGGCTCTTCGAGGGGTCAATTATTGAAGTCGATGATGTGAAAGCAGACTATGAGTCCTTTTTCAAAGTCCTTAAGAGCGTGATCAATGCGATCCCTGGAAGAGTCGCTGGCATCCTGAGCGATTATGCGGATCCTGTGACTGTCCGCAAAGCAGAAAAGGATATTACAGATGAGTTAAACCGGACAATGGAGACTTTCGTGGTCCGTGGCAATGCCCCTAAGGCAGGTGGGCGCGATGGCACGTAAAGTTAAGCACATTCGGATCCCTAAGTACACAGTGCCGCCTTATATTAAGGAGGCCCTGGAGATCTTAAGGCCTCCGGAGCAGTTAACGGTATCGGAGTGGGCGGAGAAGTACAGGATCCTTGATGACAAGACTTCCGCGCGTCCGGGGCATTGGAGAAACGAGGTCACGCCTTATCTGGTTGGTGTCATGGACGCCTTTAACGAATATGCAGTAGAGAGGATTACTTTTTGTAAGCCTACGCAGGTCGGAGGTACAGAAGCCATGCAGAATATGCTTGGCTATATGATCGCTCAGGATCCGGGTCCGGCTATGGTTGTGTATCCAACTGAGGTCCTTGGTACATCCACATCAGAGGAGCGTATCCAGCCAATGCTGAGACTGTCTCCTGCGATCAAAGATAAGTGGGATGAATACCGGTCAACAGATATGGAGCTGCACTTCTCTACGATGAATCTTACGCTTGCCTGGGCTAACTCACCGAGCGCTCTTGCATCAAAGCCGATCAGATATCTGCTGATGGATGAGGTGGATAAGTACCCGGGTGCAAGCAATAAGGAAGCGGATCCAATCTCACTGGCAAAGGAGCGAACGAAGACTTATGCCAATAGTAAGATCTACATCACATCAACGCCAACCCTAAAGACAGGGCACATCTGGAAAAGCCTGCAATCCTCCGATGAGATCCGGCACTTCTTTGTACCTTGCCCACACTGCGGCGAGATGATCGAGCTTAAATTCTCCAATGTGAGATATTCAGACGACAAGACGTTGTCCTTCCGTGATCGCGCGGACACAGCCGCCTATGCCTGTCAGAAGTGTGGCTGCCTGATCAATGACTCAGACAAGCCGGGCATGCTGAGAAGAGGCAAGTGGAAAGCTGTTGAAAAGAAGACCGAAAACGTCCGGTCAGTCGGTTTCTGGATGAACACGCTTTACAGCCCGTTCGTTAAGTTCTCGGATGTTGCCTTCGAGTTCTTGACGAGTAAAGACGATGCAGATAGATTGCAGAACTTCGTCAACTCATGGCTCGCAGAGCCCTGGGAAGACACGCAGATCAAGACCAGCGCTGACATGGTGCTGGACAGACAGACTGATCTTCCGGAGTTCGAGCTTCCGGAGTGGACAGAGCTCCTGACTGCTGGCGTCGATGTTCAGCAGACCTGTCTGTACTGGACCATAAGAGCATGGGGCAAGTTTATGACATCTCAGAATATCGCGCATGGTCAGGCTGTGTCACTTGATGAGATCACGCGGATGATGAACCTCGAGTACCGAAAAGGTAGTGGAGCCCGGATGACTGTGCAGCTGTGCCTGATCGACTCTGGTTTTGCCACCGATGACATCTATGACTACTGCCTTCAGAATCTGGAATGGGCGCTGCCATGCCGAGGTAACGCAAGAGCCGCGATCGCTGACTACTATAAGGTCAGCAAGGTCGAGAGCAACATTGACGCCTACGGCATGCGGCTGATCATTGTAGATACCGGCCGGTATAAAGACCTGATCACGTCAAGGATGAGGCGCAGAACCGGCATACAGGGCTCCTGGATGGTCTATAAGGGCTGTGACAGAGAGTACGCTGAGCAGGTTACTGCAGAGCATAAGGTGCATGTCAAAGGCAAGCAGGTGCCTCAGTGGGTGCCGAAGACTTCACATGCAGACAACCATTACTTAGACTGTGAGGTCTATGCTGCCTGCGCAGCCGACATGCTCGGGGCAAGGACCTTATATCTGGATGACGAAAAGGCAGAGGAAGAACAGAAGAAACGGCAGCAGATGGACAGAAGCTCTCAGACCAGAGAGCAGGGAATGAACCTCTGGCTGCCGAGTAATACAGGTAATTGGATATAGTGATATGGATCCTTGCAATAGTACTTGCATGGATCTTTTTAGTTGGATAGGAGATGCAGTATGGCTGACAGTACGACACTTGAACAGGTCACAGGGTCTGTCACAGCAGACGATACCATCACAGGCCTGACTTTAAGTCAGGTTGAAGAGGCCATCACCGCGATCATGGAAGGCGGACAGAGCTACAAGATCGGGACGCGGTCACTTACGCGTGCCAATCTGACGGAGCTTGTCAGCCTCAGAAATCAGCTTAAGACAGAGAGCAATGATGCAAGCGCAGAGGCATCGGGAATCCCTGGCTGCAGCATCGCGCTTTTCTCGGGGAGGTAAGGATGAGTAAAAAAGGAAGCTGGCTTGACAGAGCCATCCTTGCTATCGCCCCGGGCTGGGGAGTCAGACGCATGGCGAACAAGGCCGTAGCGGATGAGATCCAGCGAAGCTGGAACTATGACAGCGGAGAGGGCGGCGCAAGGAATCACTACTGGCGAGCGGTCAACGAGAGCGGCGAGCAGACGGATAAGTGGGATCGCAACCGCGTAAGAGCGCGGGCAAGAGATCTTGAACGAAACTCAGACCAGATGAACGCTGTGATCGACGCTGTCGTCCGGAGCGTGTACGGCCCTGGGTGGGAGCTTCAGGCCAAGGTCGGAGACGGCGAGAAAAGAGATTACACCAAATTAAATAAGCAGATCGAGGCCGCCTGGAAAAAGTGGAAAAGGGCGCGGAACTGCGATGTCACAGGCGCGCAGTCCTTTGATGAAATGATCCGGATGTGTGTCCGGCGGAAAAAAGTCGACGGAGGCATCCTGATTGTTAAGCGGTTCACGCCGAAAAACGATGGTTTTATTCCATTTAAACTTCAGATTTTTGAAGTAGATGAGCTGGATGAGACGCAGACAGCGCCGAAGTACAAGGGTGATACCGTAGTAGGCGGCATTGAGTACAACAGCTGGAACCGCCCGAAAGGTTACTGGTTCCGTCAGTATGATATCACGGGCATGCAGGAGGTAGACAGCGTTTTTATCCCTGCGGATGACGTGATCTTCTATTTTACGAAAACCAGACCGTCACAGATCAGAGAGATGTCAGACATGTCCCCGACCATCACAAGGATCAGAGACGTCAATCAGTATTTGGAAGCCGTTGCGGTTAAAGAGCGCATACAGGCCTGTTTTGCCGTATTTTTTAAGCCGCAGACTACCGCGGGCATGGGTTTTGGCCGCTCCGGAGTCAAGACTGAGGATTCGGGCGGATATCTTGGCAAGACTCTGTCTCCGGGCATGATGCAGGAGCTTCCGGCAGGCGAAGAGCCGGTCTCCGTAAACCCTACGGGGCAGGCGCAGAACGCTGCCGAGTTTGTGAAACTGCAGCAGAAGATGCTGGCCGCTGGTCAGGGCATGTCATACGAGGCTGTCAGCAGGGACATGTCAGAGACGAACTACTCCAGCGCGCGGCAGTCTGCCATCGAAGATGAGCGGACCTTTGCCGCGGAGCAGGAGAGTCTGGAAGCGGTCCTGGACGAGATCTATGAGACTTTCGTGATCTCTTTGGTCTTGGCTGGCAAGGTGGAGATCAAGGACTTTTGGACAGATAAGGATAAGTACCTGTCCCATGCCTGGATCATGCCTGCCAAGAAGTGGATTGACCCGGTCAAGGAAGCCAATGCCAATGTGACCGCGCTTAAATCCGGCCAGAAGACCTTCCAGCAGCTCTGCGCGGAAAGCGGCATGAACTGGAAGGATGTCTTAGACGAGACCAGTGAGGCATTTAAGTACGCAGACAAGCTCGGGATTGACTTAACAGACATACTGCTTACAGCAGGCGCTAAGCCTGTTGCAGATAAAGACACTACGCAGCAGGGAGGTGAGGAAGATGAACCGAAAAAACCAGAAGAAGAAGACGGAGGGGACGCTCCAGACGAGAGCAGTGCCGGCGGCGATCAGAGCGATGTCGGAGGATCCGGAAAACCGGACGTTTCAGATTAGCTTTTCGAGCGAGGAGCCATACGATCAGCTGTGGGTAGGTCCGGAGATCTTGGATCACAGCGACGGGGCTGTCAATCTGGATCGGCTCAACTCGATCGGGGTAGTTCTTTACAACCACGACAGAGACAAGGTTGTGGGTAGGATCGATAAAGCCTGGACGGAAGACGGAAGAGGCCTTGCGCAGATCACTTTTGACGAAGATGAGGACTCGGATGTGATCTATCAGAAGGTCAAGAGCGGAACGCTTAAAGGCGTGTCTGTCGGCTACGTCGTCAACAGATATGAGGTAGTCGATGAAGGCGAGAAGTCAAAAGACGGACGCTTTGACGGTCCTGTGTCTGTCGCTACGTCCTGGGAGCCTTTAGAGGTTTCCATCGTGTCCATCCCTGCTGATCCGACAGTAGGAGTTGGCCGTGAGTACATTACTGATGCTGATAATCATTGCTCAGCTCTGACAATCGTCAAGGCTCAGATGATAATCAATAAAAACTATTTAGATTAAAGGAAAGGAGCTTTTATATGCCTAAAAAGCTTAGAGCCCTGCTTCAGAAGCAGGAGGCGATTGTCAAAGCTGCTAAAGCCGCAGGAAGAGATCTGACCGAGGAGGAGCAGAAGGAATTTGATGCTCTGCAGGTTAAGATCGACGAGGCAAAGGCCGAGGACGATGCCAAAGAGAAGGAAAAGGCTGCCAGAGATGAGGCAGTCAGAGAAGAGAGAGAAAGAACTGCAGGAATCACATCCCTGTGCAGATCTTTCGGCCTGGATCCGACATCTTACATCTCCGAGGGTAAGTCCCTGGATGAGGTAAGAGCCGCTGTCCTGGCTGAACTCGCTAAGGAAAAGGCACCAATTGGCAGATCTAGGATCAGTGTTGGCGAGGATGAAGAGGATAAGTTCCGCTCTGCTGCTGTTCTCGGTCTGAGACAGCGCATGGGATATGACTCTGACAAGGAGAGATCTCCATACGCAGGCACAGAGCTGAAAGATCTGGCCACGGAGTGTATGGAGCATGACGGCGCTTCTAATGAGTCTCTGAGACACATGTCTAAAGACGAGCTGTTCCAGCATCTCTGCAATGATCGTGCTTACATGAATCCGTCTGCGGCATTTCCATCCATTATGGATGCAACGGTCAACAAGACGATTGTAGACGCTTATCAGATGGTCCCGACCACATTTGACCTGTGGACAACCAAGGGATCCCTGTCCGACTTTAAGACCGAGAATGTCCATCAGTGGGAAGTAGGTGGTATCTCCGACTTTGAGAAGGTCAGCGAGAACGGAGAGATCAAGGCAGACAGACCGTCTGAGAAGCTGAGACCAACTAGAAAGCTGGACTCCTATGGAAAGAGCTTCAGTCTGACTAGAGAGGCCTTCATTAATGACGATATCGGCCTGCTGGCAAAGACTTTGACAGAGTACTCTGCAGCTGCAAAGCGCACCATCGACAATCAGGTCTATGATCTGATCATCTCCAATGCGAATTACGCAGATGGCAAGGCACTCTTCCATAAAGACCACGGCAACCTGGATACTACAGCCGCTAAGCCGGGTCAGACAGGACTGCAGGACGCACTGCTCCAGATGGGCGTGCAGAAGGATGACTTCGGCCAGGCGATTAGAGTCATCCCGAAGTACGTTCTGGTCGGAAACGCTGATCAGTTTGAGATATACACAGCTCTGCATTCCGCTCAGGTAACAGGATCTTCTAATAATGATGTGAACCCGCTGTATGGAATGGCGCTTCAGCCGATCATTGTTCCACAGCTGGATGCGGCGGCAAGCGCGGGTGCCTGCCCGTGGTTCGTCGTAGCAGATCCGATGTCTGCTAAGTCCATCGAGGTTGACTACCTCAACGGCGCAGAGACTCCGCAGGTTAGACGCATGGAGAAGCCGGGAGTGCTCGGATTCCACTGGGACGTTTACATGGACTGGGGCATTACGGCTCTGGATTACCGTGGCATTTACAAGAATGGAGGTGCTAAATAATGGCTAAGGCAGTATTTAGACAGGACGGAAATGCTCTGGACTACACCGCCAAGACCGCAGTAGCGGCTGGCGATATCGTTGTTATTGGCGATCGTGTTGGTGTAGTCGGAGGTGATATCGATGCTGGAGCGACAGGCGCTGTTGTGGTTGAGGGCGTGTTCACGATGCCTAAAAAGGCCGCCACCGCAATTGATGCAGGTAAAGAGGTTTACTTCTCTGCGACTGCAGGAACCGTCTCCACAACTAGCACTGACACAGACGCGGGCTATGCAGTAGAAGCTGCAGCAGCAGACGCGGCTACAGTAAGGGTTAAGTTGAGAGGTTAGTCATGAGCTTTAAGGATCAGCTGAAAAAAGACATTGGGTCTGTCTTTTTTAATAGCGAGGAGTTTGGAGACACGCATGAGATCAACGGAAGAGCAATGACCGCAATCATTGACGACAATCTGTTAAAGGAAGCTCCGACTGATCCGAGCATCCAGGGAATCTGGAGCGAGCAGACGACACTCTACGTTAAGGCTGAAGAATATGGGGATGCCCCGAAACGGGGCTCCCTTATTTTATTGGACGGCCAAAAACACGAGGTTATAGACCTGACAGTGGAGATGGGCGTCTACAAGATCACACTGGGGAGGTGGCGGTCAAATGGCAGTAGCAGACGTGTCTTCTAACGGATCAGTACTCACAGTCTCCTATGACAAGGCGGATCTTAAGCGCTTTGAGGAAGCGCTTAAAGACATTGACCATAATACCCCGGTTGATCTTGCCTGGGCGAAGAACCGTACAGCCACGTACACACAGCGCCTGCTTGCCAGCTACGCGGCATCGCGGTACCGGATAAAGAAAAGCACCGTCAGGACGCATATCCTCAAAAGAAGCGCAAATGCCTCGGGAAGAAATGCAGTGCTTGCTATCCGTGATGAGACAAGGCCTTTGTCAGAGTTCCGCGTGACCCATCCAAAAAAGGCAGAACCTAAGGGTGCTCAGTTTAAAGGAAACGGTGTTAAGCCTCTGACAATAGGGACAGCAAATAAGGTTTTTTGGGCCACTATGAAGAGCGGTCACATCGGAGTCTTTCGTCGGAAAGGCCGCAGTCGTCTGCCGATTAAGCAGCTGATGGGTACCTCAATCCCGAAGATGATGGACAACTCCAGCGGAGAGGGCGCCTGGCAGAAGGCAAGAGACGAGGTTGCGGCTAAGCTCCTGGAGTATACGGAAAAGCGCATGCAGTATAGAATCCGCAAAGCTGCAGCAGGAGGGAAATTTGAGTAATGTACGATCTTAAAAGAGCATTGATAAAGGATCTGCAGACTGTATTCAAAGATCCTCTCTATAAAGCTCCGGATAAAGCTGATGGAAAGACGATCCACGTCTTCCGGAACCTTCCGCCTCTGCATGATGACCCTGCAGATGACGATGACGACTTTGACTATTTAGCCGTTTACGTCTCTGACGGACAGAGAAACAGCGCAACAGAGCCGGAGCAGATGACCGCGCATATCGTGTGCGGAGTCTTTGATGACAGTCAGGACTGGGCGGGTGCCGACACGCTGGATCTGATCATTGAGCGGATCCTTAATCACTATGATGCAGCTCCTCTGCTGGATAAGCAGTTCCGCTGCACTTTCCCGCGGAATTATACGACCGTAATCGACGATGACACTTTTCCTTATTTTTTCGCGGTTGTCAGCCTGACGTTTGAGCGCATCACACCGGAAGAGGAGGATCCATATGTCTAGCAGACGATTTACACCACTTTGCTACGTCGGTCCAACGCAGGGCCGGCTGAAGCATGGCATGGTTTTTAAGGACCGTGAGGCTGTACAGGCCGCACGGATGAAGTATAAGGGTGAATATTTCGATGAGCTGCTTGTTCCTCAGGCAAAACAGCATGAGGCAGTCAAACAGATCAGAGAGGGTAAGGGCGCGGCCTATGTTTTTTACAAGCGCGCAGAAAAGGAGTAACACATGGCTAAATACAAGCATGGTATTTACGTCACAGAGGTCCCGACAAAGATGCCGGTCCCGACTTACGGGACATCCGGTATCCAGGTGGTCATCGGTACTGCGCCGGTAAATCTGGCCGAGGATCCGACCTCTGTGACCAATAAGCCGATTTTAATTGAGTCTATGGACGACATGGTCGATAAGCTCGGCTATCAGGGTCCGGAGACAGATGCAAACGGGGTGAGTAAGTTTACCTACACGCTGGCGGAATCCGCTTATGCGTCTTTCGCACTGTCCAAGTGCGCTCCGGTTGTCATGATCAACGTGCTGGATCCAGCTAAGCACGTAAAGGACCTGACATCGGAGACAGTCAATGTGGCAAACCGCATGGCAACGCTTAAGCATACAGGCGTGCTGTTGGATACGGTCAAGGTAACCACGTCTGCGGACAAGGCTCTGGTAAGAGACACAGACTATACCCTGACCTTTACGGATGAGGGCCTGGTTGCGATTGGTCTGATGTCCTCCGGAGCTGCAGCATCGGAAAAGACACTTAAGATTACAGCAAAGCAGCTGGATCCGTCCAAGGTTACAGCCGAGGATATCATCGGAGGGATTGACGGAGATGGAGTCGCTACCGGTATCGCCTGCGTAAGGGATGTCTACTCCAGATGTCATGTTATCCCGGCAACCCTGCTTGCACCGGGTTTTGATGATCAGGCGGCAGTCGGAGCGGCACTGATCGCAGAGACCAAGGACATCGACGGAGTCTTCCGCGCCTTTGCTCTGCTGTCTCTCAATACTGGCAACGACACAGGCAAGTGGACGGTAGCAAGCCTTAAGACGGATAAGGAAAACAACGCCTATGCATCTGCAGACGCGGCTGCACTCTGGCCTTACTACGTCAAAGCAGGATCAGACAATACCTGCATGCACTTTACCGCAGTCTTCGGTGCGGGTATGCAGGCACAGGATGCCGCTAACGGCGATTGCCCGAGCACTGCCCCATCCAACATCAACATGGGGATCACCGGAGCGGGCTTTGTCACCAGTGAGGGCTTTAAAGAGCTTAACCTTAATCTGGATCAGGCGGCAGACATCAACGGCCTGGGAATTGCAACCACCTGCTGGAAGCAGGGATGGAAGACCGCAGGTGTAGAGACATCTCTGTATCCTAATGTCACAGATGTCAAGGACCGTTTTATCAATGTCCGCCGTATGATGAGCTGGCAGGCGAATGTCTTTATCGTTCGCTATATGGACCGTCTGGACTCCAATATTTCTCACAGAGCGATCGAAGCTCTGGTAAACGACGAAAATGTCCGTTGCAACGCGCTGACGGCGCAGGGCAAGTGGGCTGGCGGAAGAATCGAGTTCCGTGACTCCGAGAATCCGATCACTGATATCTTAGCTGGTAAGGTGAGATTTTATCAGTATGTCGCTCCTTTCACTCCGGCAAAGGAAATCTATGACACTCTGGAGTACAGCGCCGATATCCTGAAAGCAAATATCGCAGGAGGTGATAAATAATGGCAAGTGGAATTTTTCCTACGATCATGAATAACTTCAACGTCTACAGCAACGGCACTGACAAGCTGATGGGCACTGGAAACGAAGTAAAGCTTCCTGATTATCAGCCGAAGACCGCAACCGGCGACTGGGCTGGTGCCGCGGGTGAGGTGGAAGTTCCGATTCAGGGTCAGCCGCAGAGCATGACCATAGAAATCAACTTTGATGTTCTGGATGATACAGCAATCGGGATCATCCAGGAGAGTGGCAAGGTTGATGTAACACTGAGAGGATCGGTGCAGATGCTCGACATGTCTGATGCGTCCATCGTCAATAAACCGGCAAAGGTTGTCGTCAAGGGACTGCTCAAGCAGATAACCTTTGGATCCTTTAAAAAGTCAGAGAGCATGGGCGCATCTATTACTGTTGAGGCGCTTTACTACTCTTATACCTTCGGCGATTCGGGCGAGCCGAGTACTGAAATTGATAAGCTCAATAACGTTTGCAAAATCGGAGGGCAGGACCTGTCTTCCGACATTTCTCAGCAGATTTAAGGAGGTTAAACCATGGCAATCTATGATAATCAGGCGGGAGCTGCTCCGGCCTCTGAAGTAAAGGAAGAGACTGCAGTTAAAGAGGCAGAGACAACGGCTTCTGCAGAAGAGGAATCCGTGGAGGATTCGCTGAAACTGCATTTTTCTGATCCTTTTAAGTATGAGGGTAAGACTTATACAGATCTGGATCTCACAGGTCTCTATGATATGACCGGAAAGGACTATATGATCTGCGAGCGCTACTGCAAGAAGACAGGCGGCTTCGAGGACAATATGGATCCAATGAAGGAGTTTTCCATGCCATTTGTCATCGCCTGCGCATCGAGAGCTACGGGTCAGCCGATGGAGTTTTTCGAGAAAATGAGCATCCGTAATCTGGTGCTGGTTAAAAATGCAGTCGTGGGTTTCATCTACGGAGAGGGTTAATGCCCCTCTCCGTTGAAACGCTGAGAAAAGAAGCGCTGTCCTGCGCAATGGCAGCGCATGGCGGAATAGAGTTTTTCTGGAATCTCCCTGTGACAGAGCTCTTTGACTGGGGCGATGCGGCGGCCAGAATGTACAAGGAAGCAGAGGAAAGGGGTTAGCCTATGGCATTTGCGAAAAAAGTAGGATTAGACGTTGTCATCGGCGGAAAAGTCTCCAGCTCTCTGGATACAGCTTTCGGCAAGGCTGCGTCACAGGTACGGACTGGCCTTGCTAAGGCAACGACGAAAGCCGGCAAGGCCGCCGCGATCAGCGGAGCCTTAGGCCCGCTACTGACAAAGGGCATCACCGTGCCGACCGTCGCAGCTCTTGGCGCGTCTGTCAAAGCAACAGTAGGCTTTGACAAGCAGATGAGCCGAGTCAAGGCTATCTCCGGTGCAACGGGCAAGCAATTTAAGGCCTTAAGAAAAGATGCCATTAAGCTCGGAGCAGACACTGCCTACTCTTCCACCGAGGCGGCAGAAGGTATGGAGAACTTGGCATCTGCAGGCTTTAACAGCAAGCAGATCATGGCTGCCATGCCTGGTATGCTTAACCTTGCGGCGGCATCCGGAGAAGACCTTGCAACCTCATCCGATATCGCGGCATCTGCGCTCCGAGGCTTTGGTCTTAAGGCATCCTCTGCCGGTCATGTAGCCAATGTGCTCGCGAAAAATGCATCGAAAACCAATGCCGCGGTAGGAGACACCGGAGAAGCATTGAAGTATGTTGCGCCGGTTGCTCACTCCGCAGGACTGTCCCTGGAAGAGGTCACAGCGGCTATCGGAATCATGTCCAATGCGGGCATTAAAGGTACGCAGGCAGGAACCACACTCAGAGGCGCAATGACTAGAATCATGAAGCCGACGAAGCAGGTGCGGGATGGTCTGGATAAGCTCGGTGTCAGTCTCTATGACAAGCACGGCAAGATGCTGTCCTTAACGCAAATTATCGGAAAGCTGAAAACCGCAACTAAAGGCATGACTGACGAAGAGAAGCAGAACGCTCTCGCTAATATTTTTGGAACCAACTCTTTGTCCGGCATGCTGGCCTTAGTCAACGCCGGGCCTAAGGAGCTGGACAAGCTGACCAAGTCTTATAAGCACTCTAGTGGCTACGCAAAGAAGACGGCCGCTGAGATGATGAATAACCTGGCGGGAGCATGGGAGCAGATGAAAGGATCCCTTGAGTCTGCGGGAATCTCTATAGGAGACGCGCTGTCTCCTGGGCTGACCGCCCTGGCAAAAACCATCACAAAGGTAGTCAATGCCTTTAACGAACTCCCGGAATCTGCGAAGCATGTCATTGCCTGGGCAATGGTTATTGCCGCAGCTATCGGACCTGCAATGGTTGCTTTCAGTAAATGCTACAAAGCCGCGAAGGATCTGATGGAGCTTAAGGCAGCTCTATCGGGATTGTCTTTGGCAGCGAATCCTGTAGCCGCAGCTATTATTGGTATAGGCGTTGCCGTCGGCTTGCTCGCAGTACTGATCTATAAAAACCGGAAAAAGATCGCCGCATCCTGGGGAAAAGTCAAAAAAGGACTTGGAGAACTGGGCGCCAATACGAAGAAAGATCTGGCGGCGATGGGAAAGCACATCGCACACTGGGCAGAAGGCTGGAAGACGAACGCAGGTAAGATCAAGAAGTCTTGGGCTGGTGTCAAGAAGGGCCTTAGCACACTGGGCACCAATACCAAGGCGGGCTTGGCATCTATGAAGAAGCATGTGGTTGCCTGGGCGCGTGGATGGAAGACAAACGCTGGCAAGATCAAGAAGTCTATGGCAAACGTCCGGAAAGGTACTGCTCAGCTTAAGAAGAATGCCGTGCATGATATCTCTGCAATGGTTGCTAAGTGCAGGGCTAAATTTAGCAGCTTCCGGGCATCTGCAGGCGGACTGGTGTCCTATATTAAAGGCGCGTTCCTTAAAAAGTGGAATTCTGCATGGCACGCAGCTGGTTCACACTTTGCAAGTGCATGGTCTGGAATGAAGTCGGCAGCCAAATCCGCGATGAATTGGATCATCGGAAAAATTAACGGCTTTATCAGATCCGTTAACAGCATCCACGTTCCAAACAGCAAACTGGTTCCTAAGGGTCTTCGCGGAGCTAGTCTTCACATCTCGACCATCCCGTATCTGGCTAAAGGAACAGCCAACTGGCCGGGTGGTCCTGCGATCATCAATGAGAGAGCCATCGGAGGAGAGATTGTAGACCTGCCATCCGGAACCCGGGTGATCCCGCATGACTTAAGCAAGCAGGTGATTAAAAATTCCTCCAGCAGTGCTACAGTGACTTACGCTCCAGTCTATAACCTTTACGGCAATGCAACGGCTAATGACATCCGGAAGGCTGATCAGATGAGCCAGAAGGACTTTGAAAAGATGCTGAAAAGATATCAGCACGACAAGCAGGCAAGGAGCTTTAGAAAGGTGGTGTTTGAGTAATGTCGGAGACTTATGTGACGGTTCAGGGCGACACTTTTGACAAGATCGCTTATGATCAGATGGACGATCATCTCCTGGTGGATCAGCTGATGCAGGCCAATCTGCCGCTGCTTGACACCGCCGTCTTTCCCGCGGGGGTTGAGATCACAATTCCAGATGTCATAGATGAGGAAGACTCAACCTATGACGATGAGCTTCTTCCGGATACTTCTGCGGATGATCTTCCGGACGATGCCGACTCCGATGATGACGCAAGTTATGATGAGGATCCGAACGTGGATACGGAAGATAATGCTTACGATAGTGCTGCTATCCCTGATAACGGGAACGGCATTGACTGGTAGGTGTAGTATGGCAACATCTAAAGAAAAAGTTAATCAGGAGGTCAAAGCAAACTCCAAGAAGACCAGCTCCGGAACGACGCAGAATCCGCGGTCGATATCCGTAGTTGCCACGCTTGATGGCGCTGACGTTTCATCGCGCCTGATTGACTCCGCATCCTTTACTGATGTGGCACACGGATCCAGTGACTCCGCGGAGTTCAATCTGGACAATTCTGATCTGCACTACTTAAAGAAAGGCCTTCCGGGTAAAGCCGCGAAGGCCTATTTGAATATCAAGACGAAAGACTGGACGATTCAGCCGGACACCACGATCAAGACAGGCAAGATGTACGTCGACAATATGACGGTCTCCGGTCCTGAGCCTGAATCTGTGCAGGTGCAGGCCCTGTCCATGCCATCATACTCCGGCTTTTCTGCCACAGAGCATCATAAGACCTATAAAAAGACAACGGCTAAGGCGATCCTTAAAAAGATTGCAAGCCGGGACAAGATGAAGCTCAAGTACTACGGACCGACGATAAAGATTAAGACAATCCAGCAGGATGGAGCAACAGATTCCGATTTTGCTGTGGATCTCTGTGAGAGGTACGGTCTTAGGGTTAAGATTACCAATCGGACGCTCTATGTGTACAGTGCCGCGCGTTATGCGCAGAAAGCCGCAGCGATCACCATCAAGAGATCTGTAGCGGCATCGGGCTATGAGTACACGAACGACATTCAGGGCGCATACACCTACGCCACCAACACCTATCAGGACAAGAAGAAAAAGAAGGACATCAAGGTTAGTGTTGGCCATAAAAAGATCAAGACGACATATACCTACTACACACAGGCCACACTGAAGAGGTCAAAGAAAGCAAGAAAGAGCAAGAGCGGGCATGCTGCATCGACGGGTACCTTTAAAAAGGGTGCCCGGCTGAAAGTGGTTAAGCTCTATGATGATGGCTGGGCAAAGATCGCAACGACAAAGACCTACACGAAAAAGGTCTGGATGCGCAACGGCTCCAAGGCCACAGGCAAGCTGGCGGCCCTTTTTAAGGTCTGCCGCTCACAGCTTGGAGTCAGGTCAGGACGTAAGTACGGGGTAAATGGTGCTTGGTGCGCAGGTTATGTGCTGTGGTGCTATAAGCACTCCGGGAACGGACATCTAGTAAGGGGCGTTTATCAGCCATTCGTAGTCAAGAACTGGGTATACTGGGCTCAGAAACGGGGTAGATGGTCACACACTCCGCATCCAGGAGATCTGGTAGTGTTCAAATGGGCCGGTACGGGTAATCAATATGATCATATCGGAATTGTTTATAAGGTGCACAGTGCGCATAACATTGAGACCTATGAGGGTAACACTACAGGAAACACAGGCGGAGCTCGGATGTGCCGGCACGTGCACCGGACTGCCGGAATGGTCGGGTATATTCACACCGGTATTGATGGAAATGGCTCCGGAATTGATGAAGACAAGATTTATAAGTCAACCGGTAAAAATTTTACTTGGACAAAGGAATACTCCAATCAGGTCGCAATCAAGAGAATTTTTCACAAAACAGTTTACAGCTATGTGTATCTTGGCAAAGGCAAAGGAAAAAACCGTAAGAATGCCAAGCTGAAGACAGTGAGAGTCGCGCATAAGCACAACATTTCAAGGACTTTGGCTGTTGATACCGCTGGCTATAACAAGACGGATGCGAAACGGATCGCGAAGTATAAGATGGCTCAGGCTAACGAAGCAATTGAGAAGCTGAGCATGACCATACCAGGGGGCTATGACCGCATCAAAGCAACAAACACCGTCCGCTTACCGGATGAGTGGGGTAAGCTTGCCGGCAAATGGTTTCTCGATCAGGTCACACATCAGGCGTCTTCCTCCGGCTTCTATACGCAGGAGCTTGAGATGCATAAAATTAACAGCACCAACGGCGGAAAGGTTTACCGGAAAAAGGGAGACAAGGTCAAGTTTAAGGGCGGATATGTGCACAGTTCATCTAAAGGCGGAAAAGCCACGAAGATCAAGGGCAGCATGAAAGTCAAAATTAAAAAGGTGGATACAAAAGGAAAGTATACCTATCAGATCGAGAGTCTGCCGACCTACTCCAAATGGAAGAAAAAGACGGTCAGTGTCAAAGGCTACGGCCCGTCTGACTGGAAGAACGGCAAAGGCTCAACCGGAAGGACGCTCACGAACCACTCCTGCGCCTGCGACTGGCTTCCACTAGGTTCCAAGGTCACAATCAACGGAAAGCAGTATACCGTGGATGACAGGACGCACGGGAAGAAGGGAATCCTGATCTATCATACAGATAAAAATTATAAGCCGGGCGCCGCTAAGAGCATGACCATTAAATATAAGAAGGTCGAAAAGAAGACTAAAGTTCTTGGATGGGTCAGCAGTGCGGAGCTTGCATCACTGTCCTCTGCTCAGAAAAAGGCGGACAGCTCAAAGGCTTCTTCCGTAAACAAGCACGGCCGGATTTCAACCTCAAAAGGCGAGTTTAAGGTTGTTAAGACACTTAAAGCAAGTTTCTCCTACTACTCGACTCGCTATGGCTCATGGCTTATGGGTTATGCCGTCAAAGGCTGGACAGGCCTGTGTGTAGCGTCGAATAACTTTTCTAAAGTTCCACGCGGAAGTTACATCCGGATCATTGACAGCAGGCATCCGCTCAAAGGAAAAATAATGAAAGTCGTTGATTACGAAGAAGCGCAGGGCGGCCCGTCATGGCATGGCCTTGGTATTGATGTCCACTGCTCTGCTGCATATGCAAGAGCGCACGGCAATATGGCCACAGTTGGCCGATTTAACAACACAAAATTCCAGGTCTTAAAGAAGGTGTGATATGCAGATCAGAAGAGCGACTGTGAAAAAGATTAATTACAAGAAGGGCACCGTCAAGGTGCTCTTTGACGATACAGGAAAAGAGAAGGAAGCGCTTGATGACGTCTGCGTCTGCTGCGGGTTTGCCAAATCAACGCGCATGCCGGACAAAGGTGCTCAGGTACTTGTTCTAATTGATGATGACATCGGCTCTGCCTACTGCCTGGGAGAGTTTTACAACGGAGCAGGCAGTAAGCCTAAGGCTGTGCCGACCAAGGATAAGTGGCAGATCGATGGCAGAGAGCTTACCATCAAAGCAAAGTCCATCACCTTTAAGACGGACAGCGGGACAAAGGAGTTTTAAATATGGGCGTAGTTGGACAATTAGGAGATATCCCCTTTGAGGTCTCACAGGATAAGGTGATGTCCTTTAACAGCTTCAGCCGGACGGACTCACCGAGAATCAGCGAGATCAACTATATCAATAAAAGGCCGGGAACACAGTATAACGGCACAGCGAGATCCACGGGGTCCTTTAACCTTCCGCTCTTTACGAGCCTTGGCGTAGATGTGAGAGAGGCCTGTCATACGCTCAGGACCTACTCTAAAAAGGGCACTGTGCTTAAGTTCATCCTTGGAGGATCCTCCGTTTTTTATAAGGACGTGAGGATCACGTCTCTTAACACGGATTATACAGCCTGGTCAGATGGAGTACCCGTAGCCGCTACGGCCGCTGTGAGTGTAGAGGAGGTATGACCATGCATCTTATCATTGACTCTGCTTATGATGAGCAGACTTTAAGAGAGATAGACAGAGGGCTGCAGTTTCTGCTGCAGACGCCTAAGGGGTCCTATCCTTTAGACAGAGAGTTTGGCATAGACTTTAGCTTTCTGGACAAGCCTGCACCTGTCGCTGCAAACCTGCTGGCGGCTGATCTCAAGGACGTTATCCCTGCGATGGATCCAAGAGTAGAGCTTGACCGGGTAGAGATGAAAAGAGACGATCTCAATGGTAAGCTCCTTCCTACAATTTATCTAAGAGGAGCGGATACAGATTTAATGGAGGAGGAAAGCGATGAGTAAATCGTTGGACGAAGTTCTGGAAGGCATTCCGGATCTCGATTTTACAGACGGCATTTCCGCAGAATCGATCGAGACCGATATGATCGTCGACTACAACGAGAAGATGTCTGAGCTGACCGGAAAGGACTTCCAGCTGACAAGGACGGACCCAATGAGGGCGGTCATCCTGTCAGCTGCAGATATCTTAGATCAGATGGTTAATTTGATCGACCGGAACGCGAAGATGAACTTTCTGAAGTATGCCTATGGCGAATATCTCGATCATCTGGGCGTGCTTAAAGGTGTATCCAGAAATGATGCTGTCCCTGCCGTCTGCACCTTGCAGTTTATGGCGGAGGAAGAGCCAGCTGCTGATATCACAATCCCTGTAGGAACAGAGGTTACCGGAGAGGATGACGTCTACTTTACGACAGACCAGGAAGCAGTGATCGAGGCAGCGACTTATGCAAGCTCAACAGTCACGATCACGCTGAGCTCTGCTTATGGATCCGATATTGTGATTCCTGCAGGTACAGAGTTCACTTCATCTGATGGTGTCTACATCTTCAAAGCTAAGACGCAGTCCACACTGACGGCAGGAGAGACCTCGATAGCGATTGACACCGCGGCTGATGAGCCTGGGGAGGTTGGAAATGGGGCCGCAGAAAACGCGCTCACGCAGACGGAGTTGACAATCCCTAATCTCTCCGCAATCACCAGCACAGCCGCAATCGGCGGGCAGGACTCCTCGAGAATCGCAAAGGTGACAGCCACCTGTGAAACTCCCGGAGCAATCGGAAACGACTTCCAGCCGGGCGAAATAAACGAGATGATCGATGAAATTGACGGGGTTGATGATGTGATGAACCTCGATGTTTCAAGCGGCGGAGCTGACGCTGAAGATGATGATGACCTGAGGCAGAGAATCTATGACGCACCTTTGACCTATACGACAACAGGCCCGACTTACGCATACAGGACAAAGGCCCTCGCCTTTTCCAGCGCCGTCAAGGACGCTCAGGTGATTTCACCTACAGCAGGGGAAGTTGATATCTACGTGATTGGAGAGGACGGGCAGCTGCTCAGTGATGAGATCAAGCAGCAGATCTATGACAGTCTGTCTGCAGACGACAGCAGACCGCTGACTGATACGGTCTATGTCAAGGATCCAACCATCACGACTTACAATATCGATCTAACTTATCACATTGCAAAGAGCGATGAAAAAGCGGTAGAGACAATCCAGAATGATGTGTCTGATGCTGTGGAACAGTATCAGACATGGCAGTGCAGTCAGATCGGACGGCCGATTGATCCGTCAGAGCTGACCGCGCTCTTAAGGGATGTCGGAGCGGTGCAGTGCGTGATCACATCGCCTGTGATCACGCAGATAGACAAGACCGCTGTGGCCGTGGTGGACTCGATCACAGTCAACTATGGAGGGATTGTAAATGGTTAAGACTAAGGATCTGCAGGTGATGGACATTATCCCGCCTGCCTTACAGTCTGAGACAGCGGTTAAGGCTTTTTCCTACGCGCTCAAGGTCCAGACGGACAAGATCATGGACCTGATGCAGTATGACCTGATCTATCCGGCCATTGACTCCGCAAGTGATGACGTGCTTGATACTTTAGCTATTGAGCTTAGGACACAGCACTATGATCAGACCTATGAGACAGTAAAAAAGCGGGAGCTGATTAAAAACAGCCTGCTCTGGTATATGAAAGCGGGCACAAAGTGGACTGTTGAAGACCTTGCAAAGACGATCTTTGGCATCGGCACAAGAGTTGTCGAGTATAAGGACCTGAATGACGCAACGGCAAAGCCTTATGAGTTTGACATCCGGGTGCCGAAGTCCGCGGCGGATGCAGATGTCAGCACCTTTGATACAGCCTTAGAGGACGCGAAGAACTGCCGATCACATCTCAGAAAAGTGTATCGCTATGATCTAATGAGAGAAGACCGCTTTATCGGACTCGGAATGATAAGGCAGACGAAAATCATCAGATCTCAGATCAGAAGGGAGGGCTAAATGGCTTTTTCAGACTTTATTTTGACTGACGCGGGCGAGACCCTGCTTGAAAAGGTAATGTCCGGTACTACTGCTCTTAAGCTGACCAGCTTTAAGATCGGATCCGGAACACTTACCGCTGCAGATATCGCAGGGCTGACCTCTTTAAAAAAGGAGATGGACTCCTTTACCTTTGGTTCTGTTTCCGCGCTTCCGGACGACACGGGAGTGCATCTTACCGTGGATGTCGACAACAAGGCAGCAACGACAGCTGCTTATCAGTGGACCGAGTCTGCGATCTATGCGACGGATCCGGATAAAGGCGGCATCATCTTTGCCGCGTCCTACGCAACGGACTCCGGAGAGACCATCCCTGTATATGATGGCAAGTATCCGATCAGTATTACTGAGGATATCGTGCTGGCGATCGCCAGTGCATCGTCGGTCAGCATCACGGTGGACGGCACTGCCTGGATTTCCAGATCAACTGCGCAGGGTATGATCGATGCTGCTACAAAGCAGATCAATCAACAGACACTGGATCTGGTCGGACACCTGCACAGAGACATCACAAGGACGGTCTTCAAACTCCGGATCCAGAGCTTAATCGACTCTTCCGACTATAAGTGCATCATGGTGGATACGATTGACGCCGCAGGCGATGTCAAGCTGATCTCCGGATCTTTTGGCTCTGGGGCAGTTTACATTTAAAGGGGAGACTGTCCGAAAACCAGTCTCTAAATAACTGAATGTCAGCAGTATCCAGATGTGCTCTCTCGAAGCCCGCCCAGCTTTACGCCCACCCGGGTTTCGAGCACATCAGAATCTGATGAAAATATGCACTTTGAAAACTGAATAAAATGCACTAAACGCTGAAATTTCAAGCTTTGAGGTCTCTGCTATGGTATAATTTAACTAGTTGAAACTGCTATTTCGGAGGTCTGTATGCGTTACGTAAAAGGTATTGATCGGAATCAAGTAATGATGTGTACACTAGACTCATTCGTTGACGATGAAAGTGATGCGCGTCTCATCGATGCTTTCGTAGAGAATCTGGATCTTGAAGCACTCAACATTACAAAATCCAAAGCTGCATCTGAAGGCAGGCCTGCGTATGATCCACGAAGCATGTTGAAGCTGTACATCTATGGAGCCGAGCATGGTATCCGTTCATCCAGAAAGCTGGCGGAGGCCTGCAGATTAAATCTGGAAGTGAAATGGATGATCAGCGGAGTGACTCCGGATTTCAGAACGATCTCAGATTTCCGCAAGAGCAACATCTCATCGATCAAGGAGATCCTGCATGACTTCAACAGCAGAATAGCAAAAGCAGTAGACTTCGGATATGTTTCTGTCGATGGAAGCAAGATCAGAGCGAACAATTCCAAGGATAACAACTTCACTTCTCATAAACTTGATGACCGTATCGAGTGGCTGAACGCGCACATTGATGAATATCTCAGACAGCTGGACGCATACGATTCACTGGAGACAGCCGAAGAGATGGAGGCCGAGGGCATGCTGAGCAAAGAGACCATTGAGCAAAAGCTTCAGGACGCTCAGGCCCGTCTCGACAGATACAAGAGATACCGTCAGTATATGGAAGAGAATGGGCTGTCACAGTTATCTGTTACCGATGCAGATGCCAAGCTTATGAAGAATAAGAATGGCTTCCAGGTCTCATACAATGTTCAGACAGCAGTGGACTCTGAAACTCACCTGATCAGGGACTTCAATATGACGAATAAAGTCACAGATCATGGACTTCTTGCTCCGACTGCAGCAGATGTTCGTAGTGAAGATGCGATCCTTGAAGTGGTTGCTGACAGAGGGTACGAAAACCAGGAAGATATGATCAAATGTCTTGAGGACGGGATCATACCTCATGTCATCCTTGCAGATGGAAAAGATTCATATGATCTGGAACTTGAGTATGTCGAAGCTGAATGCGACCCTACAAGCACTAAGAGTGAGGAACTGTCAAAATGCCTGCATGCCGGAGAGATCCCCGATGCATACAAAGGCGTGATCGAAAGTGCTGAAGTAAAAACCGTTCGCCGCAAAGTCACTGATGAAGAAGAGCAGAACGATTCCAAATCTCCATATGGGACCGAAGAAGAGATGATGGCTCGAGCATCTGAAGGATACTTCGTAAGAGACCCTGAGCGCAATCTGGTCTATTGCCCTGCAGGACAGATCCTCAGACAGAAATGCATCAAAAAGAGCGGCGACATACGTTATGCGAACAAGTCTGCTTGCCGAAGATGTCCTCACAGGAACAAGTGCTACAAAGGTAAGAATGAGTGGAAAGAGATTGATTTCAACAAGGACACTTTGGAGAAGCCTTGCCGTGATTGGCTCAAAGCCGAAGGCAAGGAGCCTGTTTCTGAAAGGCGGGCTTCAAAGGGAGTCTTTGAGAAGATAAAAGTCGTGATCCTTAAACTCAGACCTGACAGGGAAAAGATGTCACAGCGGTTATGCCTTTCTGAGCATCCTTTCGGCACGATCAAACACTCAATGAACGCCGGGTACTTTCTTCTTAATGGAATGGAGAAGGTGACCGGAGAGTTTGCGTTCTCAGCAATTGCCTACAATCTGAAACGATCCCGAAATCTGCTGGGATTCAACAAGATGATGAGCCTGATGATGATCTAAAGCATCTAAGGTGGTGTATTTTATTCAGTTTTCAAGGTGCGTCAGCTAATTCTGAAACAGAATAGCGAAATGACGCGCTATTTTGTTAGCAAAATTAACTTATGTAGACCGTAGAAGCGTTGAAAAATGAACGTTTTCGGACGGTCTGAGGGGGGGTGTGATAACATAAGTAGCTGTGAGGTGCATGACGATGGATGATTTTACGCTCAAACTGCAGAAAAAGACTGAGATACTGCTGAATACCATTGTTTATCCGATGCTTAAGCATTTTCCGCAGGCAGAAAAATTTGCCCTGTGTCAGGAGATCAAACAGGCCCACTACCGGATCCTGAGAAACTGCGCGCTGTACAAGACGGCGCTGCAGAAAGAGAAGATGCTGTACTTAAGACGGACAGACGCGGAGATCCAGTATCTTAAGGTGCTTTTTAATGTAGCGCGAGACCAGAAATACATCACCGAGAAAAAAGCATGGTATCTGCAGTCCTGCCTTGCTGAGCTTGGAAGGATCTGCGGAGGGCTGATGCGGTCCTTAAGATAGGACCTATAGGGTTACTGCTGTTTTGCCTGCCGATCCGCGGTTACAACGGCGCGCGTAACTGGAATTACAATAACCACAACAATTACAACAATAACAACGGGTGGCGGCCCGCGCTATCAAGAGTATCAGAATGATAAGCACGATTGACCAGGCCGGCTACGGCTTGCCTGGCAGACTGATAAGAAATCAGATAGGGGAGCGGTAATCCTTCGCTTAACGCGTAAACACAAGAGTAATGACATAAAGCCAAGACTGGAGAGTATGCCTTTATGCCGACATTTTATGAGCAAGTATATGACTATGACAACTTAAAAAGAGCCTATAAGCAGACTCAGCTGGGATCCAGAAAGTATAAGACCGGATCCTTCCGCCTGGCCAGCGCAAAGGAGTACTGGCTGGCGAAGCTGTGGAAAGCACTTAAAGAAAAGAAGTGGCGTCCGGGAAGATATATCGAGTTTTACGTTTATGAGCCCAAAGCGCGTCTTGTGCATGCGCCTCACACCATAGACAAGCTCGTGCAGTTTTCCACGCATCTGGTGCTGCAGGAAATTTACCGGCCTGTCTTTATTAAGGACTCTTACGCGTGCTTGGAAGGCAAAGGTACGCATAAGGCCGTAGACCGTATCCAGCATATGATGCGGACAGCCGCTTATATGTACGAGGATCCTTATATCATCAAGGCTGACGTCCGGAAGTTTTTCTACTCGATCGATAGAGAGGTCCTAAAGCAGATCTACCGGAAAAAGATACCGAGAAGGGAAGCTGACTTCCTCTGGCTTTTAGACATGATCGTGGACAGCAGCCCTGAAGGAGACCAAGGCATCCCGCTTGGAAACGTCACCTCTCAGGACTTTGCCAACATCTATCTCAATGAGGTCGATCAATACTGCAAGAGATATCTGGGGCTTAAATGGTATGTCCGCTATATGGACGATATCACAATCGTCGTCAAGGACAAGCAGACTGCTAAGGACGTCCTTGCTAAGATGAGACACTATGTGGAAGATCATCTGCATCTGGAGTTTAACCAGAAAACACAGATATATCCGATCTGGCAGGGGATCAACACCTTGGGCTTTAAAATTTACACAGACCATAAACTGGTCAGAGATCAAAGCAAGCGCGCCATGAAGCGCCGGATTAAGGCGATGGACCGTAAGCTCAAAGCAGGACAGATCGAGGAGAAGGACATCCAGCAGTCAGTCAATGCGTGGCTCGGTCACGCAAGGCACAGCAACAGCTACAACCTTGCAAGAAAAATTTTTGCTAAGTACCCCTACGTCAAGGTAGAGGATAAAAATTGGAAATTTGGAAAGAGGCACTCTTAGGAGTGTCTTTTTTAATGGAAAGGAGAAAGCATGGCTACAGGCGATATCGTCAAACTTGGAACGCTTTATTGCGGTGGAAGCAAACAGCCATACCCAACAAAGCCTTGGAGAATTGATAGTGCCCCTGATGGGCAGTCATCCGCAGGTAATATCTACAATAACAACGGCAGCACCAGCACAGCGATTACGATTGGAAATACGGACAGCTCTGACGCTTACAAGCTGAGATGGGTCGAGGTCAATGACGGCTCAGACAAGCTCCTGATCTGTGACCGTAATCTGGTCGTCAATATCACATGGGATCGTCTCAACGCTTTAGGCTACTGCGGTAAAAAAGGCAGCGGAAAAACTATTACCATTGATGGCGCAAAATATGAGCTTTTTATGATGACAGGAGGCACGTCTTCTTCAGACACATCCAACCAGTGGGATCGCTATATCGGAGGCCTTGGCAATATCAGCGGGTTGCCTAAGCCAAACTCTGCAGACCTGGATAACAGCTTAGCGTCTGCAGACTACACGTCTGCTAACGGGGCACTCTGGCACTGGGCAGGAGCTTGGAGTTGGTGTAGCGAGACAACAGCGTCAGGCAATTCTGACTATAGGCCGCTCCGCGGTTGCGGCGGCGCGCGGTACTGGGATTCCCTTAGCCACGGCGGTTACATCAATTACGGCGGGTGGCGGCCCGCCCTCCGAATCCTGAACACTGCCCCTGTGGTTTCGCCTCAAAGTAAGGATTACGGCAATTGTAAGGCGGCATTCCAAATTGCGGTAACGGCGACTGACAGCGATGGCGACAGTATGACCGGAAGCATCCTGCTTGATAACTCGCAGATTGAGACTTTTTCCGGCACCGCGAATGCATCACACACGATCGATTTAGCCAAGTACTGGGCCTCCTTGTCACTCGCCAGTCATACGGTTAAAGTCGTAGTGACAGACAGCAACGCTGCAGCGACTACGACCACGTATACCTTTACCAAGACCAACTCGTCTGCGGCAGCACCCAGCATCAGCAACCTTGTGACAGGACTCCGGCAGCCTGTAGAGTTTTACACCGAGATCATAACTGGTACAGACGCGGAAAAGGACGCACAGACGCTTAAGGTGCAGGTCTCATCCTCTTCAGATTTTTCCTCCGTTAAAGAGTACACGGGGGTAGAGGTCTATGACACCTCGACAAATGCCTGGAAGAGCGCAGATACCGTCACCAATGAGGATGCGGGGAAACGCATCCGGATCAAGGTCACCGGGCAGACAGCAGGGACCGAGGTCTATGTAAGAGCTGTGTCCACGGACGCCGGGTCTCTGACTCCGTCATACTCGCCTGCAGTCAAAATCAAAATCGGAGACGTGCTGGAAGTGCAGACTCTGCCATATGATCTTGACAGTCAGCCGACCAGTATCAGCGTCTTTCTGCAGGTTTCCATTGACAGCAAGGCCACGACAGAGGTGTGGGTCTGCAACAACGCTGAGGATGCATCTCCAGTGTGGGAGTCTTACACGCCTGACTCCATTCATACCTTTACCAACAAAACTAAGACCTCTGACAAGTGGTCCGCCGCAGTCAAGATCAGAGTCACCGCAGGCAAGGCCACCGGAGAGATCAGCATCAGCGCAATCAGTCTGGGGGTGATTTAATGCGCCGGGAATTTAAGCCGAAGGAAAGTACAGCGATCCAGGACCTGCAGGAGCAGCTGCAGGCGACTCAGGACGCGATCAACTATATCTTGATGTCCTCAGCGGACACTTCCGCTGTCGATGATACATCCACCACTACTACAACAGACACTAAGGCGCAGTAGCGCCGGAAAGGAGCCATTATGGTACTTTACATCTGCATGCAGGTCGAAGCAAGAAGACTCAACTACAACGCATTTTTCAAGATCCCAAGATACGCCAAAGCCTTTAAGGATGACGTCGATGCCATGCTGACAGCAGACGGATACGAGATCGGATCAGACGGTTATGCAGTCAAAAAAGACGCAGAAGCCACCTCTTCCGCAGAAGCTACAGCTTAACAGACAGGCGGGGCTCTTGCCCCGCTCTTTTCTTTTGAGGAAGAAGGGATTTATGAGCGATAATTTTTTGCAGATTCTCTGCGCTGTCTTAGGGGGATCAGGACTGTGGGAGTTCATTAAATTTGAGATTCGGAAGCATAAGAAAAAGCTGTCCGACGAGCAGAAGCTGATCCTCGGCATCGCGCATGATCGCATTTGGTATTTGGGCGGCCAGTACATCAGACGAAAGGGCATCACAAAGTCGGAGTTAGACAACTTAGAGCGCTTCGCGGTCCCATATCTTGACATGGGGGGAAACGGCACTGGGAGGAAAATCTGGTCTGACGTGCAGGAACTCGAACTGATCAGCGAAGCAGAAGCAGAAAAGCGCGATGCCGAGTACTGGAAGTCATTAAAGTGTAATTAGGAGGATACTATGGATTTAAAAAAGAGAGCGAAAAACAAAGCATTTTGGGTATCACTGATCGCAGCGGTTGTGCCTTTTGTCTATCAGATTTTAGGCCTGGTCGGAGTTGTCGCCCCGATCTCCAGCTCTGAGGTGATCAAGGTTACCGGAATTATTCTTAATTTATTGGTAGCAGCAGGTGTCCTGATGGACCCTACCACACCGGGAGTCAAAGACAAGGAGGCTGAGTAATGGCTTTAAATGGTATCGATGTTTCCGGCTGGCAGAAGGGTATCAACCTCTCTGCCGTGCCGTGCGACTTTGTGATCGTCAAAGCAACCGGAGGCACTAAGTTGGTTGCATCCACCTGTGATCCGCAGATCCAGGCTGCGAAGAAAGCGGGAAAGCTGTGGGGCTTTTACCACTTTGCCAGGGAAAAAGGATACGGCGCAAGCTCCGGAGCGGCGGAAGCCAAGTGGTTTGTAAAAAACTGCAAGAATTATTTTGGTCACGGGATCCCGGTCTTAGACTTTGAGCAGGACACAGCCACATGCGGCTCTGCCTGGGCGAAGGAGTTTCTGGACACCGTCTACCAGCTGACCGGAGTCAGACCGATGATTTATATGTCTTTGTCTGTGGTCAACTCTCATAACTGGAGCGCAGTTGCTAAAAATTACGGCTTGTGGGTGGCCGCCTACGCGTCCAATGCGGATACAGGCTACCAGAAGCCTTCTGCCCCTGTATGCGGCGCATGGGGACGGAACGTAGCGATTTATCAGTACAGCTCGCATGGCAGGCTCCGTGGCTTTAATGGCTATCTGGATCTCGATCGCTTTTATGGTGACGAGGCAGCCTGGAAGGCCTTTGCCACGGCTAAGCCGGCGGCAAAGAGCAAGGAGCCGGCAAAGGAAAAGACCGCGCCCGCTAAGTCCTCCGGAGTGCTTAAAGTCGATGGCATCATGGGCAAAGACACGGTTAAAGCGCTCCAGAAGGTCCTTGGTGTGACAGTCGATGGAGTCCTGGGTAAGGACACCATTAAGGCTCTGCAGAAGTGGCTTAATAAGCAGCTGTCTAAGTGATTTCAAACTGAGCGCTTCTTAGTGTTATAATAGGACTTGAGTGATTCAGTTTATCTTAGCGATGTAAGAAGCCTATGGCTTCAGTGCCAAAGATCCTAAATTACAAAGAAAAAGAGCCGGGGGCATTTCACCTCGGCTCTTTTTCTTTATTTATGATTTCTGATCATTTCCTCGACCAGCTCAGACTTTGTCTTTCCTGTTTCACTTGCCAGCCGGGCCAGCATCTCTGCGGCATCGGTTGCAATGCTAAAAGTCACTGTTTTCTTGCTGTCGTCTTCGGCAATTTCGCCGAAAATCGACTCATACTCATCCGCAGACAGATGCTCCTCCGCCCACTGGCGGGCATTTTCTACGGTCAGCGGCTGGATCTGCTCACCGCCGGACCACTCATTCTGCCCGATGGTCTGGGCGTATCTGCTCATCGGCCCGCCCTCGCCGTACAGGAAAAATTCTCCTGTACGCTTCTGATAGAGCTCCTCTGACCAGTGTGCAAAATCACTTGCATTACTGTAGCTGTCCTCGCCAAGAAACTTGGCAGTCTCAGTGTTATACAATTTCCCATCAATAACTTTCTTCATTTTAAGGCCTTCCTTTCTGTTAGGCGGCCCTTTCAGGCCGCCGCATTGATTCTTACTAGTCAAACAGGATTGTTTCAAAATCGCTAATTCTCAGGTTGTTATCTGAGCCTGCATCGTATCCGATGTCCGCGATATATCTTGAAACTGCATCTACTACAGTCATTTCAGTAGCTTCAACTTCCTTCTGGTAGTCACTCCATCTCTTTTCAATGTCTGCTCTTACACTCTCTGGAATTGCCATCCACTTTTCATCTACTGCAGCTCGGATTTCATCCTCTGACATATCGTCAAATCTAACTGCTGTAATAACCATTCTCCCGTTTTCGTCAATTCTGTATTCCATTTTGTGTACCTCCTGTATCCGTATCTTTATTGTAATTATATTATACATCGAATTTATTTAAAGTCAATATATAGAGTAAAAAAATTATGCGATTCCTTCTACCAGTCTGTCCAGTGCCGGAGCGATGATCTCATCCGCTTCCCACTCGTCAGCGCTGATATGCTTGGAAAAGTTGTCCTGCAGGTCGATCCAGATCTTGGATCCGATCAGTCTGTATGCTTCGCTGTGGCTGATGCTCTCTCCATTCATCTCACTGAAGGAGATGCTTCCGGATTTTCTGTAGTGGATCTCGAGGTTGAGAAGTGTCTTAGCGTTGATGTAAAGACGGTCCTTTCCATATTTTGTCCATCTCTTGAAGCCTTTTGCTTCCAGAGCCGCGATTTTCTCATCGTCTGTCATTTCCTTTGCTTCTGCCCATGCCATGCGGAGAGCCTCAGCGATAAACTCTACTGCTCTGTATCCGCTTTCGTTTTCTGCTGCTCTTGCGATCTCCCATGCTCTCTTCATAATGTTCATCATTTTCGGTTCTCCTTTCTGTGTTTCCCTTTCCTTACCTTGTATCTATATTATATCATGAGTTTATTTAAAGTCAATAGAAAATAGAATAATTTATTTAAATTATTTTCGCCTGTATGAATGACGTCCTGTGTTTTTGACGGATTAGGGTGCACAGTAGGGTGCACACCTTTAACGCTTTTTTGCCCCGATTTTCTCCTTTTTGTTAAAACTATCTAACAGAAAAATATAAAAAGAGCGAGCGTATAACCGTTGAAATTCCAAAGATTATACTCTCGCTTTCTGAATGGTCTGTGCGGGGCTCGAACCCACGACATCCTGGTTGTGACCCAGGTGCTCTCCCAGCTGAGCTAACAGACCATACTGTATACACCGATAACAGAATTTTACAAGCTGTACAGAAACTTTCCATATCGCTTACCAGACTATTATAACACACGGCAGGTAAATTTACAGGGGAAATGCTTCTTGGATGGGGGTATGAACTGGTGGGAGTTTTGCTTTACAAAGCTCCAGGCGTTCTGTGCGCTGTACGCAGCCTGTGTCCGGAATGCTTCCATTCCACACAGCCGTGCTCCCGGAGTCAGCCCGGCGATCGTCTGGCAGCGAGGCGCTCAGACGTCCAGGTATCAGGCTGCGTTACAGACTCACCTTCCATCAGCTCAGCAGGTCTCTTGCTGCCCCGCAGCTCAGAATCAGCATTCTGGGTTCCAGAAGCTCCATTCACAACGAAAAGATAAAAAAACTGCAGCTCACTGATACCAGACATCAATGACCTGCAGATTAAACAATATGTACGAATGAGTGCGAGCGAGTACAGTTGGATACAATTTGCAACCAACTTGCAACCAACTTGCAACCAGATCAGCGGGTATGCCTCGCCGCAATTCTCAATCCTGCCTCCTTGGGTGACGATGCAAAAACACTGTAGCGCTTGCCCTGGCAGGTAAAGATGTATCTCTTTTTATTCGCTGACATGTGATCATCTCCTTAGTAGCGGACTGTAATCTTCTTCGAATTGTATTCGAGTTTAGCTTTGTGGGCGCCAATGTAATATGGGTATAGAATGTCGTCCTTGTGCTTGGCCTTTACTGTTTTCAGGAGTGTCTTTCCTGATCCATTCGGATTGATTCGGTACAGCTTGATCTTATGCAGATCTGGGTACTTGTCTCCATAGATCATCCGCTCCGGAAGGTAGTAATCTCCGTAATAGAACTTTCCTGACCTTGTTACTGCTCCCATTCCGTTCTTCGTCAGCGTCTTTACCTTCGCGCAGCCGGTGTCCGTAAACTTGTAAATCGTGTAGTCAATCGGGGAAACGTCTGTAGGCGTACGGGAGGATCCGATGAAGTAATCGCCGCTTTTGACTCCAACATTTGCTCCTGTCTGAGCAAGAGAAGCAGTTCCTGTCTTCTGGTCATAGACATAAATCCAATTCCGATACCAGCGCATCACATTGATGTAGACAAGCCCCACAGCCGGTCTGACAGCAGTGACGGAAGCATTAGAGTCCTCGTTCTTCTTAACTGTCAGATTGATCGGCGCAGAGCTGATAACTTCTCCTGTATCAGGATCAAGCCTATCCACCTGGAAGTGATTCGCGTGATAATTGATGTGGTAGTGTACGCCGTTGCATATCCAGCTGTATGTCTTCACCTTTGTAAAGCTGTAGCTGTCATCTGCAAAGACCGGTGCTGCCATGAGCAGGGTGCCGATCAACGCCGCCAGCAGAGGGACTAAAAGCTTCTTTTTCATGATTGCGCCTCCTTTTACTTTATTTTTGCAAGAATAGAACAAATTTTCGCATAAGAAGATCCATCAATATCGCCTTGAATATAGAGCTGTTTATAATGCTAAATCTCGGCTTTTGTATCTATATTTCTAGAAGATTTTTTCTTCTTATAAGTAGGCAATTCAAGTATCCCTGCATCTAAAGCAAGTCTGTACATATGCTTGCAGGGTTTTCTACGTGCAGAAAAATCGACGCAACTGCAGGCCTTCAAAGTAACATGATAAGGGTCGGGCTCCGAGCCCTGAATCAAGGCGTGCTCCTGACCAGGCACTAGGACTTCGTCAACAATCTGCTCTTCTTTCAGCTTTTTAGCGGACTCTATGCGCTTAACTTGATTGTAATCGTAATGTAGATCCCTGTATTTTGATTGTATCATGAAAGGCCTCAGAAATGAACTTTTACAGAGATTGTTTCATACTCTCGAAGAAAAATCTGTGGTATAATTGATCTGGAAACTTCCCACACAGTCAAAATATTTTAGTGCATTACAACAGCCGGGCGTTTTGCCCGGCCTTTTTTTAAATTATTTTCGTCTGTCTGAGCGACGTCCTGTGTTTTTGACAGCTCAGGGTGCACAGCTGGGTGCACACATCAGACTCCTTTTTGCTCCGATTTTCTCCTTTTTGTTAAAATTATCTAACAGAAAAATATAAAAAGAATGAGCGTATAACCGTTGAAATTCCAACAGTTATACGCTCACTTCGTTGGTGACCCGTATTGGACTTGAACCAATGACCTCCTGGTTGTCACCCAGACGCTCTCCCAGCTGAGCTAACGGATCAGAAATTATGAATGGTCTGCGCACAGAAGTGCGTCGTTACTAGATGAGTATAGCATAGGAAAATTGAAATTGCACGATGTATTTTATTGAGGACAATACAGATTACAATATCTGCTTCCCATGGGATTTGATTTCCATTATGTATTTTCAGGTGTCCTGGATTTCACCGACTTGAACGTTCTGTCCGGGAGCCGCCTGTTTCAGCGTTCTATGGATAATCCCGGGATACTTTGTTCCTGATTACAAGGTTTATTGATCGAATCCTTCGCTGTCGTGAAAATTATATGAAAATATGTATATATTATTGTGCTTCGATCCGTTGTGACTATAATATCACTTGAGAGAGATTTTCATACGCACAGGAGGTGTTCAACGATGTGCACAGCAGCAACATACACAGGAAAAGATCACTATTTTGGAAGAAATCTGGATCTGGAATATTCCTATAACGAGCAGGTTACCGTTATGCCACGGAGTTTTCCGCTGAAATTCCGCCACGCAGATACTCTGACCGAGCACTTTGCTATGATCGGCATGGCCTATGTGGTAGGCGGTTATCCGCTGTATTACGATGCAACCAATGAGTGCGGCCTTTCCATGGCCGGTCTGAACTTCCCAGGGAATGCAGATTACAAGCCCCTGGACGAGGACGCCGATGACGGCGTTGTAAATATTACATCCTTTGAATTCATTCCGTGGATCCTCAGCCAGTGCAGCGACGTGTTCGACGCAAGAGCCTATCTGGACCGCATCAACCTGATCGATGAGAATTTCAGCGATCAGCTGCCGAATTCACCGCTTCACTGGATCATTGCCGACCAGAAATGTTCGATTGTGGTTGAGTGTGTCAAGGATGGCCTGAAGGTGTACGACAATCCGGTCGGTGTTATGACCAACAACCCGACGTTTGATTACCAGCTGTTCAATTTGAATAACTTCATGCAGGTATCAAAAGAACCGTCCCAGAATACCTTTGCGGATGGCCTGGAACTTGACCAGTACAGCCGCGGCATGGGCGGAATCGGCATCCCGGGTGACCTCTCATCCGCGTCGCGTTTTGTCAAAGTGGCATTTACCAAGATGAACTCCCTGCCGACAGACACAGAGTCCGCCAGCATCAGTCAGTTTTTCCACATTCTGGGCTCCGTCGACCAGCAGAAGGGCTGCGTCCACCTCGGCGGTGACAAGTACGAGTACACCATCTACTCCTCCTGCTGCAACATGGACCGTGGCATTTACTACTACACGACCTACGAGAATTCTCAGATTTCCGCTGTTGATATGAATAAGGAAGACCTCGATTCCGAACAGCTGATTACCTATCCGCTCATCGAGGGTCAGCAGATCCACTTCCAGAACTAGAAGGGACAAAAATCAAACGATGCAAGGAGTAAGCCGGCAGGGCAGTCTGCCGGCTTTTTGTGTGCCTGCATGCTGCCTGATCAGGCGGAATGAAAGGACCTGGCAGCTGTCTCAGAAGCAGAAGGACAGCTCCGCTGCTCCCGGCGGAGGGTTACAAAGGTGATGTTCCGCGCGAATGCGGAAGATGAGAAACAAGAAATTTCTGGGTGGAAAAATTTACCATCAATTGAGGTGAAAGCAGGAACGACCAAGGAAGAGGTTGTCAACAAACTCAATAAAGAATATCCGCAGCTGAAGGCAGAGTTTCTGGATAGTTTTGGAAATGTTCTTGAAGAAAAAATGGTAGATGTTGTCTGGCAGGACAGCAAAGATTATTCATCGACAGCAGGAACACAGGCGCATTTTTCGGCTACTGTAAAAGATACCAGTAAATATACAATGAGTGATACGCCAAGCGGGACAGTCAGAGTTGTGAAAGAGGTTGAGAGCGAAGCGGGGGCATCTTCTAAACATGTCGATGCAGTTCATTTTACTGTTGATAAACCAGATAATCTGGAAGATACCTATTATATTTACGTTACAAATAATGCTGATGTTAATGCAAAGGGTGGTGGTGTTTTTCATACCCTGCTTCCATTGGGTGAACATACGGTTGCTGATTTAAAAGGTCAGGATGGCACCAAATCAATTTCTTCGTTTGATTCAGTTTATATTTATCTTCTGAAGCAGAAACAGGGTTCTTCATATGGAGAAACTACGGAGTATGATCAGAACAATTTTCAGTATATCGAATCTGGAAAACTGGCTGAGAGTGATTTGACTGCAACCTATACGCATCAGATTTCTTTAAGTGATTCTTCCAACGCCAATATAAATATTCGAATTGCTTCTTCTCATAGCAATATTGTTACAGATTCAGAAATAACCAACAAACTGGGAAATGCTCTGAAGTACGGAATTTTTACCAAGGAGTTAAAGTCTCTTTCTGCTGATACAGAATGTACGGTTGCAGCAGAGCAAGTTCCGGAAACAATCAAAGACTGCAGTGATCTGGGATTGTCAAGCTCTAACTGGAATAACCTTTATTCAAATATTTCGGTGGGGAAAAATAATCTTACGGTTAGAATCCATGGAGATGTCATTTAAACGGTAGTACTCGCACATAATGATTCCACACAGAGTGCAGTTGCTCCAGACAAAGCATCCACGCTTTTAAAGCGTTCGCTGCTGAAGAGAAATGCTGCAGCAGATATGAATGGTGGAAATATTATTTCAAACGAGCCCGTAGAGACAGTTAATGTCGGACAGGATGGATGCGCAGTTTTTGCAGACGTTCAGCCTGGTTCCTATAAAATTACAGGATATGATAAAGATAGTCAGGTTATTGATGTAAAATACAAAACTATTACCAATGCATCGTCAGGAGATCCATGGTGGAAGTATGACATCAATACGAATTATTTCGGTCAAATTAGTGATGATTTGCTTAATAAATTATTGAACGAAAAGCTCAGAGCACCGGCAACTTTAATTGCTAATGGTAACACGTACAAAAAATCTGCTGATAAGCAATACACGAAACAAACAGGTGTAGCAGAGAATAAACAAATTGACTTTGAAGCATCATTTAATAACCTGTCGGCGTTATCTACGGAGTTAGCGAATGCAAAGTCTACCGACAATGTCAAAGTGTATTACGAGACACCAGAGACTTTACGTGAAAATAATCGATCATTCACAGATTCAAATAATGGGTGGACCATAATTAATGTGGATTTAACGCATGAAGGGACATCGTATACGCTTCCAGGACAATATAATGATGCTTCTAAAAATCAGATGGACGGCGCATCCTATGATAATGCGCATTCCCGCATCATTTGGAATTTCTATACCAGTAATGGTACAACAAGTTCACCATATACGGGAACCATCTCCATGGGTGGCACGCTCTGCGGCATTATGCTTGCGCCGTGCGCATCTGTAAGTGGAGCCAGCGGAGATCTGGGCGGATGTATTGCTGCTGCATCGTATGATCACACGACAGGTGAAGTGCATCAGCGCAATTCTACTTTTTCCAGTAGCCCGATTGATCAGAATCTTGAGGAGACACTGAGTAATAAGGCGGTGAAAGTCACTAAAGAATGGAAAGATGATGATAAATATTTAGATTATCGTCCAGGTTCGATCACTGTTACGATCACAGGAAAGACATCGCCAGAAAAACCGGCTAAAACCATTACAAAAGACATTGACATTACAGTAAAAAAAACAGACCGGAAACAGACTGTAACTGTAAATGATCTTCCGAGAACAGATGCCGATGGAAAAGAGTATACGTATACGGTAGAAGAAAACACAAACGACCAGAAGAACCAGAAATTGAAAAATTACACATCATCCAAACTGGCATCGGAGGAAAGTAACGTTAATGGTGTGCCGACATACTTTTTTACAATTACAAATACGTTCAAGACTATTGACATTTCTGGCACCAAAATTTGGAATGACAACAATAACCAAGACGGTAAACGACCAAGTTCGATTACCGTAAAGTTATTAAATAACGGAAAAGAAATCAAATCAAAAATTGTTTCTGCTGAAGATGGATGGAACTATAAATTTGAAAAGCTTCCAGAAAATGATACCAATGGAAATAAGATAACATACTCAGTTGCAGAGGCTGATGTTCCAGGAGGATATACGTCCAAGGTTACTGGTGACGCCAAGACTGGCTTCACCATCACCAACACGGAGGATACCACTCCGCCGACACCAAATCCAAAGCCGACGAACACCACCTATACCGTGTATAAGGTCTGGGATCTGGGCAGCGGCGAGAAGGTTCCGGATTCTGTGCCGATGCAGCTGTATCAGAACGGCGTGGCATACGGCAGTCCGGTGACAGTGACTAAGGCTTCTGGCTGGACCTACACCTGGACCGGCCTTCCGCAGACGGAGAACGGCAAGCTGAACACCTGGACCGTGAAAGAGGTCGATCCGGACAATCAGTACACCGCGACCGTGGTGAATGGGACGTCTTCTGCGACGGTGACCAACCGCTCCAACAGCAATGCCGGCGACAAGCCGCAGGATAACCATAACAAACACAATAACTCGGAACATCCGAACAACCAAAATAATAATAAAAACAATAAGCCGGTTCATCCGAGCAACCACAATAAGAACAATACAACGGTCCATCCAGGCACACCGACAATTCCAAAGAACACAGGAAAGACTGCAGTTCATCACGGAATCGCGGCGGGAGGCACACCAAGAACAGGCGACCAGACTTCTCTTGGATTCTGGCTGGCAATGCTGCTTGCAGGAGCAGCCGGAACAGCAGCAGCACTGCTGTTCAAACGCAGAAACCGCAAAGAAGAGGAATAAAGACCATTCATGTGGAAAGATATTTCTTCTGGAAAATAGTGGGAAAATATGTCTATAAATTCCCGGATTCTGTGGTATAATGTTTCACAGAGCAATTCGTCTCTTGATGGGGGAGCACGATTCAGCGCGTAAAGCGCTGAGTCGTGCTCCGTTGTTTTTGTCGAATAACACTAAAACGGATTAGGAAAATTGTGTGTGATGTGGTATATTAAAACTATTAGACAATGTTATAACTGGAACAGGAAGGAAAGAGAACGATGTATATTACTTGCTTGGATTTAGAAGGTGTACTGGTCCCGGAAATCTGGGTTGCATTTGCAGAAGAGACGGGGATTCCGGAGCTGAAAAAAACCACGCGCGATGAGCCGGATTACGACAAGCTGATGCAGTACCGGCTGGACATCCTGAAGGAACATCATCTGGGACTTAATGAAATTCAGGAAACCATCTCCCGCATCAATCCGATGGAAGGCGCAAAAGAATTTCTGGACGAGCTCCGCTCCTTCACGCAGGTGATCATCATCAGCGACACCTTCAAAGAATTCGCCGCACCTTTAATGAAAAAACTCGGCTGGCCAACCTTATTCTGCAACGAACTTGAAGTTGCGGACGACGGCGCAATCACCGGCTATAAAATGCGCATCCACGACTCTAAACTGAGCACCGTAAAGGGCCTGCAGTCCATTGGATTCCAGACCATCGCAAGCGGCGACAGCTTCAACGACCTCGGCATGATCCGCGCAAGCAAGGCCGGCTTCCTCTTCCGCACAACCGAAGAGATCAAAGCCGCAAATCCGGACGTCCCGGCGGTCGACACATACGACCAGCTGATGGCCGGCATCAAGAAAGCGATGGCGGAGTAGCTGACTGCATGCGGCCGGGAAACCATCCTCTTACAAAATCCTCGCTTTAAAGGCCTGAAAGGCCGACGGGATCGAGTAGTGCTCACGCACTTCTTCTGCGTCGGCGAGGATGATGCCGGAGGAGTTATCGGGGAACGGAGAAGGCTCCTTTTTCTGGCTTTCTGCCAGCGGCATCTGCTCGTCAGTACCTTCCTCGCTTCCCGCCAGCGGTCTCCACTCGTCGGCAAGAATCTGCCAGCCGGTCATGCGCCACTCGACATGTGAAAAAATGTGTTTTGCTGCGGGCAGTTTTTTGATTTTCAGGGGTGAGAAGCCAAGGGACTCAGCGTACTGGAGGGCCTGGCTGCGGTTCAGCTTCCCGAGTGTGTTCGGAAATTCCCAGAGACCCGCGAGGAGACCGGCCGCTGGCCTCTTGCGCAGTGCGATTTGTCCGCCGTGCTGGATCAGGAAAACGGTGCGCTCCTCGACGCGGCGGGATTTCTTGGGCGCAGTCTTCGGGTAATCCTGGGGGTCGGCGTTCTGGCAGGACTTGCAGCAGCGGCTCCAGGGGCAGGCGGCGGGGTCAGCGAGGCAGGCGGGATCGCCCTTGGGAATGCAGATGCAGGCGCCCAGGTCCATCAGCGCCTGGTTGAAACTGCCGGGATCGCGATCGCTCATAATCGCAAGATACCAGCTTTCCGCGGCTCTGCGGGCAGCGGGTTTCTTGATGTCTTCCTTATAATGCGTCATGCGGGAGAAGACGCGGAGCAGATTTCCGTCGACAGCCGGGGTGCGCTCGCTGAAGGCGATGGACGCGATGGCGGATGCGGTGTAGGCGCCGATTCCCGGCAGCTTCAGAAGCTCTGCCCGGGTTCGTGGCATGGCGCCGCCGTAGTCCCGGACGATGACGCCCGCGGCCTTGTGCATGTTGCGGATGCGGCTGTAATAGCCGAGTCCTTCCCAGAGCTTCATATAAGTGTCTTCGTCGGCGTCCGCCAGATCGGCGATGGTCGGCAGCGCATCCATAAAACGCCTGTAATATTCCTTCACCGCCTCCACCCGCGTCTGCTGCAGCATAATTTCCGAGACCCAGATGTGGTAGGGGTCCTTGTCCCTGCGCCAGGGCAGATCACGTTTGTTTTCCTGATACCAGCCGAGCAGGTCGTCCTCCGGCGGCAGAGAATTGTAACTTTCTTCCATTTTATCTTCACTCATTTTGATTATCCTTTATCTTCGGCCGCGTTGCAGGCGGCAAAAATCACCCGTCCAAGGGGTCACGTTCCCGACTGTTTCGTGTCCCAGAGGGTCGGGAACGGACCTCTCTTAGTGTATCACAGACGTCGGAATCTGGAGAACGGGAATTCATAAATCGTAAGTCGGCGATTTATAGCTTGGACTCGAGTCGGAAGCGTGTGCAAGCGCGAAGGGAGCCGGGAGGCCTTCCAGGCATCAGGCTGCGTACCGCTCACCGATGAATCTGGAGATCTGTCAGTGAAAACTCCCACTAACTCTTGTTTCTATCTGAAGATGCCGGATTGTGGCTTGCAGGGGGTGTTTTGTGGTACAATAGCTTGACTACAGGATGTCTGCCTGTGAAAGAAATGAAATTACAGCCTTCTTCTGCAGCAGAAATGCTCGGGAGAATGCGGCGGAGATAGAGAAATCAGTTATATCGTATAATTACGATGGGAAGGATCGGTTATATATGGCTATGGCGGAAGATAAAGCTGAAAAAAATATGAATGTGCCTGGCGAGATGAAGGCAGAGGATAAGACAAAGCTGGCTGAAGCTGCACGCCGTCTGCATGATGGTGATGAATCAGCATTTAACGATATTTACGGACTGACGGTTGAGAAGTTTACTCAGTCAGCAGAGGCGGAATTCCCGGATGATAGTGTATATCAGGATGTGCTGCAGATGACCTATGTGAAGATTGCGGACAGTCTGCAGGGGCGGAAATCGGATGTTTCAGAGAATCCAGAGGATGAAGATGAGCTGCAGCCGGACGGACCGGAGAAAGAAGCTGCGGATAAGCTTGCGGAACTGACGCAGGATCTTTCTCTGGATTATTCTGATCCGGACGCTGTCCTGAATTGGATGGATGCGGTATTTTCCGGGGTCATTGATCTGGTTCATGCCCAGAAAAACCGCGAGGTTCCGGAAGATCTGAATGAGTTCCTGAAGATCGGAAAGAGCATTATTTCTACTAAAGATATCAAGGATTTTGAGAAGAAAAAGAAGGCAGAGGAAGAGAAAAAGGAAGAGGACGAGATTATGAATCTGCATTAAGTGAAAGGACGGCTGGATGTTTCTGAAGAATTATCCCTTATCGAATTTGAAAAAAGATATCCCGGCGGGAATTATCGTGGCGCTGGTGTCGATTCCGATTTCCATGGGATACGCGCAGGTTGCGGGGCTGCCGGCGGTATATGGTTTATACGGGTCGGTGCTGCCGATTCTGCTCTACGGGCTGTTTACCTCGTCGCCGCGTTTTGTTTTTGGTGTGGACGCGGCGCCGGCGGCGCTCTGCGGCGGGATGCTGTATGAAATGGGAATTGCTTACGGGTCGCAGGCGGCGGTCCGGATGGTGCCGGTAATTACGCTTTTAACGGCGGGATGGCTGATCGTCTTCCGGCTCTTTCATGCGGGAAAGCTGGTAAAGTTTATTTCGTCGCCGGTGATGGGCGGTTTTATCAGCGGAATCTGCGCAGAAATTATTCTGATGCAGGTCCCGAAGCTCTTTGGCGGTGACCCGGGAAGGGGAGAGCTTCCGGAGCTGGTTTCTCATATTGCGGAGGAAGCGCATTCCTTTCATGCTCTGGCTTTCGGGCTGGGAATTGGAACGATTGTGATCATCATGGCCTGCAGGAAGCTGATTCCTAAGGTCCCGATGTCGGTGGTCATGATGGCTGTGGGCGCGCTGATGACGATCGGTTTCCATGTGGATCAGCACGGGGTGAAGATGCTTCCGGCCGTTTCTGCGGGGCTTCCGCCGCTGGGAATCCCGGATGTCCGGCTGATGGGCGGCCACGTGATGAAGATGCTGATTTCCACACTTTCCATCGCTCTGGTGATCGTTGCGGAGACCCTTCTGGCGACCAATAATTATGGCATGCGCTATGATGATCCGGTGGATAATGACCGGGAAATCCTGGCCTATGCGATTGCAACGCTGGGTGCTGCGGCATCCGGCTGCTGCCCGGTAAACGGCAGTGTTTCCAGAACGGGAATCGCAGACCAGTTCGGTGTGAAGAGTCAGATGATGTCCGTCACGGCTTCTCTGACCATGCTGCTGGTTCTGCTTTTTGCGACAGGCTTCATTGCATATCTTCCGGTACCGGTTCTGACGGGAATCGTCATTTCCGCCCTGCTCAGTTCTATGGAATTTGACCTGGCGGCAAAACTCAAGAAGGTCGATAAGATCGAGGCGGTGATTTTCTGGGCGTCGTTTTTCGCGGTTCTGCTGTTTGGTACAGTGAATGGCGTCCTTGCCGGGGTTCTTTTGTCCTTCCTGAATGTGATCATCCGGGAGTCGGCCCCTCCGAGGGAGTTCCTGGGCTGCATTCCGGGGCAGAAGGGATTCTATCCGGTGGGCAGAATGCGCGGGGCGCGGCCGATTCAGGGTGTAATGATCTATCATTTCCGGGCGCCGTTGTTCTTCGCAAATGCGGAGAGGATGCAGCTGGACATTGAGGAGGCCCTGCAGGAAGACACGAAAGTGGTCATTCTGGACGCGGACGGCATCGGATCCATTGATGTGACGGCGGCGGAGCGGCTGCTGAACATGTACAGAAAGCTGAAGCGGCGCGGCATTCACTTTTACATGACCGAGCACGCGGGCAGTGTGAATGACCAGCTGCGGGCTTTCGGCGCGGAGGAGATGTTTAAGGAAGGCGCGATCCGGCCCTTCGTGCAGACGGCGCTGCGGGCGGAGGGCATGTTCCCGCCTTATCCGCTGCTGCAGGCAGAAGATGGCGAAGATCAGCATGCTGTTCACGCGCCGGGGCGCGTCATCGCGGAGTACGAATGGGCTTACGGAGAAGACGCCGATGAGGAAATGACGAAGTTCGCCGAGAAGCTGGCATCTTCCTTTGCCAGCGGCCAGGAGGTCGACACCCAGTGGATCCGCCAGCAGGAGCAGAAGTATTTCGGCTTCAATTTCAATCAGATGGATGAGGAAAAACTCCTGGATCTTCTGGAAATGCAGCTGGCACTTCTGGCGAAGAAGGGCGCGATTTCCCAGGAGCGCATGAAGATGATGGAAGAAGTGATTTCCCAGCACCATGCAGCTGTCGATGAGCGTTTCGCGGACATGAATCCGGAGGCTTTCCGCCAGATGGCGCGGCTCCGTGTCCAGAGGGAGCGCTGGTTTAAGAAGCACTATCCGCAGGCTTACCAGACATTTATGGAAGAGCGGCGCTATCACCGGGAGGTGCTGAAAACCCTGCATCCGGAGATGGCCGACCAGATTCAGGCCATGCGGGAAAGGCTGCAGAATCAGGGAGCAGAAGCCGGCGTCCGGCATGGAAATCCGCTGGAGGACTGGATCCGGCCGGTTTCTCACTTGCTGAAACTTAAGGGACACGGAGAATTTTTTGCCGGCAAAAACGACCCGGCAAGGGGAAAGCCGGACCCGGAAAATCCAGAAGCTGCAGCAACGGAAACGCAGAAAGCAGAAGAAAAGCATAAAAATAAGGGAAAATAGACCGGAAAACCCGCGTATATGCGGGTAAAACGGGGTAAACATACGGAAAAACGTGAGATAAGTTACTTTTGGGGAACGATAAGGGGGATTTATGAAGACAGACCGACTTTTCGGGAGCACGGGAAGCTCCATGAGGCAGATCTGGAAAAGGAAAGTTCAGCAGAGAAACATCCGCTTCCGTGCAAAAATCCAGCTGATGGGAAAGGGGGGCCACAGTTCTGTGCCTTTCCGTACGCACAATCCGATTATCGCGGGAAATGAGCTGATGCAGATTCTGATGGACAAGCTCTGGTTCGAGTTCGACAGTTTCGATGACGTCGTCCTGCTGCCAGTGGAAATGGACAGCGGTTCGCGCCATAACGTCATCCCGGACGAGGCCCTGCTGGTCTATTACGGAGAGTGCCGCGGCGAGGAGGCCTACCGCCATCTGCAGGCGATCATGAAAGAATCCCTGCAGGCCGCAGAACTGGCCTATAAGGTGAACTACAGAATCACCTTCCATCGCATCGATCTGGAGGGCGTGACCCAGCGTGCGGCAAAAAAGAGAGAAGCAAGGAAGGAAGAGCACCGCGCGGCCGTCCGCAGCAGACTCGGAATCGAGGAATCTGTGCAGGAGAAAGCAGAAGCTGCTGCTGATCAGGCTGCAGAAGAACAGAAGAAAGGAGGCAGGTAAGATGATGGACCATAAAAAGCTGAATCCTGAGGGAATCGACTTCCACAAGATTACGGAAGATCATTACCCCTTTATGCTTCAGACGCGGCGTCATCTCCACCGCCATCCGGAGCTGAGCGGGCAGGAATATGAGACCGCCGCATACATCAGAGGCTTCCTGGATCTCTGGGAAATCCCCTATGAAGTGATCGCGGAAACTAGCACCGTTGCGACGATTGAAGGCGCCTTTCCGGGGCCGGTTGTGGCGATCAGAGGCGACATCGACGCCCTGCCGATTGAGGAAAAGACCGGCGTCCTGTACGCCTCCCAGAATCCGGGCGTTATGCACGCCTGCGGTCACGACTGCCACACGACCTATGTCCTGACGGCAGCCAAAATCCTGAATGAAATGAAGCCGAAAATCCACGGCACGGTAAAGATCATTTTCCAGAAGGCCGAGGAAAACGCCACTGGCGCCAAAGAAATCATGGACAGCGGCGTTCTGAGCGGCGTGCAGTGCATCGCAGGCCTTCACGTCATCCAGACAGCGGATCTGGGAACCTTTAACATGAATTACGGCATCATGAGCACCATCGGAGCTGGCGCCGTCCTGACCGTGAAAACCCAGGGCGGCAGTGTCAGAAAGCCGGAAGAAGCGAAAAATGCCCTGGTTGCAGCAAGCCGGATTCTGTCCTCTGTGACGGAGGAAATCGCCCTGAGAATTCCGGAGAGCCATCCGGTTGTCATGGTTCCGACCCAGGTCCACACCAAGGCCAGAGACGGGGAAGTTCCTTATGAAGCATCCATGATGTTTAATTTCAGGACCCTCGATATCCGTGACTTTGATGTCATGAAAGAGGTTGTAAACACCCTGCCGGAGCGCATGTCGGAGGCTTACGGCGCATCCCTGACCGTTGACACCTGGGGACCAGGCGTTGCCGTAGACAACGATAAGAAGGCCACCGACCTGGCCATCGACGTCATCACTGACGCTTTCGGCGCCGATAAAGTTAAAATGATCCGCCCGTATATGAGCGGAGAGGATTTTTCCTTTTACCAGAGGGACATCCCGGGCGTATTCATCCGGATCGGCGGAGCCGTCAACGGAAATTACCACGCCCTTCATACAGAGAAAATGCTGGTGGACGACCGGACCCTGCTCTACGGAGAGGAATTCATGCTGCGCTATGTGTTCGCCGCGCTGGAAGCATATAAATAAAAATGGGGCCGGATAGCCGCGGAATCAGGCAGAAAACCGCGCGGACGCAGGCCCGGAGAAGCCTTGCCGGGTTTTCTTTTGTCCGTGAAATCCCGGCAATTGAAAAAATCAATTGTGTAAAATTAATTTACATGGTTAGGGCCGGAAATGGCGGGTATAAGAATTTCAGAATCAATGATGATCAAACACTTGATGTTGAACATATGCGCTATTGAAGAAGTGCAGGAGGTAAAAATATGGCAGCAGTTAATGTAACATGGGAAAACTTTGAAGATGAAGTACTGAAGAGCGACAAGCCTGTAGTTGTTGATTTCTGGGCATCCTGGTGCGGTCCGTGCAAGATGCTCTCCCCAGTTGTCGACCAGGTTGCCGATGAAGTTCCAGACGTCAAGGTCGTAAAGGTAAACGTTGATGAGAGCGAGCCGGTTGCAATCAAGTATAATGTTGCATCCATTCCTTGCCTGGTACGTTTTGTCAACGGAGAGGAGACAGGCCGTTCCGTCGGCGTCATTCCTAAGCCGCAGGTTGAGAAGTTCGTAAAGGGCGAGTAATCACAGAAATATACAGACCGCCGCACCTGTAAGGGCGGCGGCATTTTTATATCGGAATAAAATCAAGCGGCAAGGGGCCGCTGGGAGGTTGTTATGGCAGAAGTTTGGGATATTATCGTTATCGGTGCGGGTCCGGCGGGAATGACGGCTGCAATTTACGGGCAGCGCGCGGGCAGAAAAACACTGCTTCTTGAAGCGAATATGTATGGCGGACAGATCATCAACACCCCGGAAATCGAAAACTACCCGGGCATCAAGAAGACGTCCGGCGCGGAGTTCGCGCAGGAGCTGTACGAACAGGCGACCGACCTGGGCGCGCAGATGATCATGGAAAAAGCCGTTTCTGTTGAAGAGGACGGTGACATCAAGCACGTTCACACCGAGCCGGGAAATACATACGACGGAAAAACCGTCATCATCGCAACGGGCGCAAAGAACCGTCCTCTCGGCCTGGACCGCGAAAAAGAGCTGACGGGCGCCGGCATTTCCTACTGCGCGACCTGCGACGGAATGTTCTTCAGAGGAAAGGACGTAGCCGTCAACGGCGGCGGAAACACTGCCCTCGGAGACGCGCTGTTCCTGGCGCAGATCTGCAGCAAAGTCTATATCATCCACAGAAGAGACCAGTTCAGGGGCGATAAAAGCGACGTCGAAAAGCTGGCATCCCTGGATAACGTCGAGTTCGTTCTGAACTCCAATGTCACAAAACTGATCGGCGATCCGAAACTGGAAGCCGTTGAAGTTACCGACAGCAAGACCGGCGAAAAGCGTGAAATTCCAGTCAGCGCCCTCTTCGTCGCCATCGGCCAGATGCCGGAAAACAAGGAATTCTCCAACGTCGTCAAGCTCGACCAGAAGGGCTACGTGCAGGCCGGCGAAGACTGCCTGACCGGCCACTCCGGCATCTTCACCGCCGGCGACTGCCGCACAAAAACAGTCCGCCAGCTCACTACAGCTGCCGCAGACGGCGCCGTGGCAGCACTTGCAGCCAGCGGGGAGATCGACTAGGTTGGTTAGCGAACAGCCAAACGATTTGCAAAGTGTCCGATTAGTAAAGCAGAAGATCCTTGCAGAGGTCAGCTGCCGGCGGTGAGATCGCCTGACTATATAAATGAAGCATGTAAAGAGAACCCATGCAGAATTCCTGTAAATACGGGAATCATGATAAAAGCCGCCGCCTTGAGTTGTAAAATTCACCTGGGGCGGCGGTTCCTTTTATATGCAGACTGGAGATGAAGATGGTGCGGCATGTTGTGAAAATGTCCTCGGGTGGAAAGGCAGGCAGAGAGTCAGGCACAGGCAGGTCGGTTAATATGAATGATGTGGTGGTATACTGTGTGCAGGGTCGGTTGGCTTTTCAGCTTTGGCGCCTTCCTTTTCTGGTATTCATATTTTATGCATGGTTTAGAGGCTGGAATATTTGCAATCTGGTCATTATTTTGGTAGAAAAGCGTCAAAGCCATGAATTTTTCCAAGTATGCAGTATTATTTGGTACGATCAATTGAAAACGCGATTCTTTACCAAATACCTATTGTCGACCTAGGAAATACAGCTGTTAAGAGCAGGCAATTTCGAGCATTTTCATTTGCCTTAAGCAGAGAATATTCTGATAACTAATAAATTGAGTAATTTACACGATATATTTAATGTGCGGTTGCAGAGGGAATATACATATTTGTTTATAAATATTATTGACGGCAGATAGGCGAGAAAAATGTATCTATATAAGTACAAAAGTTAGGTAAAGATCATGATTATCAGCCATTAATCCCAAAATATTTTCGCGTTGGTAAAATAACGTATTTTCTACAATTATTACCAACTGTTTTTCACGGGATTGCTGACTGCATGAACCGGGTGATGATGCTGCTGTTTTTTCAGCCGGCAACATGGGAGAAATAGTTCACAAGTGTCGAGAGACTTGCGGGAAACAGCCGTATTGTTTAAAATAATACTAACAGAATTGCCGGGTTGATCACACCGCTCTGGCATATTTGTTGTATCGCGGCCGTCCGGCGATAATTGTATACAATGTGAAGCTGCTACAGAGCAGTTTATGATTATGAATAATAGTAGAGTTTTCCGGAAACAAGGAAGGAGAAAGGCCAATGAAAGAACTGAAAGTTGGAATTAAAGGTGAGCAGAAGGGTGTAGTTACAGCAGATAAGACGGCAAAGGCAATGGGCAGCGGAGAACTCAATGTTTTCGCAACACCGGCCATGATCGCGCTGATGGAAAAAACCGCATACCGCTCCGTTGCAGACTGCCTTGAAGAGGGACAGGGAACCGTCGGGACAATGATGAACATTAAGCATGTGGCTTCTACACCAGTCGGCCTCCGCGTCCGTGCAACATCCGAACTGATCGCCATCGACCGCAGAAAACTGACCTTCCATGTCGCGGCCTACGACGAAGCCGGCCTCATCGGCGAAGGCGAGCACGAACGTTTCATTATTGATGATGCCCGTTTCCAGGAAAAAGCTGATGCCAAGCTGCTGACGAGATAGCCGCAGCGGGTTTGTCTGACAGGACTGAAACTGCAGAAACGGCGGCACAGCTGTATAGGCGAAATGGTCAACCAGAAGAATAAAATTGTGGGTTCAGCAGATTTACAGTTGTAAACAAATCGGACGGATTTCCGACAGTAAGCGCTTGAAAAGTTCGGAAATCCGTCCGTTTCAGCGTCCATCCGAAATACAGGAATTGATTTCGGATCACTGTTGAAATGAGGCGACTATCCGAAGAAAAGAAGATAGCAGAGTATATGGTATACAGTATACACGCACTTTGTCCTGTTTTCTGGAATCAATTATTGTATCACGGCAGCAATAGATCATCTGACCATCAAAAAACCGGGGTACACAGTATACCCCAGCCTCATTCTGCTTTATCTGCTGCTTTGTCTGCATTGTTTTTTATCTGCTTGTTTCCCTTATTTATCAACTTCTTCCCGGAAGCTGTTCAGCACTTCGTAAAGCAGGGAGTACAGGCGTCTGGCGTCTTCTTCCGGCAGGTCGACGCATTCCAGGATGTGGCCTGGAACGCTCAGGGCTTCATCTTGCAGATTGCGCCCTTTGTCGGTGAGGGTGACGATCAGGCTGCGCTCGTCTTCCTTGCTGCGCTGACGGGTCAGGTAGCCCTTGCTCTCCAGCTTCTTGAGAACCGGGGTCAGGGTGCCGGAGTCCAGGTAGAGGTATTCGCCGAGCTCTTTTACGGTCAGGGACTCGTGTTCCCAGAGGACCATCATGGTGATGTACTGGGTGTAGGTGAGGTCCAGCTGGTCTAAAAGCGGCTTATAGCGGCGGATGATCTCTTTTGAGCATGCGTAGAGCGGGAAGCAGAGCTGATTTCCCAGGCGCAGGCAGTCGTACCTGGAACCGGTGTGGACTGGTTTTGCCAGTGGTGCGTGTGTGTGTTTATCAGCCATAATGGTTTTCCTCCGTTATCTGTCCAGTCTGCATGGATCAGGCGTTCTTTCTTTTGTTCTGCTGTTCCTGTTCGTAGGCCTGGCGTACGGCGATGGCGAGCTGATCTCCGCAGGATGTCTGCTTGAATCCGCAGTGAATGCCCTTCAGCTTTTCTTCGATCTCGTCGACGGTCATGCCGTCTACCAGGCGGCTCACTGCCTGCAGGTTTCCGTTGCAGCCGTTGGTGTACTGAACGTTGTAAACGCGGTCGCCTTCCAGGTCGAAGTCTATCTCTGTGGAACATGTTCCGATGGTTCTGTATGTATGTGTCATTTTTCCCTCTCCTTGGTTCATGTACATAGCCGGAAGTCCGGCTGGTTCATCGCATTGTGCCAGACGGCGCGTTTTCTCCGGAATATGCCCGGCGTGGATCTGGCAAGTTACTATGTTTACTGATGCCCGCAATCGGGGCGGTTAATCAGTTGTGTAAAATTTATTTGCATTACTTATTGTATAGAAGCCTGTGTGCAGTGTCAATGAAATTTTCTTCATATAAGCGAATTGCGCGGTAAAATCCGATATAATGGATATAAATAATGTAACCGGAAGCAGGAGGCTAAGGGAAATGCAGGCTGTGCCGGTGAAGAAATGCCGGCATGTGAAATGAGATAATCGGAGGGGAATAGACTATATGAGGGAATACAGGACTTCATATATTGAGAATCAGGATGGACGCACCGGGATATTGATCCGGGTGTTTGCGTGTCTGATTTCGCTTTTTGCTGTTCTGATTCTGTGCTGTGGCTGCGGAACGCAGAGTTCGGCGGAAGATACGTCTTCATCCAATAAATCGGCTGTAAAAGGATTTGTTTCTTCGCATTGTCATGAGCAGCGGCTGAGAAAGCGCGGTGCTGTGCAGTACGCGCAGATTTATATCATGGCGGAAGGATTCCGGAGGCGCGGGATGGCGCCGAGGAAGGCCTTTATGCAGGCTTCAGAGACATATATGGTGTCCATGGCGCTCTCTGAAGAGGCCCGGACGCGGGGAATTCGTGTGACAAAAAGTGAACTGGACAGCTACATCAGCAAGATGATAAGTGACATGAAGGCCAACGGGATCTATAAAGACGTCCAGAAAGAAGCGCTCCGCCACGGGACGACAGCAAGAGGAATTCTTAAAGATAACCGGGATGTTTATCAGAAACAGATTGCCGTTTCCAAGCTGTACCAGAAGGAAAGAAAAGAATATCTGCAGGCGGTCGATCAGACAACAGCAGCAGAGCAGAAAGCCTGGGATAGGAAATGGGGAAAACTCCAGAAATCCGCGGTAGATCAATACAGAAAAACGCCAGAAGGAAGTAAAATCCAGAAGAAACTTCCACAGATGCGTAAGGTTTACTGCAGTAAATACCGCTGCCACGCAGGAAAGGCATACCAGTCAGAAAAAGACGCTGCTTAATGCGCGGCAGAAGGACGTGTTGGAAATCAGACCAGGCCGGGAAGACAGATGCCGCAGTTTTCAGGCTGAGGATCCGCTTGGCAATCCGTCTGAAAGACAATGGAACATAGGAAGAAGGCCGGATGAGGCCTTCAGAATCAGGCAGGGAAGAAAGTACTGAAGAGCCCGGATACACCGGAAAATCACAGACCGCTTTCTTTCTTGTTTTTATTTTTTTGTTCTGCTGGAATTAAAATATTCCCGATACAGGAAATAAAAACTGGATGAGAGTTGACATAACCCCGCGGGCGTGGTACTATTTCAACATAGCATCGGTTTAACGCGTTAAAGCGTTAAAATCGGTGCATGGTTCATGAATTGGGGGTTATGATAAAATGAAAAAATCAAGAAAGATCCTGGCTCTGCTGCTGACGGTTGTTCTGGGCGCGACGATGGCGCTGGCAACAGGCTGCGGCAGTTCTTCAAACAGCAAGGACAACAGCTGGAACTACATTAAGAAGCGCGGCAAGCTGATCATCGGCCTGGATGATACATTCGCACCGATGGGATTCCGCGATAAGAACAATAAGATCGTAGGATTCGATATCGATCTCGCAAAACAGGTCGGAAAGGAACTGGGCATCAAGGTTGAGTTCAAGCCGATCGACTGGGACGCTAAGGAAGCCGAGCTGAAGAGTAAGAAGATCGACTGCATCTGGAACGGACTTTCCGCTACACCGGGCCGCCAGAAGAGCATGTCCCTGTCCCATAAATATATGAAGAACCGCATTCTGATCATGTCCAGTGATAAGAACCTGAAGATCAAGAACGCCAGCCAGCTGAAGAAGATCAAGCTTGGCACACAGGCAGGATCCTCCGCTCTTGAGGCGATCCAGAAGGATAAGCACTACGATGAATTCAAGGATAACGTTAAGACCTATGACGACTACAATGCAGCCCTGCTGGATATGAAAGCCGGCAGAATCGACGCGGTAGCCATCGACGAGGTTTACGCAATCTACAATAACAAGAGCAAGACCAAGCTCTACGAGTCCCCTTACAATTTCGGCGCTGACTACTACGCAGTCGGATTCCGCAAGGGAGACAAGGCTTTGACAAAGAAGATCAACACCGCCATCGGCAAGGCCGTAAAGAACGGAAGCGCGGCAAAGATCAGTAAAAAATGGTTTGGAAAAGATATGACAATTGATGAGGGATATTCGAAATAGGATTGATTCCTCTCTGTAATGTGCAGCGGCCATCCGGACATTTCCGCGGGTGGCCGTTCGTCATGAAATGCATGATGCAGCAGGATCGGAAATAATAAGGAGCTGAATTTTTACATGAGTTACGTATCAGAAATTTTACCGCCTCTTCTGCAGGGCGCCGTTGTCTCGGTGGAACTGTTTGTGATTACGCTGGTGCTTTCCCTTCCTCTGGGACTGCCATTCGCGTTCGGCGAGATGAGCCGCTTCCGTCCGATTCGCTGGATCTGCAAGGTTTTCGTATTTGTGTTCCGCGGAACACCGCTCATGCTGCAGCTCTTTTTCTTCTATTTCTTCTTCCCGCTGGTGCTGAACATCGACATTCCGGCCTTTCCGGCAGCGGTGCTGACCTTTGTACTGAACTACGCCGCCTACTTCGCGGAGATTTACAGAGGCGGAATTTTAAGCATCGACAGAGGACAGTATGAAGCCGCTCATTCCCTGGGCCTGAGTAAGGCGCAGACGACTTTCGGCATCATCATTCCGCAGGCCATGCGCGTGGTCCTGCCGCCGGTTTCCAACGAGGCTATCACCCTGGTCAAGGATACGGCCCTGGCCTCCGTCATTTCCATGTCTGAGATGATGCGTGTTTCCGAAGGTATCGTAAACAGAGACTACAACCTGACCGCCTACGTCGTCGCAGCGGCGATTTACCTCTTCTTTACCTTTATTCTGACCTTGGTGCTGAACCACGTGGAAGCGCACTTCTCCACCTACACAAGAAAGGAGAATTAGAATGTCTGCAATTCTGGAAATGAAAAACATCAATAAATATTTCGGTGATTTTCACGCGCTGAAAGATATCAACTTCTCCGTGGAAGACGGAGAGACCGCGGCCATCATCGGCCCGTCCGGCTCCGGAAAGAGCACCCTGCTGCGCTGCATCAACTGCCTGACGAAAATAACGACCGGGTCGATCACCTTGAACGGAAAGACCTTTGTCGATACGCCGGAAGGCGGTGCGGCAAAATATATTCCGGACAAGGAGTTAAAGTCTGTGATCAGCCAGACGGGAATGGTTTTTCAGCACTTCAACCTCTTCCCGCACATGACCTGTCTGGAAAACGTGATCTACGCGCCGATTAAAGTAAAGAAAATCCCGAAGGACAAGGCCGTGAAGCGTGCGGAAGAACTTCTGGACCTGGTCGGCATGCTGGAACATAAAGACCAGTACCCGGAAATGATCTCCGGCGGCCAGAAACAGCGTGTCGCCATCGCAAGAGGCCTGGCCATGGATCCGGAAATCATGCTCTTCGACGAGCCGACCTCAGCCCTCGACCCGGAAATCACCGGCGAAGTTCTGAGCGTCATGAAATCCCTGTCCGAGCAGCACGTCACCATGATCGTCGTCACCCACGAAATGGGATTTGCCCGCGAAGTTGCCGATAAAGTCGCTTTCATGAACCAGGGCGAACTGCTGGAAACCGGCACTTCCGAGGAAATCTTCACGCAGCCGAAGAGTCAGAGACTGCAGGATTTCCTGAGTTCGATGATACGGTAGGGGAAACGCTTTTCAGATTATCAGCTGACACGAATAAAACTGCATTCTATTATAATGGCCGCGTTCTGGAGCGGTTCTCAAGGTCAGACGCAGCTGCGGAGTTCTGTTTTTAAGATCTAAATATTCATATCGCATCTAATGTGGTGACCGAATTTCGGAGCGCTCTCCGGGCTGGCCGCAGGTGCGGAGCACATACGAAAACCCGTGGCAACTGCCGCAAACGGCGATAATACGACGCGCGGCTATCCAGTCGAACGTCGCCTATGGCTCGTTCTCCTGGGCCGCACCAGCATAAGGCCTTCTCATCATTCGGCCTTCGCCTTTAACTCGGCCTCATGAGAGCAAGCGCCATTACGGTGCGGCAGTCTGCTCACGGTTTTCGTCGTCTGGCTCCGGTTGCGGCAGCATCCCTGCGAGAAGCTCCGTTATCCGGCCACCCATTTAGAATGCGCTTATTGTCAGAATTATATTTTTCAGGACTTGTATGACTGGGCTGGAAAACAGCGTACTGTTGATAGAGCAAAATCTAATATGTTTTGCAATGTGTTGTACCTTGATAATCAGGCTTGGAAAATATTTAATGCGTTGAAGTCTGAAAATTTGCTAATTGGTTTATCCAGGGATGATTTTATTAATCGACTTGTCTGGTATTTCGGAGAAGTAAATGCGGGGATAGGTCTCCCTGGCCTTTTTTTTGCCGCAAAATCTGATTAAGCGTTGACTTAAACAGAACGATGTGCTACATTTTAATTAAGCAAAAACTTAATTAAATGATTCTCGCTGGCAGTCTGCGTGATGTGCTGTATGTCTTGGGGGAGTCGTGATACAATATGCGGGATGAGGAGGAAATTTTATGACAGAAACAGCTATCTGGAAGGCACTGTCCGATGAAAAGCGAAGACTGATCATCCGCCTTCTGCTGGAACGCGATTTCTGTGTGCGCGCGCTTTCCCGGCGTCTCGGTATATCGGAAGCGGCAGTCTCTCAGCATATGAAGGTGCTGAAGCAGGCGGGGCTGATTGTCGGGGAGAAGCGCGGATACTTCGTGCATTACACGGTCAACCGCAGTCTTCTGAAGGATCTGGGTGCTGAACTGATTCAGCTGTCTGAGATGCAGCAGGAAACGGTCTGCCCGAAGAACTGCGGCAGTATGCCTTGTCATGCGGGCTGCGGGCGTGGACGTCGGGGAGGCGGATGCGCTCGCGGAGAGCATCCAGAGCGGGAATCGGAATAATATTCGCAGGAGGCGCGTTTATGAAAATTGCAGCAGCATATGATGTAAATAGTGGTAATATTTTCCAGCACTTTGGCAGAACGGAGGCATTTAAGGTTTACGACGTTCAGGAGGGCAAAATCATCAGCAGCAAGGTGGAAAGCACCAATGGCAGGGGCCACGGGGAACTGGCCGGGGTGCTGATAGACCTGGGTGTGAGCACACTGATCTGCGGTGGCCTTGGCGCAGGGGCGCAGGAGCACCTGAAGAATAGTAATATCTACTTCTTCGGCGGCGTATCAGGAAGTGCGGATCAGGCCGTGCAGGACTATCTGGATGGGAAGCTTCCGTACAATCCTGATGTACAGTGCAGCGGCCATCATGACCACGGTGAAGGTGAGCATCACTGCGGCGGCCATCACGATTGTGGTGAGCATCATTGCGGGAACCATGAACACGGCGGATGTCATGGCCATGGAGAGCATAACTGCTAAGTCTTCGGTGGATGGAAATCATGCGCCGTCTGCGGAGTAAGGAAATTATTCTGGGTCTGACTCTGTGGCGGATTGGAAATCACAAGTATTAACTGCATGAAGACGATACGAAATTCATTTACGCTCATACAGGACGAACACAAAACGAACTCAGGCTTATGCGTGTCGTCTGTTCCCGAACCGCCTGAGCCGGTGTTCGCGGCCAGACGAAACCATAATATATCCAAATCAGTATTCACCATAAAGCAGGAATGTCAGGATTATCCCGGATATCGGGAAATTCAGGCTTTCCTTCTTTATGTTGTCTTTCTGAAATCCGCGTTCGTATGATAAAATGGTAAAAACACATTGTACAGAACGCAGGAGGGAAAAGACATGGGATTTGCATTCAACCATTTTAATTTCAATGTTCTCGATCTTGAGAGAAGTAAAAAATTCTATCATGACGCGCTGGGTCTAGATCCGGTCAGTGTCAATGACCAGCCAGAATTCACGATCTGCTATCTCGGAGACGGCGGAAGAACCGGATTCCGTCTGGAGCTGACCTGGATGAAGGACAGAAAAGAGCCATATGATCTGGGAGAAATTGAATACCACCTGGCTCTGACGGCAGATGATTTCGAGGCGGCGCATAAGAAACATCAGGAGATGGGCTGCATCTGCTTCGAGAACCCGGCTATGGGAATTTACTTCATTGAAGATCCGGACGGATACTGGATTGAGATTCTGCCGCCGGAGAAATAAAGGCTGCCTGGTAATGGCAGGAATATGATAAATTAAACAGAAACGCCGCCGCAGAATCAGGCACGTTTTCTGTTTATAGGAAGGCCGGTGCCCGGCGCAGATTTCAGCGTCGTGATATGCTCCCTTTATGAGAGACAGTGAAAAAATAAAACACTGTTGATCATGA
>ERZ791908.187-NODE-187-length-82230-cov-7.179970_pt1 | contig 82230 bp, 70 predicted proteins | sample MGYA00510144_ERZ791908 | MGnify/ENA primary metagenome ERZ791908 (study PRJEB30046, sample SAMN00792105) | human gut metagenome | study: EMG produced TPA metagenomics assembly of the A metagenome-wide association study of gut microbiota in type 2...
TTTCAATTTCTTCCTTTATCAGACTTCCTACACTTGAAAAGTGCGAACATAAAAACAGTTTCATCAATATTCTCCTTTATATATAAATTCCGATTTGTCAATTTCATTAAATAAGAATTTCTTTCTTCAAAAAATATCACCATCTATTGCATCAAATAATTAATCTGCTGATGCGGATGACTTCTTCCATCTCGGTAAGCAGTTTTTCGGTGTCCCCGAGAAGCAGCTCCGCATCTTTTTCCACCAGTCCCGTCTTTTCGTACTTCCAGGTGAAGAACGGGCTTCCGTAGGAGGTAAAGAACAGTCGATCCTTGTGGCTCTTTAAGAATGCCGGTATGCCGGTGGGGTCTATGGGTGCATCCGGGCGGAACGTGAACAGGATTCTTTCGTTTTTGCCCTTGATTTCCGTGATATACATGGCGTGCGCTCTTACCCGGATTAACGCGATGCGCAGCAGATTGTCCACGGATTTCGGAATGTTACCGAAGCGGTCCAACAGTTCATCCTTCATGTCATCCCGTTCTTTTTCATTCTCAATGCTTGCAATCCGCTTGTAAATATCTAATTTCTGGGTTTCGTTTACAATATATTCCGGTGAAATAAAGGCGTCTACATCCAGATCCACTGTGGTGGCAAAATCCTCGATGGTAGGAATACCCTTTAAGTTCTTCACGGCTTCATTTAACATCTTGCAGTACAAATCGTAACCCACGGCTTCCATGTGGCCGTGCTGCACCTTGCCAAGTAAGTTGCCGGCGCCCCGGATTTCCAAATCCCGCATGGCAATCTTAAAGCCGCTGCCCAGCTCCGTGAATTCCTTGATGGCTGCCAGTCTTTTTTCCGCCTCTTCCTTTAACATCTTGTCTCTCTTGTACATAAGGAAGGCATACGCCGTCCGGTTGGAGCGTCCCACACGGCCGCGGAGCTGGTAAAGCTGGGAAAGTCCCATATTGTCGGAGTCATGAATGATAATCGTGTTGACATTGGAAATGTCCAGACCCGTTTCAATAATCGTTGTGGAAACCAGCACGTCAATTTCCCCGTTGATGAAATCGTACATGATTTTTTCCAGCTCATGCTCCTTCATCTGTCCATGGGCAAAGGAAACATTTGCTTCCGGCACAAGCTGCTGGATAGCGGCGGCAATGTCCGCAATGTTGTTGACGCGGTTATACACATAATAAACCTGGCCGCCTCTTGCCATTTCCCGTACAATGGCTTCCCGCACCATTTCTTCGTTGTATTCGCAGACATAGGTCTGGATGGGCAGACGCTCGTTGGGCGCCTCCTCCAAGACACTCATGTCGCGTATGCCGATTAAACTCATGTGAAGGGTACGGGGAATGGGCGTTGCCGTCAGTGTCAGCACATCCACATTTTCCTTCATCTGCTTGATTTTCTCTTTGTGTGCCACACCGAAACGCTGTTCCTCGTCGATGATAAGCAGTCCTAAATCCTTGAACTGCACATCCGCCGACAAAATCCGGTGAGTGCCGATGACAATGTCCACCATGCCCTTTTTCAAATCGGTAATGGTCTTTTTCTGTTCGGCAGCCGTGCGGAAGCGGGACATCATGTCCACCCGCACCGGGAAATCCTTCATCCTCTGGACGAAGGTGTTGTAATGCTGCTGGGCTAAAATGGTGGTGGGCACCAGATATGCCACCTGTTTGCCCTCCTGCACCGCCTTGAACGCCGCGCGGATGGCGATTTCCGTTTTGCCGTAGCCCACGTCCCCGCAGATTAAGCGGTCCATGATTTTTCTGCTCTCCATGTCCGCCTTGGTGTCCGCAATGGCGGCAAGCTGGTCGTCCGTTTCTTCATAGGGGAACATTTCCTCAAATTCCCGCTGCCAGACGGTATCTTTCCCGTACTGATATCCCTCGGACTGCTGCCTTTTGGCATAAAGCTCCACCAGATCCTTTGCCACCGTTTCCACAGCGGTACGCACCCTCGTTTTGGTTTTTGTCCATTCCTGGGTGCCCAATTTATTGAGCTTCGGCGTCTTGGCGTCAGCGGAAGCATATTTCTGGATCACATCCAGACCCGTTGCCAGAATGTAAAGATTGCCGCCGTCGCGGTATTCTATCTTTAAGTAGTCTTTAACGACTTTGTCCGCTTCTACCTTTTCAATGCCCCGGTAAATGCCCAGTCCGTGGCTCTCATGCACCACGTAGTCACCCACCTTAAGCTCGGAAAAGTCCTTGATTTTCTGCCCCTCGTACTTAGGTTTCCGTTTCTTTTTCTTCTGTCCGTTTCCGAAAATATCGCTTTCGGAAATCACCACAAACTTAAGCAGCGGATAGGCAAAGCCTTTTCCGGCATGTCCGTAGCAGGTTAAAATCTCGCCCTCCTGCACTTCCCGTTCGGGGTTGCCGGTAAATACAGCGGAAAGTCCTTCTTCCCGTAAATCCGCCGCTAGCCGCTCCGCACGGGTACGAGAGCTTGACAGAAGCAATACCCGGTACTTTTCTTTTTTGTACTGCTTTAAGTCCTTCACCAGCATTTCAAAGCTGTTATTATAAGAAGTGACACTCTGGGCGGAAATACTGAACGTTTTTTCCGGCTTTACCAGAGTCTTTTTCATTTCTATTGACGCAAGTGTCATAAACGGAGCCTTCCGGATACCGGCTGCCACCTTTTCCCAGCCGGAAAGCACGTCCATCTGCCCCGGCAGGATATAGCCCTTTTCCGCACGGTGGCTCATGCTTTCCCGAAATTCCAGCTCCACCGCTTCCGCCTGCTCCCGGATACGCGCTGGTTCGTCCAGGAAAAGACAGTGCTTTTCCGGCAGAAGTCCCAGCAGATTGGAAAGCTCCTCTTCCCCGTAAAAATAGCGGATATAGCCCTCGAGTACGGAAAGGTTTTTAAATTCCAGTACCTGCTCCCGAAGCTCCTTCACCTGCACTTCAATGCGGTGCGCCTCCTCCGACTGCATGTGGTCTCTGAAGATTTTGACCTGTTTTTTCGCCTCTTTTTCGATTTTGGCAATGCCGTCCCGCTGCATTTCTTCCGTCAGGACAAATTCCGCCGCCGGGAAAATGCGGATGCTGGACAACTGCTCCACGGAACGCTGGCTTAAAATGTCAAAGCTGCGGACGGAGTCCACCTCATCCCCCCAGAGTTCAATACGGTACGGGTTCTCCTCCGTTAAATCGAAAACGTCTAAGATGCCGCCTCTTACGGCAAACTGTCCCGGTGCTTCTACCTGGTAAGTCTTTTCATAGCCCATGTTTACCAGTCTTTTTGACACTTCAGTCATATCCAGGGTGCCGTGCTTGCTGATAGAAACGGTATCCCTGTCAATTTCCCACCTTGCCTGAGGTGTCATGAGTGCCGAAAAGGTTGTCACAATCGTAATGGGCTTTTTTTCCGCCAGTCTCCTAAGTACCTTGACACGCTCTGCGGTCAGCTTATTGCCGTGAATATCTGCCTGAAAGAAAATCAGATCCTTGGCAGGATACAGATATACATTGCGGTCGTAAAACTTATAGTCCTCATAAATTTCCCGGACTTTTAAATCACTGTAAGTAACGATGACTTTACAGGGAAAGCCATCGCCCAGACCGTATATCATATGCAGTTTCTGTGACTCCACGCAGCCTGTCAGCGCAATGGATTTTTTATCCTTGTAAAGGATATTCCTGATTTCCTCGTATTCCGCTAATTCCCGCAGCGGTGCCAATAATGCCTGCATTTTACTTCTCCATACCCTTTATTTCTTTCCATTGAAGCGGTTCATGGCGCTTTCTGCGCCTTCTTTCATGATGACACGGATGGCGTCCGCAGCCTCTGCTGCCGCCTCGTCCATCACCTTCCGCTCCATGCCGGTAAAATGTCCCAGTACATAGTCTGCCAGGTCGTAACCGGCGGGCTTTTCGCCAACGCCCATTTTAATGCGTATAAACTCATCATGTCCCAAATGGGCAATGATATTCTTTAAGCCGTTGTGCCCGCCCGCACTGCCTTTTTTGCGGATGCGGATGTGGCCGGGCGCCAGACTGATATCATCGGAAATGACAATGAGATTCGTTTTCGCATCTATTTTGTAATAGTCCAGAATTTCTTTCACACACTCGCCGCTTAAGTTCATGTAGGTAAGGGGCTTTGCCAGAATCACCTTTTCACCGTCAATGTAACCCTTTCCCACAAGACCCTTGTGCTTTTTTTCCAGAATATCTATTTTTTCCTGTGCTGCTAATGTTTCTATGACATCAAACCCGATATTATGACGGGTATTCTCATATTCTTTTCCGGGATTTCCCAGCCCTACGATTAAATACATGGGACGCCTCCTTTTTTGCTCATAAGTATTTTCAGTATAGCACCGCAGGGAAAAAAGTTGCAAGAAAAAACTGCCGCGTTTTCACGCAGCAGTTTTACCCCAATATGTCTTCTCTAAAATCAGTCCTCTGTCGGTTCGGCAAGTGCTTTTTCGTAGCTCTCCAAAATAATCTTCTGGATGAAATCCCTTGTTCCGGAATTGATGGGATGTGCAATGTCACGGTACTCGCCGTCTGCGGCTTTTTTGCTGGGCATTGCGATGAACAGTCCCTTTTCTCCTTCAATCACCTTGATATCATGAACTACAAATTCATCGTCAATGGTAATGGAAACAATGGCTTTCATTTTTCCTTCTTTGGTTATTTTGCGAACCCTTACGTCTGTAATCTGCATTTGTCTTAGTAACCCCCTTTGCATGTCCCTTTTACGGGTTTAAACTACATATCTGTTGTCGCGCTCAATGACAATCTTGATTTCGTCCTCACCCTTATAGCAGGAATTTGCACGAATGGTATCATGGCTTTCCACAATGCAGTTTTCAATGTGTGTATTGTCCCCGATATATACGTCGTTTAAGATAATGGAATTCTTGATGTAGCAGTTGTTTCCGATGTAGCTCTTCTTGAACACTACAGAATCCTCTACCACGCCGTTTACGATACAGCCGCTGGATATCAGACTGTTCTTTACCTGTGCACCCACGTTGTATTTTGCGGGAGGAAGGTCATCCACCTTGGAATATACATCCGGGTACTGGTTAAAGAAATAATCTCTTACTTCCGGCTTTAAGAAATCCATGTTGGTGCTGAAATAATCATCCACGGATGCGATATTTCTCCAGTAATCATGAATTTTATAACCGTATATCTTCTTGATGTCCTTGTAACGGATAAGAATGTCTCTTACAAAGTCATATCTGTCTTCTTCCGCACATTTCTCCAGCATTTCGATGAGCTGACGACGGCGGATGACATAGATACCGCAGGATACGGTATTGGTCTTTGCCATCAGAGGCTTTTCTTCAAATTCTTCAATACGGCATTCTTCGTTCATCTTGATGGTGCCGAAGCGCTCTACATTGATATCCTCTTCCATGTCGCGGCATACAACGGTAATATCCGCTTTCTTGTTGATGTGGTATTCCAGAAGCTTTCCGAAATCCATCTTGTATACGCCGTCGCCTGACGCAATAATAACATAAGGCTCATGACTGTTCTTTAAGAAGTGGATGTTCTGGTAAATGGCATCTGCGGTGCCTCTGTACCAGTTGCTGTTGTCCGCCGTCACAGCGGGGGTCAGTACATATAAACCGCCCTGCTTACGTCCGAAGTCCCACCATTTGGAGGAGCTTAAATGCTCGTTTAAGCTGCGGGAGTTGTACTGTGTCAGTACGGCAACCTTCTGGATATGGGAATTGGACATACTGCTCAATGCAAAGTCAATGCTGCGGTAGCTGCCTGCTACGGGCATCGCACTGCTTGCACGTTTCTGGGTTAACTCTTTCATACGATGGTTGTTGCCACCTGCTAAAATAATTCCGATTGCTCTCACTGTTATTCACCTGCCTTAATCAATGTTTTTCCGCTTGCGAGACTGGAATTCTCGTAATCATCTGCTGTGGTAACACCAAAGATTACGCTGTTCTTGCCCACTGTAATGCCGTCAGGCACCACGCTCTTTTCGCCAACAGTTACAATGCCGTGGTTGTAGATGTGAGGAGCCGTATCGTTTTCGGCTTCTTCGCCTACACCCAGCTTTACATTATCTCCGATAACAGTCTGTTCTGCTATAATCGCCTTATTCAGTTCACAGTTCTTCTTGATGACACTGTTGTTCATGATGATGGAATCCTTTACAACCGTGCCTTCACCGATGGTAACACCGCAGCCGATTACGGAGTTGTAAACCTGTCCGTAAATATTGGAGCCCTCACCGATGATGCTGCGCTCTACCACACTGTCCTTGGACAGGTACTGGGGAGGCAGGATTTCGCTCTTGGTGTAAATCTTCCAATATTCTTCGTAAAGGTTAAATTCAGGAACAATATCAATCAGCTCCATATTTGCTTCCCAGTAGGAATTTAAGGTACCTACATCCTTCCAGTAGCCGTGGAATTCGTAAGCATATAAAGGAAGCTGTCTTTCGTGGCAATAAGGAATGATATGTTTACCAAAGTCAAGTGCGGGCTGGTCAGCCATGGCAATGAGCGCCTCTTTTAAGGTCTTCCAGTTGAATATGTAAATACCCATACTTGCCAGATTACTTCTGGGGTTTGCGGGTTTTTCTTCAAATTCGTTAATCTTGTGGTTTTCATCCGCAATCATGATACCGAAACGGCTTGCTTCTTCCATGGGTACGGGCATAACCGCGATGGTAACTTCTGCATTGTTTGCCTTATGGAAGTCGAGCATTACTTCGTAATCCATCTTATAAATATGGTCACCCGATAAAATCAGGACATATTCCGGATTGAAGCTTTCCATATAATCGATGTTCTGGTAGATGGCATTTGCGGTACCGGTATACCATTCGCTGTTGCTGCTCTTCTCATAAGGAGGAAGAACGGTAACACCACCGATATTTCTATCAAGATCCCAGGGAATACCGATGCCGATATGGGTATTCAGTCTGAGCGGCTGATACTGGGTCAGGACACCGACCGTATCTACACCGGAGTTAATACAGTTACTTAAGGGGAAATCGATAATACGGTATTTTCCGCCGAAGGCAACTGCGGGCTTTGCTACTTTGGATGTCAGAACACCCAGGCGGCTTCCCTGTCCGCCAGCCAATAACATGGCTATCATTTCTTTTTTAATCATATCATCACCTCATACAACTAGTCTAAACAGATTAAAATGCTGCTCTCCCATTACATGTTAAAAGCATTATAGCACGTTTGTACCGGAATGGAAACAATTTTCTATGTAAATTTTACATTTTTATTTCCATTTTCTTCTTTTTTTTGTGTACTTTAACCATTATATATTTTACATATGTAAAATCCTTCGTTAATTTTTGATAGATAGCATTTACCATTTGTTTTTTCAGCCGTATGTGCGTATAATATAAATATCTCATTGAACATTCGTATAAGACTGTTCAAAATTAAAATAGGAAGTGCGACTATGTATCAAATTGATTTTAATCATCCGATCCATATTTACTTTGTGGGAATCGGCGGCATCAGCATGAGCGGACTGGCGGAAGTCTTACGTGAAAAAGGCTTTCAGGTTTCCGGTTCCGACAGACAGGCCTCTCCCCTCACCAAATCCCTGGAGGAGAAGGGCATCACCGTATTTTACGGTCAGCGTGCCGCCAACATTACTCCCGATATCGACTGCGCGGTATTTACCAGCGCCATTCATCCTGACAACCCGGAGTATATAGCTGTTCACCAGCTGGGCATCCCCTGTCTTTCCCGTGCGGAACTTTTGGGACAGATGATGAAAAACTATGAAACCCCTATCGCCGTAAGCGGTACCCACGGCAAGACCACCACAACCTCCATGATCTCGGAAATCCTGCTTTCCCAGAACATGGATCCCACCTTATCCATCGGCGGTATTTACAAATCCATCGGCGGCAATATCCGTGTGGGCCACTCTGGGTATTTTGTGACCGAGGCATGCGAATACACCAATAGCTTTTTAAGCTTTTTCCCGAAAATCGGTATTATCCTTAATATAGAAGAAGACCATCTCGATTTCTTTAAGGATATCAACGACATCCGGGCTTCCTTCCGCCGTTTTGCCGAGCTTCTTCCCGCAGACGGCTCCCTGATTATCAACCGTAAAATCAGCAATCTTACGGAAATTACGGAAGGGCTGCCCTGTAAGGTACTTACCTTCGGCCTTACGGACGATACCGATTATTTTGCCACGAACATATCCTACGACGAAATGGGTTGTCCGCTGTTTACGGCGCATTTCCCGGACGGAAGCACCCTGCCCGTGCACTTAAGCGTACCGGGTGAACATAATGTGCTGAATGCACTGGCTTCCTTAGCCTTGTCCGACATACTGAAGCTGCCTGCAGAGCTTTCCGCAAAGGCACTTTCCTCTTTCCATGGAACGGACCGCCGTTTTGAATACAAAGGAAAGATTGGCGGCGTTACCATAATAGATGATTATGCACATCATCCCACAGAAATTACCGCAACCTTAAAAGCCGCCGCAAAATATCCCCACAATACCCTCTGGTGCGTATTCCAGCCCCATACCTATTCCCGCACCAAGGCATTTTTGAAGGATTTTGCAAAAGCTCTTTCCCTGGCGGATAAAGTGGTGCTGGCAGACATCTATGCCTCCCGTGAGACGGATACCCTTGGCATCAGCTCCAAAGATTTACTCCGCGAGCTGAAAAACTTAGGCTGCGACTGCTACTATTTCCCGTCATTTGATGAAATTGAAAATTTTTTACTGCAAAATTGTATCAACGGTGACCTGTTGATAACTATGGGGGCCGGAGATGTACTGAAAATCGGGGAAAACCTCCTCGGAGAATAGTTGTCCACATTATCCACAATGCTGTTCCTTCGAAAAAGGATTCGGCATTGTGGATATTTTTGTGTTTCCTGTGGATAAATTACCCTGTAAAAACCGTGTAAAATTGGCACTTTTATTTTTCTATCCACAATATCCACAGTATCCACAATGTCCGGAAAACCCAGCATTTACAAGGGTTTGCGGGCATAGGGCTATTTCCTTTTTGAAAAAGATATGTTATACTTTGACATGCGAAATGAGGAAATCAGGACAGGTGAGAAAATGGGTCAGTTTACTATTTGCAGGGAAGACGTACCGGGTGTAACGCTTCTCTCCAACTCTTTTATTGACAATTACATGAAGGATGCAAATGATGCACAGCTTAAGATTTATCTTTATCTGCTTCGCAGGCTGGGCTCCGGTCAGGCTGCCAGTGTGTCTGAAATTGCGGACTTCTTTAACCATACGGAGCGTGAAGTGCTGCGTTCTTTGAAGTACTGGGAAAAGTTAAAGCTTTTAACCATCGAATATGACGAGAGCAAGAATGTATCCGGCATCCGCTTTTTAAAAGGAACGGACGAGCCTGTTACCGTTGCAGCTCCCGCTGTTGCTGCGGCTACGGCTGTTGTTTCAGCTACGGCTATTATCGAAAAAGCAGAAGAAACGCCTGCTGAAAAGACCGACCCTTACAAGAAGCCGTCCTACTCCGCAGACCAGCTTTCTGCGTTTAAAAATAAAGAAAACATCCGTCAGCTCTTTTTTATTGCGGAGTCCTACATGGGCAGACAGCTCAGTGTGTCCGATATGAAGTCCATTCTGTATCTGTCGGACTGCCTGCACTTCTCCGATGATCTGATTGATTATCTGCTGCAGTACTGCGTGGACCGCGGCAAAAAGGATTTCAAATACATAGAGGCGGTTGCCTTAAACTGGGCGCAGTCCGGCGTGACGACCCCCAAGCAGGCGGAAAAATTTGCCGCCAAATACGACAAATCCGTTTATACCATTATGAAGGAGTTAGGTAAAAACAATACTCCCACCAAGAAAGAATTAGAATACATCATACGCTGGACAAAGGAATACGGCTTCTCCCAGGACATCATTGCCATTGCCTGCGAGCGTACCGTGCTTGCTACGGACAGCCACCGTTTTGAATATGCCGAGGGCATTTTAAGCAACTGGAAAAAAGAGGACGTGCATCACAAGTCCGACATCCAGCGCATTGATGCCCAGTACCAGAAGAGCCGCCAGAGCAGAAGCACCTCTTCCGCTGCTTCCTCTTCCCAGGTTTCTTCCAACCGTTTCAACCAGTTTGCCCAGAGAAGCTACGACTACGACGAACTGGAAGCGCGACTGTTAAGCAGTAAATAACTACCCCATAAACCGCAGATAAGGAGAACGCCGTGAGCCTCACGAATTCCCAATACGACGCTATTTTGCGCGAATACGACGCCATACAGTTAAAAAACGAACGCCTTTTATCCGAGAGAAAGGCAGAAATTGCGGACCGGCTTCCCGCCTATGAGGAGCTGACGAGCGCTGCCGCTTCCCTTTCCGTTTCCTACGGAAAAAAGATGCTTTTGGACGGTCAGGGCAGTATGTCGGAATACCATGAAAAAATGCAGGACATTTCCCGTAAAAAAAGAGAGCTTCTGCTTGCAAACGGGTACCCGGAAGATTACCTTTCTCCCATCTATGACTGTCCGGACTGTAAGGACACCGGTTTTGTAAACGGTGAAAAATGCCACTGTCTGCAGAGTCGCATCGTCAACATGCTCTACTCCCGCAGCAATCTTAAAGAAGTGCTTCAGGCTGAAAATTTTTCCGTTCTTTCCTATGATTACTACGAGGGAGAGGATTTACAGAATTTCAAAAAAGCAGTGGAAAACAGCCTTTCCTTTATCCGTAATTTTGACACGGAATACCAGAACCTTCTGTTTTTCGGCGCCGTGGGCACCGGCAAGACATTTCTTTCCAACTGCATCGCTTACGAGCTTTTGCAGCACGGTTACTCCGTGATTTATTTTTCCGCTTCCGGTCTGTTCGACCTGCTTTCCAGGCAGGCATTTGCTTCCAATGAGAAAGAAGTACTTTACAAGACCCAGGAAGACTTGTACAATTGTGACTTGGTGATTATCGATGATTTAGGCACCGAGCTTACCAATGCTTTTACGAACACACATCTTTTCTCTATTCTGAACGAAAGAAGTCTTCGTAAAAAGCCTGTTATCATCTCCACCAACCTGAGCCTGGAGGGCTTGAAGGAGCGTTATTCGGAGCGTATTTTCTCCCGTCTGACCAATGCCTTTACCTTCCGTAAATTATCCGGCTCAGACATCCGTATCCGTAAGAAATTTACAAATTCATAAATGTATTCAAGAAAGAGAGGATTATTTTCATGCCAAACCGAGAAGAAAAGCGCAATTTGGAAACCATTCCCGTTGGAAGTCTGGGCATCATTGCCTTAAAGAGCTGCCAGCCTTTAGGTGAAAAAATTGACAAATATCTGGTAAAGTGGAGAGGAGAACGCGAAAGCGAGCACAAAGAAAGCCTTGCTTTTTCCGGCTATCAGCGTCCTTCCTATCTTATCAAAACCAACGTACCCCGTTTTGGTTCCGGCGAAGCCAAGGGTACCATTTTAGAGTCTGTCAGAGGCGATGACTTATATCTGTTAGTGGATGTAGCAAACTACAGCCTGACTTATTCTCTTTGCGGTCATGAAAATCATATGTCTCCCGATGACCATTATCAGGACTTAAAGCGTATCATCGCCGCTGTCGGAGGTAAGGCAAGAAGAATTACCGTTATCATGCCTTTCTTATATGAAAGCAGACAGCATAAGCGTACTTCCCGTGAATCCCTTGACTGTGCCCTGGCTCTGCAGGAGCTGGTCCGCATGGGTGTTGACAACATCATTACCTTTGATGCCCATGACCCTCGTGTGCAGAACGCAATTCCCCTGCACGGTTTTGAAACCGTTCAGCCCGCTTATCAGTTTATCAAGGGTCTGTTAAGAAATGTAAAGGATTTGCAGATTGATGCCGACCATATGATGGTTATCAGCCCAGATGAAGGCGGTATGAGCCGTGCTATTTACATTGCAAACGTTCTTGGACTGGATATGGGTATGTTCTACAAGCGCCGTGACTACACAAAGATTGTAAACGGACGCAACCCCATTGTTGCCCATGAGTTCTTAGGCACCAGCGTAGAAGGCAAGGACATGATTATCATTGATGATATGATTTCTTCCGGCGAAAGCGTACTGGAGGTTGCTGCCGAATTAAAGGAGCGCAAGGCAAGAAACATCTTCGTATTCTCCACCTTCGGTCTGTTCACCAACGGTCTGGACAAGTTCGACAAGGCTTACGAAGAAGGCATTATTACCAAAATTTTAACCACCAATCTGGTTTATCAGACACCGGAGCTGCTTTCCAAAGACTGGTACATCAGTTGTGATATGAGTAAGTACATCGCTTACATCATCGATACCTTAAACCATGACTCTTCCATCAGCGATTTATTAAATCCCAATGAAAGAATTCAGAACATCGTAGCACGCTATCGTACCGGCGAACTGTAATCAGAAAATATGAAATATATCAATATCACCGAAAACGGTATTCATATCGTTTTCGGTATTACCGACAAAAACCAGCTTAAACTGCTTCATTTTTCCAAGGCGGAATTCTGTGAGGACGATATCTGCAAATACGGCTCGGAGTGCAAAGCAGAGGATTTGGTCAGAAAAAATCAGTTTATTGAGGAAGCTTTCCAACTGGTGCAGGTCAATCTGTCCGGTTACAACCGTCCTTACGAAAAGCACGGCAATAAGCATATCTGTACCGCACCGGGCTATTTACTGACCTATGCCGGTATGGATGACTGCGTCAATGAAACCGGCCGTCTGCTTACCGTTTATCAGGAGGATACCGAGGTAACCCATGTCCGTGTGGAAACCCGCATGCAGTTTTACAAGGATACTTCCGTTGTCCGTATTGTAAATAAGGTAACCAACGAAGGCGACAGCACACAGTGTCTGGAATATTTATCTTCCTTCTGCTACACCGGCATTGAAAAGGAAGGTAAGAGCAATTCCGATGCCAAAATGAGGGTGCGTATCCCTTACAACGGCTGGCAGAAAGAAATGAGCATAAAGGAATACACCTTCGGCGAAGTGGGTCTTGCCCAGACGCAGCCGGGTGTATACCAGCGTACCTCACAGGTATTGGAAGTCACCAATACCGGAAACTGGTCTACGAAAAAATATCTGCCGTTAGGCTATGTGGCAAATACGGAAGCACACACCAGCCTGTTCTGGCAGATTGAGCATAACGGTTCCTGGCACTATGAAATCAGCGACCAGAACAACCACTTTTATGTATGCGTCAGCGGTCCCACGGAAGTACAGTCCCATTGGTTCAAGAACCTTGCACCGGGTGAGTCCTTTGAGTCCGTACCGGTTGCCGTAGGTGTAACGGATGACAGCTTTGAAAAAGCCGTCGGCGAACTCACCAAATACCGCCGTCTTATCCGCAGACCGAATAAGGACGACGAAAACTTACCGGTTATTTTCAACGACTATATGAACTGTCTGTTCGGTGACCCGACTACCGCAAAAGAGCTACCTCTCATCGATGCCGCTGCTGAATGCGGCTGTGAATACTATGTTATCGATGCGGGCTGGTATGCTCCGGGCGAATGGTGGGACAGTGTCGGCGAATGGCAGGAATGTCGGGAACGTTTTCCTAACGGCATCAAAGAAGTCGCCGACTACATCCGCCAAAAGGGCATGGTTCCCGGTGTGTGGCTGGAACTGGAAGTCATGGGTATTCATTGCGAAAAAGCAAAAAATGTACCCGATGACTGGTTCTTTGTGCGTCATGGAAAGCGTGTGTACGACCGCAGCCGCTATCAGCTTGACTTCCGAAATCCCGCTGTCATTGCCCATGTCAACGAAGTTATTGACAGAGTAGTAAAGGACTACGGTGTCGGCTATATCAAAATGGACTACAACATTGAACCGGGTATCGGAACGGAGCTCGGCGCCGAAAGTGTCGGTCAGGGTCTTTTAGAACATGAAAAGGCATATTTACACTGGCTCGACGACGTCTTTGCCAGATATCCCGATTTGGTCATTGAGAACTGCTCCAGCGGCGGTCTGCGTATCGACTATGCGCTGCTCTCCCGCTACAGCATCCAGTCCACTTCCGACCAGGAAGATTACCGCAATTATGCCACCATCGCCGCCAACGCTGCGGCAGGTGTTACTCCCGAACAGGCTGCCGTCTGGTCCTATCCGATGCGCCAGGGAAATAAAGAAGAAGTCATTTATAATATGATAAATGCCATGCTGCTTCGTATTCATCAGAGCGGTCATCTGGCAGAACTTCCGCCGGAGCGCCTTGCCCTGGTGAAAGAGGGAATTGCCTGCTACAAGAACATCCGTCAGGATATCCGCCGGGCAGTCCCTTTCTGGCCTCTTGACATTGCAGACAATGAGGATTTATGGGTATGCGGCGGACTGCAGGTAAACGGTAAAGCTTACCTCGCCGTATGGAAACGGCAGATGGAAGGAAAAAATACGGACAGATACCGTAAAGCCGGCATTTCCTGTTCGGACACTACCTTATCCATACCGTTAAGCAGTCTTCCTTTTGCAAAAGACGGCTTGCAGGTTTCCTGCCTCTACCCGGCAAAGGAACCGACGGCATTTCCCCTGGAAGGGGACGTGCTTACCGTTCAGTATGAACAGCCCGTTATGGCAAGACTTTTTGAAATCACACCAAAAGCATAAAGCAGACAACAAAAAACCACCGGCTAAACCGGTGGTTTTTTATGTTATCGACTCTGTGTCGGTGGAAATTTCCTTAAATCTTAAATACCTCTACTGTATCATGCAGGTTTTCCGCAATGCTCCGGACATCCTTTGCCTTGTCGGAAATGTTGCCGATGATGTTGTTGACTTCAGTAGCGGATGCGGAGGTTTCTTCCGTAGCGGCTGCGTTTTCTTCGGCAATAGCGGTCAGGTTCTGTACCACATCCACCACATTGACACGGGCGGTATCCATTTTCGTCGTATAGTCGGAAATGGTGGTGATGCCCTTGATAGTTACTTCAATGCCGCGGAGTACATCTTCAAAAATTTCTCCAGCCTTGTCCACCTTGGTATTCTGCTCTTCCATGACGTCTTTTACTTCTTCCATGGTATGTACGGCTTTTTCGGAGTCATTTATCAGAGCGCTGACAATGTGTTCAATGGTCTTGGCTGACTCATTGGACTGCTCCGCCAGCTTCTGAATCTGGCTTGCCACAACGGCAAAGCCACGTCCCTGCTCCCCGGCCCTTGCCGCTTCGATGGAAGCGTTCAGAGAAAGCAGATTGGTCTCGGTTGCAATGGAAGTAATGAGTGCGGTTGCTTCTCTGATTTTGAGTGCGGACTCATTTGTGGTATTGGTCTGTCTGGAAATAATTTCAATCGCCTCTTTGGTCTTGCGGTTGATTTCCGTCAGATCCGCCAGTGTGGAATTGGCTTCGGAGCCAAGGTTTTTAATCACATCCGTATTGTCATGCAGTCTGCCTGCCTCAGAGGCAGTTTCCTCTACCATGTTGCCGATGGTGATAACGCTTTCGGTAGCCTTCTGGGTTTCCCCCGCCTGGGAAGTAGCGCCCTCTGCGATTTCCGAAACCGCTTTTTCTACCTGGATGACCATTTCGTAGGTTTCCTCGGAGTCCTTACTCAGCACATCGGATGTGGCAAACAGTTCTTCACTTCTCTGCCGGATATCCAGTATCATCTTTTCCATCTGCTCACGCATCTTCTTGATGGAGCGGCTCATATCGCCGGTTTCATCGTTGCGCTTACTCAGAATATCTTCTTTTTCGTCCTTGGTAAAGTCCATGTCGGCAAAGCGGTTTACCATGCCGGTAATGGTCTTGATGGGACCGGTCACTCTCTGTGCATAGACAAGACCGATTACAATAGCCAGCACAGCAATGATGCAGGTAATGCTGATGCCCTGGATTGCCATGTTCCGGATGGGCTTCAACACCTCTGCTTCATCTGCGGAAATAACCAGGATATAGGCATTAGTGCTGCTTACATAATAGGAAGCATATTTGACGGCTCCCTTAAAGTCATAGGTAACTACATTGGCAGCTACTTTTTTCCCGGCTTTTAAATCCTGTACCAGGGACTTTACTACGCTGTTCTCAACGGACTTACCGATTTTATCTGCGGTGGGATGGTATAACATGGTTCCTTCTGCATCCACTAAGTATGCATAGCTGGAAGAGATGCCCTGTAAGCCTACCCCATTCAGTAAATTTGCAAGATATCCCGGATCGGAGAGTTTGTCCTCCTGACCTTCCAGCTCTTTGCCGTAGGCCTCTGCGATATCCAGCAAATAATTCTGTGTAACATTTACAATCTGCTTTCTGCCATTGGAAATCAGTACCACTAAGAGCAATACCGCTATGCAGACCACAATTCCGATGGTCAGCGCCGTGATTTTGGTTTTAATGGAATGAATTTTCTTTTTTTTCTTCCCCATATCCAAAATTCTCCTTTCAAGTGATGTACCGATTATACCATTTTTTGATTATTTTGTACAGTATTTTGCCGTTTTTATGCGTTTAATTGTAAAATCTTAACAATTTCTATACTTCTTACACATGATTTTGTGTATTGCATTTTTTGCGCATACATGTTATAGTATTAAATTGCATTACCGTGTGTTCGAGACCTTCCACACGTAAAACAAAACTAAAGGAGAAAATCAATGAAAAACAAAAAAACTCTCTATCTTGTCCAGGCTGCCATGATTGCAGCTCTTTATGTGGTGCTTACCTTGCTTGCCAATGCTTTCGGCTTAGCTTCCGGCGCCATCCAGATTCGCCTTTCGGAAATGCTTTCCGTACTTCCCTTTTTTACCCCCGCCGCCATCCCCGGTCTTTTCGTAGGATGTATGCTTTCCAATTTCATTACGGGTGCATGCCTGTTGGATATTGTTTTAGGAAGCTTTGCCACCTTAATCGGCGCTGTGGGTGCTTATCTGGTACGCAGGAATAAATGGCTGGTACCCATTCCCAATATTGTTTCCAACACCATTATCGTTCCCCTTGTTTTGATGTTCGGCTACCATCTGGAGGATGCCTTCTGGTATCTTGCCCTCACGGTCGGCATCGGCGAAATCATTTCCGGCGGTGTGTTCGGCATGATTTTACTTTTTACGTTAAAAAAATATGCCGCCCGCATTTTCCGGACGGCATAAAAGCCACACTGTTACTGTTCATATTTCATATAGGTGATAAAGGCGTTTCCGTTTTTGGCAAACCAGTCGGTGGCGTCGTTCATGCCCATCTTGGCAAGGGTTCCTTTTGACGGATTCATAATGACCACATTGTACTGGTTAAAGCCGGTAATCAGCACGGCACTGCCGTCATTTAAGCATGCCAGCACCGGAATATCCCGGTTTACATAATACAGCACGGAGTCTAAGGAGCAGCCCTTTAAGTCTAAAACCTGGGCGTCGCTCAGGTTCTCCTCCAGCAGGGAGTAGATGTTTTCGCCCCGGTCAAGCCAGTATTCCGTATTCCGGGTAATGCCTTCCTTCTTTAACATGACATTCAGGCAGACAGCCAGACTTGAGGTCTCTTCTGTGCTGCTTTCTGCCTTGATGGACATAATCTGGTTTTTCACGGCACGGTTGCCCCGCATCCAGACATAATCCCCCGCCTTGTTTATTACCACACCGCTCAGTTCTTCGGCAGCTTTCACGGCTGCCGCCGCTTCCTTATATACACCGGCGCTGCCATCCGGCTCATACACATAAAACGCATCCTTTTCCTCTGCCTCGGGAAGCACTAAATCCCGGGAACCCTCGTACATGATTTCCTTGGTGTTTCTTACCTGCAGCGCTTTCCGGTCGATTTCCTTTTTCACCGCAATCTGCACATATTTTCCGTAATTTTCCGTAACAACGGTGCTGATGGTATTTTTGCCCACCGTTTCTTTGGTGCTGCTCATGATATGCTCCTGCGTGGTTTCCGTAAAGCCGCCGCTCTCCGTTTTCAACACTCTGTCGAGGGTAATCTGTCCGCCGTTTATGCTGCACGCCGTCACATAAATATTGTCCTGGCTGTACTTCTTTAAGACAATGCCCTTGGCGTTGCAGATGGAAACAGTATACATGGGGAAAGTGACTCTTCCGGCATTATCCTTTATGATGTCCTCCCTGCGGGCGATGCCGTAAATCAAATCCTCTTCCATGAAACCAAGCGGCAGGATATATTCATCCGTCCCGGCATTGACGGTTATTTTTTTCCGGGTGCCGAAATCCATAAGGGTCAGCCCGGTTGCCTCATACAGGCTGCCACCGGTCTGCCATACCGCAATCCGTCCGCTGTCCGATACCCACATGCTGCCCTGTTCCACATCCGCCAGCAGATAGCTGCAGGTCATTTCTTCCAGATTGATTTCCAGAACCGCATTGTCGAGCCTGGTATACAGATAGCCCTCTCTATTCAGGTAGAGAAGCTCATCCAGCTCCGCTTTCAGAATACGGTAATTACCGTTATAAGGGATATACAGTTTTTCTTCCACTGTATTATAGCTGCTGTCATAATTGTAAACCTGTACGCCCACTTCCCCTTCGTGGCTGCCTCTGTCCATATAGCCGGCTACCGCAAACTGGATGTTGCCGCCCTCGTCAATATTTAAGACACGAATGTCATGATTGGTGTCCATCTTACGTGCATCCGTGTATTCATCCTTGTAAAAGCCGAATACCACCGTCATTTTATTGGTGGTAACGTTATAGGAATACAGTCTGTCCTGCACTACAAAGGCAAAAATATTGCCATCCTCGCTTTCATAAATCGGCAGATTCTCATCTGCAATGCCGATGACGATCTTGTCGTTTACATAGATATCCGACTCCTCCTGCAGAATACTGTTCATGGTGCGATTATAATCGAGCAGGTAAATACGATCCGTAGTATAACGGAGCCGGTAGTACTCCTCCACATAAAAATAGGAGGTCTGCTTGCCGGAGCCGGTGCTTACCACATAATGAGCGGTAACGACCGCCGTCTGGGAAGCGATTTCCGTAATCTGGTAAACCGGGGAAGTGACCTTCTTCACTTCCAGATTGCCCCAGGTTACCTGATTTAAGCTGCAATGGATATCCACCTTATGCAGGGTGCTGTTGTCCCCGGTGGAATTGGTTTCCATATATTTGGCAAGGTCCTGTGCCTGCTCTTTGTCAAAGGTCTTGTTGTTAAAATCCCTGGCAAAGCTTAATTTATCGTAGGCATGGTAGTCCGTTCCCCACACCAGTCTGGTGTAATAATGCGCCGTGTTGCCCGTGTCCAGTGTCAGAAGCAGCACCATTTCGTATTCTTTGCCTGTTTCCAGCAGGTCCTTGGCGGTCAGCGTACCGGAAATGCCTGCTGCCGTAGTCTCATAGTCCGTAACCTCGGTGCTTTCAATCAGCCTTTCCCCATCCACGCTGCGCACTTCAAACACAAATTTCTGCACCTTGTCGCCGTAGGTGTCCACAAAAAACTGCGTGCTGCGGTTCTCGTCCAGCACGGTAATAGTGTCCCGCATGAACGTAGTATCCATGGGATTTACATAGCCGTGCATTTCGTTGTAACGGATGTCGCCCATGCCCATGTAGACCACCGGGAACTTCGGCTCCTCCATATCCATGGTCATATCGTTGGTTCCCGTGTTTAGCAGCCGGGAAAATATAAACAGTGATGCGACAAACACAACCATGAATACCGCCCACTTGATAATTCCTTTTTTCATTCAGCCTGTTCCTTTCCCAAAAGCTTCTGCAGTGTCGGCTGCACATGCAGAAATGCGGTTACTTTTTCCACATCCTCCGATTTTTTACGGATGCCGTTTTTCTTCACCGCTCTGATTAAAATGTTTTTCGGGGTATGCTCCATATCGATGAACTCCAGAATCTGTACCTCGTAGCCCATTTCCTCCAGCATATCCGCACGCAGGGCGTCCGTCATAAGGGCAGCCATGCGCTCCCGTATCAGTCCGTATTTCAAAACGGGCTGAAGCTCCTTGCAGGAAATCTGCCGGTTCAGCTCATGCTGACAGCAGGGCACCACCATAATGACGCCTGCATTCCATTTTACCGCTTTTTCTATGGCGTAATCGGTTGCCGTGTCGCAGGCATGGAGTGTCACCACCATGTCCACCTTGTCATCGCCTTCGTAGGAGCTGATGTCGCCCCTCTCAAAATGCAGGTGCTCGTAGCCGTACTGCTCTGCCAGCCTGTTGCAAAGGGCAATCACATCCTCCTTCAAATCCAGACCCGTAATCTCCACTTCGTATTTCCGAAGCACATGCAGGTAATAATACATGGCAAAGGTAAGGTACGATTTTCCGCATCCGAAGTCAATGATGCGCACCGGTCTGTCTGTTGGAAGCTTACGCACAATGTCCTCGATAAATTCCAGATAACGGTTAATCTGGCGGAACTTATCGTACTTCGCCTTTACGATTTTGCCCTCCGGGGTCTGCACGCCGAGTCCCACTAAAAAGTCCACGGGCTTGCCTTCTTCCAATATATAATGCTTCTTTCGGTTGTGCTCCGCAATCTCCAGACCTGCCGGCAGGTTTTCGTTCGCGTTCTTTTTGCCCACTCCCGGCGTCATTTTCTTCTTGATTGTCATTTTTCCTTTTTTGCTCACCAGCACGTAGGCGGAAAAGTCCGGCGTGGTAAACTCCGCCTGTTTGAATGCCTGCATATCCTGTGTGAGCTGCTCCGCCAGCCTGTCCGGCACCAGATTTTCATGGAACACCTTGGTCCCGATAAAGTTGGTGCGCTGATACACCGCCTCTCCTTTTAAAAGAATGGGATGTACGGTGATTTTGCTGCCCTTTTCCTTGTCAATGGGATTGCTGAATACGGCATTCTGCAGTCCGGCTTTTTCTATATCCTTTATCAAATCCAAAAATTCCTTCATGGATGTATCCTCACAAAACAATAGTCATAGTGTTCCCTCATCCCCTTTGGCCGAAGTACCCACTATGACTATATTCTAATGATTTTGCCTGAAAACCTCAACTAAAATTTTATAAATCCTTTTCGTCCGCTGTGGCGCCGTTTGTAAACCTCATAATACAGGATAAGCAGTACCATATCCTTTATCCATTCCCATTTTTCCGGGGAAGTATTCACATCTTCTCCTCTTTCCTCTTCCTCTCGCTTCAAAATAGCGACAATGCTGTCTCCCAGACGGTAAAGCTGCCACTTGTCGGGGTATTCATCATAAAGCAGGCTGCCCTCATAATCCACTTTATCCAGGACCTCGGCAATCCTCTTCTGCAGCATCTTCGCCTGCCCGGGATACATCTGCTGCAGGTATTCCAAATCACGCAGGACGGTGCTGTCCTCCTTCATCAGGCAGGGCTGTGGGTATGCCATGTAAAAAGGCAAAATTCGGTTGGAAAAGTCCATATCTGACACTTCCGGTCCCTTTTCTCTTATGATATGCAGATTGCGGGGCGGTGTTCATAGCCGCCTGCCGGTTTCTTCTCCCGAAAGCATTTCTTTTCCGATACAGTTATGCATCTTCCGGACGTGGTTATTGCTCCCTCGGGTAATAGTTATAGATAGCCTCTTCCGTTATATACTGACACATCTGTCGCAAAGAAGGTACCACATCCTGCCGGTTATCCTTATCTACACGATATGACTCATCCCCCTGCGCCATGCAGGTCAACATGTACCGGTTGATGTCCGGGGAATAATGCACCTTGTCCATGTAAAGGTTCAGATTGCACACAATGTCCGTGTCCGTCTGGAAATAATAAATCTCCACATTGTCATAGGAAAGAAGTGTCCGCAGAGCCTCATCCAGCATATAGCAGTACTCGGAAAGTTCGCCCTGTCTGCAGGTATCGTCCCACATGAGCAGCGAGTACGGCGGGAAGAAAACCGTATAAAGGGTATCCGGGTGGGACTTAATTTCTTCTGCTATCAAAGCTATATTGGCTGCAATGGTTTCCTTGTCAGGCGCGCTTTCCTCGCTCTGTACATAAGGTCCCTCGTAGGCTTCCATGGCTTTTGCCGGACCGAAGGTTTTGTCCTCCGACCAGTCGTAGGCATGTCCTCCCGTATTTTTATCCGCAAAAGAATACGCCAGCATCAGCGGAATTTTCTTTAAGAGCACGTCCTTATTAAAAAGATACGCGCCGTCATCCAGAATTGTTTCCGTATACAGGTAATTCGGGCTATATTGTGACACCACCGTCACTTCACATGGCATTTTCAGGGCAAACAAATCCAGTCCGTAAAAAACTCTCTTAATGTCCTGCTTTTCATGTGCTTTTTCCAGATAATACATAAGGTCCGCCGTGGAGCCGGAGCCTTTCACCACCTTCAGGGTTTTGATGCCGTAGGCATTGTCCAGATAGCTGCTGTCGCAGTTTTCCACCACAGAAGAACCCAAAAGCACACTGTCATAGGAAAAATGCCGGATGGAGCCGATAACCTGGCTTTCCCTTTCAAACAGCACCTCCTTCATGCCGGGCAGAGGTCCGTGGTACTGGTAAAAGGGGTCAAACAAAACAGTAATTCCCGCAACAAGAAGGAGCCCTGCCGCAACCCACAATATGAAGTTCTTCAAAGCTTTTTTACCGGTAAGCATTTTATTCTTCCTTTACTGATACGGTTAAAAGTTAAAATACAAAAACGTGCTGACCTGGGAGAGGGACACAAATCCCCAGAGAAAAACAACCGCCAGCAGAAATGCGCCCTTTTTCGTGCGTGCCTTCGCTTTTATCCATTCTCCCGCCTCTTTTCCGTAAGCAAAAAAGAAGCTGACGGCAAGCATAAGACCAATCATAACAAAGTAAAAAACAGGCAGATACTGCGGTGCTTTCAGGGTAAGCGCCTTTATGACAATAAAGTTCTCCGGTATCTGCAGCGCCGCACCGATGCCGTTTAGGAAGGGCTTCGGCGCCGTGAACAGATTACGGTAAAAATATCCCGCCTGCAAAAGGGTATTGCTGCGGAACATAATCAGGGTCAGGAACCAGAATATCTGGGTAAAAAAGACATTGAGCTTCCGGCTCCTGAACCGAAGCTTCGGGAACAGATTTTCCCACACAATGGCAACCCCGTGCATTATGCCCCACAGAATATATGTCCAGTTGGCGCCGTGCCAGATGCCGCTGACCAAGAATACCAGAAACAGATTCAGACACTTTCTTGCCTTGCCCTTCCGGTTGCCGCCGAGAGGAATGTATACATAAGCGGTTAAAAAACGTCCCAGTGTGACATGCCAGCGTTTCCAGATATCCCGGACGGAATCCGCCTTGAAGGGGGAACGGAAATTCACCGGCAGTTCAAAGCCAAACATTCTGCCGATGCCGCGCGCCATATCGCAGTAACCGCTGAAATCGAAATAAAGCTGGAAACCATAGCACAAAATCGTAATAAGTCCCGTCCAGAAATCCAGATAATACTGCACCACGCCCACCACATCAAACACAGAGTTCACAAGCAGCGCCAGCACGTCAGCCAAAAGTACTTTTTTTCCAAAGCCCAGTACAAACAACGCCACGCCGTCATAAAACATTTCCCAGTCCGGCTTCCTGTTTTTCCTTGCCTGCAGCGTCGGAATAAATTCACTGTGCAGTACGATGGGGCCCGCAATCAGCTGGGGAAAGAAGGTTACAAAACAGGCATAGTCCAGCAGGCTGTAGCAGGGCGCTTCTCCCCTGTAACGGTCCACCACGTACGAAATCTGCTGGAACGTGAAAAAGCTGATACCCAGCGGCAGTGCAATTTTTTCTATCTTCCAGTCCGTATGAAAGAAGAAATTGCAGTTGTCCACGAAAAAATTAAAATACTTAAAATAAAACAGCAGTCCGATATTGGCAATAAGTCCCAGAGTTAGAAGAAGCTTCCGGCTTCTTCCATGCTCCATGGCCGCGCTGATGCCCTGATTGACAAGCAGGCTGCCCACTAAAATAAGCAGATACCATGGGTTATAATAGCCGTAAAACCACAGGGACATGCCCACCAGAAACAGCTTTGCCCAGGCAGGATTTTTGAATTGTTGCAGCCCGTACCAGCCAATCAGACAAAGCGGCAGGAAGAGCGCTATGAATATTGTGGAGTTAAATAACATATCAGTCCCTTTCTTCCTTTTCCGCCACAGCCATGCCGATGCCCATGACAAGGTACATCTGGCTGATGTTCATCATCTGCTCAAAACTGAAAATATTGTGCAGGGTATAGCATAAAACGGCAAGCCCGCAGGCTTTTGCCAGTGTTTTCTGCTTCCGGGAAAACAAAGTCCCCACGGCAGAAATAATCATGGCGGCAAAGCTCAACAGCCCCATGAGTCCGGTATTTACCAGGACAGTTATCCACTCTCCATGGGCATTGGTAAGTCTTTTATCCCCAAAAGTCGCCCTGACCTCCGCAAGCAGTGTGGAATTGTCGCTCTGGTACAGGTATGCCGCCATGGAGTCCGGTCCCACGCCAAAGAGCCGGTGTCCGAAATTCTGTGCCAGAAATGTATGGATACCGATGCTCCAGGTTGCCCCGCGGGAGCTTCCCCATGAAGTATTGAAGGTAAACAGGGCGTTGCCGTCAAGCGCCGGTATTACGCCCGGGTGTGTCGTATTGAAAGTCAAAAGACCGATGTAAAGAACCAGCGCCGCAGCGGAAAGTCCCGTCAGTATCTGCCAGGCTCTGTAGGTCCAGACAATGCCCCTGTCCGCTGTTCCCGTCAATTTATTGTCACAGTGATTTTCCACCGTTTTTGTCCATCCATTGGCACAGTTATTCTTTCTTATAAACAAGAAGAAATACAAACACAAAAGCAGCACGCCAAAAATCAGCCCCCACGGCTTCCCAGTCAGGAAAAGATAACCGGCAGTCTGGTATTTGTTCCGTTCCGGGAACAGATGCTGCAAGGCAAAAAGTCCTGTAAGGGAAACACAGAACAACAGCAGAAGCTCGATAAAATGACGCAAGCCTTCCTTTTCTTTTCCGGCAAAGCAGCCCAGAATGAGTGTCATGGCTGCCAGCACCAAAAGACCACTGTCGCTGCCCTGGGATACGCCCGTGGCAAAGCCGATAACAACCGCAATTCCGCTAAACACCGGCAGAACACGATACAAAACGGACACCGGAGCCTGCTGCGCGGACCTGCTGCCCGGCAGAACCTTCTCCCGGAACAGGAAAATACCGCAGCATACCGGGAACAGCACCGACCAGTAACCGCAGTACCAGTTAATATTGCCGATGGTGGAGATAAATCCCGGCCCGCTGCTTTCCATGTGCAGGGGATTGACCCCGTAACGGTTTAAGAGTCCTAAAAGAAATACCACCGTGGATGCCGAAAGCATCATCCCGATGCCTGCCTTTGCCATCCCGGTTGTGAGGGTTCTTTTCAATAACAAAAAGAAAAACAAAAACAAAATCTGGGGCCAGAAGCCCATGTTCCAGCCGTCGGCACCCATTTTTGCAAATTCCGGGTAATCCGTCAGCAGGTAGGAAATGCACAGGGCAGCTATGTAACAGACGGCAAACAGTTCCGTGCCGGTAAGGCTCTGCCAGAAATTTTGACATCCCGCCTTCATTGCCGTCCACAGGGAAGCTCCCCCTGTTTTCCGGCTACTGTCCTTTTTCCACAGCAGGAATTGTCTTACTGACGCCGTCAACAGATAAAGAAGAAGTAACACTCCCGCTGCTTTTGCCGTGCCGAATGCCCATTTATTGTAAAACTCCGCCTTGCCGGAGCCGATTGTCATATACGATGTTTCGGGGTGGTAATAAAACGGCATCACCACGCCCATCATAATAAGATAAAAGAAGCTGATGCCCCGCAGAACCCACAGCAAAACCGTCTGTATATCCGCCGCAAGCGAACGCTGCTTCTTTTTAACCTGTTTCTTTTTCATGTGTTTTGTCCCTTCTTTTTACACACGTTTCCTCCATCATAATCCATCCGCCTTTTTATTGTCAATATAGCGGCAGATACAGACATAGGACTGCTCAATCATAACCAGCCCCACCGGCCCCTTGATAATGCCCCACAGTCCGAACAGCTTCATCCCCGCATACACGGAAATCAGAATAATAAAGGGATAAACGCCCACTCTTTTGCCGATGAGCTTCGGCTCCGCCAGCTCCCGGAACAGAGCGCTGACGCTGTATGCAAGCAGACAGAAAAAGGCTTTCAGATATGCCCCGGAGACAAACTCCCACACCGCCAGCGGAAGCAGCACGATGCTGGTGCCGATAAAAGGAAGGGCATCCAAAATTCCTGCTAAGATCCCCCAGAATACACTTTTTTCCACACCTGCAACCGACAGGAGTGTCACACAGATAAGGGAAATCCCAAGCAGGATAAGAAGCTGCGCTTTCACATAGGTCGCCAGATAACGGATAACCTTAAGCGCCACCTCCAAAAGAATAACACTCCATTTCTGCTTTCCCACCATGGCAAGCAGATCGTCGTAGTCCTTAGCAAGCAGCACCGTGGCAATCATGGTGACCGCCAGCACTGCAAAAACGGAGCCTACCGCTTTTACATAGGTCCAGCTGTTCTGTAAAAGTTCCGGCAAAATGGAGATTTTCAGGTTTTCAAACGCAGCGTCCATCTGCCCGGTGAGGGAATGGCTCAGATCGTCGGCTTCTATCCCAAGAAAACTTTCCATTTTGCCGCAGCAGTCCCCGATAAAAATACGCAGGGTTTCCTGCAGCCCGTCCACACCTGCTGCCCACTGGGGAATTTTCCGGAACAAATACACACTTGCCCACCACAGAAGCCCCATGAGCACCGCCCCAATGAGCACCAGCATGGCGCTTGCCATGTACTGCTTCTTTATTTTCGTTTTTTTCTGGATGTCGTCAAATGCCGGATAGCACAGGGTGAGCAGAATTCCTGCCGCTAAAATGGGCGTCAGCAGCGGAGAAAGATACCGTAAAAAAAAATAGACTGCTCCGGTTAAGAGGAGCAGTACCATTCCTTTTTGTTCATACCATTTCTTCTGCATGCCAATCCCTCCCCGCAATCTTTCGCGGCGCCCATCCATCGCGCCCGTCCTGTTGATAGGGTTTAGTATATGACATGTTTCTGTTTCTATTCTTATATATCTGTAAGAAATACACTGACAAAAGCTTCTGCACTTATCTGTCCAAATGCTCTGACAAAGGTTCCCAGTCTTTCATAAGCTTTTATTCTATCACAAAATCTGCGAATGCCGGATTTTGCGGCGCCTGGGTAAACGCCATGAACTTGCCGGTCACGGGATGCCTGAAACTTAAGGAAGCGGCACAAAGCGCCGTGAAACGGATTTTCTTTTCCCGGGAAAGTTCCTTACTTTCCTCCGAACCGTATTTTTCATCTCCCAGAATGGGAAAGCCCGCGTGGGAAAGCTGCGCCCTTATCTGATGAAAACGCCCGGTTTCTATCTGTACCGCAAGCAATGTAAACTTTTCGGTTTCCGCTTTTTTCGTGTAAGTAAGAACCGCCTTTTTTGCCTGTGGGCCTGCTGCTTTCTCTGTCTGCGCATCCACGTCTTTCTCTGTCTTTGCATCCGCGGCGTTCTTTACCACCGCCATACCTTTTTCTTTTGCCAGATAATCCACCAGTCTGCCGGTATTTTCCGGTACTTTTCCACATACCACCGCCAGGTATTCCTTCTTAAGCATACCTTTTCCAAGCTGCATCGTTAAATCCTCGGCGGCTTTTTTCGTTTTGGCAAATACCAAAAGCCCTTCCACAGGCTGGTCAAGCCGGTGAACAATACCCAGATACGGCATTTTCCCCGGATTTTTCTTTGCCACATAATTCTTCAGTTCACTGACTACATCCTTCTGCCCGATGCTGGCGCTTTCCGTTGCCAGCCCGGCAGGTTTCCGGATAACCAGAACCGCCTCGTCCTCGTATACAATCTGTGTCTGCATAATTTATACCTTGAAGCGGTAGCCTACACCCCAGATGGTTTCGATGTACTGGGGTTTCGCGGTATCGTACTCGATTTTTTCACGGATTTTCTTGATGTGGACCGTAACGGTGGCAATGTCACCGATGGAATCCATGTCCCAGATCTGGCGGAACAGCTCTTCCTTGGTATATACATGATTGGGATGCTCCGCAAGGAAGGTCAGCAAATCGAATTCCTTGGTGGTAAAGGTCTTTTCCACACCGTCCACATACACTCTTCTCGCAGTTTTATCGATGCGCAGTCCCCTGATTTCCACAATGTCGTTCTGGGGCTTTGCATTGGTGCCCACCAGTCTTTCGTATCTGGCAAGATGCGCTTTTACCCTTGCTACGAGCTCGCTGGGGCTGAAAGGCTTTGTCATGTAATCGTCCGCACCCAGCCCCAGACCTCTGATTTTATCAATATCATCCTTTTTAGCGGAAACCATGAGGATGGGGATATCCCTCTTTTCCCGAATCTGCTTGCACACCTCAAAGCCATCCACGCCGGGAAGCATCAGGTCCAGTATAATCAGGTTAAAATCCTTTTCCAAAGCAGCCTTTAAGCCGCCGTCTCCGGTATTCTGTATTTCTACCTCGAAATCACTGAGCTCGAGGTAGTCCTTTTCCAAATCTGCAATCGCTTCTTCATCTTCAATAATCAGTATTCTGCTGCTCATACCTTTTCATTTCCTTTCTGCTCTTTATATTTACGGAGGACAAAATGCATGCAGGTGCCTTCGTCTTCCTTACTGGTGGCCCAGATGTAACCGCCGTGATCTTCAATAATTTTCTTTACAATGGAAAGTCCGATGCCGCTTCCGCCCTTTGTGGAGTTGCGGGAAGCATCCGTCCGGTAAAACCGTTCAAAAATCTTGGGCAGGTCTTTGGCGGCAATTCCCTTGCCGTTATCCTCGATTTCCACCCGGATGGAGTCTACCTCATCCAGTATACGGATATCAATAATGCCCTGCTCCTTATCAATATATTTTACACTATTACTGATAATATTATTGATAACGCGCTTAAGCTGCTCCGGATCGGCAATGATCAGTGTGGCGGGATCCACTAAATTAGAATAATTCAGTTTAATATTGCGGGAATCCAGCTCCAATCCCACCTCTTCCACGCAGTCTCCGAAATATTCGGCAACGTTTATGCGGTGGAAATGGTAAGGTATCCGGTTATTATCAATGCCCGAATAAATTGTCAGCTCATTGATAAGCCTGTCCATATCATTTGCCTTGTTATACACCGTTTTGATGTATTTATCCATTTTTTCCGGCGTATCGGCAACGCCGTCCATGATACCCTCCATGTAACCCTTGATAGCGGTAATGGGCGTTTTCAAATCATGAGAAATGTTGCTGATAAGCTCTTTGTTCTGCTTCTCCTGCTGCAGCTGTTCTTCCGTGGTTTCCTTAAGCCGCAGGCGCATGTCCTCATAGTTACGATACAGATCACCTATTTCACCGGACGCATCCGTGGAAAGCCGGTAATCAAAATTGCCTTCCTTTACCTTCTGCATGGCTACGTTCAGCTCGTTTACCGGTGTAAACACTCCCTTGTGAATCCACTGCGTCAGCATCAGGCTGGTAAACAACAGAATCAGGCAGATGGCAATAAACATATCTATTAAAAGCCGTTTGGAGATAATGCCGCTGATTCTTGTTACTATAAATACACTGCCCTCTGACCCGTCCGTAAATCGGAAATCCACCTGTTTGACATACTTCTGCAAATCGTTAAAATACATGGCGGCAGCATCCCCGTATTCGTAACCGTATTCGGGCAGTTTATCAAAAATAAGTTCTGCCGCTTCCATATTTCCCGCATAATAAATGGAATCATTTTTTCTGATCAAAATGTAGGAATTTTTACGGTTAAGGCTTTTGTTTAAGGACTGCAGATAAGCGGTGTCTTCAAATTTCTGTGGTTCGCTCACCGCCGTATCCGCCAGCTTCTGATAAAGCATCTGTACCTGTTCGCCCACAGACTGCATACTGTCCACCATTTCCGCATAATTGACCTGTCCGAAGAAATGCGGCTGGTCATCCTGCACCAGGTACACACTGATGGCAAAAAACGCCAATGCGGTCAGTATCAGGGGCAAAAAAACAATGGACGCAAATGCTATTCGCAACCTTGTCTTGAATTTCATATTCCCTCTCATTCCGCCGTTTATGCGGCTATTACCGAATTTATGAAAATTATATCATCTTTTCTTATAAAAAGAAATGAACTGATTCGAAGAATATCCTAAAAAAATTATAAAAAAGAGTTGACTTTCTATATTATCTGTATTATATTGATAACAGTAACAGTTACTATTTTTGGAAAGGAATCCTATGGCAGTAAAATACAGTAAGCAACGAGAAGAAATAAAAGCGTATCTTTCTACCCGGAAGGATCATCCGACAGCTGACCAGGTTTACACCGCCATGCGCACCAAGATACCAAATATCAGCCTTGGGACCGTTTACCGGAACTTAAATCTCTTAGCAGACACCGGCGAAATCCTGCGGCTGCAGGTAGGGGACAAAACGGATCATTTCGATTACGATATTTCCCCGCATCACCACTTTGTCTGCAAAAAATGCGGTGCTGTCATAGATCTCGCCATGCCAAGTATTGATTCGGTAATGGAAACCGCAGCCCTGGGCTTCAACGGTACCATCGAAGGCTACGATATTTATTTTTACGGCACCTGCGAAGCGTGCCGGGAGTAAGTGGATTTTTCTTAAATTTGTTTGCAAAAGTTCTGAATTTTCCTTTGGAATTGTTTGCAAGAGCTTTGGAATTTCCGTGAAATTGTTTGTAATTTATTTCCTGAAAGTTTAAGCCCTTTCGGGAAACAATAACCAATAAAACCATTTTATTTACAAGAAAAGGAGAAATGAATTATGAAATTTGTATGTCAAGTATGCGGTTATGTTTACGAAGGAACTGAAGCACCTGCAGAGTGCCCTATCTGCCACGCACCTGCTTCCAAGTTCACTGTACAGTCAGCCGATAAGGTATGGGCTGCAGAGCATGTTGTAGGCGTTGCACAGGGTGCACCCGAAGATATCATCAAGGACCTTCGTGCTAACTTTGAAGGAGAATGCTCCGAAGTCGGCATGTACCTGGCAATGGCACGTGTAGCTCACAGAGAAGGCTATCCTGAAATCGGTATGTACTATGAGAAAGCAGCTTACGAAGAAGCAGAACATGCTGCGAAATTTGCAGAACTCTTAGGTGAAGTGGTAACCGACTCCACCAAGAAGAACTTACAGATGAGAGTTGATGCTGAAAACGGCGCAACCGCTGGCAAAGTAGACCTTGCAAAACGTGCAAAAGAATTAAACTTAGACGCTATCCATGATACCGTCCATGAAATGGCACGCGATGAAGCAAGACACGGCAAAGCATTTGAAGGATTACTGAATAGATACTTTGGCTAAGCTACAAGCCGAGCAAGTATAAAAAGAAAGCTGATTGGAAGGGAATATATTCACTTTCCAGTCAGCTTTTCTTTTTATATTTATTGGGCGACAGCCCATCATGAAATAGCCCGTTAGGGCTATGAATGGCTCGGCGCAGCTTGCTCACTAAGATGTAGTCTCTTCTTTTTTATTATACGGCGACAGCCGTCCATGAGGGGCTGCCCCACAGCTCCCGAATGGCGCATGGCGCAGCCTGAAATTGCCAGGACTCAACCCCCTTTTTCCGCACTTGCCGGCATTTTTAAAGCAAATATAACAATTCTTCCATTTTGCTTCCTCTTTTTACAAATTTTTTAAAGCATAATTTTAAAATTTCTTTTTTTGCTGTTTCAAATAAGATTGGTCTTAAAGCATTTATTCACTAATCCCCTTTTTGCTTCTTGAATTTCCATTAAATTAGAAGCATTTTTCACTTATTGGAGAATTTGCTTTCCTGATTTTTCCTTCCCGAAAAGCATTTCAGACTTTTTTCGCAATTTGCTTTATCTTTCCCGCTATGCTTTAAAGCATTTTCCTCTATGTTGATTTTTTGCTTCATTTCAAACGCAATAGGATGCCCTTTTATGTCTATGCACATTTATATAATCCGCTATGGAAGGAATAAAAAGAAGGGGAACAAACTCATGTCCGTCCCCAACAAAATCAATTTATTCTTTATCTTTTGCTTTGTTAACCAATTCGGCGGTGTTTCTGCTTAATTTCATTCCCCCGGTCTTTTCTATAAAAAAAACAGCATAGCCGATTAAGACTATGCCGGTTACTGATATACCTGCAGTTAGCAGGAGCCTTTATACGATACCGGAAATGATAAGAGTGCTGACACCGGGACTGACTACCCATGCACCGCTTGCCGGATCCTGGGTATAGGTGGCTGCAGGAACCGTAATCCGGCCTGCTACACTGCTGAAGGTACCGCTTGTTTCATCATACGTATACTGTGCCCCTTCTGCCCAGCCGGCTCCGTTAAAGGTAACGGAGAGATTGCTGAGAATCGGGGAAAAAGTATCCAGAACCACTACACCGGCAGTAGCATCTGCGGCTGTATTTCCCATGTTCTGAATTAAGAAGGTGTAGGTAAGAGTTCCGTTTTCCGTAACAGGAACCGGGCTTACCGATTTGGTGATGGACAGGATAGGTGCTTCCTCTACAAGGATGGTTTCACTGACCGTAACCGGTGTAATACCGGTTGCGGATACAACCGCCGTATTGATAATCCTGGAACCTGTTTCCATGGGTGCAAAAGAATTCACCTCTGCCTCATAAATAACGGTTGCATTTCCACCTGCCGGCACCGTCAGCCCGGTAACCGTAAGCGGAGAAACCGCCGTCACCGTAGGGGCAGGCTGCAAAACACCGTTTGCGTAAAATTTAACCGTTCCGGGAATATACGTTAACGGTGTCAGTGTTTCCGTGCCAAAATTATATTCACCGAGATTATCTGTAACAGTTATGCCGCTGAAAGGGACAGCTCCCGAATTTACAATACTGATGACATATGTTACATTATCATTTTGTCCGTAGGTATTGTTTACCGCTGTTTTTGTTGCCGATAAAACTTCCATAATTTCACCGACAGCAATATTGGAATTGGCTACTGCGTTGCCATATCGCAGCTGTGCCTGATTGGTAAATCGTGCCATATACTATTTCCTCTCTTAGTTAAGGTATAGTATATTATATGAAGAAATCCACTCAGGTTTCCTACAGCCGGATAAAATCAGTTAACTTCCTCCAGGGAAATATTATCTATGCACACTCTGTGCCGGCTGTCAATTCTCTCGCTGACAGCGCCTAAGCATACGCTTAAGAAAGCATCCGGATCCGTATCGCTTTCCATGGTAAAGGTGGTGCTGAAGGTCTGATAGTCAGAAGAAAGCGTCACAATGTTTTCTCCGGAATAGACTGGCCAGCCCTTGTCTTCCCTGCCCTGTATAATGACACGAATGTCTCTTTTCATATCGGATTTGGCTTCAAAGGTTAAGGTATACGTTTTTCCCTTTTCAAGAGTGATATTATTCTGCTTGAGCTGGACGTTCCAGTCACTGGCTCCGGTGTCAAGAATGGTAAAATCCATGGCATTGTCTTCTGACAGGGAATCCACCACGTAATTCGCATCTGCAGAAGTATCCACAAAAATCTCGTATCCGCTCGTCCCCGCATTGAAGCTGCCGTTCTTAATCATCACATTCTCTTCCACACGCACCTTGTCCAGATAATAATCCCCGGCACTGCTAAAACCAAATTGAAGTGTATTGGCTCCTTCTTTTCCGGAATATACAAACTTTAAGCTGTAGGTATCCTGCTTTTCGGACAAAGCTATGTCATGTTCTTCCCCATTCAGAAGGACTTTCATATGGCTTCCCGCTTCCGCCTGCATTTCAAAGCTTAAGAGATATTCCGCGTTCTCCGTCAATGCCAGGTCTTTCTGCGTAACATGGAACGGGGTATCTGAATCCTTTGACATATTTACATGAAGTCTTCTGCCGTCGCTTAACGGTGTAACCTCATATGTCACCGCATCATTTTCCGTAAAATCCCAGCTTCCGACTCTGTCGGTACCTTCCTGGAAATTTGCATTGTAAACGTAATTGCCATCGGAAAGAACAGTCTTACCGCCTGCGCTGCCAGAACCTTCCGTTGTCATCTCCAGACGCACATTGGATATAGAAATCGTTGCAGTACTATCTGTTTTACCCATATTGAATTCCAGTCGTCCGGTGGGGTCGTTTTCCGCCGTCACCGTGAAATCAAATGCGTAGCTCTGTTTTTCCTTCGTAAGAGTAAGCTCTGTATCCTCCAGATAACGGATCCATCCGGCATCGGGCGCCGTAACCGCTACCTTCATGGTGCGTTCTTCATCGGCACAGGCATCAAAGGTTACCCGGTATTCGCTTCCCTTCAGGATAGGAATATCCGGCTGTACCAGCTGGATGCTGTATTCCTCACTGCCGGCATTCGCTGTGGAGATAACAATTTCATTATTCTTAATTTCCGCATTGCCTTCTCCGCCGTTCTGCGCCATGAACTTCCAGTCTGCATTATCCGTCAAATCCTCTGACGCAGAAAAATCTCCGTTGATGACATAGTTGCCGTTTTCATCCGGCTCTCTGTAGGTGATTTCCTTTTCCGGTTTTGTGACATTTTCGTCATATTCATCTTTCTGGTATACTCTTACATAATCAATTTCATAGGTTGCACCGGCTATATCCGTAGTTGCATCCGGATTACCGGGCCAGTTTCCGCCCACCGCCAGATTAAAGATGATATAATAGGGCTGGTCAAAAGGTGCCGGAAAAGTAATTTCCCCTAAACCCTCCGTTGCTGAGTACCAGTCATTTGCTGTGTGTATCAGATTGCCATCCACATACCACTTGATTTCCCCCGGGTTCCATTCACAGGCATAGGTATGGAACTCTTCTGCGAAATCCCCCTCGGAAAGTACATAGCTGCCCTGGCTTTCTTTGTGCGGGTTTCCATAGTGGATGGTTCCGTAGGTGGTTCCCGTATCATTACCCAACACTTCTGCAATATCAATTTCCCCGCATCTCGGCCACTGACCGTATAAATTTTCATCCGTGGGCATCATCCAGAATGCCGGTAAAAAGCCCTGACCTTTCGGCATTTTAATACTTGCTTCAAAGAGACCGTAAGTAAAATCATGCTTGCCCTGGGTATTCACACGTCCGGATGTGTAGGCAGTGTTACCGTTCTCATCCTTCGTTTCCACCGGCTTTATGACAAGCTTTCCGTCCTTTGTATACACATTTTCTTCCGATTTCACATAGGACTGCAGTTCATTGTTCACCCAGCCCGGTTCATGAAGCTCATAATTCCAGTCATCCTCTGAAATTCCGTCTTCAAAATCATCCTCCCATACCAGGTTGTACCCCGTCATGTCAAGGTCATTTCCCTGCACCGGTTCTGTTTCCCGGATTACCGTTTCCTGTACGGTCTCCGTATTCTCTGTCTGTTTCTCTGCTCCCTTTTCCTTGCCGCAGCCCGCTGTCATTACCATTGTAAATGCCAGAACAGCCGTCAGCCATTTTGCTGTTTTTCTTTTCATTCCGTACCCTCCCGTGGTTATACTGTTTTATCGGTTCCAGATATTTATGAGTTCCTGTAAAATCGGTTTATAATGTTCCCCGGTAATACCAAAATCCATTTCCTTATAAGTCCATGCCGCAAATCCGACGTCAAATTTGCGGAATACCTCATTCGCATCCCTGAACCAGCGAAGCGTATCCATAACCGGTGCTCTGTCGATGACTCCAAATTCACCGCAATATAAAGGTACACCTGCTTTTTTTGCCGCATCTACGGCATCCGCAATCAGCTCTTCCATGAATTTGGGTCCCATCTCACCGGAATGTGCATTGACCGCTACATTTCCCTGATACCCCAGCACTTTGGAATTTTCCCTGTAATATTCCATGGTTGCCGGATAGGAAATTTCCTTATTGGGGTCCATTGCCGCCACCCAGTATGCTTTCTGATGGGTAAACAGAAGCGGCTCATAGAAATGGAAGGTAAAAATAATATTTTCATCTTCCGGTTTTCTTAAAAATCTGACGGTTCTGGCGCTGTTCCACTGGATGCCGCCGTAGATAATCGGAGTTGTGGGTGCATACCGGCGGATTTCTCTCACCGCACGGATGATTAAATCATTCCAGGCTTCTGCCACATCCTCCTCCACAATTTCATTCAAAAGCTCAAAAGCCATGAAATCTTTATTTCCGTAGCGTTTTGCAAGCCTTCTCCACAGCGCAAGAAAGCGATCCATCAGCGCAGGGCTCCTAAACAGACTGTTTTCCATGGTACCTGCATCGTTAAAATCATAGCCGTAAACTTTATGCATATCCAAAATCATATTCAGCTTGTTTTCCCTGCACCAGTCTGTTACCCGGTCAAGTAATTCATAGCCGCTTTCGATGGGAGTTCCATCTTCCGTTTCCAGAATATTGTAATCGACCGGCACCCGGACATGGTCAAAACCCATTTCCGCAATTCTGTCCAGATCCTCTTTATGGATAAAAGATGCCAGATGTTCTTTACTGTAATCACACTGTGATAAATATCCGCCTAAGTTAATTCCACGTTTTAAGTTCATCCTGATTTTCCTCCTTGCAATCCCTGTTTTGGATTTGTATCTTCCCTATACAAATCCGGTGGCTCTTTCATTTCTGTTTTCAGTATGTCTGAAATTCTATGGAATGAATATCGTTTTATTGCTTTTATTTATGTTTTTATGCTATCATATACTTGATAAAAGTCGTTCTGTTCCTTACAATTTTTACAGGGAGGAGATCTAAAATGAGTATTTTCCGGTCAGACACCTCCGGACAGGCTCTTGCCTACCGGGATTTTGTGCAAAGAGAAGAGCGCTTTGTGAGAGCGCCCTATAATCCGGAGCTGGAATTTTATCAGGCCGTCGTATCCGGTAACCTGAAAAAGATAAAAGAAATGACAAAAGAAAGCTTTCTTGCTAAAAAAGAAGGCTGGGGTACCCTGTCTGCAAATCCGGTCCAGAATGTAAAGTACCATTTTGCCATTACCGCTGCCGTTATTGCCCGTTATTGTATCAACGCCGGCATGGATCTGCATGTAGCCTATAATTTAAGTGATTATTACATCTCTGCTGCGGACAGATGCCATACCCCGGAGGAAATTGCTTCCCTCCATACCCCTCTGTGTCTGGACTACACCCGCCGCATGAAGGAGCTCATAAAACAGAACGTCTGCTCACAGCCGGTGGTAAAATGTATCGATTATATCTACGACCATCTGCACACCCGCATTACTCTGACACAGTTGTCAGAAATAGCCGGTTTAAGCCCTTCTTACCTGTCACGGCTGTTTCAGAAAGAAACCGGTCAGAGTATCAGTTCCTATATCTGTGAACAGAAAATCAATACTGCCAGGAACATGTTGCTGTTTTCCTCGTATTCTTCCGCGGAAATAGCCGCTATTTTAGCCTTTCCCAGCCAAAGCTATTTTTCCGGTACCTTTAAGAAAAAGACCGGCATGACTCCCTCCGACTACCGTCTTCACGGAAGGCGGCGTGAGGAAACCCTTTTATAGAAAACCAGGGCTATGATTGTCGAACCCCCTTCCGCAATCAAAAAGGTAAACCAGATAATATAGGACGGTACACCGTTACCGTGCAGCACAAGCATGGTGAATCCATAAGCTACCGGCACTACAAATAAAAACTGTCTGCATACAGAAACAATCAGGGACGGCAGACCGCTGTCCAGCGCCTGGAACACTCCCTGAAAAGCAATATTGCATCCGGCAAATACAAAGCTTAACGAAATAATACGGATGGCGCTGATGCACAGACTTTGTGTTTCACCCGAAAGGTCAAATAAAGCCGAGAACGGTGTTGCAAAGACCTCCAGAATAACAAACCCAGCCAGCATAATATATAAGGTATACCGGAGTCCGCAACGAATGGCTTTTTGCACCCGCTCTTTATCTCCCATACCATAATTAAAAGCAACAATAGGGGTAATCGCATCCCGGTGTCCGAAAGCCGCGAACAGAATAAATTGCTGGATTTTATAATAAAGCCCATATGCCGTTACCATATTTTCGCTGACCTTTACCAGAATAATATTTAGAAGATAGGTCATGACGGACATAAGCGCCTGGGCAATAATGGCCGGCACGCCAATGGCATAAATACTTTTTATGACATCCCCCGAAGGTTTAAAATATTCCTTCTTCTTTTCAATTTCTTTATTCCATTTCAGGTGGGCAAAAAGCGCCACCAGAAAAGATACAATCTGTCCGAGTACGGTGGCGTATGCTGCACCCCGTACACCCAGCCTGGGAAAGCCTAAAAGCCCATAAATCAGGATGGGGTCAAAAATAATATTACATACCGCGCCTGTTACCTGTGCGATGGTAGAATATAAGGATTTCCCGGTTGCCTGCAGCATTTTTTCCAATACCGAGAAGTAAGAAATACCAAAAGAAAAGACGCAGCATATTCTCAGGTAATCCACACCCATTTCCAAAATAAGCGGATTTTTCGTCTGGGATGCAATATAACTGCGGCAGCCAAAAATTCCGAACAGCAGAAATACTGCATAGATCACAGTTGCTAAAAATAACGTGTTGCCGGCAGCCAGCCCCGCCCTTTTACTGTCCTTTGCGCCCAGGCATTTGGCAATTAATGCATTGGCGCCGACGCCGGTTCCTATTCCGATTGCCACCATAAACATCTGTACCGGAAACACCAGTGTCAGCGCATTGATGGCAGCCTCTCCGTTTTCCTGCATATTGGCCACAAAGGCACTGTCCACAATATTATAAGCAGCCTGCAGCATCATGGATAAAATCATAGGAATTCCCATGTTCAGCATAAGCTTGTTAACCGGCATTTCTGCCATCTTGTTTTGTTTTACGTTTTCCATTTCTTCTCCTTTTCCCTCGTTGTCACAACAAAAAAACGTGCAACCCATAGTTTCCTATAGATTACACGCATTTGCTGGATTTACATCTATTATTTTTATTTTGCAGAACTCATTATAACAGAAAATACTATTTTGTGTAAGGATTTCTTTTAAAAATTTACTCCCTTTTTACAAAAGTGTGTCTGATGCATACTAACTCATGATTATACGAAACACCACACTTTTATTCATTTTCTATTCATTTCCGGCTAATGGGTATTCATTTTTACACTAAGTTATCATGCAATTTATTAGAATGGAATTTTTGAAAGAGCCAGCACCTTGAATGGGCTGACTCTTTCAATGTCACCTGTAATTGACAAACTGGAATTTTCTCAATTCTTCATCTCTGTTTTTTCCCTTTTCCAATTAATTAATGGACCAATCGTTGAAATAACAAAAATTAATGCTGATGTTAGAGAAAAAATACCATCAGTAACCACAAATATGATAAACGTGGCTAATGGAATATAATTAAGAATACTTTTCAAAATTTTCATGTCCAATCCTCCTTTTTAAAATCTCATTAATCTTATAAAATATTTTGTTCTAAAAATTCCGATTTTCTCAATTCTCCAAACTTGAAGTTTCCATTTATTTCTTTTTGCGGTATTTGGGTTCAATACCTACTACATACGCTACCATAGCCGCAATACTAATAAGCATTGCACCCAATATAGGTATAATAATCAAACCCGAATTCTGCCCATCTAATAAAGGCAATCCAATTAACGTAAACAAAACACCATACACGCACCACAATATGCCCAAAGCACGATTATAGCCTTTCACATCTTCTATGGGCGCTACCTCAGCATTTGCCCAAAAACCGAAAGGTTTTGCTTTCTTGGAATTAAAATCATAAATGCCCATTACAATAAATAATACGCCGATTATTACCCAAATAACAAATGCTATTAATCTTCCTTCCATAATATGTATCCTTTCTTTGTAGTTCTGTAAATTCCGATTTGTATAACAGTAGTCTAACACACGTTGTTTAAAAATACTACAGCCAAGCCAATGTCTGTAATTTGCCCTAAAATTTCATTTTATGGAATTTGGACTACTTGATTTTCTAATTGAATACGCAATTCGTGAAATGCATAATTATACTGTTGATACATCAGACACACAAATGTAAATAGGGACAAAATTTATTTTCTGAAAACTAATTTTTTTCAGCCGCCAGTTTCCGGACATACTTTTCCGGTCTGTCCAGGTCTTCCGCTATCTCCTGCATGGTTCTGCCTTTTTGCAGCCATTTTAAAATCAGTTCTCTGTCACGGGATTTTTCGCCTTCCGCTAAGCCTTCCGCTAAACCTTCCGCCATGCCGGCTGCTCTTGCCTCCGCTTCCGCCTTTTCCCTGCCTATCCTGCTCTGGAGTTCGATTTTCATTTCATACGTCATATAGTTTTCTCTCCATTCCGTATCCTGCCGGATTTTCTCCACTTCCGTCTGCAGTCCCTTGGTAAATGTATCCGTGGGATTGCCCGTCCGGAAATAATCCAGCAGGTCCGCCGCTTCCTTTTCGATTTCCGTTCTGTCGCCGCCAATGTTCACAAAAATTGTCTTTCTTTTGTCATCCAGTACGATGTCCGATTTTCCCCGGCAGACCGTTTCAAAGGTATAAATGCTCCTGTTCTGTCCGAATAAATCAAATCCGCAGATAAATATCACCATGGATTTCTGCAAATTCGTATACATCTGACCTGTCTGTATCTGGTAGTTATCCATCTGGCTGTGATAGTAGCGGCTCCGCAAAGGCAGTTCCCCGGTATTCATCACCTGCATCTCAATGTCATAGGAATTGCCGTCCACATCCTTTGCATACACGTCCAGCCGGACACCTTTTCCCAGGTAACCGGTTTTTATGCTTTTCTGCTCCTGCACGATGTACAACTCTGCAATCTGAAGCCCCGTTATCCGTTGTAAAAGCTCTTTGCAATCCTCCGGGTTCCGGAACACGGAGCAGAACATTACGTCATTGAAGATGTCGATTTTGGAAAAGTCGGTCTGTTTCCGCAGGATTTCCGCCATCTGCTCCCTTGTTACTGTAAATTTGTTTGTCATGGGTCCTCCTTTCAGGGAGGTCCCCGATGCTTCCATGCGCTCACTCATGCAGTCTGCACACTTTTGAAAGAAACCTGTTCCAAAAGCGCTGCCACTTTGGAAGAACCCCTTCCCCTGCATGACTTCCACATGAATCTTACACAAACCTCCCTGCTTTTTAGTTGAATAAGAAATTTAAGCAGTGAAGTTTGATGAGTAAATAGAATGTATCTTTTAGAAAAATTAGAATATTAGATTGTGAACTTTCTGCTTACATGTAGTGTAACATAATAATTACGTTTTTTCAATATGTAAATTACTTTTTTTAGATTTCCCACTGACTTGTAATTTAGGAACCGGCATTGTAAAATAAAGGTATGTGTAAAAAATAACAGACCTATCCGGGAGGGAAATTTATGTATCAGGATAAAAAAATCTGGGTGGGATGTGCCGGTGATAAAAAAGTGTACATCTATCCGAAAATGGCAAACCGTCACGGCCTCATAGCCGGTGCAACCGGTACCGGTAAAACAGTGACCTTAAAGGTGCTTGCCGAGTCTTTCAGCGACTGCGGCGTACCTGTATTTTTAGCCGATGTAAAGGGCGACCTCGCCGCCATGTGCCGTCAGGGTGAAGCAAACGGCTCCGTAGCGGAACGTGCCGCTAAAATGGGACTTGACAAGGAGGGTTTTTCCTTTCAGAAATATCCGGTCAATTTCTGGGATGTATACGGAGAAAAAGGCATGCCTTTAAGAACGACTGTTTCGGAAATGGGTCCCCTGCTGCTCAGCCGTATTTTAGACCTGAACGATACCCAGTCCGATATTTTATCCATCATCTTTAAGATTGCCGATGATGAAGGACTGCTCTTAATCGACACCAAGGACCTGCGCGCCATGCTGCAGTATGTCAGTGAAAATACCAAGGAATACAGCATGCAGTATGGCAACATGTCTTCTGCCAGCTTAGCCGCCATTATCCGTTCCGTGGTAGCACTTGAAGGAGAAGGCGGAGAACAATTCTTCGGCGAACCCGCCCTGAATATTGCCGACTGGTTCTCCAGAGACTGTGACGGAAAGGGCTGCATCCAGATACTGGATTGCCAAAGATTGATTAACAATCCTACCATGTACGCTACCTTTCTGCTGTGGATGCTCTCCGAGCTGTTTGAACTCCTGCCGGAAGCAGGCGATCTGGAAAAGCCTAAAATGGTGTTCTTCTTCGATGAGGCCCATATGCTTTTCGATTCTGCCTCCAAGGCACTGCTCACCAAGATTGAGCAGGTGGTAAAATTAATCCGCTCAAAGGGCGTCGGCATTTACTTCGTTACCCAGAATCCCAAGGATATTCCCGGCGGTGTGTTAAGCCAGCTTGGCAACAAAATCCAGCATGCTCTTCATGCATATACCCCCGCAGAGCAGAAGGGCGCCAAGGCTGCAGCCCAGTCCTTCCGTGAAAATCCTGCCTTTAACACCTATGATACCCTGTTGGAGTTGGGCATCGGAGAGGCACTTGTTTCCGTTCTGGACGAAGGTGGTGTTCCTACCATAGTAGAACGCTGTCAGATTTTGCCTCCCCAGAGTAAAATGGGCGCTTTGGATGACAGTGAACGCCAGAAAGAAATTACAGACAATCTTTTATACATCCGTTATAAGGATTTCTTTGACCGAGATTCCGCTTATGAATTTCTGCAGAGACAGTCCGCCGCTGATGCGGAGGCTGCCCAGAAAGCGGCTGAAGAAGCTGCTGCAAAGAAAGCTGCTGAAAAGCAGGCATTGGCGGAGCAGAAAGCCGCCGAAAAACAGGCTCTCGCAGAGCAGAAGGCCGCCGAAAGACAGGCTCTTGCCGCACAGAAAGCGGCCGAAAAAGCAGCCCAGAAACAGACCGCTGCCCGCAACAGAGCAGTAAAAAGTGTAGCCAGCTCGGCTGCCGGTACCATTGGCAGAGAACTTGGCAACTCCCTCGGTTCCTCTGTCGGTGGCAAATTCGGCAAAAAGTTAGGCGGGAACGTAGGCGCCTCCTTAGGACGCGGATTGTTAAGCACCTTCCTGAAGTTTTAAGAAAACGTTGCTGTGAATAATACAACGGCATAGTCTGCTGTTAACCAGACTATGCCGTTTTTTCACCTCTCTTTTTTCTTTCTCATCCCCATCATGCATGCAATGCCCACCAGCATGGACGGCAGCATAAGCACCGTCATTTCCGCAAGCCGGTTGCCGTTGTCTAAAACTCCGCCCGCATCCGTTGCCGCTGTCATGAGAAACGAACCGCTTATGTAGGCATTGTTGACCGCATGAAGAAATGCTGCCGGCCAGACAGAACCGGATTTTTTCGTCAGGTACCATTGAATGGATCCCACACCTATACAATAGGGAATGAACACCAGAAAGCCCAGATACGGGGCTCCCGGATAATCCAGTCCGAAGGTGTGTCCCTGGGCAATCATGGGAAAATGCCATACAGCCCAGACCGTACCGCCGATAAGACAGGCACCCACATCCCCAAACTTTTCCTCTAACTTCGGGTACATATAGCCGCGCCAGCCCGCTTCTTCCCCAAAAGCCGCTGCGGAATAAACAAGCGCACTGACCAGACAGGCTGCCGGCAACACCACAGTCATCTGCTTCGCCGAAAAAGCCTCCGTGTGCCGCAGCCAGAGCAATCCCCATCCTGCTTCTATGTATAAAACCGGAATAAGCACGGCGAGTACATAATATTTCTTTTTGCCGGCAAAGCCTATCGCAGGCTCCATTCCATGAAATCCTTCCCTGGTCCGCAGCCTTGTCAGAAGCATTGCCACACAAGGCACAAACATGGATAAAATAAGAACAAACTGCATCGCCATGTCTTCGTACCGGACACCCATTGTATAAGCTGCCGCATCCAATCCCCAGGTAAGTCCGAAGGAAATGCCGATATACATCCAAAACCTTTTTTTATTCATACATTTCGCCCCTTTTCCGGAATAAAAACACACTTCCCTTATAGGATATAAAATACAGGAGAATTACGATTGCCGGCATGCAGACCTCAAGCAGCTGCACTGCGTCCGTATGCCGGGTCATCCATTCCAATAGGGGCATCATACCTGCTCCGTCCTCCATCGCCGCCGGGTCAAAGAGCAGCCAGACCATCGCCGCAAAGAAAAGAAATACCACCAGTGCCGTTTTGACATACCGTGCTGCCCTGCTCCCGAAGGCAAACAAAAACGGAAATTCTACCGCAGCAATAAAAAGTGCGGAAACAACCAGTAAAAACAGCATGGTACCGAGCATGGATATGTACAAAACCATATCCTCCGCCAGCTCTTCTTTCCTTATTCCCCCCAGAACAAAACTCTGCAAAACCACCAGAAGATTTGCCAGTGTATAATAATAAATCCCCATAAATGCATACTTTTCCTGCACATATTTCCTGCCTCCTGTGGGAAGGCTTAACAGAAACGTCCGGATGGAATTTTTTTCATCGGAGGCAAAAATCTTTTCCGGAATACTGATGCCGTAACAGACAGCTATAAGACCTAAAATTGCCAGGAAAAGGGCTCCGTCCATTCCATCCGGGTCCCCCCAGAAGACCATACCGATTAAAATCAGCACACAAGCTGCCAGTATCCGCAGAATCCATTTCCCTTTTGCCGTACAAAAATCCTGATAAAGAAGACCTGTCATTTTCTGCCTCCTTTCCGGTAAAACCGCACGCTGAGTCCGTAAGAAATCACATAAAAAAGCACCATTCCCACGACCTCTGCCCACAGATACCTGCTTACTATGTTCCTGCCTTCCCGGAATTTTTCCATCAGATACCGGAACAGTTCCATGCCCGGCAGAGCATCCAGCAGGGTTATGAACTTCAGGTAAAGAAGACCGACCGGCACCAGAAACAAAATCAGGCTGGCTACAGTTCCTTTCTTCTTTCCAAGTGCATAAAAAAGCGGAATTTGTATGCCACAGAACAACAGTAATACGGCTGCTATCATCAAAATCAACTGCGTTAGATTTTTCATGGACAGTTCTTCTATGCCTACCGCTCCGGCGCTGGCTGCCACAATGGCTGCCGACAAAAAGGAGCTTCCCATGCTGATGGCGCCAAATGTCAGATAAATCAGATATCTTGCCGTAACCGCATCCGCAGCTTTTACCGGCAGTGTTCTCACAACCTTTTCAAAACCCGCCTGTTCATCCATTTCAAAGCATCGCAGGGCATCCACAAAGAATCCCATCGGAATAAGCAGGCTGATGCCGATGATATAAAAAAGAATCACCGGCGCATTTTCTTCGTTGATTGCCTCTTCCACTTCCCCGGAAAGCATCCGTCCCATATTTCCGTACCGGATACTCAGTACAACCAAAAGTGCGAAAATGAGTGTCGCGATGCAGACCGGTATCATGGTACGCAGAAGCTTTTTCAGACAGCACATGTCCTTATAATACAAACCTCTCATAAGCGCGCCTTTCCGTTTTCTGCCCCTGCAGGCTTTCTGCCTTTGCCCTCATCAGACCCATTTTCCGTATCTATAGACTTTCCCTCATCAGATGCGGCTCTTCCACCTTCTCTGGCGTTTTCTCTTGCTACATAAAACAACATGATTTCTTCGAGGGTTGCCGGTTCTACCAGCGCATCACCCCATTTTTTACGGGCTGCATCGGCGTCATTTACCAAAATTTCACAGCCGTAGGCTTCCATTCTTTTGAATATGACACAATCGTCATTTATATTCTCCGCCTCTTTTTTTCCGCATCGGATAATGGCATGCTCCTCTAAAATGGAATCTTTTTCCCCGGAAAGAAGAATTCTGCCCTTATCTATAAAGGTGATCTCGTCCGCAATCCGTTCCAAATCGGATATGATGTGAGAGGACAGAAAAATGGAATGCTCTTCATCCACTATGAATTCCTGGAAAATATCAAGAATTTCATTCCGCACCACAGGGTCCAATCCGCTGGTAGGTTCATCCAAAATCAGAAGCTTCGCATGATGGGAAAGCGCCACCGCAATCTGCAGTTTCATGCGCATACCTCTTGAGAACTTTCCGCAGGGCTTCTTTAAGGGAAGCCCGAACCTTGTCAGGTACCTTTGGAAGACTTCACAATCCCAGTTTGCATATACATAGGACATCATCGTTGCAATCTGCTTCGGCGTCATAAACTCGTGAAATCCCATTTCATCAAAAACGACACCTATGTCTTCTTTTATCGTCTGCTCGTCCTTTTGAAAATCCTTCCCGAAAATTTTAATCTCTCCCGCGTTTAACGGCATCATATTCAGCATAGCCTTAATGGTCGTAGTTTTACCGGCGCCGTTCTGTCCGATAAAACCGTGTATTCTGCCTGCGGTTACCTGCAAATCCACGTTTTGCAGGACAAACCCGTCATAACTTTTATTCAGATTGTGAATTTCTATAACATTTACTTCCTTCTCGCTACCCACTTTCTGCACCTCCCAAAATTTTGCATTTCTTCCTCTTGCAATTATTCCCTCGCATACCTTTTCCGGCTGTATCTGAATTTTTACATTTCCTCTAACAGCATCCGGAATGTTTCCACCATTTCTTCCTTTGTGAGGCCGGCATCCAGTGCTTTCTGAATACCCTTGGCAAAATATTCTTCCGTTTCCGCCAGCACACGTTCCCGCAAAAGCTCCTTATTCTGGGCTTTCACAAAACTGCCTCTGCCGGTAAAAGACTCAATGAAGCCATCCCTCTCCAATTCCTCATAGGCTCTTTTGGTGGTAATCATACTGATGCGAAGGTCCTTCGCCAGTGTGCGCATGGAAGGAAGGGCGTCCCCTGCCTTCAGCTCACCGCGTAAAATCATTTCGCTGATTTGCACCTCAATCTGCTCGTAAATCGGCGCACCGCTTGTGTTGCTGATGATAATATCCATGGTTTATCCTCTTACATGTTTTAATTGTATATATCGTATATATACAATATTCCTTTTGTGAAATATTGTCAAGAGAAAAAACTGCCTGATACATGAAATATACGCAATAAGAAACCGGCTCCCCGGTCAGGCAATAAGCCTGGCTATGGAGAGCCGGTCTGAAATTCCATTTTTCATTCATTTCTGAATTAACATCTTGAAAGCAGGTCAGTCAGGCAGCCGCGCTGCTTCCGCCATCGTTCACTTACAGGAAGATGAATTTCGCTACGAACAGAATTGCTAAAATGTACATAAGCGCTGTAATCTTCTTAGCCTTGCCGCATACGAGGTTGATAACCACATAGGAGATAACGCCTGCTGCGATACCTTCGGAAATGCTGTAGGTTAAAGGCATGAAAATCAGTGCCAGGTAAGCGGGAACTGCTTCTGTGAAGTCGGAGAAATCGATGTCCACTACTGCGGAAATCATTAAGAAACCGACAAACAGAAGAGCGGGAGCTGTTGCAAATCCCGGAATGGCAATGAAAATCGGGGATAAGAAGATAGCTACCAGGAATAATAAACCGGTTACGATGGAAGAAAGGCCGGTTCTTCCGCCTTCTGCCACACCTGCAGAGCTTTCTACGAAGGTAGTGGTGGTGGAAGTACCGAGTACGGCACCTGCACTGGTTGCAATAGCATCTGCCAAAAGAGCCTCTTTGATGCGGGGCAGCTTGCCATCCTTGTCAAGCATATCTGCCTTGTTTGCACAGCCGATCAAGGTTCCGAGAGTATCAAAAATATCTACAAACAGGAAAGAAAATACAATGGCAATAAAGTCAAAAATCTTGAGTCCGTTGAAATCAGCCTTAAAGCACTGACCGAAGGTGGAAGAAATCGCACCTAAATTAAAGCTGCTCCATGCAGGAATTAAAGAGTAGTAACCTGCTTCGGGAACCACGGTGTAAATACCGGTAAACTGGCAGATAATACCTAAAATCCAGGTTGCGAAGATACCGATCAGGATAGCGCCGCGAACCTTCTTTACATATAAAATTGCGATGATAAAAGTACCGATAATCGCAAGCAGTGCGGAAATACCGACAGTGTGGAAATCCTGTCTGAAATCGACCAGGGAAACCAGTGTAGCAGAGTCCACAACGATTTTACCGTTCTGCAGACCGATGAAAGCTACAAATAAACCGATACCAACGGAAACGCCCTTCTTAAGCTGAAGAGGAATGGCATTAAAAATAGCCTCACGCACATTGGTAAGTGACAGTACAATGAAAATGATACCTTCCACAAATACGGCAAACAGTGCAATCTGCCAGGAATATCCCATAGAGCCGCATACCGTGTAGGCAAAATAAGCATTGAGTCCAAGTCCGGGTGCCAGTGCAAACGGGTAATTGGCAAGCAGCGCCATGGCAATGGTTCCGATAAAGGAAGCCAGAGCGGTAGCGATTAAAACTGCCTGTGCGTCCATGCCGGATGCGGAAAGAATGCTGGGGTTTACCGCCAGGATGTACGCCATTGTCATGAAAGTGGTAATACCAGCCACAACCTCGGTACGGACGGTGGTTTTGTTTTCTTTGAGTTTAAAGAATTTTTCTAACATAAGTACCTCCCTCTTTTTTAATAAAATACTATTTTATTATATTTTTATTGACATGAAAAAGCAAGGATAAGTTACCTTGCTTTACATGAATATTTCTTATGCGATTGTTAAAACGCCGCATCGGACACATCAAAGGGATTTTCTTTGCCTTCCAGTGCGTACCGGCAGCCTAAAATACTGTTTTTTACCATGTAATCAATAGCTTCTTCGGTGTAAAATGCCGTATGGGGCGTAACGATGACATTGGGGAAGGAACGCAGCACCGCCAGTTCCTCGTTGTGCATGGGCTTGCCCACCAAATCGTAATAGTAAAGGTTGGACTCATTTTCGATAACATCCAGACCCGCTGCCCCGATTTTCTCACTCTCCAGTCCCTTAATCAAGGCTTCTGAGTCAATCAGGTTGCCTCTGGCTGTGTTGATGATGATAACGCCGTCCTTCATTTTCGCAATGGTGTCCGCATTTATCATATGGAAGTTTTCCGCCGTGGAGGGCATATGCAGGGAAATAATGTCGCTTTCCTTATAAAGAGTGTCCAAATCCACGTACTCTGCGTATTCTGCCACTTCCTTGGAAGGATACAAATCAAACGCAAGCAGCCTGCAGCCAAAGCCTTTCAGATGCTCCAGCACGGTGCGGCCGATTTTGCCGGTACCGATAACTCCCACGGTGGAATTGGAAATTTCCACGCCGATTTTACCGGGCAGTGTATAATCCTGCACATCCGCGCGCATCATAATGGGTTTCATTTTCCGGCAGCACATCAGTATCAGCATAATGGTGTAATTGGCTACACCGTTGGGCGGATAGGTGGCATTGCAAACAGTAATACCCAATTTGCCCGCTGCCCTTCTGTCCACATGGTCAAAACCAACCGTACGGGTGGAAACGCATTTCACGCCGCATTCCTTCCAGATAGTCAGAATTTCTTCGTCCACAGGGGTGGTAATAATGCTGACGGCATCGTAGCCTTCTGCCAGTCTTGCATTCTCCGGTGTGGGTTTGTCCCCCACCGAAGCATACTCAACCTGCATTTCCCTGCTCCATTTTTCAAAAAATCGTTTTTCGTCAAACTCTCTTAAACTATATACAAATAACTTCATGTCCGTGCCTTTCCGGAAGCCCCGGATTGCAGCATCCGCAGGCAAAACCTGTCATCTGCCTTTTTCTGCAAATTTACCTTTAGGAAAAACGGAACCACTTAAAGTCAAACTGGCAGCCGGGCAGAAAAATAAATCCTACCTTGGTCATGCCCGTAACCTTTTCAAGCGGGAATGTTACTTCCGTATATTCCTCACTGTGCGGGAACTCCACAATCTGATTTACGGAGCTGCCGTCTTCCTTGAAGAAACGGATATGAATAGTATTGGATGAAAGAGGGGTACGGCCGCAAACAGTCACTGCCTTTACGCCTTCTTCTCCGAAATCCATATTTTCATATTCCATGGAAACATTGTTGCCTATGTCTTCCACGGCATCCGAGGTCTCCTTGTAGGTATCTCCGTACAAGTTATTGTATTCCAATGCTCCTATTTTTTCAAATGCTTTCTGAAGCTTGGTGAAAACGAAGCCCTTGATAAAGTAGCGCTGGTTGTTTGCCACGAGAGTCAGGGTGGTGATGCCCTTTAACCGGCGGTTCAGCTTGTAGGTCTCCGGCTTGTATACATCCCAGGTGCTGGGCTTCTGGTATACCAGGTCGCCCACTAATTCGCAGCCCTCTTCTCCGGGCACGCCTTCGTAAATCTTTAAGTAATGAGGGTCACCGCTCTGGGCAAAAATAGGAAGCGTAATTTCGTCGGAACCGAATTCGCCGAAGTCCAGTCCCTTGTATACAATAACACTTTCCCCTTCCTGTGCGGTTGCCACGCTCTTTTCGGAAAATCCGCCGATATCGCCCTTAGAGTCGGCATAAAGGGCTCCGGCAATCAGTTCATAGGGATTTAAGTAAGCCTCACCCAGTCCGCTGATGGAGAATTCCAGCTGGGACAAAAGCTTTACGTTTTCCGTACCGTTTTTCACAGTGGCACGCAGACGGAATGCGCCGTCGCCCTTTGCCCTGATGCAACATTTTGCAGCCAGAACTCTGTGAGTATTGGACTCAGTCAGACGCTCCGCCTCACTTACAGGAATTTCTTCCAGTTCTGCCAGATTGGAAACAATGCCCGCATCGTTGGTTGCCGTAAAACTTACTTCCTTGCAGGAAACATCCGCCGGATACAGATAAGCCTTCACTACCATTTCCGTTTTATTTTCATCAAAGGTCTGACCCTCTTCTGCTACAATTTCAATCTTTCTTACGGGCACAAGGGGCTCTCCCTCTGCTGCCAGCGCGCTGCCGGTAATGAGAGGAACCTTCTTATTTTCCCAAACAGGAGCTTCTGCTTTTTCCGCTGCCTCGTCCGCATATAGGGTAGTCATGGCAGGTGCAATTTTGCCCGCCTCTCCCAAATGCTTTACGGTAACAAAAATTTCACCGGGCTCGTTCTTTGCTGCAATCACGACTAAAAGCTTGCCGTTAAACAGCTTTCTCCGGGTGCCCTTGTAGGAGTCGTAGTCCGTGCTGTCGCCGTTGTCCAGACCAATCAGACGTCCGGCGCCGGTAACTTCCACTTCCACGTAGTCCATAGCATTTTCTACCGGGTTGCCGTCCTCGTCGCGGGCGGAAATTTCCACGAAGGCAAGGTCCTTACCGTCTGCCACAATATGGCCAAATTCCGGTGTTACCTCGATTGCTGCAGTATTGCCAAAGGATTTATGCACATCCTCTGCCACTACGTTGCCGTTTTCATCATAAGCCACCGCACGCAGGCTTCCCTTGTGGAAAGGCACCCGGAAGCTGGGGAACAGCTCCTGTCCGTGCGCATGGTCGATTTCTTTTACGCCGAGAGATTTCTCATTGACAAATACCTCCACCTTAGGCGCGTTGCTGCATACCCGCACGTCCACCATCTGACCCTCGTTGAAGTCCCAGTAAGGAAGCACATGCACCATGGGACGCTTTTTATAATCCGTCCATTCTGCCTGATACATATAGAAGACATCCTTCGGGAAGCCTGCCGTATCAATCAGACCGAAATAAGAATTCTTGGTCTTGTAAGGGGTGGGCTCGCCGATATAGTCAAAGCCCGTCCACAAAAACTGTCCTGCCGCAAAATCCCTGTCTCTGTCTACGGAAATACAATGCTCCACTGTCTTGGCTGCCCAGCTCGGACGGCTGTTGCCAAGGGAAGAACACTGCTCGTCTTCTTCCGTTAAAATCGGCTGGGAAAGCGGGAAATGGTAAACGCCCCTGCTCTGCACGATGGAGGAAGTTTCACTTCCGTAAATCACCCAGTCGGGATGTTCTTTATGGTGTGCATCGTAATGGTTGTCGCCGTAGTTGTAGCCAGCCAGCTTTACAATATCCGCACAGTTCTGTGCGCCCTGCCAGGGCATATAATTGGAACCGATGGTAACTCTTGCATTTTTCTTGGGGTCATGGACAAGCACATCTCCCATCAGTCTTTTCGTCAGACCCACGCCTTCTGCTTCATGGGTATCGTGAATTTCATTACCGATACTCCACATGATAACGGAGGGATGGTTTCTGTCCCTGCGAATCCAGCTTGCCACGTCCTTTTCTGCCCATTCATCGAAAAATCTGGCGTAGTCGTATTCGGTCTTGGGCTCCATCCACATATCGAATGCTTCCGAAACAATATACATACCCATGGTATCCGCTAAATCCATCAGCTCCGGCGCCGGCATGTTGTGGGAAGTACGGATGGCGTTGACACCCATTTTCTTTAAGGTTGCAATCTTACGCGCCATGGCTTTTTTATGGAATGCCGCACCCAGACAGCCCAAATCGTGATGTTCGCAGACACCGTGCAGCTTTACCCGTTTACCGTTTGCCACAAAGCCCTGTTCCGGGTCAAATACGAAATCACGGAATCCGATGTTATATTCTGCCTTATCTCCGTTCTCCAGTGCCACACTGACATGGTAAAGTACCGGATGTTCAGCATCCCACAGTGCGGGCTTTTCAATCATGGCTTCTCCCATAAGAAGCTGTTTTTCCGCATTCCAGGTAAGGGTAAAGGTTTTCACAATCATTTTGCCCTGGGAAAGAACCACCTTGGCGGTCAGGTCGGAAGCCTTACCGCTGTCCGCCTTTGTCAAACCGGAAATCTCTGCCTCAATTTCCAGTTTGAAGTCGTCCCCGCATTTTTTTGTGGCAATGTAAACGCCGTCGGAAGTCAGGTGCACCACGGGCGCTTCCCTGAACCATACGTTGCGGAAAATACCCGCGCCGGAATACCAGCGGGAGTTGGGCTCATGATGGTCAATGCGCACCATCATCGTATTTTCCCCATCCTTCAAAAGATTTGTCATATCGAATTCAAAGGTGGAATAACCATATTTCCACTCCCCTAAAAGGCTTCCGTTTATGTAAACCTTAGAGTCCATATACACGCCGTCAAAGCGGATGCTGTATACCTTTTCCGCATCCTTTTTCACGGTAAACTTCTTCCGGTACCAACCGGTGGATGTTTCATACAGATTTAAGGTGTCGTAAATCAGCCAGTCGTGTGGAAGGTCCACTCTTTCAAACTTATCCTCATAAGCAGAGAGTTCCTCCAGCCCCGTCCCCAAAGGTGTCTTTGCAAATTCCCATTGATTTGTAAATAATTCCATATCTTCTCCGTTCCGAAGCCCGCACCGCCGCAGAAAAAGGCTTCTATGTTGCTATGATATTTTATTTTAAGTGGATAACCGTAAATCCGCAACCGATTAAATTGCAGATATAATGTACTATTTTGTATAGATTTCCATACCGGTCTGACTGCAATATCTCCGCAGGTTTATCTGCTGAATTTTCACTGGTTTAACTGCAATGTTTCCACTGGTTTAGCTGCAATATTCCTGCAGGTTTGCAGCGGATTTCTGCATGTACGCTTCCTGGTCCGCCGCATCAAAATGTTCAATGGCAAGATAGCCCCGGTAGCCGTACTCTTTCATCTTGTATACCAGTTCCTTTATGGGGATGCAGCCTTCCCCCACCGCCGCGGGCCGGTAGCATTCCTTTATGTCCGGGGTTGCATTTTTCTGTGTTTGCAAAGGTTTATCGGAGCTTATTTTCCTATCCTTGCAGTGCACATGCACAACCTTATCTTTGAGTTCCTCCCACGCTGCAAAAATATTCTCCCCATGGATGATAAAATTGCCCGTGTCAAAAGTAAAACAAAGCCCCGGAACCTGCTCTGCAAACCACTGCATGCCGCTCACGCAGGCAATGGGCGAATTCCTGTCATCAAAATCCTCTATCACAACGGTGATGGGGGTGTCGGCAATATTCCGGCTGCCTGCCATTTCTACGATTTCCCGCAGTCCATCCGCCATGCGCTGTGCCTTTTCACTGTGGGAAAGGTAGTCCCACACTTTCTCCCTGTCCGGCACACAATTCACAAACTCTTCCGTTTCCACTGAAAAAAAGCCGGGCACAATCAGTATTTTTCCGGCTTTCGTTTTTTTTGCAATTTCAATATGTCTGCGGGCTTTTTCTGTTTCCCTGCCCCGCTCCAACGCATAAAATTCATAAATGCAGCTCACCTGTAAGCCTGCAGTCTCAAGCATTTCCAGCGTTGCCGGGTGTTCCAGGAGGTAGGTACAGTTAATTTCTACAGCAGAAATGCCCGCTTTCTTCACCTCTGCAAGCAGCTCCGGAATATGTTTACCGGTCTGCTCCTCCGCCTGTAAAATATGGTCAAAAAAGACCGAAAGTCTGATTACTTCACTTCCTCGCATGCAAGCTCCTTCCGTGCTCCCATAGGCGTACAAAACCGCACCGCATTTATAATGATCTGCTGAATTTCCAGTACATAGTAAATCGGATATTCTTCATGACCCGGCTGAAAATAAAAAATCTTTCCCATTCCTCTTGTAAACGTACAGCCGCTGCGGAATACCTGTCCGCCGGAAAACCAACCCGCAAAAATCACATCGTATGGCTTGGGAATATCAAAATATTCCCCGTACATTTCTTCTTTGGGCAGGAAAACTTTCTCCGGAATACCCGCTGCTATGGGGTGGGTGGGTGCAAGACACCAGAGATTTTCCTGCTCTCCGTGCTTCCATTTTAAGGTCATGGAAGTGCCCAGAAGCCGCTTCATTATTTTGGAAAAATGTGCAGAATGCAGGGCAATCAGTCCCATTCCCGCGAGCACGTGCTTCTGCACCCTTTCTGCCACTTCATCCGAAAAGGCATCCTGCAGGGCATGGCTCCAGAAAATCAGCACATCCGTGTCCGCAAGCACCTCTTCCGTCAGACCGTGCTCCGGCATATCAAAAGTCGCCGTCCGCACCTGAAAATCCTCTTGCTTCCCTAAAAAAGAAGCAATGCAGCCGTGAATACCCTGCGGATAAACCTTTCGGACGCCCTCATATTCTCTTTCGTGTTTGTATTCGTTCCAGACCGTCACCCGTATCATTTTTTCTCCCTGTTTTTCTACTATTTTCTTCTCCGTTTACTTCGTGGTTCATTCTCTGCTTTCTGCCCTTTTTACTTCACGGCTCATTCTCTGTTTTCTGCCCTTTCCTTTGACCCAGCTTGGCATATCCTTTCGCAAAGTCAAACCGTCAGATTCAAACTGGGTTTCCTACTGCATCTTCGCCAAGAAAGCCTCTACATTGCCAGCGATGTCGCCCTTAAACACGGCGGAGCCTGCCACTGCCACATTGGCGCCTGCTGCAAGCACCATGGAAATATTGTCTAAATTGATGCCGCCGTCCACTTCAATATCAATGTCCCTGCCGCTTTCCTGCACCATTTTGCGGACTGCTTTCACCTTGTCCGTGCAGTAGTCAATATAGGACTGACCGCCAAATCCCGGCTCCACGGTCATAACCAAAATCATATCCACTGTTCCGAGATAAGGTCTAACCGCTTCCACGTCCGTGCCCGGTTTAATGGAGATACCGGCTTTCTTGCCCTGACGATGAATTTCGTCAATGATTTCCGCTGCCTTTTCGGTTGCCTCCAGATGAAAAGTAATCAGGTCCGCACCGCAATCAATAAACTCCTGAATGTACCGCTCCGGTTCCACAATCATCAGATGGACATCAAAAACCTTGTCGGTAGTTTTACGAATGGATTTAATCACCGGCATACCATAAGAAATGGATGGCACAAAAAGTCCATCCATTACATCTATGTGTATATACTGGGCACCTGCCTTGTCCACCAGGGCAAGCTGCTCACCTAATTTCGCAAAATCTGCGGATAAAATAGAAGGGGATAAAATATTTTTCATGTGTGTGCTCCTCATAAATGACAAATAGGTTTATTTTCTGCTCCCGCATAAAATGCCGCAAGCATTTTCCTTTCTATTATACATCATTTCAGGAGTTTTTCCACATCCCTTTTTAACTGCTCCCAATCGTCCTCATATTCCACATAATAAAGCGGACATTTTTTGCCGCCGCAGTCATAATGCCGCAGAATATCATCCGTGGAAAGTCCGTATTTTTTCACCAGATATGCCAGCAGATGTATTAGGGAGTCGTAGGTTTCTTTAGTAAAACTGCCGTCCGCACTTTTGTAACAGCACTCAATGGAAATGGAGTCGTAGTTTCTGGTTTTCACCGCATAGGCAATTTCCTCAAACGGAATACACTGAATAATTTCCCCGTCATAACCAATGATAAAATGTGCGCTTGCTGACCTTTCGTGTGTGTCTTTCAGGGACTCAAAATAGCTTCGGTTCTGCGCAGCGCTGGTATTGCGATTTGCTGTATAATGTACAAAAATACTGTTGACCTCCTGCAGTCGCTCTCCGGGTCGGGAGTAATCGTTTGGCGTCAGAAAAGCTTCCTCCCATTCCGGCTTTTCTACGTTCTTATAATCCAGAACGGAAATCTGTCTCTGCAGATTTTTCACAGCCTGCGCAGCTTTTCCGTCGGAAAGCAGGCGGATTACCGAAATGACAAGAATAGCCGCCAGCAGAATAAAAAATACTTCGGTAAACAGGAGCCTGAGAAATCTTTTCCCCGGCTTTTTGCTGCGCGCCCTGCGGTGCCCGGTCTTTGTATACTGCTCGTTCTCCGGCTGCACCTTTCCAGCGCGATGCTGTCTTTCAATCCTCATTCCGTATATGTTGTACTTGTCTTCTGACCGTTCTCTTCTGGCTCGGTATTCCTGTTCTGCCTGCTTTCGCTTCTCACGGGAATTCTTTTTTGCTTGTACCGCCGTCACTCTTCTGACATAATGCGCCGTCTCCGATTCTGCTCTTCCAGTCCGCTGCACCTTCCCAGATTGCTCTCTTCTGGCATAGCGCTCTTTCTCCGGCTGCATCCTCGGTGCAAATGCCATGTCTAAATTTAATTCTTCTCTTTCGTTTCCCTCATCCAACATAAAAAAAGCCTCCGGTTGTTCAGTATAGCAGATTTCCACTGCTAATTCTTAAAGAACCGGAAAGCTTTTTCTTAATTTTTTATGAATGTGAAACGATAAGATACCAACTGCTATGCTATCAAGAATTCCAGTGCAGACGGTGAAGCTCCCCTTCGGTCTGCATGCCGGCAAATTGGTTCTGGCGCAGGGCTTCGTACAGCACAATCGCCACGGAATTAGATAAATTCAGGGAACGGATATCCGGCAGCATGGGAATACGGATGCAGGTTTCCTCGTTGTCCACAAGGATTTCTTCGGGTATACCGGCACTCTCCTTGCCGAACATGATAAAATCATCCGGTCCAAACTGCACATCGGTATAGACATGTTTTGCCTTGGTGGTAGCCATCCAGATTTTTGCACCGGGATGCTTTGCCAGAAACTCCTCATAATTCATATAGCGGGTTACATCCAGATGCTCCCAGTAATCCATGCCCGCTCTTTTTATGGATTTCTCATCCAGATGAAAACCGAGCGGCTCAATCAGATGCAGGGATGTGCCTGTTGCAACACAGGTTCTGCCGATGTTTCCTGTATTCGCCGGGATTTCCGGCTGATGAAGTACAATGTGCATTTTCTATTTTCCCTTCTCCTCGCGCAGCTTCGTAATAAAATGCGCCAGGCGTTCCATCGCCATTTTCAGCTTCTCCAGTGAATAAGCGTAGGAAATACGCAGGTAGCCCTCGCCGCTTGCGCCGAACGCATCGCCGGGAACCGCTGCCACTTTTTCTTCCTCCAGGAAACGGGTGGCAAATTCTTCGCTGGTCATGCCGAACTCCTTGATACAGGGGAATACATAGAAAGCGCCGTAAGGCTCAAAGCATTCCAGACCCATTTCACGGAAAGCATGCATCAGGAAACGTCTTCTCTGGTTGTAGGCGGTACGCATTTCCACGATATCCTCGTCGCCGTTTTTCAGAGCTTCGATAGCGGCATACTGTGCCGTGGTGGGCGCGCACATAATTGCAAACTGGTGAATTTTCGTCATCTGCTCGATAATATTCTGCGGTCCGCACACATAGCCGAGTCTCCAGCCGGTCATGGCATACGCCTTGGAGAAACCGTTGATCAGAAGGGTTCTCTCCTTCATGCCGGGCAGACTGGCAATGGACACATGCTTGTCCTTGTAGGTCAGTTCTCCGTAGATTTCGTCAGACATGACATAGATGTCGTTTTCAATAATAATATCTGCAATCGCCTCTAAGTCCTTCTTTTCCATTATGGCCCCGGTCGGGTTGTTGGGGAAAGGAAGAATTAACAGCTTTGTCTTGGGAGTAATGGCTGCTTTCAGCTCCTCCGGTGTCAGGCGGAATTCGTTTTCTGCCTTCAAATCGATAATGACCGGCTTGCCGCCCGCCAAAATAGTGCAAGGCTCATAGGAAACATAGGAAGGCTGGGGAATCAGCACTTCTTCTCCTTCGCCCGGATTTATCATGGCACGGATACCGATATCAATAGCCTCGGAACCACCCACGGTAATCAGCACTTCCCTGGTCGGATGGTAATGAATGCCCTGTGTCCGGTAAAGATAATGACAGATTTCCTCACGCAGCTTCATAAGACCTGCGTTGGAAGTATATTTGGTATGTCCCTGTTCCAGAGAATAAATACCCTCGTCTCGGATATGCCAGGGAGTGGCAAAGTCGGGCTCGCCCACACCTAAAGAAATAGCATCCTTCATTTCGCTGACAATATCGAAAAATTTACGGATTCCGGAGGGTTTTAACTCTACGACCTGTCTGGATAATGGATCTCTCATGGCGTAATCAACTCTCTTTCATCTTCGTATTTGCTGGTTAAAATGGTGCCGTGGTCTTTGTATTTCTTTAAGACAAAATGGGTAGCGGTGCTCAGCACGCCGTCCAATGTGGCAAGCTTGTCGGAAACAAAATTGGAAACCTCTCTCAGAGACTTTCCCTCCAGAGATACCAGAAGGTCATATCCACCGGAAATCAGATATACGGAATTTACTTCTGCATATTTGTAAATTCTTTCGGCAAAGCTGTCAAAGCCCTGTCCTCTCTGCGGGGTAATACGCACCTCAATCAGTGCATTTACCTTTTCAATGTCGGTATTTTCCCAGTTAATCATAGTGTGATAACCGCAGATAATGCCTTCTGCCTCAAGCGCAGCCAGTTCATTTACCACATCCACTTCTTCCACACCTAAAATGACTGCCAGTTCCTTCAAATCCATACGGCTGTTTTTCTCTATAATACGCAATAATTCTTCTCTCATAGGTTTTCTCCTTTTATCTTGCTGAATTCATCTGAGACAGGACGGTCTAAGAAACGCTTTTCCTCCTGGTTTATGACAACTCTGTCGTTGTTATCCGTTATCTTTCCGATTACCGCTGCCAAAATTCCCACTTCCTTCAAATCCCTGACCAAGTGCTCGCCGTTGTCAGTGGTAATGAGGAGGCTTCCGCCGGAGAGCATTTCATAGGGACTTATGCCGAAAAACTCGCATACTTCCACGCACTCCTGTCTGATGGGTATTGCTTTCAGGTCTACGGCCAGTCCAACACCGGCGCTCTCTGCCAGTTCCCAGAGGGAAGCAAAAATGCCTCCGCCGGATACATCATGCATGGCGCCCGCATTGGACTTTATGGCGGTGGCGGCCTCCGGAAGGATGGACAATTCCTGCAGGAAAGACTGCGCTTTTTCTATCATATGAAGCGGATAACGTTCCGCTAACCGTTCTTCATAACGGGTGGCTAAGAGTCCCGCCCCTTCGCATCCCACCTGCCCCGTAAGAACAATGTCCTGACCTGGCCGGATGTGATTTTCAAAAAGGGCTTCTCCTTCCACGCTGCCGATGGCGGTCGCCGTCACATACGGAACACTGCAATTTTCCGACACCTCCGTGTGACCTCCCGCAATCTGAATATGTAAAATGCCCGCCGCTTCGTTGGCTTTTTTCATCAGCTCCCTTAAGAAGCTTTCCTCCGTATCCGCCGGAAGCAGAAGTGTCAGAAGCACCGCCACGGGATGGGCTCCTCTTACGGCTATGCCGTTCACCGCCTTCATAATGGGCACATATACTTCTGACGGAGATGTCACAAAAAAGGTCTGGACGGACTGTACCGTGTATCCGTTTTTCTGTGCAAAAACAGCGCAGTCTTCCCCTATGCCTGCGCCATTTTTAACTTCCTTATTCTGATTGGTAATCTGCTTTAAGACGGAACGTTTCAAAACACTTTCCGATACTTTACCGACCTTCATACACAATACCTTCTTATGTTTGCTCTGTCTATTTGTCTGTTCTGCTTATTGGGTTCATCCGCTTATTTTCTTATCCGGTTCATTCCTTATTCAGTGGGTGCAGCAGGCGCCGCCGCTGCCGCTGCCTGCTGTGCGTTAAGAATGGCAATCACGTTTTTCACATGGTCAATGCTGCCGGTGCCGCACGCTGCCATAATCTCATTATACGCATTGGCGTCTGCGGTTGAAACACCAACGACTGCGCTTCTGGGAACCATTTTGTAGCTGCTGCTGTTTACCACTTCCCTGCTTACCTGCACGCCGTCCTCTTTTACCACCTTCCAGAGTCTTGCCTTGTAGCCGATGTGGGCGCCTGTCACACTGATGTAACCCAGCGGATAAGCAGCATCCGGATAAAGGGCGTCAGATGTGGGGTTAATGGTTTCCAGTATTTCGCTTTCATATTCCACCGTACGGTTCGCCGGTCTTGTTTCCACACCATAGATGGTGAAGGTAATCTTTTTATCCTCTGTATGTCCTTCTATGTAAACAGGATGCTCTGTATTGTTTACAAATTTGAAATCCTTACCGGAAGACTCGGCAATCGCCGCATCCGCGGAGGGACTTACATAGCTTACAATCATGGAGTGATTGTAACGCTCCGTCACATCCAGCTCGGATAACAGAACGGCATTGTAAAGGGTGGTAGAAACCTGGCAGATACCGCCGCCGAGGGAGTCAACAACCTTGCCGTTCAGATAAGAACCCGCCATATAGTATCCGTTTTTCTCGGAGAAAGGAGAAACTGTCTGGTAGGTGGAAAATTCGTCTCCGGGATAAAGGGTAGTGCCGTCAATCAGTCGGCAGCCGTTGGCTATGTTGCCGCTTCTGTTGGAATTGGAACTCTTGTAGGTTGTGGTATAAGTACCCAGCACATCTTTTACTAAGGAAAGCTCTTCCTCATTTCCCCGGGGCTGCTCCTCTTCCACCGTCAGGGCAATGGTTTCGTTTCCTCTTGCCCACTTGTTTGTCATGTAATCGTACACTTCATCAATGGAAGTTTCCACATCCAGACGATACCCTGTCTGTCCGTCCGTAATCTTAAACGCACCGTTTTCACGGGTCAGTGTATAGTCAATGGCCTCCCGGTCAAAAACGCTGCACTTCTCTACCAGCACATTATTGATGGCGGTTACATCAAATCCCAATTCAATGGGATAGACCTTATTTTCATTCTCTAAATCCTTCAGCTCCTTGTATCGCTGCACCACATTGCCGTGCATGCCGAGCTCCTTTGCCTCTTCGATAATGTCGGTATTTTTCCAGGAAAGCCCCAGCTCACCCGCCGTTACCGTCACTTCATTATCGCCTGCTGCAAGAAGTGTGATTTCCGCTTCTTTCAAAGAATCCACATACGCACCTATTGCTTCCGCTGCTTCTTCTTCTGTCATGCCGGCAAGAGAAATCTCTTCCGCATAGACGCCCTTTTTCAGAGTGTCATCGCCCTTTGCCTCCACGTTTACCGTAAGGAGGGAAAAAGCGCAAAAGACAGTACCCAAAAGCAGCATTGCTTTTGAAACCATTTTTTTCATATCCTCTACTCCTCAAAACCTTCCCGCAATTGTCATCCGCGGGAAAATATGCTACCATAATGCTGCGGAACATGCTGCACATGGCGGCCAACCACACTGCCTGCTCCTGCGGCAGCCTACATACCAAGTGCCATGGGAAGCACCATCGCTATGATTAAGAAAATAATAATCACGGCGGAAATTATCTTTTTTGTTTTCCTGCTGTAGATATTAAACATAACGCTACCATGCCTTTCCACAACCTGCAGACCCCTGCAGGCACTATTTTCTACTGAAAGGATATTATATATGAAAACATTATTTTTGTCCAGTTTAATCAGTTTTTGTCTGCTAATCTTCCTTTTGAACAAGCGCCATTCCAAAATGGAAAAGAGCATGAAGGAAGCCTTCTGGAAACGGGAAGAAGAGGCCAACCACACCAGACGCAAATCGCTCGACAATCTTCCTTATATTACCATTCCTCTGGAGGAGCTGCCGCTTGCTTGCCACATCACCGGCGATGCCGCAGCCGTCCGAAATACCGACGATGCCGCAGCAAATGAAACCATCTCCGAGGAATGCAAGGAAATCTTAAGGAGCCTGTCCACCCAGAAAATCGTCAATTTGACCGGATACACCAACACGGACTTAAAGCTTTCCTACGGCACCGCCAACATCACATGCCTTACCGAGTACGACCAGAACTACACCCTGCTTGTCTCCACCCTGCAGAAATGGGCGGCAGTCCTGTACCGGGGCGGAGCAAAAAAGGAATGCCGGCAGGTTTTGGAATATGCCGTTTCCATCGGCACCGATGTGAGCCACACCTACTTTCTTTTAGCGGATCTGTATGACGAGGAGGGCGAAAGTGACCTGAAATACAGCCTTATCGAAAAAGCTTCCGGGCTTTCCTCCTTAAGCAGCAAGGTCATCGTCCGTACTTTGCAAGGATCTGGTCCGTATAGCGGCTGGCTTCGCTCCGGGTCAGATGCTCAATCGAATACTCTACCGTAATTTTATGCAGCTCCAACAGTTTATATAACCTTTCTTTTTGCGCCGCCGTTGCCGGCGCATCTTTTTTCACCTGATAATTGAGTTTATGCGGCTGAAAATATTTCTCAGCGCCCTCTTTTCCGGAAAAAAGCTCCCATAGCTTATCGTACAGAGCGACCGTTGCCATGGCATCCCCCAGCGCCCTGTGCGCCTTATGCGAAATTCCAAAATGCTCACACAGATAAGGCAGGCTCCGGTGGGGCAGCTCCGTCAGATATACTCTGGCAATTTTCAAGGTATCCAGCCCTTCCCGTTCAAAGCTTCCCTTTCCGTTCACCACCGCTTTTTTTAAGAAAGAATAATCAAAAAGCACACTGTGTCCCAGCAGAATATCCTCTCCCGCAAAGTGCAGGAAATCCGGCAGCACCTCGTTTATGACATGTTTGTCAGAAAGCATGTCATCCGTAATGCCTGTAATCCCCGTAATCCGTTCCTCCAAAGGCCTGCAGGGGTTAACCAGCGTCTGGAAGGTGTCCGCTATTTTCCCGCCACGCACTTTCACGGCGCCGATTTCTATGATTTTGTCTGTTTTCGGGTTTAAGCCTGTGGTTTCCAAATCCACACACAGGTAATCACTTATTTTATCCATTTTTCTTGCCGGCAGCTTTCTTTTGTTTATAGGAAGGACATAAATCCGTAAGGAAGCACTCGTCGCACTTAGGCGTTGGCGCCTTACAGATTTCCCTGCCGAAGGTGATAAGCTGGATGTTGTATAAAATCCAGTGATCCTTGGGCAGCACCTTCATCAGCTCCTGCTCCGCCTTAACGGGGTCGTCCGATTTCGTAATGCCGAGCTTTAAGGAAATCCGCTTCACATGGGTATCCACCACGATGCTGGGCTCATGGAAAATGTTTCCCCGGATCACATTGGCAGTCTTTCGCCCCACACCTGCCAGGGATGTCAGTTCGTCGATACCGGAGGGCACTTCTCCGTTGTATTTCTCCATCAGATCCCTGCAGCAGGCAATGATATTTTTCGCCTTGTTATGGTAAAAGCCGGTGGAATGGATATCCTGCTCCAGTTCCTTTAGGTCTGCTGCCGCAAACGCCTCCACGGAAGGATATTTCACAAACAGATCCTTTGTTACAATATTCACCCGGGCATCCGTGCACTGGGCGCTTAACATGGTGGCAATCAAAAGCTGCCACGCATTTTCATGGTCTAAGGAGCACCTGAAGTCCGTGCCGTAATGGGCATCCATTCTCTCTAAAATTTCTGTTACACGTTTTCCGGCCATAGTACTTTTGCCTCCCTTGTCAGCGGATCTCTGTGGTCATAATCAAATAAAAGGAATGCCTGTTCCGGCAATTTCTTCACTTCTGACACATCTGTCGCCCACACAGAATAGGAAAACGGCTCTAAATGTGTCATACGTGACAACTGGGGCGCCGGTATTTCCGACAGATGCGGCAGATACCTTCTTTCCGATTCTTCCTTTTTATAAAATGCATGTATTACAGGCTGCAGATCATGTAAATCAGGAGCGAAGTCCGGCCGGCTCTTTAGATTTTCCCGCACATACAAATCAAAGAGAAGCAGCTCCTTATACAGTTCTCGGCGCTCCGGATGGATGGTTTTCGCAAAGGAAAGCAGCGCCTGATACCGGTAAATCCGGGAGGGTGTTTCCACAAAGAAGCCCTGTTCTTCGTAGAAATCTGCCAGTGCTTCGTAAAAAGCAAAGGCTCCCTGCCCAAAATCCGCTATCATCACCGGCAGGCTGTGTGCAAACTGCCCGCTGTTGTAGTAGATTTCCACCATTTCTTCTATCCGTTTCAGCCGGCAGATTTCCGTGAAGGAGAGCCAGTTGGTATACAACACCTCATACGGTGCGTAATCGGTATAAACAAGACCATAGCTTTCCGCCATTTCTGCCATATAGGAGCCCTTCAGCACCTTTAAGAAGCCAAGCTGGAGCTGTTCCGGCTCCATGGCATATACGTCATCAAAGGAACGGGCAAAGCTGTCATAATCTTCATAAGGAAGACCCGCTATCAAATCCAGATGAATATGCACATTGTGTGCCGCTTTTAAGGCAGCCACCACCTGTTTCAGCTTTTCAATGTCCATCACACGGCGGATTTCCCGCAGCGTATCGGTGTTTGTGGACTGTACGCCGATTTCAAACTGTACCAGACCGGGACGCATCTTTGCCACCAGTGCAATCTCATCCTCCCGGAGAATATCTCCCGCAATCTCAAAATGAAAGTTAGTGACACCATTGTCATGGTCATACAGATACTGCCAGACAGCCATGGCATGGTCGTGATTGCAGTTAAAGGTCCTGTCTACAAATTTAACCTGCTTTACCTTTTTCTCCAGGAAAAAAGCAAGCTCCTTCTTTACCACCTCAATATCCCGAAAACGCACGGTTTTATCAATGGATGACAGACAGTAGCTGCAGCGGAACGGACAACCGCGCTGGGTTTCATAGTAAATAATCCGGTTGGTAAAGGGCGCCATATCATCGTATAAAAACGGCACATCCGTCAGATTAAGAGGTTTCCTTTCCGGTGTCATACCGCTTCTTAACATCAGACCCGGAATATCCTCGAGGGACTTATGCTTCTCTTCCGACACATTTGCTTTTTCCCCTGCTGCACTCTGCTCTCCCAGATTTGCGCACCGTGCTTCCACCTGCTCCTTTGTCACATAATACTTTACCACTTCCGCAAAGGTCGCTTCCCCTTCGCCGATAAAAATGCCGGTGAGATGCGGATATTTCCGCAAAAGCTTATCCGCATCATACGTGACCTCCGGACCGCCCAGAAATACCGGCAAAGCCGGCAGGAGCTTATGGAGCTCCCCCATCAGCTTTTCCACCATACCAATGTTCCAGATATAGCAGGAAAAGCCGATCACATCCGGCTTTCTCCGGTAGATATCCTCTAAAATGTCCTCCATGCGGTTGTTGATGGTGTATTCGGCAATCTCTACCGCATCGGTATATTCCCCGGCAAACCTTTTCAGGCTGTAAACCGCCGGATTGGAATGAATATATTTGGCATTTACTGCCACCAGTAAAAATTTCATTTTCTCACTTCTTCCGTTCTTTCCATGATTGTAGCATTCTTTCCCTACAAAAACTTCTGTATCAGACCCTCTGTCAGATAATCCGCTAACTCCATAATCTGGTTTTCCTGCTCGGCAAACAACCGGATAACTTCATTATAATCGCCGGACAGCTCCGCTTCCATGATATTCTTAATCATATCGAGGTGACGGTTCAGGTACATGGTCAGCTCGCCGTAATCATACTCGGAATTATTGTCCGACCAGAATTTAGCCAGCCCGGCAGCATTGTCACGCCACAAAGCATCCTGCTTTTCTTCTTCCGCTATATCGCCGTCCTTCATCGCCTCAAGGATTCTTCCTGCAATTTCTATATGCTCTTCCAAAAGATCCGTTAATGCGGAAATCTTATTTTCCGAATAAAAAGGAGCAAATACCGAGGCGATATCCTCTGCGGTCTGCAGCAGTCTCTCTTCCACGGCACTCTTACCGGGAAGGTCATTCAAAAATGCCGACTGGAATATAAGCTCCCAGTAAATATGCTGCAACCAGCTCTCCCGCATTTCATTGTTCAGCTTCAGTTCTTCTTCCTGCATGTCGTTCTGCCCCACGCCGGAACAGATATACAGTTTTCCTCCCACCTGCAGATTATAAGGATTGACGCCGGGATTGCGCATCATAATATCCGGCACCGTCGTCCGGTACTTCTGCGCTAATTTATAAAAAGAGTCGCCCGGCTGTATGATATGAATTACTGTTCTGCAAAAAGCCATTGTACACTCCAAAGGATAAGTTATACTACTATATGCAGTTTTCCGGCGGAAGTTTCATATCATAAAATGTACGCCGTCACTTTACCCGCGACAGTACCAGCACCACTGCAAACGTCAGTACCTCAGCACAGGGGAAGGAAAGCCAGATGCCTGTCATGCCAAATAAAGCGGAAAGCAGAATAGCAAAAAAGATAATCGCCACAACCCCGCGGAGCAGGGAACCCGTGATTGCGGGCCTGGGCTTGTCCACAGCAGAAAAGTAAGCCACCAGCACGATATTGATGCCGGCAACCAGATATCCCAGAAAGTACAGCCGTATTCCGTCATCGGCATAACGGGCAAGCTCTGCACTCTGTTCGCTGTTAAAAATGGAAATCAGCGGACCGGTAGCCAGAAAAACGATGCCCACTATAATGATTTCCGTAGCCAGGCCGGTAAGCAGGCTCCACCTCAGGAGCTTTTTCACATGCGCCGTATCGCCTTTCCCGTAATATTCACTGATTAACGGCTGGGCGCCCTGCGCAAGACCGTTAAAGATAGACATAGCCACGATGGAAATATTGGCAATTACACCATACGCCGCCACGCCGATATTACCGGCAAGGGACAAGATCAGCATATTAAACACAATGGTGGTAACAGCAGAAGAAATCTCCCCCACAAAAGCCGATATTCCAAGCTGGCAGCAGGAAAACAGATGCCGGAGGGAAGGCCTGTGGAATCCAAATTCCACATGATTGTTCTTACCGAAAAGATGCATGCAGCATACAGACATAGTGACCGCCGGACACACTGCCGTTGCCAGCGCCGCACCGTTCATCCCCAGACCCATGGGAAACATAAACACATAATCAAACACAATGTTAAACAGACTACCCGCAATGGAACCCAGCATGGCAGTTGCCGGTGCATGGTCGTTGCGCGTGAAAGCCGTAAATGTGTAATTCGTCATGAAAAAAGGAGAGGCTATCAGAATGATACGCAGATAATCCTTACCCAGTGCCGTCAGCGCCGCATCGCCGCCCAGAAGCTGCAGCAGCTTTTCCGGCAGAAAAATACCGATAAGGATAAACGGAATGCTACACAGCACACTGCACAAAACGGATTGTGTAAAATAAAAATCCACCGGCTCTCCCTTCGCCTTGCTGATACGGTACCGGGTAGCCGAGCCGATGCCGATCATGGCGCCAATGGCATACACCAGACCGAATACCGGCAAAATCAGATTTAAAACGGCCAGCCCGTCCGCGCCGGAATACAGGGAGATAAAGAAAGTGTCTGCCAGAATGTAGACAGAAATGCCCACCATTCCGGCAACACTTTGCAGAACATATTTTGTAAATTGTTTTAACATAATTACTCCAATGTAGCAAGAAATCTGTGGAATGCCCTTCTGCCCTCGGGTGTGCGCTTGTAAACGCCGGCATCCGTAAGGACTTCCGCAAACACAAGACCCACTTCTTTTTCTAAAATGCCCTCGATATTGTCCGCCGTCACGGTGTATTTGGGCAAGAATTCCTCCACCCAGTCCGCATGCTTGCAAAGCTCTTCCGATGCCCGCAAATCCTTACCGGCAAGAATGGCATCCTTTAAGTCCGCCAGTTCCTGCTTCAACCGGGCAGGCAAGACCGCCAGACCCATAACCTCAATCAGACCGATATTTTCTTTCTTGATATGGTGCAGCTTCGCATGGGGATGATATACACCCAGCGGATGCTCCGCCGTTGTAATGTTGTTGCGAAGAACCAGATCCAATTCATACCTGTCCCTGCGCTTTCTGGCAATGGGGGTAATGGTGTTGTGAGGTTCGCCGTCCGTTTCCGCATAAATAAAGGCTTCCTCGTCCGTATAGCCCCTCCAGTTTGCCAGAATTTTATCCGCCAGCGCAATAATTCTGTCCGTATCGGTACCGCTCAGACGGATAACGGACATGGGCCACTTCACGATGCCTGCTTCCACATCTTCAAAGCCTGCTGCCCGGAAGGTTTCCTCCACCTGTGCTTTCGCCATGGCAAATTCGTAGTGACCGCCCTGGAAATGGTCGTGACTTAAAATGGAACCGCCCACAATCGGCAGATCCGCATTGGAACCCACAAAATAATGCGGGAACTGCTTTACAAAATCAAAGAGCTTGCAAAACGTGGCATGCTCGATTTTCATAGGAACATGCTCCGAATTAAAAACGATGCAGTGCTCATTGTAATATACATATGGAGAATACTGGAAGCCCCACCGGGAACCGTTGATGGTCACCGGAATAATGCGGTGGTTCTGGCGTGCGGGATGATTTACCCTGCCTGCATAGCCTTCATTTTCCTTGCAGAGCAGGCACTTCGGATAGCCCGACTGGGGCGCATTTTTCGCTGCCGCAATGGCCTTGGGGTCTTTTTCCGGTTTGGATAAATTGATGGTAATATCCAGATCACCGTATTCGGTAGGCGCCACCCACTTTTTATCCCTTGCAATCCGGTAGCGGCGGATGTAATCCGAATTTCTGCTTAAATCATAGTAGTAATCCGTAGCCGCTTCGGGAGAAACCTCTTTGTATAAATCGTAGAATTTCCGGATGACTTCGCTGGGACGCGGCATCAGAAGCCCCATGATTTTCGTATCGAACAAATCTCTGTAAACCACGCTGTCTGCCGCAAGCATTCCTTTTTCTGCCGCATAGTCCAGCATCTCTTTTAAGATTTCCTCCAGATTGCCGGTCTCATCGGCTGCGTCCACAGACACTTCCTCTGCGGCTCCGTCAATCTGTTTTCCGGCAGCTTCCGCCCTGTTCTGTGCGGCTCCGCCTGCCTGTTTTCCGGATGCTTCCGCCCCGTTCTCTGCGGCTCCGCCTGCCTGCTCTCCTTGAGCCTCCGGGCTGTCCAGCCCGAACAGTTCAATAAGTCTGTTGGTTGTATAAATTTCGTCCTCTTTTTCTACAAGACCGGTCTGCAGTCCATACCGCACCAGCCGTCTGATTGCATTCTGTATCATGTAAAATCCGCACCTTCCTTACAGTTCCACCGGACCGTCGCCGATTTCCACTACATAAAAGTCTGCCGCATAACCAATTTTGTCCGCATATGCCCTGCCGACTTCTTCCTTAAATTTATCAATGGCATCGTTCTTCACAATGCTAACCGTACAGCCGCCGAAACCGGCGCCCGTCATACGGGAACCGACAACACCGTCAATTTTTCTGGCTTCTTCCACCAGAGTGTCCAGCTCAATGCCGGTCACTTCGTAATCATCGCGCAGAGAGTCATGGGAAGCATTCATCAGTTTGCCGAAAAGAACAATGTCATTTGCCTTCAGCGCCGCAACCGCTTTTACGGTACGCCGGTTTTCCGTAACCACATGTCTGGCGCGTCTGACGCAGACCTCACGGGTAATGTACTTCTTCGCTTCCTCAAACTGCTCTTCGGTCAAATCGCCGAGGGATTTAATGTCCATATGCTTCCGGATGTCCGCCAGCGCTTCTTCGCACTCGCTTCTTCTTTCGTTATACTTGGAGTCGCCCAGACCACGCTTCTTGTTGGAGCACGCAATGACAATTCTGGCATTCTTAAGTGCAACCGGCGCATATTCATAGGATAAATTCGCCGTGTCCAGGAAAATGGCATGACCTTTTTTACCCATGGCAATGGCAAACTGGTCCATGATACCGCAGTTGACACCGTTAAATTTATTCTCGGAAAACTGACCGATTAAAGCCAGATCCTGATTGCTTACTTCAAAGCCAAACAACGCACGCAGAATGGCGCCCGTCAGCACTTCCACAGAAGCGGAGGAAGAAAGTCCGGAGCCGTTGGGGATGTTACCATTCAGTAAAATGTCCATACCTGCGGGAATTTTCATGCCTTTTTCTTCAAATGCCCACATCACACCCTTGGGATAGTTCGTCCAGTCCGCCCCCTTATAAGGCTTTAAATCATCCAGAGAAGACTCAATAACCCCCAGATTTTCAAAATTCATAGAATAAAAACGGAGTTTTCTGTCCTCTCTTCTGCGGACAACACCGTAAGTACCGATGGTCAGTGCACAGGGAAAAACGTGACCGCCGTTATAGTCCGTATGCTCCCCGATTAAATTCACACGTCCCGGTGCGAAAAAGACTCTTGCGCCCTCTGCGCCGCCAAATACCTCTGCAAATTTTGCCAAAACCGTTTCCTTCATCGTAACCCTCTTCCTTTCCTTCACATGCAGGCTCTTGCTGTTCTGCTGCCTTTTCATTCTACACTGTTTTCATCCAAATTCCTGTCACTGCGCCACATACCAGCCGTCTGCGTCAAAATACGTGCCGAACGGGCTGCTGTAGTCCTGTATTTTCTGTAAAATACGTGTATATTCGTCGCCCTCCGCCGGTGTGGGACGGAAATCGTTGAGCCCCTTCACCGATGAAACCGAACAGGGAATGACCCTTCCCACAATGTCTTCCTGCTTCACGCCGTCCACAAAAGTAAACTGCTGTTGGAAAATCATGGTGTCCTTATCCTTGGGATTGCGGTTACCGCCGAAGCAGAAATTCGCCAGACTGTAGACAATGAATTTGCCCTGATACAGCTCTATACCCTGCAGAACATGGGGATGGCTGCCGAGCACTAAATCCGCTCCCCAGTCCACACACTTCCTGCCAAGAACCATCTGGTAATCCTCCGGCTGCGTTTCACTTTCGACGCCCCAGTGACAACAGACAATAATAAGGTCCGCGTCCTGTTCTCTTAAAGAGTCTATGTCGCTCTGGATAATTTTTTCCACGGCGGCGCCCTGCTCCACCTCATTGACGGCAATCAGCCCGATTTTAATGCCCTTGGTTTCATAAATGCCGGTAACCGCATCGTAAGCATAGGTAAGCCCCGCTTCCTTGAAGCAGTCCACCGTATCGTCATGCCCCTTCTGCAGATAATCCATGCAGTGGTTGTTGGCGAAGCCCACAGCCTCCACACTGCCGTCATTCAGAATCTGAATATAAGAAGGGTCTCCCTTCATATTATAAGTAGTTTCTCTTCTCTCTTCGGCATATGTTAAGGTACCTTCAAAATTTACGACAGTCATGTCATCATCCTCAAAGATATCCTTCACATTTTCCAGGAAGTACGCATCTCCCTCTTCATCATACTTCTGCCGGAAGGAACAGGCATATTCCTGATTCTGGTGATTTCCGAGAGTCACATCACCGGCTGCGGAAATCGTAATTGTGACATTTCCGTCAGAAACAGTTTCTCCCGGTTGTCCCATATCACCCTTGCCGGCTGCATCCTGCCCTGCATTTTCGTTCTGTGCGCCGTCTGCATTTCCCGGAGAATTTTTATCCGCATCCCCATTCGCCGCATTGTCCTTCGGTTCAAGCGGCTCCCAAATCTGATAGGGCGGCACTCCCGTCTCTGTATCCGTATCCGCACCGCATCCGCTTACTGCGCTTCCCATGATGAAAACCAACAGAAGTGCTGTCAATACTCTGTAACGTCTTTTCAAAGCTTCCCCCTACTTTTTCCGCCGTCTTTTACGCTGCATTTTCCGCAATGCCTGCTGTCGGTGGTTTTTACTGCATTTCCTGCAACGCCTGCTATCAGCATCTTTACTCGATTTTCTGCGCCTCGTTGTCCGCGATGACCGCACCTATTGCCGTGGCGTAATCTGAATACTCAGGGATAGTGATTTCCACATCCCAGAGATTTTTAAACGCCTCTATAATCTGGCGGCATTCAAAGAATTTCGTCAGACCGCCTATGAGTATGTACTCTTTAATGCCGGTGTTGGCGGAGGCCAAGATACCTGTCTGGCAGATATTTTCAATTACCATGTGCACAATTCCGGCTGCCACGTCCTCAGGTCTCGACTGGGAGTCCGCCTTGCCGAAGTTGGACGCCGTAACATCCAGATTCAATCCCGGCAGCTTTTCCTTGGACAGGTCGCCTACGCGCAAGTCGATTTTTGCCACATCACCCTTACGGGACAGGGCAGAAATTTCATGAATATCAGAAGTACCGAGGGTGATGGCGGAAAGGCCGCAGATGGTACCGCCGCCTAAGCCCACACCGCCTAAATGCTTCATTTCCGTTTCCGTTACTTTTACAAAAAAGCTGCCGGTGCCCATGCTGACCACGATAACTTCCTTTTTATCCGTCAGGTAATAGCCGCCCGTGCCGGTGGCTTCAAATTCGTCCACCTTGTAGGTCGGGCGTCCGTACACCGGTTTATCCACATACTTGCTTCCCACGCCGGTGATATATACACCGTCCACATCGGAAAGCTCCAGATTATTCTCATAAAGATACCGTCCGAACGCGCCGTACAGGGAAGCCACCTGGCTGTCTGCCCTGACCACCATGGGAGCCAGCATTTTTTCCTGCTCAAATGCCACAATTTTGGTCGTGCTGCTGCCGATATCGATTCCTATTTTGATACCCATATTTTTATTTTAACCTTTCCCTTTTTTCTGTCTGAAAGCAGTCCGCTGCCCTTTCGTTTCCCTCTAACGCAGCCACCGTCCTACTGCTTTTGTATACAAAACGATATATTGCCTTAACAGTATAATACCAAGGGAATTCTGTCAAGGATAAACCTGCGGAAATCTGCAGTCTTTCCCTCATGACCTGCCTCCAGCAGTCCGCCATTTTCAGGGCATTCCTATAGGTAAATCCGCTCCAGACGGTACTTTCCGTCCTCCAGCGTCAGGATTGCCATGCTTTTTCCATCGCCCCTGTCCTGCCCCGCCGTTCCGGGATTGATATAGACCTTGCCATGCCTTTCCATATGTGCAAACACATGCGTGTGCCCGTAAACAATAAAATCCGCATCCGTTAAATCATAGGGCAGATCCATCTGGTTGTGCACCAGATAAAACATTTTTCCGCCTATGGGCACCGCTAAAAATTCATGCAGGTAAGTCGCCCAATCGCCCCTGTCACAGTTTCCACGCACCGCATACATGGGTACGCCCAGTTCCTGCAAAGTGTTATATACATGTTCCCTGTCAAAATCCCCCACATGAATGAGGTAATCACATTTCTTAATCTGTGTCAGAAGATCCTCCCGGCATACGCCGTGGGTATCCGAAACCAGTGCTATTTTCATGTTCTGCCGCCTTTCCCGCTTAAATATATTCCTTCCGGTTCACTTGCGCTCATGTAATGTTGATTATACCATAATAACGGTTTCGTTAAAATACTGGAACCCTTTTACCGTATGTAATATAATGGTGTTATTCTAAGGAATTCTTTTTTATATAAGGATGCTTTTCTATTGGTTGGGAAAGGAGTAATAAGAATATGACAACAAGAGAAGAAGCTTTAAGCTATGGGCTGTCCTTTCCGGGCGCCTACCAGGATGCCCCCTTTCATGACCCCAACTGGCAGCTGGTGCGGACAGAAGGCAACAGGAAGGTATTTCTCTGGACATATGAAAGAAACGGTTTTATCAATCTGAATGTAAAAGTTTCCCCGGAATGGCGGGATTTCTGGCGAAGCGCCTACGCCTCCGTCGTGCCCGGCTGGCATCAGAACAAGGAGCATTGGAATACCGTTATTCTGGACGGTACCGTTCCCGATGAAGAAATCCGCCGCATGATTGCGGAGAGCTACGACCTGACTGTCAGCACGGCCGCAACACGCATCTATGAAGCAGTAAAGAAAATCCCCAGGGGTAAGGTTGCCACCTATGGTCAGGTTGCCGCATTGGCCGGAAACAGCCGAATGGCGCGCGCTGTCGGCAATGCCCTGCACCACAACCCGGACCCCGCCAACATCCCCTGCTACCGGGTAGTCAATTCCAAGGGAGAGCTGTCCGGCGAATTTGCTTTCGGCGGCGCAGGCAGACAGGCACAGCTTTTAGAGGCCGACGGCATCGAAGTGGTGGACGGGAAAGTGGATTTGAAAAAGTATGGGATGGATGTGTAACGACTTATGCAGAAAACGGAAGATAATAAGAATTCATTGACACAAAATAAAGAAAATGATAGATTAGATTTGTATATCCCTTATCATACAACAAAAAAACCCTTGAAAATCAATAATTTCAAGGGTTTTCGAGAGCGCGAGACGGGAATCGAACCCGCGACCCCCTCCTTGGCAAGGAGGTGCTCCACCGCTGAGCCACTCGCGCATATGAAATACAGGAAGATTCCTGCATTACAAGAAGGTATGAAATTAATTGTTATGAAATTCTCATGTATTAAGAATTTCAAGCGGGTGATGGGAATCGAACCCACGTATCCAGCTTGGAAGGCTGGTGTTCTACCATTGAACTACACCCGCACATTTAAAGTGCCCAGAACCGGAATCGAACCAGTGACACGAGGATTTTCAGTCCTCTGCTCTACCAACTGAGCTATCTGGGCAAATCAAATCTTTGCGTCACAACAATGGGTATTTTACATAAAGACTGGCAAAATGTCAATACCTTTTGAGAAAAAAATTATTTTTTTACTCTACCCTTTTCACTCTACTTCCTTCAGTAAAATTCTCTTTTTGAAGGCTCCCCGTTCTTCGGCTTTTACCGCCCTCACCCGTTCCAGCTCTTCTGCCGAATATCCTCTTGCCTCAGCAGCAGCGAAAAGTACTTCCAGTAAATCTGCCAGTTCTTCTATGTTCTGATCCTTGTGATACTCTGCCAGCTCTTCATCCAGCTTCGCATCCACCATTTTCAGATACTCTTCTTTTGAAAGAATTTCCGTTTTGCAGCTTCTTCCGTCCGCCTCAATAATCTCCGGAATTTTATCTCTTACCAGCTTGTTATATACTTTTACCGCCATCGTAAACCCACTCCTTAAATCCTGCCATTTGCGCCGCTTCATAAACCGGTTTTACCACATGCTCCAATCTTTCTATAAAAGTCTGCCTGTCCAGTCCGTCTGCATACAACCGGTTTCTTATTTCCTGATTATTCAGATGATACGGCGCTATCTTTTGAAACTCCTGTGCCACCGTCTCGTTCCGGCTTTTCAGTTCGTATGCCTCATACTCCAATTCCCCGAGAGGCCGGAAATACAGCATCCATGACGGCAGCGAATTGCTCTTACTGCTATTTATGGACTTTGTCGTGGGATGCAGATTCCACAATTCATCATGCGCCACATACTGCCATGGAACAAAATGATCCACAGAAATGTTCTCCTCCCCTAAAGTTACCTCTCCGTATATGTCTTTCAAAGAGGGCTCGATTTCTATGATCAGCTTCCAGTATTTTCTCACGCGCTCTATATTCCTTGACTCAGGGGCCTCTAATTTGTCCGCAATCCCCGGCACACTGGGATTCTTATTTTGAAGATACTGAATCAGTTTGAGCTGCGTCCATGCCTTCAAAATCTCTTTGTGCCGGCAAAGATATTCTGCCCATAGACTGTCTACTTCAATTACCGTGCCCAGCCCGGAGATTAAGGAAAAATAATACATCAGTCTTTTTTGCCGGTTGATTTCCCGGGTTAAGATTTGTTTGGAACCGTTCCACATATTTTTCTCAATATTAATTTCATCATAAAAGGGAACCTGCAGCCTGTAAGGCACATTCAGAGTTAAATCCGATTTATACTTAGCAATTTTCCTGTCATCCGTTGTTTGCAGAAATTCCAGTATTTTCTCTCTTTTTTCCGATGACGGAAACCCATACTTTTCATATATGTATTTCACGACTTCTTCCAGGTTGTCCGTGATGCCGAGCGGTCCCAGTCTCAGGTGGCACTCTGTTACCATATACCAGGCATCCGCAATCATTTCATTGATCAGTTCCTCAAAGGTAAACCTGCAATGAGCATCGTCTACTTTCCGCAGAATTGCCTGAAACCAGAAAAACTTATAACAGTTGGTAGTGTTGTCAAACAGCCTGCTTAAATATCCGATATTCAGTTCTTCTGAATAAGGTAACTGCATGGGGGCCTCCTTTGGACACACATTTTTCTTTATTAAAGAGCAAATTTAATCAATTTATATTAATTTTATATCATCTTTTTTACTTCTCGCTGTTTTTTCAATAATTAAGATATTTATAATGTTTGAATATTTAAGTAAATTATAACGATTCTATTTTTTCTTCAATTTTCTCAATAATTGTGTTTTTTATTCCTGTAAGAAACGTAGCATAAGTCTGATGCCCCCATTTCTTTTCATCAAGATCCATTCTATATTCTTGTTCTAACAGTGGCAATATCTCATAATACAGAAGAAGGTATATTTTTCCATATAATTCTTCATTAGATAAATATGTTTCTAAAAAAGCACCTATATACGGACTTTCTATATCAATAGTGTTTTTTTGTAATTTAAAAACAATATTTTCATGATCGGTATATCTAAGTTTTAATACGACCTGATTAACCCGTCTACTTTCAAGTAAAAAAGATAATGTACTAATAACTTTCATAACAGCTTCCCCACTTGTTGACACTGTTGTCTGCAAATCTTCAATATTACCCTTTATTCCCTTAATCTCCTCTAACTGTAAGATCTTTGTATTTTCACCCAAGGAATTTTCTATTGGATCTGCCGAATTGTAAACTCGATTAACTATCCATATAAAAAAATCCTCACCAAAATTAAAACTTGCATCTTCTATTTCATTTCGTCCTTCATATGACAATAATTTTCTTAGCAGGCGCTTGGCAGATGTATTTTGATCAATTATATAGTATATTCCTCCTCCTTTTTCTAATATAACAATAAAACCATTTTTAGGAATAGATCGATCATCAGCAGGATCTTCCTGCGGAGTCACTTGCTCATACTTATATTTTATAATATTATATTTTATATTTTGTCCATTTAAGCTAATATTTGAATTCTCCTCCAATAATTTCCTGCAAGAAAAGTTTCTCCTATATACAGAACTTCCCCTATCATCGTCTTTTATAGATGAACACATTATTTCTATAGCGTCATTCATGCTCTTTGTTTGATTATCTTTCCATCTTGTAGTTGCTCCCATTTACTTTTCCTCCATAATTAATTTTGCGGCATTTTCATTAAAATTTAAGAAAAAACTATTCGGTGTTTTTTCAATACTAGGTCTTATTAAAATCTCTGCACTATTCTCTGTAATGCTCCGTTGAAAAACTATTATGTAATTTTCCTCACACTCAATGACTTTATCATTCTGATTAAATTTATTGAGATCAATTAAAAGATTCCCTTCGTTATCTATTGTAGCTCCGGTTCCTCTTCTATCAAATTGCATGTCAGCATGTAGAAAATGATTAATAATAACTTTCTTTTCTCTAATGTTGCGAAATCTCCCTTTTATAGACAATTTCATTCCCATTTTAGCTATTCCCATATTATTAAAATATATTTTAGGAATTGAATTAGGGTTTGGTACCTCTTGCAAATTATATAAGGTTACCTTTATGAAAGTTCTGTTCTTGCTTACTTTTGCATATATAAAATTTACCAAATTGTTGATAATAGTTTCGACCAAAGTAAAGTAAGCGGCAATACAGACGTCATATTTTTTGTCAATTGGCACAAACGGCATATAATTGAATATGTTAAAGATGTGTGCCATTAGCAAAGCTATAATAGTCCCCGCCAATAACAGTACTACTTGAAATATGTTTTTCATTAGTTAATATTCTCCTCTACACATTTTGTTAGTATGCTAACTACCTTCATTTCCAGAGAACTAAGGCCTAAAAGCCCATTAACCTGACAAAACAGCATATTTCTATTCTCTACAATGTTCAGTCTTAAAATTTCGACAGATGACTCATCTTCTAGACACTTAAGTGTATCTAAAAGTTTCACATAATTTCCTCTATTCAACCTAATGGAATCAATTAATTGATCAACATATTCCCTCTCATCTATATCATCTTCCATAAATTCAATACGTTTAAGTTCAACATTTTGCTCAGCTGAAATGCCTTTAATAAAATCCAGCATTAACTCACTCGTTAGTGATACTTGATGGTATCCTGCCTCATATTGTTTTTTTATGAAGGAATAATACTCTATATCTTTTTCTTCCCATTTTATCAAATGGACATATTTGTGATTATTTTCTGATTTCCAAAATAATTTAAATTTATCTAATATCATCAGGAATATCTCCCCTATAAAAATTTATAATTAATAGTTGCTTCTCGTGTTACTACATAAAACCTTCATAATTTTATTTCTACCTATTTCTCATATGTATCATCTGCCTCGGCTACCATTGGCAATGCCTCCTGATTTCCCATATCATAAATGGCATCTTCCGATTCTTGCTCCGTAAAGGATGACGAGCCCCCGATGCCAAAATACTTCTCGAAAAAGCCTTTCAGTTTTTCTATAACACCTTGCTTTTTCTTGGCTCTGTTTCCGCTGCCAAACCGTGAAATAGGCGGCATAAGCTTGTCAATATCCGTTCCAGCTGTTTTGATTTCTCCATCCCTGAAAGCATTTTCCATAAACTTTCTGGTATCTTCCGGTTTCAGTTTTTCTTCTGTAATAATGGAATTCAGATCCTGATTTCGCTGTTCTACCACATAGCTATGCCATTCATTCATCACATCATCCACATCGTTAATGCCAGCAATGAAAGTTTCAATGAGTTGCTTCTTACTACGCAGCTCCGGGCTTGCATCAATTGCCTTGTTAATAGTTATCAATACTTCCTTATCCTCACAATGAGAATCGTGATACTTTTTAACAAGCATAAGAATATAATCAATGTTAATTTCTATCTGACGAATCAGCTCAATCTCAAATACCACATCATCTATAATATCCGTACTTTCCTTACGTTTTCCTGACCATTCATCACGTAAATCCTGATAACGTCCAAGATAGTCCTGCAAATCCCGCTCAGAAATCAGCTCATTGCCCTTGAACTCATCAAAAGAAAGCAAGAGGTTTCTCATGCGAAGAATAGCACCAAACAAAGCGATAAAGTCCTTTTGGTTTTGTTCCCCAATAATCTGTGGTTCTGACAGTGGAAACTTATTATTCAAATCTTCCATCATATCCACATATCCCGGCATTGATTTACCATCTACAGACTCATAACCATAATAGTAATCCTTAAAACTCTGAAGTAAAACAATACCTCCGGCATTCTTATCCCCAAATAAAGAAATTGCACTATCCACGCGCTTTTGCAGATTTCGGAAGCATACAATATTTCCAAAAGTTTTGATAGAATTCAGAATACGGTTAGTACGGGAAAAAGCCTGTATCAGTCCATGCATTTTCAAATTCTTATCAACCCAAAGTGTGTTCATAGTTGTGGCATCAAAACCAGTAAGGAACATATTTACTACAATCAAAATGTCCAGTTCCTTATTCTTCATCCGGAGTGACACATCTTTATAATAATTCTGGAATTTATCACTGGATGTATCATAGTTCGTATGAAACATTTCGTTGTAATCCTTAATAGCCTCGTCCAAAAAATCTCTGGACGGCTGATCAAGGGCAGATGTATCTTCTGAATTTTCTTCATCCAGAATACCATCTGATTCTTCCTCATTTGCACCATAACTAAAAATGGTAGCAACACGCAGTTTCTTGGTTGGATCTGCTGCCATCTGCTTTTTGAATTCCTGATAATACAGTTTTGCCATTGGTACACTTGATACCGCAAAGATAGAATTGAAGCCACTGATACGTTGCTTCTGTTTGATTTCCTCTACCTCATCACGTTTGGCAGAAGCCACCTCTGCAATATTTGTCAGCGTATTATATATGTATGTTTTGTCCCCACGATAGGTCTTTTGGTCAAAATGTTCCAGTATATATTGTGTTACAATACGGATGCGCTCAGGAGCCATCATAACCTTTTCTCGGTTGATGTCCCAGACCATCTCATCTGTAATTTCTTCCTCTACATCCATTGTTTTTATATAATCAACCCGGAATGGAAGAACATTTTTATCATTAATAGCATCCACAATCGTATAACTGTGAAGCTGATCTCCAAAAGTCTGACCCGTAGTAAAAAACTCCGGATTTTTCGCTCTACCGGAATTAACCGAAAAAATCGGTGTTCCTGTAAATCCAAACAGATGATATTTCTTGAAATTCTTTACGATAGCAGTATGCATGTCCCCAAACTGGCTACGGTGGCATTCATCAAAAATAATAACAACGTGTTTCTGATACACTTCATGTCCCGGATTCTTTTTAATAAAAGTAGCCAGTTTCTGAATGGTGGTAATAATAATATGTGCCTCTGGGTCTTCCAACTGTCGCTTTAAAATGATAGTAGAAGTGTTGCTGTTGGCTGCCCCCTTCTCGAAGCGGTCATATTCCTTCATAGTCTGGTAATCAAGATCCTTACGATCAACCACAAACAGCACCTTATCAATATAAGGCAGCTTTGATGCCAACCTTGCTGTCTTAAATGAAGTCAGTGTTTTGCCAGAACCTGTGGTATGCCAAATGTAACCGCCGCCCTCGACACTGCCGTATTTCTTATAATTATTTGCAATTTCAATTCGGTTGAGGATTCGCTCCGTAGCCGTAATCTGGTACGGACGCATAACCATCAACATATCCTCTGATGTAAAAATACAGTATTTCGTGAGAATATTCAGAATCGTATGCTTTGCGAAAAAAGTCTTTGTAAAATCAATCAGATCAGGAATCACACGGTTATTGGCATCCGCCCAGAAACAGGTAAATTCAAAACTGTTACTGGTCTTGGTCTTACTTGCTCCCCGCTTCTCATGTTCCTTCTCCGCATTCCGCCTGGTACTGTTGGAATAATATTTTGTATTCGTACCATTGGAAATGACAAAAATCTGAATATACTCATACAGACCGCATCCAGCCCAGAAAGAATCTCTCTGGTAACGGTTAATCTGATTGAATGCCTCACGAATAGCAACTCCTCTACGTTTCAGTTCGATATGTACAAGAGGCAAGCCATTGACCAATACTGTAACATCATAGCGGTTATCATGTTTTGCACCGTTATCTGTGCCAATCACATACTGATTGATAACCTGTAATCTGTTATTATGGATGTTCTTCTTATCTATGAGTGTAATATTCTTGGAAGAGCCATCATCGCGAGTCAAAACCTGGACATTATCTTCCTGTATCTTCCGGGTTTTTTCCACGATATGCTCATTGGAATTAGCAACAGCATTTTTGAAAAAGTCATTCCATTCCGTATCTGAAAACTGATAGCTATTCAATTCCGAAAGCTTCCTACGAAGATTGACAATCAAGTCATCTTCTGTATGAATAGGCAGATATTCATACCCCTGTTCACAGAGCAGACGGATAAACTCCTGTTCCAACTCTGCTTCGCTCTGATAACTGTCAGAATGCTTTTTAACAGGCTCATATTCTGTGACAACGGTATTCTCCGATGTTTCCGCTACAATATTAAAGTATGGCACATCCTCGCCTCCTTACTTTGGTAATTCTTTAAAGGATAACAGCTTATCCCTGTAATATTCATATTGCTTCTGACGTGCTTCGATTTCGGCTGGAAGTCCTGTGGACAGGTCATTGCAGAGAGTGTCGAAGCGGTCGAGAATATTAACAATGTCCTTGACTTTCTCCTCTTTCGGAATAAGAAGCACTATTTTATTTAAATTTTCTTGATTAAGTTTCGGTTGTGCTCCACCAGAAATGAATTTACTTAAATCTATGGAATTCAAATATATCTCCACATATCTCCTTAATTCATAAGTATCAAATTTCAAAACATGAGCATGATTATTTACCCAGTTCTTTCCAGAAATTGAAAAAGCTATAGGAGTAGTCCTCGCAAGAAGATTAGCTCCATCTTCAGACACGAGCAAATAATCCCCATCAAAAATATAATCCGATACATAATCAACAATTCCAGAGGCTCCATAATATGGATATTTTCCTGCTTCTCTTTTTCCTTTTGTGACAGGCTTTCTCTGACGATCACAGTTTTCAGATATCTGCTCCAAAGTTAAATATGCATATCCAAACACATACTGAATAAGCTTAATTGCACTCAGCTCTGTCTGTCTGTCTGTCTGTCTGTCTGTCTGTCTGTCTGTCTGTCTGTCTGTCT
>ERZ791908.191-NODE-191-length-81249-cov-35.404894_pt1 | contig 81249 bp, 75 predicted proteins | sample MGYA00510144_ERZ791908 | MGnify/ENA primary metagenome ERZ791908 (study PRJEB30046, sample SAMN00792105) | human gut metagenome | study: EMG produced TPA metagenomics assembly of the A metagenome-wide association study of gut microbiota in type 2...
TGGCGGCCAGGCCATTCGGGCCGCCTCTATCCGCACTCTGGTTGACTATTCAATTTCGTTATTGCCTGTGTGTAGGACGAACTGTGTCTTTTTTTAACAGCAAACTTTTTCCTTAAAGCCACTTTGGTCTGAATGACGCCCAAATAGGATTGAAAGAAAATGAATCAATCAGCACTTTCAGATAAGCTTGATGCTGTTCTTATATTCCTCATGTTGCGGATAAGAGGCAGCTTGCTCAGGTCCGATCCGACATCCATCTCGCGGGAGTTCATCCTCCAGCTGATGGCCTGCCACGTGAAGGAATGCATCCCCTTTCTTGCAGAGGACTGCACCTTTGCCGGGCCTTTTGCTGCAGCGCCAGGATCTGGCAAATCTGCAATCGTCGACTTCTGCGTCAAGGCGCAGCCCCTGCTTGCACAGCTTGAATATGCGATAGATTCCAACTCCAGCATCTACCGTGATACGCATACCTGTGTCACGCTCGTCTGCGCTCGGGTGCTGCGTCAGGACAAGCCTGATATCAATGGGCGCGCAACGCTTATCTGGCGGCTCACTGCCCAAGGCCCGAAGCTTGTGCATCTGCACATCTCGGCACCTGTGCTCGAGCACACATCCGAGGGCATCCGGGAATTCTTCGTGAAAGACTCCAGGAATATGCAGCCGGTCTCCCTTCTGCCGGAAGAAAAGCCCCTCATCCTGAAGGATTCTGATAGCGTGACCCATGTCGTAGTGCCACGTTCCGTGCTCTATCTCGAAGCGCAGCACCAGTATGTCTGTGTCTGCCAGAAGACAGAGCGTTTCAGAATCCGCGATTCGCTTACCAACCTGCTCAGCCGTTTCCCTGGCTATTTCGTGCGGGTGCACAGAAGCTACGCCGTAAATGTCCTGTATGTCTCGAAGGTATCCCGTGAGGAGATACAGCTCGGCGATTTCGAGAAGGTCCCGATTCCCCTGAAGCAGTCTGCCCAAATACGCGAGAAGGTGCTTTCTGTCCTGAATGACACACTCGCCGCTGCGCATGCGGAATCACAGGACGCGACAAGCACACTGCCTCAGGGAGCACCCCCCGAACATACTTCCGCCTCAGAAGATGTCTCTGGGTGAAGCAGACGATGACCTGGACCCCGTATTCCGCACAACCGATTCGGAATCGCGAAACAGTTCGATTCCGCCCGGCAGCGGGCCACGGTCGGAACGGGGCTCCATATATGATCGATGGCAGGTTCACGAAGGAAGAGCGCGCCTGTCTCATCCCGCTGGATGCGGTGGACGAGGTCAGGACGGGATCGTCCGTCTGCTCGGAGCGGCTCAGGGAAGAATGCATGAGACGCTGCCATGAAGGCAGAAAGCCGCGGAGAGGCAGAGGGCCATCAGGGCGCGCGGGAAGGCCGAGATGGCAGAGAGGCCCGTTTTGGACACATATGGCCGGCCCAGGGGCCTGGCCTTCCCGACGGCATCCGAACAGGCCCAGGGAGCCCGGAACCCGGCAGTCCATGTCCAGGCAGACCTACTGCTGGGACAATGCATGCATCGGGAGCTTCTGGGGACGGATGGAGGAGCAGATGGGAGACACGGCACATCTCCCTCCGAGGGGGCCACGGCGCCTGCCGGCAGGCACGCCGACCGCTGCAGCGATCGCAGGGGGCAGGAGCGCCTGGGATGGCTGACCCCCATGGAGCATGCAGGAAGGTTCACTGCCTAGCAGTGTGCGGAGATTGGTGTCCACCTCAACAGCAAGATTCTGCTTTCTGCGCCTAGCGGCCGAAAAGCTCGAGCTCCTCAGCAGCCACAAGCTCCCGGTCTCCCTGTGCATGGGAGGCAACGATGAGCGTGCGGCCTTCCAGATGCCTCAGGATGAAGGCAGCAGCCTCCTTATGTGTTCTTTCGTCGAGCGAGGCGAAGGGCTCATCGAGAAGCACAAGCCCTGATGCATGGGCAAGGGCGCGGACAAGCTCGACGCGCCGTCTCTGGCCTCCCGAAAGCTCGCTCACGGCCCTGCCCAAACAATCCTCGGGCAGAAGCTCCCGAAGAAGCGCTTCCACCTCATCGCATACGAGCACAGAAGTGAGCTCCACATTCTCTTCGGGTGTATAGGCCTCTACAAGCCGTGCCTCCTGGCACATGAGCGATATGTCGTGTGGGCGCTCTATCGAGCCTGAGAGCGGCTCTGAGAGCCCCGATACACAGCTGATGAAGGTTGTCTTGCCGGCACCTGAGGCATCCGTCAGGATCCATCTTGTGCCCGCCGGAAGCGTGAAGGCCAGATGTTGTGTCAGAACCGTCGGAGATGCCCCATCTGCCGCAGGATATCCCAATGTGAGATCGCGAACAGACACTGTGGCTGAAGCATCTCCAGATTCTGCCTTGTGCCGTCCTCTGAGTGCTAGACGAAGTGCTCCCTTGCCGCTTGCCTTGAGCAGCGCCAGGAAGACCCTCTCGCAGGCCCAGGAGGCAAGCACGATCGCTATGGTCCAGGCAAAGAGGTCTGCTGTCTCGAGCAGGAGCTTCGACTGATAGACGGCTTCGCCGATCGTGCCCCGGGGAGTGCCTATGACCTCAGCTGCCACGCCTGCCTTCCATGCCATCCCGCACACATTCCTCGCGGTCCCCAGAAGGAAGGGCAGAAGCTGCTGCCAGGTATCAGCGAGAAATATCCTCATGCCCGATGTCTGCATTGCATGCAGGAGCTCGCGGAGCTTGGGGTCCTGGGCATCGAGCCCTTCAAGCATGCTGAAATAGACCGCAGGGAATACCGCCAGGAACACTGCGAGTCCTGAGACCTTCTTCGAGCCTACCCAGAGGAGCAAAAGGACGATGATGCAGACAAGGGGAATCGATTTCAGGGCATCGAAGAAGGGTGCCAGAAGCTCGCGCATGAGCCTATACCTGTGGGAGAGGAAGCCCAGCACGAGCGCCACAGCAAAGCCTGCAAGGAATCCTGCCAGGATATGCGCAAACGAGAGCGCAAGCGCTTCCCAGAAGGCAGGATCGGGCACAAAGCTCACCAGGCGCAGCACCGTATCGATGGGTCCTGCAAAGAGGATCGGACTCCCCACAAGAAGGCTCGCCGCCTCCCAGACCAAAATCCAGAAGGCAGCGACGGCAATGCGCGAGGTCCAGCTTGAATGCTTCTTCTCAGGCACAGAGCTAGGCATTGTAGTAGAAGTCGTCCTCAGGAAGAGCGCCGCCCACAGAGCTTGCGTCTGCGTCGTAGAGCACCTGCAGATAGCCCGAGAGGCCGTCTCTCATCTCGTCTCCGGTCATGCATACGATGTTGCACTGCGGTATTGCCTTCTCGGCAATAGGCTCCTTTGCGACGATGCCGGCCTCGACGACAAGCGCTGCCGTGCCCGCCACATCGTCTGAGCACTTCTGGACAGACTCTGCATGGCGGGAGAGGAAGTCGGCCACGGCCTGAGGATGCTCTTCTGCAAACTCGGAGCGCACGATTGTGGCACCCATAACATAGAGGGAGCCGGTGTCGCCTGCGTACTTCTCCCAGACGTCCGAAAGATCGACCGGGGCTGCCAGCGAGGAGTTCTGCACAAGCGTCGCCGTCGTGAAGGGCTGTGGAAGCACGCCCACGGCGGTCGGATCGCTTGCCAGCACCGATGCCACCTCGGTGTGCTCGCTCTGCCACTCCATGGTCACGGTATCAGCAATGCCTGCCTGCTCGAGGAGGTAGTTCATCACATACTCAGGAGAGGAGCCCTTGCCGGAGATGTAGATGGTCTTGCCAGCAAGGTCCTCGAACTGCTGGATGGAGGAGTCGCCCGTGACGACAGAGAGGACGCCCAGGGTATTAAGGTCGATGACCTGGACCTTGCCCTTCGTCTTTGCATAGAGAACGGCAGCTGCATTGGAAGGCACGAGCGCGATATCGGCTGTGCCCTGGATCACGAGCGGGAGCACCTCGTCAGGAGCAGAGGACATCTGGTAGGCATAGGTGATGCCAGAGCCTTCCTCAGCCTCACCTGCCTGGGAGAGATCTCCTCCGTCAGCAGGAATGCCTGCCGTATCGTTCATCATGTTCACAAGGCCGATGGTCGTGGGGCCCTTGAGAGATGCGACACGGACGACAACGTCGTCTGTCTTCTCTTCGATCTGTGTGGCGGGAGATGCGGTCTGAGAGGAATTGCCGCAGGCTCCGAGAAAGCCCGTAAGTCCAAGACCAGCCAGTGCCGCAAGAGCCTCGCGGCGTGTCATGTTCTGCATATGCAATGCCTTCCTGTCATGCAGCACCGCTCGTGCTGCCTTCCAAATCGGGTACATATGAGTATAACGCCGCATGGAAGACTCAGTCCAAGCGGAGATGAAGCCCGACTGAAAGAAGGCACCCTTTGAAGACCCGTGTCGCCGTTATCGGCATCATCGTGGAAGATCCAGGCTCTGTCGAGGCGCTGAATGCCCTCCTCCATGAGTTTGCACCCTATATCATCGGACGTATGGGCATCCCCTACCGTGCAAAGCACATGAACGTGATCTCTGTCGCCGTGGACGCAACGGATGACACGATTTCAGCCCTCGCAGGACGTCTCGGTGCCCTTCCTGGCATCTCTGCGAAGGCTGCCTATTCGAACGCCTATACCGACGACGAGGAGTAGCCATGGGATTCGAAGAGATATCGGGCGACGAGCTCGATGCCTATCTTGCCTGCCCCGACTGCCCGGTCTGCGGATCTGATAACGTGACCTGCACGCAGAGCTACCCAGATGGCTTGGGCAACATCATTCATGTCTATCTCTGCAACAAGTGCGGACACGTCTGGAGCGAAGCCACCCCGGCATAGAAGCGCACGCATAGACAAGCAGCGCCCCATCCAGCACAGGCTGGGTGGGGCGCTTTCATGACGCGGGCAAATAGCAGCTTCACAAAAGAAGGACCGGAGCCTTTCGGTTCCGGTCCTTCGAGCTTACATCAGGCTCTGGAGTGCGTATGCCTTAAGCGTCGGCGTACATATCCTTGAGCTTGAGCAGGTGCGCGTAGCGCTCCATAGCAGCTTCCTCGTTCTCGGCGAAGAGCTCCTTTGCGCGCTCCGGGAAGGAGCGGGTCAGGGAAGCGTAGCGAGCCTCGTTCATCAGGAAGTCCTGATAGCCACCCTTCGGCTCCTTGGAGTCGAGCGTGAACTTCTTGCCTTCCGGTGCAGCGGGGTTGAAGCGGAAGAGGTTCCAGTAGCCGCAATCGACGGCACGCTTCATCTCTTCCTGGCAGTGCTGCATGCCACCCTTCTTGATGGAGTGCATCTCGCACGGGCTGTAGCCGATGACCAGGGACGGTCCATCGTAGGCCTCAGCCTCAGCGATTGCCTTGAGGGTCTGGGCCATGTTGGCGCCCATGGCAACCTGTGCCACGTAGACGTAGCCGTAGCTCATCTCGATCTCGGCAAGGGACTTCTTCTTCGTGGTCTTGCCGGCAGCAGCGAACTGTGCGACCTGGCCGAGGTTGGAAGCCTTGGATGCCTGGCCACCCGTGTTGGAGTAGACCTCGGTATCGAAGACGAAGACATTGACATTGCGGCCAGAGGCGAGGACATGGTCGAGTCCGCCGAAGCCGATATCGTATGCCCAGCCGTCACCGCCGAAGATCCAGAAGGACTTCTTGGACAGGAAGGACTTGTCCGCGAGGATCTCCTTGGCAGCATCGGAGCCGTTGTCCTCGAGCTGTGCGATGTAGGCGTCAGCAGCAGCACGGGACTTCAGGGAATCATTGCGGTTCTCGAGCCATGCCGTGGCAGCATCCTTGAAGGAGTCAGAGAGGCCCTCGGTCTCGAGCAGCTTCTCAGTTGCCGCGACCAGACGGTTCTGCTCTGCCTCGTAGCCGACCTCGAGACCCATGCCGTGCTCGGCGTTGTCCTCGAAGAGCGAGTTGTTCCAAGCCGGACCATGGCCGCAAGCGTTGACTGTGTACGGCGAGGTTGCTGCCGGGTTGCCCCAGATCGAGGAGCAGCCAGTGGCGTTGGAGATGAACATGCGATCACCGAAGAGCTGGGTGACAAGGCGTGCATAGGACGTCTCGGCGCAGCCTGCGCAGGAGCCGGAGAACTCGAGCAGCGGCTTGTGGTACTGAGATGCCTTCGGGGTCTTGTCATTGGCAAGCTCGGACTTCTCGGAGACCTTGTTGACGGCGTAATCCCAGACCTCTGCCTGAGCAGCTTCCTCCTCCTGAGGAACCATGGTGAGGGCGCCGCCCTCCTTCACATCGGACTTCGGGCAGACGTACAGGCAGTTGTAGCAGCCCATGCAGTCGAGCGGGGAGACAGCGATCGTGAACTTGTAGCCGGTGCCCTTCGGGACCTTGAGGTCGGTCATCTGCATCTGAGCAGGTGCAGCAGCAGCCTCCTCGGCGTTCATGACGACAGGACGGATGGTTGCGTGCGGGCAGACGAAGGCGCAGCTGTTGCACTGGATGCACTTCGAGGAATCCCAGCGAGGAACCATGACTGCGGTGCCGCGCTTCTCGTAGGCAGAAGCGCCCAGCTCCCACTGGCCATCCGGGTTCTGCTTGAAGGCAGAGACAGGCAGGGAGTCGCCATCCATCAGGTTGATCGGGGTGAGGAGATCCTTGACCTGCTTGACGATAGCCTCGCGGCCCTCGAGCGTCAGGGTCTTCGGTGCATCCTGAGCATCTGCCCAATCTGCAGGCACCTCGAACTTGTGGAATGCGGTTGCGCCGGCGTCGATTGCCTTCCAGTTGGCCTCGACGATGGCCTGGCCCTTCTTGGCATAGGACTTCTCAGCAGCATCCTTCATGTACTGGAGAGCATCCTCAGCAGGCAGGACCTTGGCGAGAGCGAAGAACGCGGACTGAAGGACCGTGTTCGTGCGCTTGCCCATGCCGACCTTGGCAGCAAGGTCGATAGCGTCAATCAGGTAGACGGAGATGTTGTTCTTCGCGATGTAGCGCTTTGCCTCGGCAGGAAGCTTCTCGGCGAACTCTTCGTCAGACCACTGGCAGTTCACGAGGAAGGTGCCGCCCGGCTTGACATCGCGGACCATCTTGAAGCCCTTGATGATGTAGGAGGGGTTGTGGCAGGCGACGAAGTCGGCCTTCGTGACGTAGTACGGCGAGCGGATCGGGGAATCGCCGAAGCGCAGGTGGGAGATCGTCACGCCGCCAGTCTTCTTGGAGTCATACTGGAAGTATGCCTGGACATACTTGTCGGTATGGTCGCCGATAATCTTGATGGAGTTCTTGTTCGCGCCGACCGTGCCGTCGCCACCGAGACCCCAGAACTTGCACTCGATGGTGCCAGGGGCTGCGGTGTTCGGAGCATCCGGATCCATCGGGAGCGAGAGGTTCGTGACATCGTCGACGATGCCGATCGTGAACTCGCGCTTGGGCTGGTCCTTCTTGAGCTCCTCGTAGACGGAGAATGCTGCCGCAGGCGGCTCGTCCTTCGAGCCCAGGCCATAGCGGCCGCCGGTCACGACGAGGTCAGAACGGCCTGCCTCGTAGAGAGCAGCGACGACATCCTCGTAGAGCGGCTCGCCGATGGAGCCCGGCTCCTTGGTGCGGTCGAGGACAGCGATCTTCTTGACGGTCTTCGGGAGTGCTGCCACGAAGGACTTGATGTCGAACGGACGGTACAGGCGGACCTTCACGAGGCCGACCTTCTCGCCGTGGGCGTTGAGGTAGTCGATGACCTCCTCGAGCGTATCGCAGAAGGAGCCCATGCAGACGACGACGCGGTCTGCGTCCTCGGCGCCATAGTAGTCGAACAGGTGATAGCTCGTGCCGAGCTTCGCGTTGATCTTGTCCATGTATGCCTGGACAATCTCAGGAAGCTTGTCGTAGGTCGCGTTGCAGGCCTCACGATGCTGGAAGAAGATATCGCCGTTCTCGTGCGCGCCACGGGCATGCGGATGCTCAGGGTTGAGTGCGTGGTCACGGAAGCGCTGGACAGCGTCCATGTCGAGCATGTCCTTGAGGTCGTCGAAGTCCCACATGGCGACCTTCTGGATCTCATGGGACGTACGGAAGCCGTCGAAGAAGTTCAGGAACGGCACGGAACCCTCGATAGCGGCAAGGTGTGCCACAGGAGCGAGGTCCATGACCTCCTGGACATTGCCCTCGGCGAGCATGGCAAAGCCGGTCTGGCGGCAAGCCATGACATCAGAGTGATCGCCGAAGATGTTCAGTGCATGGGTAGCGACCGTACGAGCGCTGACGTGGAAGACTGCAGGCAGTCCCTCAGCAGCAATCTTGTACATGTTCGGGATCATGAGGAGCAGGCCCTGAGATGCCGTGTAGGTGGTCGTCAGAGCACCAGCGCCCAGAGAGCCGTGAACGGTGCCCGAAGCGCCTCCCTCGGACTCCATCTCGACAACCTTGACAGGCGTGCCGAAGATGTTCTTCAGGCCCTGAGCTGCCCACTGATCGACGTGGTCTGCCATTGGGCTGGACGGGGTGATCGGGTAGATGCCCGCCACCTCGGTGAACGCATACGAGACCCAAGCAGCAGCCTCGTTGCCGTCCATCGACTTGAACTTTCTTGCCATATCCTCTCCTTCGAAGCGATACGGTCCGCCTTGCGGCGGCTGTGCAAACGTGCGGCCGCGGGATAGATCCTGCAGCACTTTACGCGCCCAAACCGATACTTCCCAATACGGATTGAACCCATACGGCACCTATGATACCGCATAGAAACGCGTACGGCACGCAATTCGGCTTTCCCCTTCAGCCATATTGCGCGCTCTTGCCGCCTCCTGGCTTCCAGTTCCAGTCAAAGCGGCCTATACCCAAGTTACCTGCGATATTTCAGCAGGTAGAAGCCTTGTATGATGAATCTGTCAGAATATCGGAAGCATTCGAAATAGCCCATTCAGACGGATATGCACGCAATAAACAGTACAGGAAACGTTCCCCAGTCTATTCCTCCATTCACAAACTAATCCTTGACAATATGCAGATTGATGTAATCCATTCTTCTGGATAAGCTTCGTCGCTATTGCCGCCATCGCGGCAATAGCGACATGAAAGCTGGCATCATCTGCACTTGATGCTTGCATTCTTGGGGCAGCTGATCCTTCGTATCAGCAAGTCTGCCGAAAAGCAACTGTGCAGCATTCTTGAGTTGCTGTTTTGGAACGGTATGGCCGCCTTATTGAAGGCCTTGCTCTTCCATGAAGCACGAAATGTGCGCACGTTCACGTTTAGACATCTTGCTGGCTATGTCATCGAACGTATTCCAATCGAGATATGGCCAAAGTTCCTTTATCTCTGCAGCATCCTTCTCTGCCTTCGCTTTCCTTTCATCATTGATTGCCATCTTGTGTGCTGCGTACGCTTCCGGTTTAGGAACGATCACTTCCATGTCACGCCAATGCGCTTCCATAGGATTGTGCAGCAGTACATCCAAATGTCTCAGCGCCTGTGCAGTTACGCCTACGTTTGTAGCGAGGGCTGGAATAGTTCCCGACCCCATCTGCCCAATAAGAAACTCAATCTCCAGACCAGAATCGTCATACAGCTTCGTGACTCCGTCCATATAGTCAGCAGCGAGCACATATCCTTCTTTGCGTGCCGCTTCGACAAGGCTCACCTTCTGCGAAGGTCTTCTGAGATTTCGGACGAGAATATCTATATCCATCGTCCTGAGATATGGGTCAAACCCATCGAGAACTTCCGCCTCGCTATACAGGAACTCGGCCCAAGAACCCACAACCATGAAATATGGAAGCCAGCCATGGCTGTCCAGCATACGGAGGAACTTTTCGAAGGCATCTGCCTGTTTTGGCGTCATGAGGGCTCCCTTCCCAGAGCGCGTACGATCATCCTGCGTGCCTCTTTTTGATCCTTCAATGCCTGAAGATGCCTGTGCCTCATCTCAATTTGCTGCTGCAGAGCATCCGCATCTTTTTCAGGAATGTATTTGCTGCGCACTTTGTTGCCATCGCGCCACTGCAGATAATGATGCTTATGGCCATTGATATAGCGAATGCGAAGATACCCTTTCGGGAGTTGCTCTATTTCGGCTTCCAGTGCCCTGCTCGACCTCAAAGAACGGGCATATTCCTCTTCTAGGACCTCTTCCAAAATCGTTGCCATTGCGTTCACCACCTCAGCAAGCAATTCAAGTAATTGCCCAAAAACGATATACCCTACATTTACAAGATCACAATATCAATGTAGGGTAATTTACCCTACATAATAATATATTCATTGCAATTGTAGGGTATATCTTTTAGCCATATCCGCCTGAGACGATTGACAGACATATACAGTCATAACAGGTACCCTCCTCGCAAACCGCATGCGTCATTTTCTCCCCATCCGCATTCCTACCATTGCTCCGAATGGCACAGGATTCTCTGGAGAGGGATGGGAGCTCTTGGCATCAGGCGCAGGCAATCATGGCATGTCACCGCTGCCTTTCTCGGATGGGCACGGCAATGCGATGGATGACGCACATATCCGCGCCATCCTCATCGAATATCTGAAGGCTTCCGGCGAGAAGATCCGCATCTACCAGGAGAAGTCTATCGGCGCCTCCATCTGCGACGTTATGGCTGTCACCGACAAGCTTTCCGGCTATGAGATAAAGAGCGATGTCGACAATCTCGAGCGGCTCAGGAAGCAGATTGCCTCATACGATCTCTTCTTCGATCGCTGCTACATCGTGTGCGGCCGGGTCCATGAGGCACGGCTCGAAGAGCTGGTTCCCTCCCACTGGGGCATCCTCTGCGTCACGGAATGCTCGATAACGCTCGTGCGGAAGGCCAAGCCGAACCGTTCCGTCCAGCGCCGCAGGCAGCTTTCCATCCTCTGGAAAATCGAGCTCAAGAACATCCTTGTGAAGAACGGCCTTCCGCTCTATGCCCAGAAGAGCAAGAGCTTCATCGCTGACAGGATCTCAGAGGCTGTCCCTGATGACAGGCTCGGTCCTCAGATTGCAAAAGAGCTCATGAGCCGCGACTACTCCCTCTTCGATGCAGAAGATCCCACCATCCACGCAGAGGGCTCATCGGCACGCATGCGGGAAGTCGTCGATGCCCTCTCGGAGGAGGACCTCCGGGACATGAGCCTCGACCAATGGATAGCGCTCTTCCGAAGGGCGAAGGATGTCGCAAAGGCAAAGGAGTCTGCCGAGCAGGCAGCACCCATTGTCCGGAAGCCCCACGCAATCACCTATAAGAGCATCGAGCCCTCCATGGGCGCACCCTGGATTGCAAAGGAGATCATCCAGGAGTTCATCTGCGACCTCCTCGAGCTGAATGAAGACGATCGGAGGTGGTGCATCGTCGAGCACGACGAGGTGACCGGCTCCTGGTTCGTGCGGAACAAGAGCCACCTTGCCGGACGCAGCCAGAATGCCGTCTCGAAATATGGGCTTCCCGGCTGCACTGCGCTCACGATCATCGAGGCAACGCTCAATCTCAGGGAGATCAAAGTCCATGAGGATGCCTCGACAGGCAGGATCGACGAGCAGGCAACGATAGCAGCGCTCGAGAAGCAGCACCTCATCACCGAGCGCTTCGCGGAGTGGATATGGGAGGACGAGGACAGGCGCTGGGAAGTCGAGGAAGCCTATAACCGGCTGTTCTCGTTCGGCGAGAAGCCGACCTACGATGGCTCACAGCTCGAACTGCCCGAACTTGCGCCGGATATTTCCCTTTTCCCCTACCAGAAGGATGCCGTGCAGAGGATCCTTGCAGAGCCCAATACATTGCTTGCCTTCGATGTGGGCGCCGGCAAGACCTACATCATGATTGCTGCTGCCATGGAGATGCGCAGGCGCGGTATCTCGAGGAAGAACATGTTCGTCGTGCCGAACCACATCGTGGGACAGTGGGAGAAGATCTTCTGCGACCTCTATCCCCATGCCAGGGTCCTCGCAGTGGAGCCGAAGGCATTCAAGCCCGGGACACGGCAGAAGGTGCTGCACCAGATGCTTGCTGGCGACTATGACGGCATCATCATTGCCTGCAGCTGCTTCGAGCAGATGCCGTTTTCCTCCGATGCGGTGCTTGCAGACATGCAGAGGCAGCTCGACAGAATCCAGAAGACCACGGAGGCAATGGTCAGATCCTCCTGGACCGACGCATGCCGTGAGAGGGAAACGAAGCATCTCAGAAAGCTTGCAGAGGATTTCCTCAAGAGCATGGAGCCCGTTGCAACAGGAGACGTCACGTTCGACGATCTGGAAATAGGGACGCTCTTCGTCGACGAGGCACACAACTACAAGAACCTCCCCATCCAGACGAGACTCAGAAATCTCAGAGGAATCAATACCAAGGGCTCCATGAAGTGCCTCGATATGCTCCACAAGGTACGCTATGTGCAGGAGCATGGGCGCGGTGCCGTCTTTGCGACAGGCACCCCTCTCTGCAATTCAATATCGGATGCCTATGCGATGCAGATATATCTCGATATCGACGAGCTCGAACGCACGCAGCTCGATATCTTCGACAACTGGGTCAGAACGTTCGCGAATCCGGAGCAGCTCTTCGAGATCGACGTGAATGCCTCGAGATACCGGATGGTCAGGAAGTTTGCCCGGTTCTGCAATCTGCCCGAGCTCTCAGCCATGTTCTCCCGCATCGCAATCTTCCATGCAGCAGACAAAGAGGGTCTGCCTGAAGTCGAAGAGAGCAAGGACATTGTCATAAAGCGCAGCCCCGAGCTTGCCGAGTACATGGCCTCGCTCTGCGTGAGATCCGAGAAGATCAGGTCGGGACATATCAATCCCAGATACGACAACATGCTCAAGGTAAGCACCGATGGCAGGAAGGCTGCCCTCGACCTCACGCTTGTCGGACGCACCCAGCCCCGCGGGGATTTCTGCAAGATAGACCGATGCACAGAAGAGGTATGGAAGCTCTATTCTTCCAGGCCAGGAACGACGCAGGTCATCTTCTGCGACATCTCGACGCCGAAAGGCGACAGATACAACGTATACCGCGAGATCAAGGACCGTCTCTGCACACTCGGCATCCCTGCGAAAGAGATTGCCTTCATCCATAGCTACACGACAGAGGAGCGCAAGCTCGCCCTGTACCGCAAGTTCAATAAAGGCACGGTGCGCATCCTCATTGGCTCAACCTTCAAGCTCGGAACAGGCGCAAACATCCAGGCCAGGCTCCGCGCCATCCATCATCTCGATGTGCCCTGGAGGCCTGCTGACATGGTCCAGCGCGAAGGACGCATGATCCGCCAAGGCAACACCTGCAGCCAGGTGCAGATCTTCCGCTATGTCACCGAAGGAAGCTTCGATTCCTATTCCTGGCAGGTGCTCGAGACAAAGCAGCGGTTCATCTCGCAGTTCCTGAACGGCACATCCTCTGCACGCACGGCTTCCGATCTGGAAGACAACGTGCTGAGCTACGCCGAGGTGAAGGCGCTCGCTCTGGCCGATGCAGGCATGAAGCAGCTGGCCGAGAAGGAGAACGAGGCAAAGCGCATGAGAATACTCGCTGCCGAGCTCAAAGAGCGCAGAGAAAGCCTGGTGCACGAGAAGGCAGAGCTGGAAAGGCGCACAAAGCAGCTCGAAGAGCGCTGCAATGCCACAATCGAGAATTCCCAATTCTTCTCCGAGCACAGCACGAAGGAATCAAGGAAGGCTGCACGCAAGCTCCTCTGCGGGATGCTGACAGACGACTATATCCAGAATCCGCAGAGCAGCCCTATCGATGTGCTGGGCTTCAGCCTTTCCGTGCCCGAAGAGCAGGATAAGGAGAAGCCTTTCGTGCTTCTCTCACGCGCAGTGCCATACCAGGTCCCCATGGGCAGCTTCCCTGCCGGCAATGCCCAGCGCGTCCTGAACATGCTGACCAGACTCGGGAAGACTGCGCAGGACTATCTCAGCGAGAAAGACAGCATCGAGAACCGGATAGACGGCATCTCGAAGAGCCTTGCATCCTGGACAGATCCCTATACGCCGAAGGCAGAAGCTCTCGAACGCGAGATAGATGCCATACGCTGGCGGAAAGAAAGCTGAAAACAGCAATGAGGTCAGGAATCGTTGGCCTATTATTGCCTCATCGTCTGTTGCATCCTCGGACATGCAGAGATGATAAGGAGCAGAGCATGATACGTCCCGTGTCAGGATTGCCCACAAAGATGGTCCCGCTCATGATCCTCGAAATCCTTCGAGGAGAGACGGATGCGGAGCACCATCTGACCCAGCAGGAGATACGCGAAAAGCTCCGTTCATACTATGAGATGCAGATAGACCGCAAGACAGTGAAGCGCAATATCGACAGCCTCGTAGACATGGGCTACCCCATCGAGTTCTCGAAGGCGACGCGGAAGATAACGAACAGGGAGACAGGCAGGCCGGAAGATTCATCCATCACCTCGGACTATTGGTACATGCATGACTTCACAGAACCTGAGCTGAGGCTGCTTGTGGACAGCCTCCTGTTCTCCAAGCATCTGCCATACAGCCAATGCCGCGACCTCATCGAGAAGCTTGCAGGACAGGCAAGCCGCTATTTCAAGCCGCATATCAAGCATGTCTACACGATTCCTGACAAGGTGCCCCAGAATCCCGAGATCTTCCTGACCATCGAGACGCTCGATGAGGCAATCGAAGCCAAGCGCAAGATCGCCTTCCGCTATCTGGAATACGGCACCGACAAGGAGCTGCATCCCAAATGCCGCGAGAACGGCGAGGTACGCGAGTATGTGGCAAGCCCCTATCAGATGGTGGCCCGGGAAGGCAAGTACTACCTCATCTGCAACTACGACAAGTACAACGACATCTCCAATTACCGTGTCGACCGCATGGCAGAGGTACGCATTCTCGAAAATGAGCCCGCAAAGCCATTCGAGACGCTTGACGGCGAAGGCCACACGAAGCTCGACCTTTCCAAGTACATGGCCGAGCACATCTACATGTACTCAAGCCCCAATGTGCACTGCAGGTTCCGCATAAGGCGGGAGATGGTCAGCGATGTCATAGATCTGTTCGGGCTCGACGTGGAATTCAGCGACGAGACAGATGAAGGCGTCACGGTAAGCGCCCATGTGAACGAACGGGCCATGTGGCAGTTTGCCAAGAACTTCGCACCTGATGTGCTGGTGCTCGAGCCAAAAGTTATGGCGGAAAAGCTGCGCAGCGAATTCGAGCGTTCCCTTCAGGCGTACCAGGAATTGAATGATGGGAGATAGAGAACATGAGCATCAAGGTTGAGGCAAACATCACGAAGGACCCCTACACGTTCGATATGGACCAGAATGGCTATCCCATATTCACCAGGAAGAATCTTGCCCTCCTCCATGCACTGCTCAGATACGACTCGAACTACAGCGCATCGGAAGACGAACAGAACGAGACGACATATGCTGGCTTGCTTGCCAAGAACGGCGTACCAACAAATGAAGCAGACATCCGTGAAATCGTGACGTCCATCAACAAGGTCAATTCGACCCATCTTGCCGCAGAAGACGGCGGAATTGAAAACGCCGTAAACAAGATCGCTTCCATCGACAAGCCCAAAGGACGCCTCGCAGAGCGCCTCAAGAACCGCGATGATGAACTCGTCAAAGAGATTGCTCACGCAGGCAAGAGGAACAATTTCTCATTCGCAACGAAATTCTGTGCCTATGCCTGCGTGTTCGCAAAGGATATTCGAAGCGACAACTACTGCGTCTACGACAACGTGCTCGCAAACGTCTTGCCCTACTATGCATATCTCTACTCCCTTGAAGGTATAGACCTTCCCGAGTCTTGGAGAAAGGATCCGCCAGATATAGATAGGATCTGTCATAGAAGCAGGAACAAGGACGAGAACGGGGACAGAAGGATAATCAGCGATATCGATAGCCTCTGCAGGCAGAATCATGATTACGTGCTCTACCGACACATTGTCGACAGCACGATACAGGGCATCCTGGAACAGAGCGAACTCGACAATCTTTCCTACAAGGACTTCGACCAGCTTATCTGGTATTACTTCAAAGGGAGAGATTTGAAAGCAGCGCTGTCTCACATACCGTTGAAATAGGCGAGATTGGACAGGAAGGGGGCGGGCAAAGCCGCCCTCTTTCCTTGCAGATCTTGCGACCAGCCACGACGCTGCATTGATGGCAGAAACAGGCAGTCTTTGAAAGGCAGCGACGATCGACCGCCAAACGCCAGAGGCTGCGCTGCTCACCGTCGAATATGCCCGCTCACAGTCCAAAGAAGCGGCTGCATCTTTCATCGAAGCCGAGGATGATCGACCCTGCAGAACCCCACGCATTCTTGGCAACAGTAAGTTCTGCCTTGCCGTCGTGAGGCATGAGCGAATCTTCTCTATCGTCGCCAGATACGGCGCGGTTGATGAACAAAACAGCATCTGCATACTGCCCGATGCTCGGATAGCGAAGATCTTTAAGGCATGGCTTCTTGCCTGGCCGTTTCTCTACCCTCCTCATGACTTGACAGGCTGCTATCACGGGGCAGCCCATCCTTTTAGATGCAGCCTTGAGGCTCCTGGCAGCGGAATCGAAGCATGACATCGCATTCATCGTCTGGCCAGATTCCAGGAGCTGGAGATAGTCGACAAGGACAAGAGACGTCCTGTTTCCCTGATCCGACCACATGCCGAGCTCTCTGCCTGTCATAGCCTCGATATCCCTGGCATCTACTATGGGATCATCGCTGATATAGATCTGCAGGCCCGAGAGCCCATGCGCCGCTCGCCTCATCAATAGTATCTTTGTCCGGCGTTTCTTGCTGCAATGAATGCAAACTCACGCCTGCCTTCACAACAAAGAACTTCTGCACGAGATTCCGTCTGCCGAGCTCCAGCGAGAAGAATGTGACAGGGACTCCCTGTTTCGCCGAATTGATTGCAAGGTCTACCAGAAAGGATGTCTTGCCGGTACCCGGCCTCCCTGCAATGAGGGAAAGGCCTTCGCTTGGCATCCTGCCAAGGAGTGCATCCAATCCTTCAAATCCGGTGGATGGAGCGCTGCCAGCCCAATCGACTGGGACTGCATCCATGCAGCACTCTGAATCCCAATCTGGCAGCTCTTCGCGCAGGAGATCTGACAGCCTAATCAACTCCCCCATCGCTGACACCCTCTCCTTCTGCTGCATCGCATGAATCGATACGGCGGAGCCCATCCGATCAGGCGCTTCCGCAGTTGGACCAATGTCCTTGCACATGCATGCATCATAGAGAGAAGGATGGGGAGAAATTGTCCCATTGACTTCAGTAGCCTTACTTCAGAAGAATGAGAAGAAGGCGCAATGAAGGTCTGCTCAGATGATGCCTAGACAATGAAAGAAAAAGCGCCTTATGCAAATGGCGAGGACCGCTCATCAGTCAAACAGCTCTTCATCCTTTGCCATGAAGTCCGCCATGTTCAAATGATGCACACCTTCTCTTTCTTGAAGAAGGGGATCGAGCGTGAAGAGATAACGAGGATATCCGTCCCTGATGAATCTGAATGGTCGATATTCCCGATCTTCCACATTAGGGTCCGCAATGCTCAGAGACACCTGTATGTATGCATACTTGTTTCTCTTGCGAGCGATGAAATCGCACTCAAGCTTTCCGATTCTTCCAACTGCAAGCTTGTAGCCATGCGAGCAGAGATAGATATAGAGCGCATTTTCAAGCGAAGGACCATAGTTCAGGCGTACGTCGACATTCCTTGCAAAGTAGATGCCAGGATCAGCCAGGTAATATTTCTCTTCGCCTTTTAACGACTTGCGAGACTTGAGGTCGAAACGGGAGCATTTGTAGAGAACCTTGGCATCCAGAAGCAGCTGTACATAGCTGGCAACCGTTTTCCGCGTTACATGGACCTTCTCGACCTTATTGAAATAATCGGCAAGGTTCGACAGGCTCGTCGGTGCACCATAGTTGTTGATAACGTATGTCATGATCCGATCGAACGTGCTGGTGTTGCGAATCCGCTTCCGCCCCTTGATATCCTTCTCGATAATCTGGTTCACAACGTCTTCGATATAGCGTGCCTTCGCATCGGGGTCATCGTATTCGAGAGAACGCGGAAATCCACCATAGCGCAGGTAATCTTCGAACTCGATACGTGCATCGCGTACCTCTTTGCCCAGAAAAGCCTTCATTCCCAGGTACTCAGAGAAGGACAGCGTGTACATCTCGAATTCGACATAGCGTCCTGTAAGCTTCGTCACGAGCTCGCCAGACAGAAGATAGGAATTGGAGCCCGTGATGAAGATGGAGAACCCGCCATCATCGTTGTAGGCATTCACGACTTCCTCGAAGTCTTTCACATTCTGCACTTCGTCAATGAAGAGATATTTGAAGTCATCGTCTACAAGACGCGCCTCTATAGCAGCATCAAGCTGGTCAGGAGTCTTGATAGACCTGTTGGCACGTGTATCCAGATCCAGATAGACGATGTCCTTATCGGCAACGCCGCGTTCTCTGAGCTCATCCGCGACAGTCTCCATCAGACAGGATTTGCCGCAGCGTCTGACGCCAGTGATGACCTTGATGATGTCATCATCATAGAAAGGCCTGATCTTCTTGAGATACTGCTCGCGCCGATACAGTTTCATGGTCAACACCTTTCTTGGTACAGCTGCTATAGCAATACTATAGCTCCCGCAGAAGCTCTTTTTAACGACTCACTTATCGCATTTTTATCGATTTTGAGTCGTTAAAACACTTTTCTGCATATCCCTGAAAACTTTGCAACTGCTGCGAGCTCCTTTCTTCTCCCTGTGCCTGGCACAGCCAGCACACTACATCTTCCCCACCTCATCTCCCCTTCCATCCGCTATCGTTATGCTGACAGTTCTTTAGATCCAAGGGGCGTGTGAGCCATGCAGAAATACGGACCGAAGCCTTCCGGCAGGAAGGGACCCGAACAGAAGAAGGGGCCGTCTGCCCATGAGCACAGCCATGCGCATGCACAGGGCACAGGCAAGCCAAAGGCGCAGCACCAGCATGCTCCGAAGGCACTTCATATGCAGCATGCACCGCAGCAGAAGGCACAGCGCACACAGCAGGCAGAGCATCACTCGAAGCACGGAGGACCAGTCCCTCCTGTGACGCCGAAGCCTACCCGCGACCAGTTCATGCCGGTCTCGAAGGCAGACATGAAAGCGCGTGGCTGGGACCAGTGCGACTTCGTCTTTGTTATCGGCGATGCCTATGTAGACCATCCATCGTTCGCCCCTGCCATCATCTCCCGCGTTCTCGAGGAACATGGTTACCGCGTCGGCATCATCCCCCAGCCTGACTGGCACGACCCTGCCTCTGTCACGATCCTGGGAGAGCCGAAGCTCGGTTTCCTCATCTGCGGCGGCAACATGGACTCGATGGTCCTCCACTACACCGTCGCCAAGCATCACAGGACCGAGGACTTCTACACCCCTGGAGGCGTCATGGGCAAGCGTCCGGACCATGCAGATGTGGTCTACGGCAACCTCATCAGGCGCACGTACAAGCACACGCCGATCATCCTGGGCGGCATCGAGGCATCGCTTCGGCGCCTCGTCCACTATGACTACTGGTCTGACAAGCTGAAGAGATCGATCCTCCTCGATTCCGGTGCCGATCTGATCGTCTATGGCATGGGAGAGCGCCAGATCGTGGAGATTGCCGACGCCCTGGCATCAGGCATCGCGGTCTCTGACATCTCCTGGATCCAGGGTACGGTCTACCGTGCCAGGAGCTATGAGCAGTGCGACCATCCTGTCATCCTCCCCTCCTGGGATGAGCTCACGAGCGACAAGAAGGTCTATGCAGAGTCTTTCGGCATCCAGTGCCGGAACCTCAACCCCTTCCTCTCTCACTCGCTTGTCGAGCCCTATCCGCATGACATCTACGCTATCCAGAACCCGCCCGCAAAGCCTCTGACGACAGAAGAGCTCGACGAGGTCTACGAGCTTGCCTATACGCGCACGTACCACCCGATGTATGAGAGCCAGGGAGGCATACCAGCCTTGAAGGAAGTGAAGTTCTCGCTTGCGAGCAACAGAGGCTGCCTCGGCGAGTGTGCCTTCTGTGCCTTGAACTTCCATCAGGGCAGGATCATCCAGGCAAGAAGCGAGGAATCGCTCCTGCGCGAGGCTGAGGCCATGACCCACGACCCTGACTTCAAGGGCTATATCCACGATGTGGGTGGCCCCACTGCCCAGTTCATGGTCCGTGCCTGCCAGAAGCAGGCGACAGCAGGTGCCTGCACGAACAGGCGCTGCCTCTCTCCTACTCCCTGCAAGAACCTCACGGTCTCCCACAAGCGCTATGTGCACCTGCTCCGGAAGCTCCGCGAGCTTCCCGGCGTCAAGAAGGTCTTCATCAGGAGCGGCATCCGCTTCGACTATGCGATGCTCGACTCCGACCATACCTTCATCAAGGAGCTTGCCGAGTACCACACCTCGGGCCAGCTGCGCCTGGCACCGGAGCATGTGTGCTCCGAGGTCCTCGATGTGATGGGCAAGCCTTCGAACGATCTCTATGAGGGCTTCTGCAAGGAGTTCGAGAAGTACAGCAAGGAAGCTGGCAAGGAGCAGTATGTCCTTCCGTACCTTATGAGCAGCCACCCCGGCTCCACGATGGAAGTGGCCGTGAAGCTTGCCGAGTTCTGCCGCGACCTTGGCTACAACCCCGAGCAGGTAAGCGACTTCTATCCGACGCCGTCCACGGTCTCGACCTGCATCTTCTATACGGGACTCGATCCGAGGACGATGAAGCCGGTCTATTGCCCGACGAACCCGCATGAGAAGGCCATGCAGCGCGCCCTCATCCAGTACCGCGACCCGGACAACTACGACCTCGTCGTCGAAGCGCTCCACAAGGCACACCGCGAGGACCTCATCGGCTATGGACCGAAGTGCCTCGTGAAGCCGACCCGTCCGCCGAGACAGGAGAAGGGCGCTCCGCACCACCACGGCAAGGGCCCGAAAGGAAAGGCAGGCAGCAAGCGCCCACACGAGCCAGGCAGAAAGCCGCAGGGCAAGAGCAGCCCGCACCAGAGAAGCCGGCACCGGTAGACAAGAAAAGCCTCGGACACCGGATGTCCGAGGCCTTCTTTATGAGCTTTGACTCTTGTCTATTCTGCTACTCGAGCTCGAGGGCACCTGTCGCCAGCTGCCAGTACTCACCCTTCTGGGCCAGGAGCTCCTCATGCGTGCCGCGCTCGACTATTCTGCCATGCTCGAGCACCATGATCGCGTTCGCATTGCGCACGGTCGAGAGACGGTGTGCGATAACGAAGACCGTGCGTCCCTGCATGAGGGCATCCATGCCGCGCTGGATCAGGGCTTCGGTACGGGTATCCACGCTCGACGTCGCCTCGTCGAGGATGAGGACCGGCGGGTCTGCGACAGCAGCACGGGCAATAGCGAGAAGCTGGCGCTGGCCCTGCGAGAGATTCGCGCCATCCGCTGCGATCTTCGTGTCGTAGCCTTTGGGCAGACGGCTGATGAAGGAATCGGCATTTGCGATTTTTGCCGCCTTCCGCACTTCCTCATCAGTTGCGTCGAGCTTGCCGAAACGGATGTTGTCTGCCACGGTCCCTTGGAAGAGATGCGTATCCTGCAAGACCATGCCGAGAGATTCCCTCAGAGCACCCAGCTGCATATCGGAGATATCGATGCCGTCGTAGGTGATCTCGCCCGACCTGATTCCATAGAAGCGGTTGATGAGGTTCGTGATCGTCGTCTTGCCGGCACCGGTGGAGCCGACGAAGGCGATCTTCTGGCCCGGCTTCGCATAGAGCGAGAGGTCCTTCAAGACCGTCTGGTCTGGCACATAGCCGAACGTCACGTCGTGGAAGCGCACATCTCCCTTGAGAGGAACCTCTTCGCCGTCTTCCTTCTTCCAGGCCCATTCATCCTTTGCCGTGCGGACGAGACGCACCGTGCCGTCGTCTTCCTCCTGCGGAAGGTCGAGCACCTGGAAGATGCGCTCGGCACCGGCCAGAGCTGTCAGCATGAAGCTTCCGAGCTGCGTGAACTGGTTGATCGGCATCGCCGCCTGCCTCACGAAGACAAGATAGCTTGCAAGCGAGCCTGCATCCATGGAGCCGGAAAGCGTCAGGAATGCTCCTGCCACAGCGACGATGGCATAGTTCGCATAGCTGATGGAGACCGTGGCTGGAATCATCGTGGCCGCATAGGCCTGGGCAGAGGTGCCAGACTTCTGGAGGCTCGAGTTGAGTGCACGGAACCCTGCAAGGTTCTGCTTCTCGTGGTTGAAGACCTTCACGACCTTCTGGCCGGAGATCATCTCCTCGACGTAGCCGTCAAGCTCGCCCAAAGTCTTCTGCTGCTTCGAGAAGAGCCTCTTCGAGCGCGTGCCCGAGAAGCGGATGTAGAAGAAGATCACGATATCGCAGGCAGCGGTGATGAGCGTGAGCCTCCAGTCGAGGACGAAGAGGAGGATGAGCGTGCCCACCATCTGGATGCCAGCCTGCACCATGGCGGCAAAGCCGTTGTTCAAGGCCTCGGAGACAGTATCCACATCGTTCGTGAAGAAGCTCATGGCATCGCCCGTACGGGTCCTGTCGAACCAGGAGAGCGGCAGATGCTCCATATGCGCGAAGAGGTCGCGGCGCATATCGAAGACGACCTTCTGCGCTGCCCTCACCATGGTCTGCGTGTAGCCCACGGCAGAGGCGACGCCCAAGGCATAGATGACAGCCGTGAGCACGATGAGGTTCATGAAGCGGCTGTACTCCCCTGCCGCGACGGCATTCACGACCGGCTTGATCATATAGGTGCCGAGGAGGTTGCCGAGGCCTGCAATCGTCACGAGCACGGCGACGACGAGCATCTGCACCTTTGCATGGCCCATGTATCCCAGAAGGATCCTGAGCGTATGCCTGAGGTTCTGTGGGCGTGCCGGGGCTGCTCCCTTTCCTGCCATCCTATGCCTCCTTTCCAAGAAGTCCCTGCGAATGGCAGAGCTCCTGATAGATCGGATCTTTTGCCAAGAGATCTTCGTGCGTGCCGAAGCCTTCGATCTTTCCGTCATCGAGGATCAAGATCTTGTCTGCTTCGGCAACCGAGGCGACTCGCTGGGCGACGATGACCTTCGTGACATCCGTGAGCTCAGAGAGATGCCTCCTGATCTTCGCGTCTGTTGTCATGTCCACAGCGCTTGTGGAGTCATCGAAGACGAGGACCTTCGGCCTCTTCAGGAGCGTGCGTGCAATGCAGAGACGCTGGCGCTGGCCGCCCGAGACATTGGAGCCTCCGTGTCCCAGGTCTCCATCGAGTCCTCCGATGCGGTCCAGGAACTCGTCTGCGCAGGCGATGCGGCAGGCTTCCAAGAGCTCTTCGTCTGTTGCTTCCTCATTGCCCCATTTGAGGTTCTCGCGCACCGTGCCCGTGAAGAGCACGTTCTTCTGGAGGACGATGCCGACAGAATCGCGAAGGGCCGGAAGCGCATAGTCGCGCACATCGTGTCCGCCGACCTCGACCGTGCCTTCCGAGACATCGTAGAGACGTGCCAGGAGCTGCACGAGCGAGCTCTTGCCCGAGCCCGTGCCACCCAGGATGCCGAGCGTCGACCCCGCCGGAACTGAGAAGCTGATATGCGAGAGCACCGGCTTCTCTGCGTCGGCTGCGTACTGGAAGCTCACATCCTTGAAGGCGATGCTGCCATCTTTCGCCTCTTCTATTGCCTGGCCTTCCGGCAGCTGCTTCAAGACCGGCGTCTCTGCAAGCACCTCGCTCACGCGATGGATGCTCGTGAGTGCACGGGCCAAGAGCAGGAACACGTTGGAGATCATGTTGAGGGAGTTCATGATCAGAAGGACATAGCTCATGAAGCCGGTAAGCGCACCGACGCCGAGCTCTCCTGCGATGATGAGCTGGCCTCCGAACCACAGGAGCGCGACGCTCGTCACGTTCATGGAAAGCTGGAAGACGGGCAGGTTGAGGACAGCGGTAGAGAACGTGCGGGTAGCGGTGCCAGCAAGCTTCTTGTTGACCTCAGCAAAGCGCTCCTGGGCCCAGGGCTCCCTCACATAGGCCTTGATAGCACGTATTGCCACGAGATTCTCTTCGAGGACGGAGTTGAGGCGGTCCATCGAAGTCTGGAGCTTCGCGAAGAGTGGCGCTGCGTGGGAGACGATCAGGAACAGAGCGATTGCCAGACACGGCAGCACGACGACGAAGACGACGGCGAGCTTTGCACTCATCGAGAAGGAGAGGATGAGGCCCATAACGAGCATGACAGGACCACGGAGAAGCGGCCTGAAGCCCTGGACCAATGCATTCTGGATGACCGTGATATCGGTCGTGAGGCGCGTCACGAGAGACGATGTCTCGAACGAATCAAGGTTCGCAAACGAGAGCTTCTGCACATGGGCATAGGCAGCCTCGCGCAGGTTTGCGCCGAAGCCCATCGAGGCGATAGCGGAAAAGCGCGCATAGCCAAGGCCCAGCAGGCCCGCGATGACAGCAAGGGCAACCATCTCGGCACCAACGAGGAAGATGCCGTGCACATCCTGGGCAGGAATCTCCACGTCCACCATCTGCGCCATCATGAACGGGATGAAGAGCTCGAGCGTCGCCTCGGCAAAGGCGCATACGGTTGCAATGAGGAAAGCACGACGGTAGGGCTTCAGGGCAGCGCCCACGATCTTGAGATCGTCTGCTCCTGCGCTTTGGGCTGCCCTGTCGGCAGTGGCTTCTCTAGGCACCATGCGCCTCCTTCTTCTCCAGGCATGCGAAGCTGTCGTGGATATGCGCGAGCCCCTTCGCAAGCGTCTGCCGCTCCTCTTCCGTGAGGCCGGAAAGCATGATGTCATCCGCTTCGTCGCAGGCTGCTTCCCAGACAGTCAGCGCTTCATGGCCTTTCTGGGTGAGCTCTGCCTGCCTCATGCGGGCATCGGACCCCTTGAAGATGCGGACAAAGCCGCCTTTCAGCAGGGAGTCGAACATGCGCGACACGGCTGCACAGTCGATCTCGAAGAAGCGTGCGATATCGGACTGCGACGAAGGTCCGTGCACGGCAAGATAGCTCAGCACCTTCGGCTGTCCCGGGCCCAGGCCGGCATAGGCCACCTGTGCCCTGAGATAGTTCGTCTGGGCATGGTAGGCTCTGACCACCAGCATGTGCATATCGGTGAGGGTGCGGCCCTCCCGGAGCGCTTTGGCTCCCCTCTCGTCCTCAGACATTGCCAGCTCCACTCTTTGACATATCAATGTTTTGCAAGACAAAGCTTACTCTAGCCGTAACTAGCATGTCAGATTGAATGGGGCTTTACATAGAGTTGTCACAGAGCAGGCCGGGGCCCTGCGATGCAGAAGGGTCCCGGCCTGTCAATTCTAAATCTGCCCATGTATCAGAGCTGAGAGGTCAGTCCGCCATCCACATAGATGGTCTGCCCTGTGCAGTAGGTGTTCTCCTCGGAAGCGAGAAGCAGCATCTGTGGGCAGAGCTCGGAAGGCACGGCAATGCAGCGCAAAGACAAGCAGGCAGACCCCGAAGGGTCTGCCTGCCTCTTATTGCTTCTATCTTTTCCAGTACCGTTACATCTTGAGTGCTGCGTGGAGCTGTGTCGCGATGTTCTCGACTGCAGGACCATAGATGACATGGATATGGGTATCGGACATCTTCTTCACGCCCATGCTGCCGGACTTCTTGAGCATGTCCTCGTCGATGAGCGACATGTCCTTCACATCGACGCGCAGGCGCGTGATGCAGTTGTTGATGTTGACGATATTGTCGACACCGCCCAGGCCTTCGACGATATAGGTAAGCTGCGGCGTCATGACTCCTTCGGCTACCTTTGCCTCGTTTGCCACCTCGGCCGAATCATCCGGTGCATCGATCGTGATGTGCTTTGCCGTGAGGTACTTGTAGAACACAAAGTAGTAGACACAGAAGTACACCACACCGAGCGGAATGATCATGTACCACTTCGAGCCCGGCTGCAGGACGCCCCAGATGAAGAAGTCGATGATGCCACCACCTGTACCGCCGATGGAGACGCCGAGCATGTGCGTCAGCATGAAGGAGAGGCCGGCCATCACGGAGTGGAAGGCATAGAGCACCGGTGCCACGAACAGGAACGAGAACTCGAGCGGCTCGGTGATGCCGGAGACGAAGGCCGTCACAGCGCCGGCGACCACAAGCGCCTTGACGCCGTCACGCTTGTTCTCGGGCGTGGAGCGGTAGATGGCAAGGGCAGCAGCGGGAAGGCCGAAGAGCATGAATGCGAACTTGCCCTCTGCAAGATAGCGGGTGTAATCGGACAGGGCTGCAGTGCCCATGGTGTCGACATATTGGTAGAAGATGTTGAGGCAGCCCTCGGTCCCGTTGAGCACGCCACCGATCGAAGTCGTGCGGAAGAGCTGGTTGATGATGTGGTGCAGGCCGGTCGGGATGAGGCCGCGCTCTGCCAGTCCGAAGAGGAAGACGCCGAAGTTGCCAAGGTTCGCAATCGCTGTGCCAAGAGCCATGATGGCAATCGAGAGAGGAAGCCAAATGAAGGGCGAGAGGATGCCCAGAATGAGCATCGCGACGAAGACGACGATAGCGACAGAGCGCTTGCCGCCGTAGAAGGAGATGGCAACAGGAAGCTTCGTATCGATGAAGCGGTCATGCAGGGCAGCCGCAAGGCAGCCTACCAGAATGCCTCCGAAGGCAGACATGTTCGGTGCACCTTCGACGCCGAGCACGGTTGCCGTATCGAGAGAGCTGAAATCGAACAGACCGCTCTTGACCATCGCCGCACCCGCAGCGATGAACGTGTAATAGCCGACAAAGCCGGCGAATGCCGCGATCTCCTTGTCCTTCCTGGCAAGGCCAAGAGCAAGGCAGATGGCAAACAGCACAGGAATCTGTGCATAGACCGCATTTGCGACCGCCTTGATAGTCGCGAAGACAAATCCGACCGGTGCCGTTGGCGCAAAAGCCGGCACGGCCGCAATGACCGCATCCTTCGTCAGTGCACTCATGACACCCAGAAGCAGGCCGACCGCCGAGAGCGCTGCAATCGGCAGCATCAGGCTCTGGCCAAGTTTCGAGAGGTAATCCATGACACTGCCTCTCTGATTCTTCTCTCCCATGTTTCCCCCTTGTCGCACATATCCCCTGTCATAGGAATGAGGCCCGCCGCTTCGCAGCATGCGGGCAGATCGGTCTGCGCCAGATGCTTGCCTCCCAGCCTGACGCAGACCGCTTCGCACGTCGTTTGATTCTGCGTGCCTTACTTGAGCTCTGGCCAGTAGTCCTTGTTCTCCTGGATCAGGACATCGAGAATCTCGTGGGCCTTCTTCGTATCGTTCACGAGACGGTTCAGCGTCAGCGCTTCGAGTGCCTTCTGGTAGCTATGCTCGAAATAGGCGTCGACGAGCAGCTTCTCGCAGGACACCTGCTGGACCAGGAGTCCGAGATAGAACTGCGGAATGTTGCCGACACCCATCGGGCGCGGACCATTGGCGGTAAGCTCGGCGACAACCTCGACCATTGCATCGTCCTGCATGTTGTCGATGAGGCCATTGTTCTCGGTGATGATGATGTAGCGGCGGCCCGTATTGTGAGCGATGGCAGACGCCACCTCGATCATCATCTCAGCATGCGCGTCGGAGTGGATGTCGACAATGCCCTTGGTCGTGCCGGCATCGATGCAGCGGTGGCATTCGCCGAATGCACGCTTCTCGCGGCCTTCGATGACCTCATCTGCACGGGTCTTGTTGCCGGCAGCCATGCGCTCCTCGTTCAGATGCTGGAACTTGTAGAGCGGGTAGAGATAGTACTGGTCATAGGTGTTGGGAAGATACTCAGGGTAGTCTTCCATCATCATCTTGACGTTGCCATAGGTCTCGAGCCAGGAAGGATCGCGCTGCTCTGCATCCTGCGGCAGGAAGCCCTTCTCATGGACAAGCTTGCGGATCTTGGGCATGAGGTCTTCGCCCGTCGGCTTGTAGTACATGTGGGTGAACCAGCCATAGTGGTTGAGGCCGAAGTAGACCGGCTCGAGGTCGTTCCAGTCGACGCCGAGCAGACGGCTGGTGGAGCGCACGACGTTCTCCGGCTGATCGCAGATGTTCAGGATCCGCTTGTCATCCGGGAATTCGCGGCGCAGCGCCTCTGCGACGATTGCTGCAGGATTCGAGTAGTTCAGGCACCAGGCATTGGGCGAATACTGGCGGATGGCATGGATTGCGTGGATCATGTCGCCAATGGAGCGCATGCCGTACGCCATGCCGCCGGCACCGACCGTCTCCTGGCCGATGATGCCATGGTCGAAGCAGGTGTGCTCGTCCGACCAGCGGCCCTCGAGTCCGCCGGAGCGCATCTGCATGAAGATGAAGTCCATGTCTGTGTAGGCGGTCTTCTCATCCGTGGTGTAGCTGATCTCTGCATCCGGATACATCTCGCGGAACAGGATCTCTCCGAACTTGCCCACCGGCTCCTGACGCGGACCATCGATATCGAAGAGGACCAGCCTGCTGAGCGGGAAGTCCTTCTGGAGCCTCACGAAGCTCTTGAGGAAGCCCGGCGTATAGGTGCTTCCGCCACCGACGATGCATACGTTGTAACGCTTCTCTGCCATTGCATCCACCTCTCAGATAGATTCGAGCAGGCATGCCAATGTCCTGCCGATTCGCATATCCGCGCAGGTGCTGGGGGATTTTTTCCTCTCTTCCCTGCGCGCACCATGAAGATAGCGCCTAGAGAATCTCCCAGAAGAGCCTGGAGCTGTTACAGAAACTCGTGCCATAATCTGTTACATGTTTCAGAATCAGAAACACACTCATGCAGCTTCGGACCCAGAGGAGGGCAGAATATATGCCAGATGCCGCTGCATCAAGCTTCACATCAGCAGAGCTTGTCCTGCTGCGCTATATCCAGTCCCATGCCCAGACGGTACCTGATCTGAGCGCAAGAGAGCTGGCAGCCAAGGCTGGATGCTCTGCGGCAACCGTAGTCAGGCTTTCACGCAAGCTTGGCTATTCGGGCTACACGGAGTACCGCTTCGCGCTCAGAAGACAGAAGCATCCTGCCGTTTCTGCAGGATCCATGCCCCGGCGGGACATCCTTGCAGAGACAGCGGCGACCTCCCATCTCAACCAGGCAAAGGATATCGAGCGTACAGCCGATCTGCTTGCCGAGCGCGATACCGTCATCCTTGTCGGCGGCGGCCTCACGCATACGGCGCTCGAGTATCTGCACCATTACCTCTTCTCGGCTTCCTGCCCCACAATCTGCATGCCGAATGATGAGCTCTCGCTTGATGCCATAGCAAGCGCCGGACCCGATGCGGTCGTGCTCTGTGCAAGCGTCTCGGGCGCAGGATCCACGCTCTCCCTTGCAAGAGAGGCCCATAACCGTGGCCTTTTTGTCATAGGCATCACCAGCTCGCTCACGAGCGACCTTGTCACGTTCTGCGATATCTGCCTTCTGGCCACCAGTGCACCGAGGACAGACCGCCGCATTGCATCGCGTCTGGGCATCGTCGCTGTTGCGGACGAGATAGCCCGCACCTATTCCCATCGCCACCACACCGGCCAGGTCATCGAAAAGGAGGCACGCGCATGATCGAGGCATTCCGGGACGATATCCTCTCGACGCTCACGCCAGGCGAGCTCGATTTCCTCTACTTCGCAGAGCTGCACCTCACGGAGATTGCGAGATGGAGCTTGGACCAGGCAGCGGCCGCAAGCTTCGCCTCTGCCCCCGTCATCGAACGCGCATGCAAGAAGCTCCATCTGTCAGGCTATGCAGAGCTCCGCTTCCTGGTCAGAAACGAGCTGAAGGGACGTGCCATTGCCGCACGGGACGGCATTTCCAGCTACCGCGCCACAGCTGCGCAGGATGCGCTGCTCAGAGAGGCGCGCCTCACCCTGCGCGATCCGTCGATGGCGCTTCTGCCCCAGGCGGCAGCTGCCATCTGGCAGGCAGAGAGCCTTGTCCTCTTCGGGCGGGGACTGTCTGAGTTTCCAGCAGAGTATCTCTCCGAATACCTGGCACGCATCGGCAGGCCATGCCGGCGCTATCTCGATCCGCCCTTTGTCTATCGCGATGCAGCAGCCTTCACGGACCGCGATGCTATCGTCATCTTCTCGGCCGGTGGCCGCACCATACCGGTCGTGAAGGCCGCAGCGATAGCGAAGAAGAACAGGGCCACGATCATCTGCATCTGCTCGGATCGGGAAAGCCCGCTCTGCAAGATGGCAGGCATCGCCCTGCATGCAGCATCCGACACGCTCAGCATCAACCAGATCGACCTCAATTCCCGATTCACGCAGTTCGCTGTAGCTGATGCCCTCGTCGATGAGCTGCTGAAAGAAAAGCCTGACCAAACGTCTGGGGAAACCACAGCCGGCTAGGCGAGGTTGCGCTCGATGGAGGCATCCAGAAGCGCCATCTCGTCAGCCGTGAGCTCGAGCGTCGCAGCGGCACAGTTCTCTTTCGCCCTTGCAGGAGAGGAGCATCCCACAAGAGCTGTCGTCACGAACTCCTTCTGCATTGTCCAGGCAAGCGCTACCTGGGAGACGGGACGCCTATACTTCGCTGCAACGGCATCCATATCGGAAAGAAGCTTCTGCACCTTCGAGAACAGGGGCTCCTTGAAGCCGGTATAGAACGTATAGCGGATATCCTTCTCCTCGAAGTGAGGAAGGGTCCTGAAGGCACCGGTCAGGATGCCGCCGCCGAGCGTTCCGTATGTCAGGTTCGCAAGGCCTCTCTCATGTGCCCATTTCAGGACCTCTTCGCTTCCTCTGTCCACCATGGAGTACCTGAGCTCGACGGCATCGATCTTCGCGAAGCGCATGCACTCCTCGAGCTGTGGGGTGCTGACATTGCTGACGCCGATATGCGAAATCTTCCCTGTTTCCAGAAGGCCATTCAGCGTATCCATGGTTTCCTCGACCGGCACCTTCTCATCCGGATAGTGCATGAGATAGAGGTCGATATGGTCGGTTCTGAGCCTCTCGAGAGACCCCTCGATCTCGCGCAGGATGTCTTCCCTGGAGTCATCTATCTCGCGTGCACCGGTCTTGGCATTGCAATAGTCGCCGAACTTTGTGACAAGGAATGCCTTTTTGCGATAGCCATCCTGAAGCGCCCTGCCGACAAGCTTCTCCGCAGCAGAGTCCATCCCATAGATCGGTGCCGTATCGATCACATTGACGCCTTCGTCGAGAAGTGTGCGCAGCGTCTCCACCGGACGCGCTTCATCAGCCCTTCCGAAGACGAGTCCATAGGCATTCTTCCCTGCCATGGACCAGGTGCCGGCCCCCAGAGAGGAGAGCCTTGTCGCAAAAGATGTGCATTCCGTATACCGCATATGCCGCTCCTCGTCCCGAATCCTGTTCTTTCTCTGCGGACCTGGCTGCACCGCAGAGCGTCCCGCTATCTTGTCCCAGACAGGCATAGCCTTGAAGCATATGCCGACAAGGGGCCCACGGGCCTTATGCAAGGGAGACCCATGGTACGCCTCATATTCTCCGATCTGGATGACACGTTCCTCGCAGCAGACAAGACCATACCGGACGCAAACCGCGCCATGCTCGAAGAGGCATCCAGGAAAAACATCCAGTTTGTCCCCTGCACCGGCAGGAACATCAATGGCATACCTGCTTCCATTGCAGAGTATGGCTGTGTCCACTATGCCGTCTGCTGCAACGGTGCCCTCGTCGCAGATCTCGATCGCGGCGAAGTGATTCATGAGGTGGACATCGAAAAAGAAGAGGTCCGCCGGCTCTTCCGTGCCCTCGAGGGCTTGCCCATAACATTCGACCTCTTCGCGGATGGCCATGTCCTGACCGCAGAGGACCGCTGGCGTTTCCTCGACGAGATTCCCGTGACCGAGCCCACCCGCATTCACATCAAAGAAGTCAGGACCTGCTATCCGGGAAGCGTCGAGGACATGATCGATGCAGCCAAAAACATCTGCCGCATCAACATCTTCTATCTCGACAACGACACAAGAGACAGGGTCTGGGAAGTCGTGGACTCGTTTTCCGACCTCATCAGGGCCTCTTCGCAGCCCTGCAACGTAGAAGTCACGAAGAACGGCGCAGACAAGGGAGCAGGGCTCCTCTGGCTGGCAGACCACCTGGGCGTGCCTGTGGAGGAGACCGTTGCCTTCGGCGACTCGAGCAACGATATCGCGATGCTCAAGGCAGCAGGAGACGGCGTGGCCGTGGCAAATGCACGGCCTGAATGCCTTGCCGCAGCAGACCATATTGTCCAAGACAATGACAAGGGAGGCGTCGGGCTCTATATGGAAGAGCTCCTCCGGAGGCAGTAGGCCAGCCCCTGCACCTGCCAAAGAGCTCCGCCGCCCCACTAGGTCTGCTCAGGCAGATCCAGCTGCAGAGCAATGGGGGCTGCCACAGCGATATGGCAGCCCCCATTTCCTTTGCCGGCCTCCAGCTACTTCTTCATGAGTCCCAGCCCGTCATGCCAGACCGTGCCGACCTGTTCGCCAATCACACGGTAGCCGTTGACGGAAGGGTCGAAGATGATGGGACGAAGCTTGCCGAGATCGACATGGCCATCCGTAAGGATGCTTTCATCTGCCTGTTCCGCTACGACCTTGCCGATAAGCAGGCCATGCTCCTCGTCGAAGAGCTCGACCGTGCATTCGAGCGTGAGCGGATATTCCTCGATCACAGGAGCATCGACATGGGCGCTCTTATGGACATGGACGCCAGCCTGCTCGATCTTGTTCACCTTGCTGCCTGTGGCAATGCCGAAATAGTCAGATATCTCGACGGTATCTGCCGTTCCGAATGAGACCGTGAAGGCACCTGTGGCCTTGAGGTTCTCTGTCGTCTTGTGCGTGCCCAGGAAGAAGGCAATCTCCCCTTTTCCGCACTGCACGCCCCAGCCAGCATTCATCGCATTCGGCACACCGTTCTCGTCGTAGGTAGCGATGATATAGACGCCTTCTGGTGTCATGACCGACTTGTTTCCCGGAATTTCCATCATGTCCTCCTCTGCATCCCGGCACCCAGCCGGGACAGCCCTTGCATCGGTCTCTTTCTACCCTTCGGTCCATCAAGACATACATGCCCCAAAAACTTTTTGCCATAGATGCCAGACATATCAGGCAGACATGCCCTTCTTGTGGGAGCTTGGAGGAATCGGTCCTACGTTCTGCATAGAGCAGGACTCTTCGGCAATATGTCTCCTGTAGCGGAGCAGGAGGAAGACCATGGGCAGCAGGAAGCACTCGGCACGTGCGAGAGAGCGGGAGGAGTTCCTCTCGGGCCTTGGCGGCATGGATGATGCCTTTGCCGCAGAAGAGGCACATCAGCGCGAAGCGGCAGACCAGAAGGAGGAAGCCCGCCTCATGAAGGCCTGCCTCTCGAAGCAGCGTTATGCAACGCGCGCAGGGGCAGAAGAGACCGCCCGCGCCTGTGCCCAGCACGGTACCTATGGTCTCGAAGTCTACCGCTGCCCCTACTGCAGGGGATGGCATCTGACATCGCATCCCTGGAAAAGATGAGGCATATATTGCTTCCATGCGATATGGCAAGACAGTCTTCCAGCATGCTTTCAGGCGTGCAGCGCATTGGATGCGAGACAGCAGTATTTCCGTTCAGATGAGGGCATCGGAGGATGAGCCGAATCCGGAGCCTCCTGTGCTGCCTGCTATCATGGGATGATCCAATCCAAGGAGCCACCATGCCGCACGAGCTTGTCCTGCCTGCCTATATCCTTGCTGTGAGCCTCATTGCCTTCGCAATCATGCTTTGCGATCTCGGACGTGACCGGAGGGGCAAAGACCCTCTTCCCTGGCCGCTCTGGGCTGCAGTCTCTGCCGCAGGAGGCGCCTTCGGCACGCTTGCTGCCTTTCTCGTGACCCGCACGCACATAGCGAAAGCAACGGTTGCGCGCTTCTTCTGCGGCCTTGCCTTCTCCATCCTCTGGGCCCTCATCCTGCTCCTTGTATCAGGCACTGTCTCCTTCACGGCAGATGCCTTCTTCGCATCGCTTGCACGTGGCCACACGCCGCTTGCCATCTATCTCCTTGCTGCAAGCCTCGCAGCCTTTGCCCTCTTCGGTATCGACAAGCGCCAGGCTGTGCATGCCGGCTCCCGCATCCCTGAAGCAGTCCTTCTGGGCATCGGCCTTGCCGGAGGAGCGCCGGGAGCGCTTGTCGGCATGCATCTTTTCCATCACAAGACAAGGAGGGCCTACTTCTGCTGGGGTCTCTGGCTCTTCCTTGCGATAGATGCCCTCCTCATCGTCTTCCTTATGGCAGAAGGCATCCTCTAGACGAAAAGAGCCGCTCCGGAGAGCAGCTCTGCTGCTTCTTTTGCCTTGATATCTCCTACCAGCTCACAGTTTCGGATGGCTTGCCGGCAAGCGAGGTGAATGTGGCAGTCGCATCCTTGAAGTAGAGCACGATCGTGTTGTCGTCGTTCTCGTCGTACATCTTCCTGAGTCCAGGATAGGCATCGAGCATGTGCTTTTTTCGCCTCGATGCGCTCGTCCGGCACCAGCTCTCCCTGTATGCGCCACCAGTCGGCACCTTTCCAGGCACAGATCTCCACTTCAGGATGGGCAACGATCTGCTTGTAGACTTCCTTCTTCTTGCCGGTCTGGATATAGAGCCTGCCTTCGAAGAGGTCTGCCGTGCCGAAGGGACGCACCCTCGGGTTTCCCTCTCCATCCACTGTCGCAAGCATATAGGTCGGTGCCGTATGCTTCAGGAACTCGTACACATCCTCGATTGTAGCCATAGCCATCCTTTCTCACGGATATGCGTCAGTTGTACCCGGCAGAGACATCTGCCAGCACAGAAAACTTGCTTCATGCTCAAGCGCCCCATCCCTCAGGTATGGCATGGGATGGTTAGCATGCTGTGCGGAGCAGGCGGCACGCCTCCAGAATTTCCCCGTACCCTGTGCAGGCAGTCGCACGCCTGGGGTATACTTCAACCAGTACCAGCGATGCCCGTATCTTCGGTGAAAAAGGGTCTGCGGGCGGCGCAGTACTAACTGACTAGACGGCCCGGATGCAACCGGGCCGTTTTCGTCTCTGCACTATCCGTTCAATGCTTATGCTCCTTCTTTCGCCTCCTCACCTCCTCGACGAGGTCGAGTGTGGATCGGACAAGGCCCTCCACGAGCACGAGGGCCTGAAGGACTTCAAGGATTCCCTTCAAGAGCGGATGAAGTTCGTCCATAGGCAACACCCCCAAAGATCGAGGCGCCGCCCGCATCCGGACATCGCTGGTCTATCCATCTTGACAGGGAATGCCATGTGACTGCAACAGACGTTCAGTATCTATTTCTGAATTCTACCTGCTAAATGCATGTGTTTGGAATCAGATAGATACTTGTTTGATTTTCGAAGACACCGCCAGAGGCAACCCCGTCTCTTTGATAGTCCAGAAACTGGCAGTTTCCAAGAAAATGGGCGGAGCTGGCATGGCAGCTCCGCCCTGACAGCATTTCACTCTATGAAGGACGCTTATTACAGCACCTTCGAGAGGAAGCTCTTCGTGCGCTCGTTCTGGGGATGGTCCATGACCTCCTCAGGCGTGCCCTCCTCGACGATCACGCCGCCGTCGATGAAGATGACACGATCTGCCACGTCGTGGGCAAAGCCCATCTCGTGCGTGACCACGAGCATCGTCATTCCCGAATCGGCAAGCTCGCGCATGACATCCAAGACCTCGTGCACCATCTCAGGGTCGAGGGCGCTTGTCGGCTCGTCGAAGAGCATGATGTCGGGATCCATAGCAAGGGCGCGGGCAATGGCGACACGCTGCTGCTGGCCACCGGAAAGGCTTTTCGGCATTGCGTCGATCTTGTCTGCGAGGCCGACACGCGTGAGCAGCCGCTCTGCGTCCTTATCTGCCTCTTCCTGGGTCTTGAGCTTGAGCTCGACTGGAGCAAACGTGACATTTCTCTTCACGGAATAGTGGGGGAAGAGGTTGAACTGCTGGAAGACCATACCGACATGGCGGCGGATGAGGTCGACATTGGCGCCCTTGGCCGTGATCGACTCTCCGTCGATCGAGATATCTCCTCCGGTCGGCTCTTCGAGCCTGTTGATGCAGCGCAGGAACGTGGACTTGCCGGAACCGGACGGTCCGATGATGCAGACGACCTCGCCCGGCTCGACCTCGAGGTCGATGCCGTTCAGGACAAGGTTGTCCCCGAATGCCTTCTTGAGCTGCGTGACTTTGATCTTGGGTTCAGACATCAGACATGCATCCTTTTCTCGATGGTGCGGGAGACGAGCATGAGCACGCTCGTGATGAGGAGGAACACGACCGCGACCCACGTGTAGGTCGCGAACGATTCCATGGTACGCCCGACATAGATGCGTGCCTGGTACATGATCTCGCCCAGGCCGATTGCATAGAGGATCGTGGAGTCCTTGAGCGTGATGATGCACTGGTTCACGAGCGTCGGCAGGCAGATGCGCACTGCCTGCGGCAGGATGATCTTGTGCATCGAGGTGGCATACGGGACGCCGAGCGAGCGCGATGCCTCCATCTGGCCTGCAGGAACCGCCTCGATCGATCCTCTGAAGATCTCGGAGATATAGGCACCGGCATTGAGCGTGAGGGTCAGTATCGAGGCTGTCACGACGTCGATCCTGAAGTCGGAGCAGCCCATATACTGGATCAGCTGCGGCATAGCGAAGTAGAGATAGAAGGCCTGCACGAGCATCGGCGTGCCGCGGATGATCCAGATATAGAACTTTGCGATGCCTCTGAGCACCTTCACGTGCGAGATATGCATGAGGCAGACGAGAATGCCGACGAGCATAGCAATGACAAGCGAGATGATGGTCACCTGCAGCGTCGTTGCCAGGCCCGACATCAGCATCGGCCAGACATCGCCGAATGTTGCGGCGAGAGATTCAAAACCCATAAAGCTTCCTCCCTGTACCCTGTGGCTCAAGACAGCAAAGGGGCACCCGCACGAAGGCGGGCACCCATGATGTCATCTCTTGGCTGCCCGAAGCGGCACGCACTAGCCCTTCAGGTACTTGTTCACAATCGCGTCGTAGTCTCCGGAATCCTTCATCTTGGAGAGACCCTCGTTGAAGGCAGACAGAAGATCTGCGTTCTTGCCCTTCATGACAGCGAAGCCATAGGGCGTGGAATAGTCGTCCTTCTCCTCCGTCACGATCTGGAGGCCATTGCCCTGGGTGATGCCGTAGGACATGACCGGGTAGTCCTCGAAGCAGGCAACAGAGTTGCCGGTCAGGACATCCTGGTACATGATCGAGGAATCATCGAAATAGGTGAGCGTGAAGCCATACTTCGGGGCAAGGGACTCTGCGCAGGTCGCACCCATCGTGCCGGTCTTGGCAGCGACGGTCTTGCCGTTCAGGTCCTCGTATCCCGAAATCGAGGAGCCCGCCTTGACGGCCATGCAGACGTAGGAGTCATAGTACGGGTCAGAGAAGTCGTACTTCTGCTTGCGGGCATCGGTGATCGACATGCCGGCGATGACAGCATCTGCCTGGTTGGATTCAAGGGCTGCGACCGCTGCATCGAAGCCGAGCGAGTTCAGCTCATACTTGAAGCCGGTGAGCTCTGCTGCCTTGGCAAGAATATCGACATCGATACCGACAAAGTTGCCCGACGCATCCGTGAACTCGAAGGGAGCAAAGGTCGTATCGGTCGCAACCGTATAGGAGCTCTTCGAGAAGCCGGAAGAGGAATCGGAACTCGAGCTCGACTGGGAGCTGCCGCACCCAGCAAGAGCAAGCCCCGTGGCAGCAAGCGTGCCCGAAGCGATACCGACGAATTGGCGGCGAGACATTGAATACGACATACCCTACCTCCCAGACGACCATTTCCCTGTGCATTGAGCAGACAAAGAGCGGGAACCCGATGCACAGAGCCTTGAAGGATTTCTGCGCCCTTCAGTTCCGTATCTTAAATATTGAATATTTATCCATGATTGTTGAAATATTTTCACGAGGTTACCAGGCCGTAACTTCTTGGGAGGCAACGGAAACAATATGTTCGTATGCAATGCCTGTTTGTACCCGTGCAGGCAGCAGCCTTGGGGCATGCAACAGGGACTTTTTCGGTGCGGCTGACGTGCTCTTTTCGTTTCCATTCCACATCGCCATATTTCCTAGCAATGCAATAGGAATTCTTTCAGGCTACAATGATTGAACCAAATCTGTTCGACGGGAGGCAGTTTCATGAACAGCACGACACAGCACAGCAACTTCAGCGCATCTATGGGCCGCCGCAGCTTCCTCGCTCTTGCAGCAGGTATGGCAGCCCTGGCACCAGTAGCGCTCACTGCCTGCGGACAGACCCAGAGCCCAAGCCCTTCCAGCACCTCCACGGACAGCTCTTCGAGCTATGACATCTCCGGCAAGAAGCTCACCTTCGTTGGAGACAACGCGTTTGCCCCCTACCGCTATATCGAGATGCAGCCAGACGGCTCCCAGAAGACCGTCGGCCTCGATATCGCAATCGCAGATGAAATGGCATCGCGTCTTGGCTTCACGTATGACTTCGAGCCGCAGGAGTTTGCGGCGACGCTTGCCACGATCCAGAGCTCCGACACCTCGTTTACGATGGCAATGAGCTCGAATGCAGAGAGGCTCGAGACCTTTGACTTCACGCGCGGCTACTACGAGCCCCGTGTCGGCGTCCTCACGATGGGCGACAAGGTAGAGGATATCGACGGGCTCAAGGGCAAGAGCATTGCCTGCACGACCGGCACGGTCCAGAACAAGTTCGTGGCAGCCGTCCTGCCTGATGCCGACGTGCATACCTATGACGGAGGAGACCAGTGCCTGCAGGAGGTCCTCGCCGGCAGGATCGATGCCTATGTCTGCGACGGCGCAGAGGGCCAGTCGATGGTCGATGCCAACCCTGGCCTCGTTCTGGGGCTGCTCGACCGCTCCGAGACCGAGGACTACGTCGGCGTCTACCGTCTCATGGCACAGAAGGATGCTCCTTTTGTCTCGGCACTCGACAGCTGCATCGCAGACATGCTCCAGGATGGTACGATCGATTCCTACATCAGCAAATATGTCGGTCCTGACTTCGTCTGGGGCGATGGCGGCTTCGCTGCCGCCGGCAGCTCTACCGTCGGAGACAGCACCGGCGAATAGCACTCGGACGCAGGCATGAACTTCTCGGTCCTCAATCCCTATATGCCCATGTTCTGGAGCGGCCTTCTGACCACCGTCGAGGTGACAGGGGCCGCCCTTGTTCTTGCCTTTGCGCTAGGTGCCGCGATAGCGCTGCTGAAGGTCCTGCCAATCAGGTGGCTGAGAGCACTTCTCGACTTCTACACCTCGATCTTCCGGGGCATTCCCCTCATCGTCCTTCTCTTCATCGCCTACTTCGCGACGCCTCAGCTCACAGGCTACAAGATCACGATGTTTGCCGCGTCGGTGCTGACGCTCGGGCTCAATGGGTCTGCCACGGTATCAGAGACCCTGCGTGGCGGCATCCAGGGCGTCGACCGGGGACAATACGATGCGGCACGGGCTCTGGGCCTTCCGTATGGGAAGATGATGGCCAAGATCATATTGCCGGAGGCTTTGCGCTCCGTGGCTCCTGCCCTTGTGAACGAGGTCATCACGGTGCTCAAGAGCTCGTCTCTCGTCGCGACGATAGGACTTGCCGACATGATGCGCGCTGCAGAGTCCGTGCAGGCACTCACCTACCGTGCCTTCGAGCCCTTCATCTTTGTCGCCGTCATCTACTACATCATTGTCATGATCCTCGTCCGCATCTCCAAGAGGCTCGAGAAGAAGCTCCGGGAAGCCTATTAGTGCTGCTGTGCTGAGAGAGGAGCCCTTCGTCGTCTCGGGGCAGGATCGCGGCGAGCGTTCCTGCCCCTCCATACATCTGCCTTCTGACCGAAACAGCACGTACCCCATCCCGCAGGACATCTGCTGCCATTTCATGCCGAGGCAAGCAAAGCCGCTGATCGATCATGGCACCTCAGGATCTTTTCACGCAATCGTTCTTGATGGATCATGGTGCATGCCGGCAATGCGAAGAGGCATCCATGGGCTCATCGAATCTGGTCAATCCTGAGGTATGGCTTGTATCGAAGTTCGTCGAGAACATCGACGAGAAGAAAGTCATCCTGCCGCGGTATCAGAGAGCTCAGGTCTGGACCAAAAAGAAGCAGAAGAGCCTGATAGATTCGATGATGTCAGGATTTCCAATAGGATCGCTGCTGCTGTACGAGAACAAGGCAGACGGGACCTGGCAGCTTATCGATGGCCTCCAGCGTGCAACGACGATCTATGACTATCGGAAGAGCCCTCTGGAATTCGCCGATTTCTCGAAGCTGAAAGAGAAGTCCGAAAAGCTGGACGAGGCTTTCGACCATGTGGTCTCTGCCGTCAGATCGAATCTCAAGGTGGACGACGACGTCACAGACAAGACGCTCCAGGACAGCGTGATGAAGGCGGTGGCAGCATGGCTGCCGACCGTGAATATCTCGAAGACATCGGAATACAGCTCGCGCAAGCTTGGCGCCGCGATCGTCAGCTACTTTGCCAGCCTCGAGAGCGCCGACGATTCCGGGAGCACAGGCGTCGTCGAGCCTGATGCCAAAGAAACAGATCCCAATCCCATAAAGATAATCGCTTCCAATGCTATAGCGAACAGCATCGACGATGCTGGCCTTCTGGACGAGATCAAGGACGAGGTCAATCTCGACAACTATGCGATGCCGGTCATCATCTACAGCGGCGACAGGGAGAACCTTCCCGAGATCTTCGAGCGCGTCAATGTGGAAGGTACGAAGCTGAGCAAGTATGATGTGCTTGCTGCGGTCTGGTATGGACAATCAGACCGTGTGCTGATCAATGACAGCAAGATCCGCACTGCTATCGCGCAGAAATATGCAGAGGTCCAGGAGACCGGCTTCGTCGTCGACGACAGCGAACATGCACGCGACGACTATACGCTCTACGAGTATCTGTTTGGCCTGGGCAAATACATTGCCGACAAGGATGCATACAAGCTGCTCTTCAAGGGCGCAGACGGCAGCACCAAGGTCGAGTCCTTCTCGTTCACCCTTGCCTGCATCGTGTACCATCTCCGTCTGGGGGATATCGAGACGCTTCCGGGGGCGATCCGCGATGCGGAAGGGACGCCGAAGGACAGCGCAATCGACCTTTCCGGATTCCAGTCTGCCCTGGAGGAGTCCATCGACTTCGTCTGCCAGACGCTCAGGCCATACATCGGCATCGAGCTGCAGAAGCCCTTCATCGCACATAAGGAATACCAGATCTGTTCCTATATCGTCCGTGCCCTGGTAGGCCGCTACACGGTCGGGGCCTGGCAGGAACGAGAGGGCTGGAAGGAGGACCGCAAGGCCCTTGCGCGCGCAATACCTCAGCATTACCTCTATGAGCTGATGACGAACAACTGGGGCAATGCCGGCGACTCCAAGCTGTTCAACAATGTCTGGGCAGGCAAGGAGCCCTCCGATGTCTACAGACGTACCTATGACAAGGAGGAGTGGACCAACGCGATCCGCATGTGGTTTGCCGACGGACTGCACAAGAACCAGACGAAGCGCGCTGCGATCGACGATGTGAGCAAGGTCTTCCTGATGTATGTGTATGGCACCATCGCGAACTCCAGCGAAGCGAAGCAGCGCTTCGATATCGACCACATCTATCCGATCAAGATGCTCGCTGGCATGCTCGAGAAGACAGGAGACAGCGAGGGACTGCCGATGAGCGCAGTCGGCAATCTCGAATTCCTCGAGTCCACGATCAACAAGGAGAAGAGCGCCCATACGCTTGGAGACTACTACCGATCTCTTCCAGAGGGATCCCCGAAGCGCGAGATCATCAGCAGGTATTCGATCTGCGATGATCCGGCATCGGTCGACATGCCTGAAAACTGGAACAGGAACGACTTCGTGGCGTTCGTGAAGGAGCGCGAGCGTCGGCTGGAAGCCGCTCTGCTGAAGCGTTTCGGCATCTCGCTCTAGAAGCACGCACTGAGCCATGGCATGATGCCTTGATCTGCAGGGCATCATGCCCTGTGCTTTAGATCACTCTGCCTCGGTATAGAACGCAATCTCGGGACAGTAGCCAGGATCGCTATAGGCCCGTGCTATCTCCCCTATTGTCATCCCTGCCACCTCATCTGCGCTATAGCTGCCATTGTCCGCCAGCATCCAAGCCTCTTCCCACCAGCCAGGATGCAGAGCCCAGACTTCGTTCCAGTCCTTCTCCGCGACATAGTCGCCCGCATCATTGATCCTGAAGACGGGCGCGCCGGGAGCAAACTCCTGCTGGACACGATCGTCGAGCTCGCAGGCTGCCTTATCGATTGCATTGAGCACGTCCTGCCCTGCCGGCTGGGGCGCAAGTGAGCGCCTGAGTTCCTCGCTCCAGACCAACGACAGCCTTTCGGACAGGGGACGCGGGCGGCCATAGCGCTGCGCAATGCAGTCGCTGCTGCCGATCAGGTCCCGTACCTGAACAGAGCCATTCGAGATCAGCTGCCATGCTTCGCGCCAGACGGAAGGCAGGCCCTTCCACACACCATCCCAGACCTCTTCTGCCACATAGGTCCCTTGGGCAAGGCGGAAGATGCGCTTCCCTTCGTCGAAGTGAAGAGCGCTCCTCTCGTACAGTGGCTTGCCGATATGCTGGATCTCGACGAGCGTCTCCCTGTCGAGCACAGGCCTTCCCTCCATGGCATGCACCTCCCTCAAGCGCACTCTCGCTGCAAAGCACCCAGTATACGATCCTTCGGTATGTCAGGCAGCACTGCCCTCTCCTGCCTCGAACGCAGTCGCAACACCCTGCCGGAGCTACTTTGCGAGCTTCTCAGGAAGCCGCTCGACGTGCTCGCCCAGATAGACGCCCTGTCGTCTGCCCGCCCTATCTCTGCCGCATGGATCTCGATACCTTTCTTCTCGAGCTCGCCTGTCTCCCGGGGACCTAGGGCAGAGACAATCTTTTCCCGGCAGGCGCGGTCGCTCGTGGAGCCATGCTATCGGGAGCATCTGGCCGGTCTTTTGCTTTCTTCCCCGGTCCTTGAAATCGAGCACCTATGGTTGCCGAAGAGCAAGGCCTCGGTCTCCGCCTCCATCTTCTCCTAGGCGCGAAGATCCCTCGATAAGTCCTCGAGCGACAGCGAGGCGGCAGAGAGCGCCTCGTAGCGGGAGAAGGGCTTTCTCGTCTTCTCTTGTGACGCTGAATCGGACACGCCTTCAATGAGCATGTCTGCGCACATACTCGGCCCTCTTGAGGCTCTTGAGCGCTGCCTCCTTCTGGGTCCCTTTCATCTCGGGTCCCTGGCGCAGGGAGCGCTTTGTCCGGAAGGCAGGGCCTCCTTCGGCCTCTGCGGCTCTGCATTCGCTCTTCTCGATGCCGGAGCCCGCCCGTACAAGGCGCACAATCTCCGCGCGCACGAAGGAGAAGCGCTCATTCCCCATCGTCTTTTTCCGAGGAGCCAGACGATCTCAGGCTCTCCGGGCGACTCTTCCGCATGCCATTCGGTCTGGAGAATGGCATGGGTGAAGTGGCGGCGCGAACTTCTTTTCAGTACGAGTGGCCGGGCACATTTTTTGAGCCCGACACGAAACGTGAGGTGCTCAACCCCGCTCTTTCGGCTTCAGACCGCATGTAGGCCTGTTTTCTGCAGACGGATGGACACCTGTCTGTTTTCGTCCCGCACTCTACGCAGTCTTGCGTACGCCATCTCTGACCCGCATATAAAGCGGAAGGAACAGGAAGTCAAGGGCAAGGGCGCCTGCAAGCGCAAGGCCTCCTCCGACAAAGCCGAGCGATGCCGCACCGAGTCCATCGAGTGCCGCTCCGCCCAAGGCTGTGCCCGCGCCGATGCCGAGATTGTAGAGGCCTGAGTAGGCAGCCATAGCGACAGAGGCATCTCTCGGGTCTGCAATCTCGATGATGAGTGCCTGGAAGGCGATGCCGAAAGAGGTAAGGCCGAGGCTCCAGACCACGAGATCCGCTGCCTCGCCGATGGCAGATGAGGATGCTGGAAGGAGCAGCAGGAGAGCAGGCGCGAACGCTGCTGTCGAGACCGCAAGATAGCGTCTCCTGTGTCCGTCATAGAACTTTCCGAAGAGCACCGAGGCAAGAAGGCCGGCAACGCCGAAGAGGATGAGGGCGCCCGTGATGCCTGAGGCCGAGAAGGCTGCCACGTCCCTGAGGTACGGCTCGATATATCCATAGGCGACATAGTGCCCTCCCGCAAGAAGCACGGTCACGCAGAAGAGCACGATGAGGGGCGCACACGTTGCCAGATGCGGAAGGCGGGAAAGCGTGAAGCGCTCTACCTTGGGAAGCGAAGGAAAGACGCGGAAGAGGAAGGCAAGGTCGATGAGAGCCACGACGCCTACGAGCCCGAAGGTCATCCTCCAGCCCACAGCGAGGCCGACCGCACGTCCCAGCGGCATGCCGACAATCTGTGCAATCGAGGAACCCGTCGCCACGATGCTCATGGCCTGGGCTTCGTGAGCAGGACCTGCCACCTTCGAGGCACAGATCATGACAATCGACCAGAAGATGGCATGGGCCACGGCGACGACGAGACGGGCACAGATCAGGAAGGCATAGGTCGGTGCCAGGGCCGAGAGCACCTGTCCTGCCGCAAAGATGAGGACGACGGAGAGCAGGAGCTCCTTGAAGCCAAAGCGCGATGCCCATGCCATGAGCGGCAAGGACAGCACCGCGACACCTGCGGCATAGACCGAAATCATGAAGCCTGCCTGGGCATCGGTGAGAGCGAAGCTTGCCGCGATATCGGAAAGGAGGCCTACCGGCATGAACTCAGATGTATTGAAGACGAATGCTGCCACGACGAGGCCTATGAGCGCGAGCATCTGGCGGCGCTTGAGCGGAGCCTCTGTGCCTGTCTGTTCCTCTGCCACTGGGAATCACCTTTCATGCAGTTCCTGAAGACCCAAACAGCATGGCAGACAGGAAGGTGTACTGACATGCCAGCTGCAGAACAGCATCAAGGCAGCACAGCAGATGGCGCCGCTGTGAAGATGGTTTTGGCCCATGCCAGGCATGCTAGGCTGACAAGGCTCATCCGATCAGAAAAGTGAGGCACATCTCTTGTCCAGCACTGTCCAAGCTTCCGTCTCCCCTGTCCGCGCCCGTATCTGCCTGGCGCTCCTCGTCCTTCTGGGATTTTCCCTCGGCTGCTCCGAGTTCTCCGTCATCGGCATCGAGTCCGACCTGGCAGCCGACCTCAATGTGAGCCTTGCCACGGCAGGCCAGCTCATCAGCCTCTTTGCCCTGCCCTATGCGGTCATGACACCGGTGCTTGCACTCTCCTGCGGACGCTTCAAGAGATACAGCCTGCTTCTCGCCTATAGCCTCATCTTCTGTGCCGGCAACATCATCTCCGCCCTTGCCACCAGCTTCTCTGTCCTTCTGGTCTCCCGCATCCTTGTCGGCTCCGTCTCGGGCGCGCTTCTGGCCGTCGGGCTCACGTTCATCCCGGAGCTCACGACACCTGAGAAGAGCTCCTGGGCCCTCTCGCTTGTCTATGCGTCCTACTCCGTCGCAATGGTCGTCGCGACCTCTGCCGGCAAGTTCATAGCCGATGTCGCGAACTGGCATGTCTTCATGTACGGCGTGCTGGCCCTCGCTATCCTTACCCGCGCGCTCTGCCTCTGGTTCCTTCCGCGCCAGGGCGCGACCGACGAGCCTGCCACGTTCAGGGAGCAGGCATGCCTCTTCAAGGAGCCCCAGGTCATTGCTGCCATGCTGATCTTCGTCTTCGGCGAGGGCTCCGTCTACACGTTCTACGGCTACGTGACGCCCTACCTCGAGACCATCCTCGGCATGGACACGATTGCCGCTTCCACGACGCTCATGGCATACGGCGCCGTGACCTTCATCTCGAACCTCGCAGGCGGCTGGATCGACTCCCGCTTCAGCGTGCGCGCCCTGATCGTCACCTTCCTTGCGCAGGCTGCTGTCCTCATAGGCCTCTGGGCAGTCGGCGGAGCGGCCGTCCCTGCCCTTGTCCTGATCTTTTCCCTCGCCCTCCTCATGTATCTGGCTTCCGTTCCCTGCGTCTCCCTCTTCATGCATGCTGCCCGTATGCGCCATCCAAAGGCCCTGACACTTGCAAGCTCCCTTGAGCCCATGTCCTTCAATGTCGGCATCTCCTTCGGCACGGCCGTAGGCGGCGCTGTCGTGACAGCCTCAGGCCTTTCCATGCTCGGCCTCGTGGGAGGTGCGCTCTCCGTTCTTGCCGCTGCAACAGCCGGCGTGACAGCTATGCTTGCAAGGAAGCATGCTTAAAGAAAGGAAGCCACGATGGACGAGTATGCACAGGCGCTTCAGGACCTCGTGTCGGCAGCGCAGGAGATTGGCTACCCGAAGGAATTCGGCCTTGCGCTCGCGCAGTACGTGCGCGGCCCCAAGACGATGCTGCGCATGGCAGAATACCTGCGCCGCTGCCGTCCCCATTCCTTCGAGGAGGCAGCAGACGAGGCCGTGACGCTCGTCTCCGAGGGCAACCGCTGGATCGAGGAGGAGCGCTCCGAGGAGGCCCAGGCTGCCTTCACGGCCTTCATGAACCGTCCGCGTGCGGAAGACGAGATCGTTGACTGGACCGATGACTCCTGGCACGAGGTGACCGAGGCAGAGTTCTACGGGGATCCGGAAGAGATGGATGCTTTCGCCCAGGGCGAAGACGACGGAGCGGCAGAGGATGCCGGTCCCTACAACTGCGATTTCGATGACAGCATTCCCTGGTAGGGACTAGGCAAGCGAAGCCTGGAGCACCTTCGAGAGGTCGATATCGAGATCGACGTACCCATCGATCCCTGAGACCGTACCCTCTGCCGAGTACTGCCAGATCGCAAACGGGATGTCAGCCGACGGCAGGTCCGTATAGGACGCCAGCCAATAGCCATACTGCCAGAGCCCCGTATACTCCATATCCTGAAGGTCGTAGTAGTTGCCATAGAGCATGGCAGTCCTGCCTGAGGCAGCAATCCTGTCGCAGAAGGCTTTTGCCACGGCGAACATCTCATCTGCGCTCATGCCAGAGATGCGTGCCCCATCAGATCCTGTCGGCTCGAAGTCGAAGACGACCGGATACACAAGCTGCGTGGCGCCAAGCTCCGAGAGCACGAAGTCTGCCTCTTCCTCGGCTTCCGCCACGGTCGTTGCCTGCGAGTAGAAGTAGACGCCGATGTTGAGGCCAGCCATCTGGGCACCGAGGAGGTTCTGCCTGAAGCGCTCGTCGAGCTGAATCGTGCCGGATTCGGTGCCGCGGTAGCCAAGACGGATGATTGCAAACGAGATGCCGTCTGCACGCACCTTGTGCCAGTCGATATCTCCCTGATGGGCCGACACATCGATGCCAGACCTGCTCTCCTCTGTGCCGGAGACCACATAGTGGAGCCTGCCATCGACACCACGGAGGAGGAAGTTCCAGTCGTAGGGGCTCGTCTCGATAGCTTCGGCACTCGGAAGCTCTGCCCCATGGAATGTGCCCGAAACCGTCGGCTCGAAGATGAAGAGGCGGATGCCGACGGCGATGGCACAGACGATAGCGGCAATGATTGCCACAAGCTTCACGCGGTGGCGGATGAGCTCCTGCTTCTTCGTGAGCTTCTTCTTGCTCTTGCCGTCCTTCGCGCTCTTCGCATGCTTGGCAGAGCTGCCCTTCTTGGAAGAGGCGCTCTTGGCAGAAGAAGTGCTCTTGGAAGATGCCTTCCTGCCCTTTGCTACATGCTTTGCTGCATGCGTGCCTGCGCTCTTCTTCTCTGCCATTGCCTCCCCTTCCATGCTCTTCTGCGTCATCCCATCATAGCCGAGGTACGAGTCCTGACCTGAAAAGCCATACGGTCACCTTGGAGCTCCCCTGTCCCGTTTTCTGCGCTTGTAGATGTGCCAGGCTTGGGGCTACGGATTTGCGTTACCATCGAAGTCTGAATGATTCCGGATTGGCCTTCGGGCCCCGCACGCTTGGAAGGATCCGCTCAATGAGCAAGAATTTTCTTTCACCGCTCCGCATCGAGGTCCTCTGCCTGACCCGCGTCGAGTTCACGGCAGAAGAGGAGATTCCCGATACCTATGATGCGAGCTTCACGCTCACGACCATCCCGCAGCCACTCGAGGAGGCCACAGAGGACGGCGAGGCGCTCTGGCGCATCGATGTGCCCCTGACGGTGAAGCTTGCCCTCACCGAGACCGGCAACCGCGACAAGGTCTATGCGCGCTCGACGCTTGAAGGCCATACCGTGGTCGCTGTCCCGAAGTCCGCTCTCGGCAAGGACGCCGATCCGGCAGAGGTGCTCCGTACCCAGGGCGTCATGGCGCTCTACTCGCACATGCGCTCGAACTTCGTGACGCTCACGGCGCAGACAGCACTCAATGGCTTCATCCTGCCTGCCATCGACCCCGTCGCCTTCATCCAGTCTGTACAGGAAGACAAGCCCGAGCAGAAGTGATCTTTGCCACAAAGCATGGAAAAGCATCGAGGCCGGAAGCATGCGCTTCTGGCCTCGTTTCTTCTCAGCGCTTCCTGTGCTTCTTCTGCTTCTTCGGCTCAGGCTCCTGCCTGTAGCGCTCATCTCCTGGCCCATAGGCTTCATAGAGCGAAGGCAGGCGTTCTGCCAGGTTCCTGGCCTCGATGGAGGCATGCTCGCAGAGTGCACGGGCACCCTCTTCGGAGTGCATCCTCTTCCTCATCCACTTCCAGGGAAGCATGGAGCCAACCCAGAAGCGGCCTGTGAAATGGAGCCCTTCGTCTGTCTTGTGGAAGAGGCCGATGAAGCGCGTATGCATCATGGCACCGCGGTTCGTGCCGATCTCTGCGCAGAGCGCATAGGGCACGCCTTCCTGGTGGAGCTTCTTCGGATCGAGCGCGCACTCTTCCGGCTTCACGAAGCGGATGGCAGAAGCTGTCCCCTCTCTGCCTACGCGCTCCGTCACATAGACCATGTTGTCCTGGAAATGGGGACGCTCGGCGCGCTCGAAATAGGAGCTGTCCGACTCGCGGAAGAGGATCGTCTCATGCGATTCAGGATAGAGGGCACAGAAGCGCTCGTCCGCCTTGGGGCACCACCAGAAGAGCCAGCGCAGCATGTCAGGCGTGACGCCGGGAAGGCTTGAGGAGATGGCAATCTGCCATACTCCATCGTCGTCGAGCCTATATCCCGTCTCCTGGGCCAGGGCGGAGTCTTTCGCCAAAGCCTCTGCCTTCCCCTCAGGCACCAATGTGATATGCGGATTCGCCAAGGCGCCTACGATCTCGAGCGGAAGCTCTGCGCTTGGACGCCCTTTCCATTCCTCGATGCTGTCCATCTCTTCTCGCTCCCTTCGCGCACATATAAGACCTACCCGAAGAAGGAGCCCGTAGCCAAAAATCTCCGAAGCCCCAAAATGCTCCAAGAAGATGCCCTCCCAGCGGATGCTGGAAGGGCGCAGGCGGAAAAGGACAGGAAACGCAGGGCAGCTATTCCTGCGCCAGTGCATCCGAGATGGCAGAAGCTATTGTGTGCGCGTCCTCGCTCTCCCGGAGCATCGTGCGGAAGGCAGAATCCATCAGAAGGACAGCCGTCTTCGAAAGCAGACGGATATGCTCTTCCCTGTTTGCTTCAGGCACGAAGAGGGCAACCGCGATATCGACCGGCTTCTCATCGAAGGAAGGCCAGGGTACGGCGGTCTTGTTCTTCCAGACCATGACCGCAGGGCGTACAATCGTGGCGCTCTTGGCATGAGGCACGGCAAAGCCTTCGGTGAGACCGGTTGCACCGAGCTCTTCCCTTGCCAGGAAGGCCTGATAGGCTGCCTCGTCGTCTTTCACGATGCCCAGGGCCTCGGCCTGTGCGCAGAGCATGCGGAGCAGCTCATGGCGGCTTTCCGTTTCCCTGCCGAGCAATATCTGATCGTCGGATACGAAGTCCATGGGCTCCCCTTCCCGCAGCTTTCACTCATCTTCCTGACAAGCATACGGCAGATGGATGCCCATCTGTCCGAAAACTGCACTCAAGAGCGCGGCTTTCTGTGCGTGAGATGCCAGCCTCCGCAATAGGGACAGGCATAGACATAGAGCTGCGGCGCGTCCTTCTTGTGCGCACCATGGGCTGCAGCCTTCTTCGCCTCGACAGCCGTCGCATAGCGGCGCTTCCTTGCACAGGCACGGAACTCCTCCGGACTCTCATCCGGACGCCTTCCTGCCTGGGCAAGCCCCTGTGCCCTGCGCACGCTGCCTCTGCTGCTCCGCTGTTCCATCGGCTCCCGTCCTCCTCATTGCATCGAATCCAGCATAGCCAAAGAGCAGCTATGTCTGCCTTTCTGTTTCTTTGCTGCACATAGTCCTTTCAAGGACAGAACCCTGCCGTCTATGAAACCCAACACATGTTCAAAAGTTTATGCCTGGGTATATACAGCAATGCATTGCAGGCTCTGTCGCGCGTGCATGCGCATTTGGGAGGCACATCATGGGCATTGCTGCTGCATTCGCGGTTCCGCATCCGCCACTGATCATCCCCGAAGTCGGTCGGGGCGAAGAGAAGGGCATCCAGAAGACGAAAGATGCCTACGAGGAAGTGGGCAGGCGCATCGCTGCCATAGCTCCTGACACGATAGTGATCTCCTCTCCCCATACCGTGATGTACCGGGACTACAACCACATCTCTCCGGGCAAGGGAGCACGTGGCTCCTTCGCTCAGTTCGGAGCACCGGAAGCACGCTACGAGATTGCCTACGACGAGGAATTCACGGACGAGCTCGACAGGCTTGCGCAGGAGCGCCACCTTTCTGCCGGCACCTCCTATGAGCAGGACAGCTCGCTCGACCATGCAACGATGATCCCGGTCCATTTCATCGAGCACCACTACAAGGGCGCGAAGTATGTGCGTGTCGGCCTCTCTGGCCTCTCCCCTGCTGCCCACTATGAGCTCGGCCAGGCCATCCAGGCAGCCGCAGAGAAGCTCGGACGCAAATGTGTCTTCGTCGCCTCGGGCGACCTCTCCCATAAGCTCAAGGCTGATGGGCCTTATGGATATGCAAAGGAAGGCCCCGAGTTCGACAAGGAGATCTGCGACATCTTCCAGACAGGAGACTTCCTGCGCCTGCTCACGATGGACCGGGGCTTCGCAGACCGTGCCGCAGAATGCGGTCTTCGGAGCTTCCAGATCATGGCAGGAGCGCTTGACGGCATCCCTGTCTCCTCAGAGCTTCTGTCCCACGAAGGCCCTTTCGGTGTCGGCTACGGCGTTGCCGCCTTCACGCCGACCTCCGACAAGCGCGACGAGAGCCGCTGCTTCCTCGAAGCGTACGAAGAAGCGCACACGGAGAAGATGCACGAGCGCAAGGAGCATGAGGACCCCTTCGTCCAGCTGGCAAGAAGGTCTCTCGAGACCTATGTGAAGACAGGAAAGCGCATCGTTCCTGATGCCAGCCTTCCAGCCGAGCTCACAGAGCCCCGCGCTGGATGCTTCGTCTCCTTGAAGGAGGACGGCGAGCTCAGAGGCTGCATCGGCACGATTGCACCGACCAGGGCAAACCTCGCCGAGGAGATCTGCGCCAACGCTATCTCTGCCGGCACGAGAGACCCGCGCTTCTCTGCCGTGAAGGAATCGGAGCTTCCCGAGCTTGTCTATTCGGTCGATGTGCTTGGAGACCCCGAGCCGATCGACAGCCTCTCTGAGCTCGACCCAAGGCGCTTCGGCGTCATCGTCTCGACGCCCGACGGCAGGCGCGGGCTCCTGCTGCCCGATCTTGACGGCATCGATACGCCAGAGGAGCAGGTGAAGATTGCAGCCCGCAAGGGCGGCATCAATCCGAAAGAGGAAGACGTCCAGCTCGAACGATTCGAAGTGGTGAGACACATCTGATGGAAGAGAAGCGAGAGAGCACTGTGACCTGTCCGGTCTGTCCGCATGCCTGCCATCTCAAGGAGGGACAGGCTGGATTCTGCCGTGCCCGTGCATGCCGAGACGGGAAGATCGTCTCTGAGAGCTACGGCAGGCTTACATCCATAGCGCTCGATCCGATAGAGAAGAAGCCGCTCTCCGACTTCATGCCTGGCACGACGGTGCTCTCCGTCGGCAGCTACGGCTGCAACCTGCGCTGCCCCTTCTGCCAGAACTGGCAGATCTCGCAGACCGGAGAAGGCGGCGTGCCCTGGAAGGAAGTCTCGCCGATAGAGCTTGTGGCTTCGGTGCAGAGGCTCCGGGAAGAAGGTCCCTTCGTCTCGGGCATTGCCTATACCTACAACGAGCCGCTTGTCAGCTGGGAGTATGTGCGCGACTGCAGCGTGCTGGCACATCAGGCAGGCCTCAAGAACATCCTTGTCTCGAATGGCTGCGCAAACGAGCCTATCATCCGCAAGCTTGCGCCCCTGATCGATGCGGCGAACATCGACCTCAAGGGACCAAGCCAGAAGTTCTACGACAACTGTGCCGGAGACTTCTCGACTGTCCAGAAGACAATCGAGATTCTGGCTGCGACGCCGACCTGCCACCTCGAGGTCACGACCCTGATCGTCCCCGGCATGAATGACAAGGACGAGGATGTGGAGAGCATCGCGAAGTGGCTCTCGGAGATCCCGACGGAAGGAGATCCCATCACGCTCCACATCACCCGCTTCTTCCCAAGATGGCATATGAACACGGACGAGCCGACGCCCGTGGAGACCGTCTACCATCTGGCAGATGTAGCGAAGAACTATCTCGACCGGGTCCGGTGCGGAAACGTCTGAAATCTGGCAGGAGCGAACATGAGGGAGGGCTGGCAGAACATATGTCAGCCCTCCCTCTTCGTGCCATACTGGAGAAGGACATAAGCCAGGAAGGAACGCTATGAGAAGCACGAAGATTGCCGATACCACGCGCGAGGAGCGCATCCAGATCGTCACAGAAGCCCTCTCCTGGGGAGATGACTGCGGCGACTGCTCGCTCGATGCCTGCGGCATCGACAAGTTCTATGAGCCGTATATCGAGGGAGAGATCGAGCTCGCCGAGCTCAACATGATGAAGGCGACGGAGCGCTACGAGCTCGGCATCGGCGACAGGTCCGAGATCGACGGCGGCTGCAGCTGGGCCTGATCAGGCTTCGTCTGCCTGCATGAGATGGGCCTCTCCCCAATCTTTGAGCTCCATCAGTATGGGAATGAGGGTGCGGGCACGCGGCGCGAGACGGTACTCGACCCGCACCGGCATCTCGTCGTACTGATGCCTCTCCACAAGGCCGTCTGCCTCGAGCTCCTTCAAGGATGAGGCAAGCATCGTGTTCGTGATACCAAAGACAAGCTTGCGGAGCTCGCCGTAGCGGAGCTCCTCTGACTGCGAGAGCGCAACGAGGAGCAGGATCTTCCACTTGCCGCCCACCGCGTCGAGGACACGCCTCAGAGCGCAGCCCGACCCCGTGATGCTTGCATCGGCGCTTGCAAAGCAGGGCGCCATCGACTTTCTCTCTGCCATGGTCAGTTTTTCCTTACCACATCAACTAAAACTGCGTACTTGCTCCGTATTTTATACCTCATACAATGGGTATCAATTAGAAGGCACGCACAGAGCGTGCATGAGACATGAAAGCAGGTATAGACGATGGAGTATCAGTTCACAGAAGAGAACTTCCAGAAAGAGGTCCTCGACAGCAAGGAGCCCGTCCTCGTCGACTTCTACGCAGACTGGTGCGGCCCCTGCCGTGCAATGATGCCGGTGGTCGAAGAGATCGCAAACGAGTATGAGGGCAAGCTCAAGGTCGGCAAGGTCAACTCCGACGAGCAGCCTGAACTCGCACAGGCCTTCAATGTCATGAGCATCCCGGCCTTCTTCATCCTGAAGGATGGCAAGGTCGTGGACCAGATGGTCGGCGGGATGCCGAAGGCAATGCTCAAGGGCCGCATCGACGCCCAGCTCTAAGTTCAGGATGCACCTGAGAGAGCTTGCGCCAGGAGAGCAGCTGGAGGATATCATCGCCAGCTCTCCCCTGGCGCTTCTTCAGTTCGGGACACAATCCTGCGCACCTTGCGGAGCGTTGCACCAGAAGATTGATTCCTGGCTTGACGAACGCAAAAAGACACCGGGGCATCTTCCGCTTACAGCCGTCTACATCTCGCTCGACGAGCATCCGGCCCTGGCAGCCCAGGCAGATGTGCTCTCAGCCCCGACGCTCCGCTTCTACGCAGAAGGCCAGCTCTGGGCAGAGGCACGAGGCTATTTCAGCCTTGAAGCGTTCCTCGGAAGGGCCGAGCGCGCAGAGCAGATCCTGCAGGAAGGCACAGCCTCCCAGACCAGATAGGACGGCATGGCAGGCGCTTGTCCAAAAACCAGAGAAGCAGCCCAGAGATTGTTTCTGGGCTGCTTTTCCATCTCCAGAGGATGCTCTTGCAGCCGCCCGTCCGGGCCAGGCAGCCAGGTCCAGCTCTCAGTCAAGCGCCTTCAGGCTCTGCGCAAGCAATTCCAGATAGCGGCCGTGCGGAAAGCCGAGAACCACCTTTGTCTGGGGGTCCTTCCCGAGACGCCCCTTCTCGTCGACGACCGTCTCGCCGTAGGTAAGCTCGCCTCTGGTTTCCACGTCCACAAACCAGTCGGCCGTCTCGGCAGCCTCAGGATCAATCAGCACGGCAGCGGCAAGCGAATCGAAGACCGGCCATCCGCGCTCGGAGAGCGTATGCTCGGGCGTTCCAGGATAGAAGAAGAGCTGGCCTGCAAAGGCACCGATCCGGGGAGCGCACGTGGCCAGACGGGCAAAGTCTTCCCTTCTGAGCCGGTGGTCGTAGCCGACTTCAAGCCCCACCATCGAGAGCGGTGCGCCCGAAGAGAACACGATATGTGCCGCTTCGGGGTCGGTATGGATATTGAACTCGGCAGCAGGCGACGTATTGCCTCCGAAGCGCGAACCACCCATAAGGACAAGCCGCTTCATGAGACGGGGTGCTTCGGGATGCAGCCGGATGAGCAGTGCCAGATTCGTGAGCGGCCCTGTCGCCAGGATCTCGAGCTCATGCGGGTAGCGGCACAGCATCTGCCAGATGAGCTCGGCAGACGGCAGAGACGAGAGCGCGCCTTCTGCGTGGGGAAGCTCGGCAGCGCCGAGCCCCCGCGGTCCCATGAGGTTTGCAGAGAGCCGCTCATAGGGTGCAAGGAGAGGTACAGATCCCTGAGCGACAGGGATATCGAGGCCGAGGTATGCGACAAGGTCGAGAGCATTGCGTGCCGTCACGTCTGCCGGCACATTGCCTGCCACGGTCGCAAGCGCCACCAGATCGATGTCAGGCTGCGCCGCAAGCATCATGAGGGCAAGCGCATCGTCGTTGCCCGGGTCGGCATCCATCAGGACTTTTCTTGCCATCCTCACGCCTCCCCTTCCGGCAGGACAAGATCGACCAGCTTTGCCTGGCGCACATCGACAAGGCCCCGGTCGGTCACCTTGAGCGCCGGGCTTACCGGAAGCGCAATCGTGCAGAGCGACATGACCGGGTTGCTGTTGCCCCACCCCTGGTCTCTGAGGGCACGTGTCACGGCTGCAAGCCTTTCTGCTGCCAAAGGAAGCGGATCTTCCGTCAGGATGCCTGCTACCGGAAGCGGCATCTCTGCCACGATCTTGCCGCCGCGCACGACGACAAGGCCTCCCTGGCGTGCGATGACAGAATTCGCGGCAAGCACCATGTCCTCTTCATCCACGCCGACGACGAGCAGGTTGTGGTGGTCGTGCACCCAGGTCGAGGCAACGGCTCCTTCCTTGAGGCACGCGCCCGAAAGAAGGGCCGTGCCCGAAAGGCCCAGGTGATGGTGGCGCTCGAAGACGCGTGCCAGCGCCAGGTCGCCGGACCTCTTCCAGGCGATATGTCCCTCCTCGACAGGAAGCTCGCGGATCCGATCAGGCGTGAAGGTCGACCGCTCCTGTATCTCCATCGTGTGGACTCTGACGGCCGCGCCAGCGCCCTTGGGAGCCGAAAGCACGAAATCGTCCAGCGTCCGTGGCGCCAGATGGATGCTCTCGTAGTAGCGCTCAGGGAAATCACGGCGAGGCAAGGTGTCGGCAGAGTCTCTGTCCACCCAGCAGCCGCGATGCATGACAGAAGCCACATGGAAGCCCTCAAGCGAATCGAGCACGACGAGGTCTGCCAGGCGCCCCGGAGCGATGCGTCCCCTGTCGCGCAGGTCCATGCGTGCCGCAGGCGAGGACGTGGCGGCGATGATGGCAGAGGCAGGGTCGAGGCCATACGAGATTGCCTGGCGCACGACCCGTGCAAGGTGATCGTGCTGGAGCTGGTCCGCCATCACATCGTCGGTCACGAAGCTCCAGAGCCCTGTGAGCTCGGGGTGCGCTGCCAGATACGCAATGTTTTCCTCTGTCACGGACTTGAGCTGCACCTCGACGAACATGCCCATCTCGAAGCGCTGGCGCATGCGCTCGGGCGTCTGCTCGCAATGGTCCGAGTCGATGCCGGCATAGAGGATGCGCGCAAGGTCGAGGCCCAGAAATGCCGGCACATGCCCCTCGATGATGGGCACCGTGCGGGATGCTTCGGCCGCCTTCACGACACGTGCGGCACGGGATTGGGGTTCGGAGATGACCGTACGGCAATCCATGACCTCACCAAGGCAGCGCACGCGGGGATTCTTCATAAGGAAAGAGATGTCTTCAGGGGTGACAGCAGCGCCGGCATCCTCGAGATCTGTCGAGGGAACGGAGCTCGGTGCCCCGAAGAAGACCTCGGCATGTTCCGGATCGTCTGCCGGCGCAAGCCGGATGAACTCCTCGATGCCCTCCGTGCCGAAGACATTGGCAATCTCATGGGGCTCCGCGATGCAGGTCGAGGTGCCATGCTGCAGGGCGGCCTTGAGGAACACCGGAGGCGTGACCATCGAGCTTTCGATATGCATATGGATATCGATGAGTCCCGGAATGACCCAGCGTCCGGAAAGGTCTGCGACCTCCTGGGGCTCGATCTGCTTCAAGACTTCCTCATCTGTGCCGGCATAGAGGATCCTGCCATCCAGGATTGCGACAGAAGCGGTGCGGAAGCAGCGGTAGGCGCTGTCGAAGACCTGTGCGCCCTGCAGCAGAAGATCTGCCTTCATAGGTAAGCTCCTAAGCGATCTTGTCGAGTCCCATCGTCTTGTCCACGACGATCATCACGATGATGGTGACGCCCATAAGAGCGGTCGATAGGGCAGCCACAGTAGGATCGAAGTGGTACTCGACGTAGTTCAGCATCGCGATGGGAAGAAGCGTCGTGCCCGGGCCAGACAGAAAGACCGACAATGGGACATTGTTGAAGGAATTGATCACAGACAGGATGCAGGCAGCAAGCATGCCCGACTTGATGTTCGGAAGCACGATGCCGGTGAGCATCTGCGTCCTTGTGGCGCCCAGCGAGAGAGCCGCCTCTTCGACCGAGACATCCACATTCTGGAGGGCAGAGGCGACATTGCGCATCACATAGGGGATGCACAGGAGCGTGTGTCCGACAAGGAGGCTTGCAAAGATCGGGAGATTGAAGAGGACCACGATGTAGCGCATGAGGACAAAGCCCATTACGATGCCGGGGATAAGGACAGGCGACTGGAAGATGACATTGATGGCAGCCTTGCCCGGGAATTCATGGCGGCTATAGGCATAGGCGGCAGGCACGCCAATCGCAAGGGCAAGCACGGTCGCAAGCGCTGCAATCTCGAGGCTCATAATGCAGGCAGGGACGAAGTCTCCCACCTTGAACATGTGGAAGAACCACTTCGTCGTGAAGCCCGTGATCGGGAACTGCAGGTACTCCTCCTTGCCGAACGAAGAGACAGCGATGACCACAAGCGGGCCTACCAGGAAGAGGTAGACCAGAGCGGTCAGGATGGCAACAAGAGTATGGTTTGTGCGGCGCTTCATGCTTCTCCCCTGCAAAGGCGTGCAATGACCTCCCGGCGCCCCTGCGAGGCGCCGGGAGCACGATGCGTGCTAGGCGTTCGTGTTGAGCTGGTTGTTCCACATGCTCTGCCACGTCGCCTTGTTCTCGATCAGCAGCTCGAGGTCCGGCAGCTGGATGGAGTTCACGACATCCTCGCCGTAGGTCATGCCCTTGGCCTCGTCCTCGGTGAGCTCGACATCCGGACGCGACGGCGCGTCGCCCGTCTGCGCATTGCGGGTCTGCTCGTCCTTGTCGAGGGTGTAGTTGATGAAGGCCTTGGCAAGATCGGCATTGGCGCTCTTTGCGCAGACATCGGTGACGTTCGTGGAGCCCCAGGTGCCCTCGGTCGGATCGACCCAGACGAAGTCGTCGGATGCCTCCTGGATCGTCAGCGACGAGAAGTCGAGGATGACGGCACAGGAGACCTCGCCCTGATTGAACATGTTCACGACGTCGGAGGACTTGGTGTAGATCTTCACGAGGTTCGGCTTGAGCTCGGCAAGCTTGTCCATGGCAGCCTGGGCGTTGTCGGCCGTGAGCTCCTGGCCAAGCTGGCCGGCCGCGATGTTCAGCATCCACGGGCCTGCCGTCGTGGAGAAGTCGGGAATTGTAAGCTTTCCGGCAAGGTCGGACCTCCACAGATCTGCCCAGGACGTGATCGGCTCGGTGATGACGGACTTGTCATAGACGATGCCGAGACGGGTGAAGGTATAGGCCGGACCATAGCCTTCGCCGTTGGGCGTCTTTGCCTTGTCGTAGAGCGAATCATAGTTCGAAAGATCGCTCGGAGAGATCTTGGCAACGAGGCCGGCATCGATTGCCTGCTGCATGTAGTAGTCGGAGAGCTGGATGATATCGTAGGACTCCGGCTTCTGCTGGATCTTGGCAAGGCGGTCGCCGTTGTTGCCCTCCTCGACCGTGATCGTGCAGTTGAAGGCCTTCTCGAACGGCTCGAAGACAAGCTCGCGCTTCTGGTCGGAGTTGAAGCCCCAGGTAGAGATCACCAGCTGGGCACCATTGGAATCGTAGGCACCCTCGATCGTGGCATCCGTGCCCGTCGAGCTGGCATCGGAATCAGAGTCCGTATCGCAGCCGGAGAGCGCAAGCGCAGAGCCTGCCAGAGCCGCAAGGCCGAGCATCGAGCGACGGGTCACCTGCGGATTCAGATTGTTGCTGTTCATTGTGTGCGGCATCCTTTCGTTTCCCTTGTCAGACCGGAAGCCTTCTCCCCTATTAGTGCTGCGGCTTCCGGATAAGAGCCATGCGTTCAGGCGGCAGCACAAGCGCCACCTTGTCCCCTACCTTGCCAGAGCCGTCCTCGACCCGGGCAACAAGCGTGCCAAGCGGCGTCGTGATGTTGTACTGATAGCGCCTGCCCAGGTAGGTCTTGACATCGATCGTGCCTGGAACAGAGTTTTTGGCCTCCGTGCCCCAGGGCGCAAGCTCCACATCGTCCGAGCGGAGATAGGCAAGCGCTTCCGGAGCATCGAGCGACTCTGCGGCCTCGATCTTCGTGCCGTCCTTGGCCCTCCAGAACCCGTCCTCGCGTACCAGCTCGATGCGGTTGTCGAAGCCGACGAAGTTCATGACAAACTCGGTCTTCGGGTGCTGGTAGATGCGCTGCGGATCGTCCATCTGCTCGATGACGCCGTTGTTCATGATCGCGACCTCATCGGAGATAGCGAAGCACTCCTCCTGGTCATGCGTCACGTAGATGGTCGTGATGCCCAGCTCCTGCTGGATGCGGCGAATCTCGACACGCATCTTCACGCGGAGCTTTGCATCGAGGTTCGAGAGCGGCTCATCCATCAGAAGCAAGTCCGGCTTGATGACAAGAGCACGGGCAAGGGCGACACGCTGGCGCTGGCCACCGGAAAGCTCGCGCGGATAGCGCTTCTCGAGCCCTTCGAGATCGACGGTCTTGAGCATCTCGGGAACGCGCTCTGCAATCTCTGCCTTGCCGACGCCGCGCATCTTGAGGCCATAGGCCACATTGTCGAAAATCGTCATGTGCGGAAAGAGCGCATAGCTCTGGAACACGAAGCCGAAGTTGCGCTTGTTGGGGGGGATGCGGGTGATGTCCTTGCCGTCGAAGAGCACCTCGCCCGACCGGGGCTCAGAAAAGCCGGCAATCAGGCGCAGCGTCGTGGTCTTGCCGCAGCCCGAAGGGCCCAGCAGGGAAACGAGCTTTCCCTTCTCGATCGCGATGTTGTAATGCTTCAAGATCATGTTGTCGCCGTAGCCGGCTGTGACATCCTTGAGTTCCAGAAGTGCCATGGGTCTCCCTAAACGTCCGAGAAATCTTGCTTCGAAAGCTGCAGCATCAGGCTGCTGCCGGATTGACCTTGCGGGCCAGCTTGCCGATAAGAAGCGTTGCGATGACCGCAATCACGATCATGATGATTGCGACCACAGAGGCTGCGGTCCAGTCATTGAGCGAGAGGCCGTCCTGATAGATCAGCGTCGCCAGCATGCGCGTATCGGAGCCGCCGAGGAGCTGAGGTGTCGTATAGGCAGTGAGGCTGCCGCAGAAGACGAGCACAGAGCCCGTGATGAGGCCCGGCACCGAAAGCGGGAACATGATGCGCCAGAAGCTCGTGGTACGGCTTGCACCGAGGCTGTTCGATGCGAGCATCAGGTCTTCGTCGATGTTCTCCATCACGCCCACCGTCGAGATGATCATCAGCGGAAGGAAAAGCTGCACCAGGCCGACGACAATCGAGAACTCGTTGTAGAGCATCGGAATGGGCGAAGAGATGATGCCAAGAGACTGCAGAAGCGTGTTGGCTGTGCCCTTCTTGCCGAGGAGCACCATCCAGCTGAACGAGCGCACAACCGGGCTTGTCATGAGCGGAAACAGCGTCATCGCAATGAAGAGGCTCTTCTTCTTCGCGACGCGCGCCACATAGTAGGCTGCCGGAAAGCCGAGCAGGATGCAGATGGCCACCGTGATCAGGGACAGCCTGATGGTGCGCCAGAAGACCTGCTGGAAATAGGTGTCGGCAAGCGTCTGCCAATACCCGTCCAGCGAGAAGGCACCCGTACCGGTGACGGTCGACAGGAAGGTGGCGAACATGGGAATGAGCAGGAAGAGCGTAATGAAGGCCGCACAGGGCAGCATGAGTGCATAAGCGAACAGACGCTTATTCTGCATATGAGCTCCTTGGCGCCGACAGGCGCAGTCAATATGAAACCGTTCGCATGCCAGTCTAGAGCGCAGATGCGGCTTTCGGCAGAGCAGCCATAAAACTCCATCTGAAACTGCCCTGTGTCATGATCTTGTAACATTGTGGGCACCGCTTCAGCACGGTTTTCTCATCACCGCCTGCATCCGTGTGCATCCTATGCATATGCTATATAAACACATACATATACGCCGTCCGGGTACACCTGCTGCAGCAGACACCGGAGCAGACGCTCCTTGAGAGATTGGATATGCCATGTTCCGCCACGGAACCCATGTCGTGAAGGGATACCGCACCCAGGACGGCGCCGGCGTGAGCCTCGTGCGCGTGCTCGGAGCCGAGACTGCAGCCGCCTTCGACCCCTTCCTCATGCTCGACTCCTTCGACAGCACCGACCCTGATGCCTATACGGCAGGATTTCCCCTGCACCCCCACCGCGGCATCGAGACCGTGACCTATCTGGCAGAAGGCGCCATCCAGCACCGCGATACGATGGGATTTTCCGACACGATCGGCGCCGGCGAGGTGCAGTGGATGTGCGCAGGCTCGGGCATCGAGCACGAGGAGCAGATCCCGCCCGCCGAGCGCCTGCTCGGCATCCAGCTATGGCTGAACCTGCCAAAGAAGGACAAGATGGCACATCCCTTCTACCATGCCATCCACGCAGGAGACATCGAGGAGGTCCGCCCAGCAGAAGGCGTGACGCTGAGGCTTCTTGCCGGCAGCTACGAAGATCCTGCGGGCACGCAGCACAAGGGCTTCGAAGGCCAGCACCTGCCGCTCGACTTCTACGAGATCGCACTCGAGCCGGGGACCAAGCTTAACGTACCCGTGAACGAAGATGCGAGCGTCATGGCATTCACGCTCGAAGGCAGCGCCACCATAGGAGGCCTTCCCCTTGGTGCCAAGACCGCCATCAAGCTCGAGGAGGGTGACAGGGTGAAGATCGAAGCAGACCCCGATGCCCCTTCTCATGTCCTCTTCCTGAGCTCTGCGCCACTGCATGAGCCAATCGCCTGGGGCGGCCCCATTGTCATGAACACAGAAGAGGAGCTCCTCGCTGCCTTCCGGGAGATCGAGCAGGGCACCTTCCAGAAGGAGCAGCTAGAGCACTAATCTGCCGATGCAGCAGCTTTTCCAAGGGACTTTTCTGGCATTGCATAAACTTTTCCAAAGGGCTTTTTCTAGCATGGCACAGCTTTTCGGGCTGCAGCCGGCAGCACGCCGCTGCCGGCTGAAGGACCCGGAACTTCTCTGCCATTCGCTATCTGCTGCCATGCCACCTCAAGAGCGAAACGACGCCATCAATGGCTGCAGTGTCCGATGATGCAAGACTGGCCACCAAAGCGATGCCGGATATGCCGCCCGTCTCGGGAAGTGCCAATGTTTCCCCTACTGGTGGCAGAGGCAGGCACATACGGAACGCTCTTCAGTTTTGCAGAGGTCCTGATTGCCGCTCCCACGCTCGGAACCCCGATTGCAGGATCGGGCCGAAGAAGCAAATAGCCGCCCCCGCATAAGCGGAAACGGCCACTCGCCAACATTTCCGAAAGAGATGGAGCGGCCTTCTTCCCGACAGAACCGGGTGCCGCCTGCTCTGCATTGCAGCGCCTTCCTCCCCTCTTCCGCAAGAGGTTCCCATAAGAACCAGAGAGCCCCGCCAGGACGCCTCTCGCATACATCCGGACAGGTATGGCCATGCCGTGGCACAGTGATATCAGAGCAGCAATGACGCTGCTGCCACCGGAAGGGATGACCTGGCTCCTGACGAGGGCTTTCCGAGCCTGCCTTCGCCGCGTCGAGGCTTGCAGGCAGCCAATCAGAGAGGTTATGAAGCGAAGGCGCTCCATAGGGACAGCACGGATGCCAACGACAAGCTGCCCCTCGCTGCCACAGCAATGTCATGTGCCACCGCTTTGCGGCTTTCCCGGATTCCGTTGCGGAGAAGCGTCCCTGGCGTCTTGGAGGAGATGTACGCGAGACTGCCATGCTCCACAGCCTTTCCTCCCCGCGCTCCGGCAGGATGCATCACTCGGAAGCCTATCTGCAAAAGAGAGCAAGACCGCGGACCACTGGACAAAGCCGCTCCGAGATATCCAGCTGCACGCTATGGCCAGGACTCACCTTGATTCCGTCATGTCCAGCCGCTATGAGAGCAGTATAGAACACGCGTTCGTCTTTACAGGCAGACCGAAGCTCCTGGCTGCAGAGACGGCATGATGCAAGGCAGACGGGGGACCGTCTCCGAATCCGGGAGACGAAGATGAAAGAAGTTCACGATGTTCTTGAAATTCTGCTTCTTGTAGCCCGGCTTGTCCTGTCGACCCTCCGCTTATGAGGAGGCGAGAAAGATGAAGCCCCCGCGCAGATAGCGCAGGAGCTTGGTCAAAAACCCTAACGATTCTGTCAGGGATTCGGGGACGGGGCGAATCCGTCCGCCTGTCTTGCGTTGTACCGCCGGAAGATGCCGCCAATCAAGAGGATGCAAAGCATGGACGGCGCAGCCAGTTTCTGGCCTGTTGAAAACGGAGTGCAGCGCTGCCAGAAGAGGCAGCGCCTCCGGATGCCCTGGCATCAGCCAGTCAGATAGTCTTCCTTCGAGACATCGATATCGACTCCGCGCACATGATAGATGAGGTTTCCGACCTTTGCACCCTCCACGTAATCCTTTGCGACGAACTGATGCTTCGGATAGAAGAGCGGAAGCACGGCGTAGTCCTGCCTCGTCACGATATCGTCCACTTTCCTGTACATGTCTGCCCATGCCTCCTCGTCGGTCGATGCCCGGGCAGCAACCACGAGCTCATCTACATGGGCATTGCTGCAGAAGGAGGAGTTCTTCTGTGCTGTCGTGCTCAAGAAGTAGGTATACATGTTGTTGTCGCCGTCAGCGTAGGCGGGGAACCATCCCAGAAGCGTCATCTGCAGATTGCCCGCTGCCCTGTCCTGCGCCCAGACACCGTCGTCGACGGTGCTCACCTCGCAGCTGATGCCTGCCTTCGACCAGAAGTCCTGAAGGGCGACAGCGACATTCTGGTCCCGGGCTCTCACCTGAAGCGAAAGGGCAGGAGACTCTCCCTTCTCCGCTATGATCTCTGCCGCCTCGTCAGGATCGTAGGCAAAGACCGGCGCGTCGTCGTCGAAGCCCGGCTCCTGCGATGTCAGGAAGCCACTTGCCAGCCTGCCGGCACCTGAGAGCACGGTCGCGACAAGCGTATCGCGGTCGATTGCCAAAGACAGTGCCCGACGGATATCGACATCCTCGAGGCCCTTCCTCTCGCTCAGGTTGAGCGCCACGAAATAGATACCCAGGGTGTCATAGGAGACGATCAGATCCTGCACATCAGAATCCTTCTGATAGGTTGCCAGAAACGACCCGTCCAGATCGCACCAGTCGATGTCTCCGTTCTTGAATGAGAGCATCTTGGTGTTGACATCATCGAAGTAGCGGTAGTGCATTTCGTCGAGCGGAGGCTTCCCTCCATGGTAGGAGTCATTCCGCACGAGCACGACCTCGGTCGTATCATCGTTGCTTTCCATCTTGTAGGGACCGGTACCGATGCAGTCCGCGCCGCTGTCCCAAGCATTCCCTGCCGCAGTGCAGGCACCGCGCGGGAAGATCTGGGCATAGGAGGAGCCGAGGTTCTTCACGAAGCAGGCATAGGGCTCTGTCAGGCACCTGCCATGCCTTTGGGACATCGGAGAAGGCAGGAGCACAGACAGCAGTCAGAGTACTGACGGCATCGATTGCTGGCACTGCTTTGAGGGCAGCGCCATGCGCTTTTGGCAGGCACGGTGCATGGGGCGCAGCAGCACCTTCAATATCTGTTATACCTGTTTGCAGTCCATCTGCCCCCAATATGGTCAGTCTTCCTAGACATTGCTGACCGCTTACGGCCATTTTCTAGCCGTTTGCCGTGATACTGTTATAACAGTTTGGTCAATTCTTCTCCGCTTTACGTTATCGTGCCGATTCCTTGATTCCGGTTTACTTAAGGCTGTCAGCACACAGGGGAAGGCACGATGCCTTCTGGGAGAAAGGATGCGACGTGGCAAAGGATTACAAGGCTCTCGCAGCGTCTGTGATAGACGAGGTCGGCGGAAAGGACAATATCGTCTCCGTGACGCACTGCGTCACCCGCCTGCGCTTCGTCCTCAAGGATGAGTCCAAGGCAGACGATGCTTCCGTCAAGAAGATTGCCGGCGTGATCGATGTCGTGCACGGCAATAACCAGTACCAGGTCGTGATCGGCACCGATGTCGAGAATGCATACGATGCTGCCATCGCCGAGCTCGGTTCAGCCTTTGCCGGCGGCGAGGTCCCTGCAGACGATGAGGAGAAGAAGGGCAATGTCTTCGACCGCTTCTCCGAGACGGTCTCCGGCATCTTCTTCCCCTTCATGGGCGGCTTCATCGCGACCGGCATGCTCAAGGCGCTCCTGATCATGCTCTCCAACTTCATCCCCGGCTTCAGCCAGACCGGTGCCTACACGGTCCTGTATGCCGGTGCTGATGGCTTCATGCAGTTCCTTCCCTTCGTCCTGGCCGTCTCGGCTGCCGAGAAGTTCAAGACGAACAAGTTTGTGGCACTTGCCGTCGTATTCCCGATGCTCTACACCACGATCACCGCAGCCTACGCCGCGCATACGCCGCTCGACTTCTTCGGCATCCCGGTGACCTTGGTCTCCTATGCCTCTTCTGTCATCCCGCCGGTCATCATGATCTGGCTGCTCGCAAAGCTCGAGAAGTTCCTCAAGGGCCACATGAACCAGACGCTGTTCTCGCTCTTCGGCTACATGATCTGCCTGATTGTCCTGGTGCCTGTCGAGCTCATCTGCGTCGGCCCGATCTTCCAGATTGCCGGCACCTTCATCGCCGATGCGATCCTGGCCGTCTACAATGTCGCTCCGATCATCGCTGGCATGATCTTCGCAGGCCTCTGGCCGATCCTCATCATCTTCGGCGCCCATGCCGCCTTCACGCCGATTGTCCTCAACAATATGGCCACGCTTGGCTATGACTGGCTCTCCCCGCTCTCCTGGGGCTGCAACTTCGCAATGGCCGGTGCCTGCCTCGGCGTCTTCCTGAAGACCAAGAACCTCAAGCTCAAGGAGCTTGCCGGCCCGAACTGGATCACGGCGCTTCTTGCCGGTGTGACCGAGCCTGCCATCTACGGCGTGAACCTCAAGTTCAAGAAGCCCTTTGTCATTGCCTGCATCGCCTCTGCTGCCGCTTCCGTGCCCATCGCCGTGGCAGGGCTTCAGCGCACGGCCTTCATCGGCGTGAACCTGATCACGATGCCGGCACTGTTCTTCTTCCCCGGCGGCTGGGCCGCCCCGATCTGCGCAGCCATCGGCTTTGTCGGCGCAGCTGTGGGCACCTACCTCTTCGGCTTCGACGATTCGATGATCACGGATCCGGCGCTGCTCGAAGACTAGCTTCGCCCCCATTTCCTGCCTGGCAGCAGCCTGCGCTGCTGCCAGGCTTCTGCTATCTGTTCTGCGCCTGCTCGAGGCAGTGCTGACGCCAGGCACCCGGAAGCATGCCGCACTCGCGCTCGAAGATCTTGTAGAAGTAGCTCATGTTCTGATAGCCGACTTCTGACGCCACATCCGCAATGGAGGACACGCCTCCTGCAATCAGGCGCTCGGCGACCATGATGCGCTGCTTCTGGACCAGCTCCTTGAAGGTCTGGCCGCACTCGGACCTGAGCATCTTCGTGATATAGCTCGTGCTCATGCCGAGCTCGCGGGCACACCCGGAAAGCGTGCAGGTACGGTAGTTGGCCTCTATGTAGCGCAGCACATCGAGTGCCGGACTCGCAATCGGCGCTGTCCCCGAGCTGGCATTCTGCTCGCAGACGTTCACGAGCTCTGCAAGCACGAGCGTCAGCAGCGCATCTGCCATCTCCTCCGAACGCGGCGAAGGATCGAATGCCTCGCAGAGGAGCTCGTTCATGAAGAGCGGAAGGCGGCGGCTTTCCTGGGAAGGAAACAGGATGAAGCTGTCATGCGCTGCCCCTTTCGAGATCGAGCGCACGAAGAAGGAGGTCACGATGCTGTCCGAGTCGAACCTGCTGAAGAAGCTCGTATCGAAGTAGCGCTTGTCGATCTGTACATTCACGAGGATGTCGTCTTCGGAAAGCGGCTGTATCGTGTGGACAGTGTCGGAGTCGACGAGCAGTACCTGCCCTTTCGCCACGTCGAGTATCCCGTCGTTCACGACCTCGAGGCAATGCCCGCTGTACATGTAGGCAAGCTCGACGAAGTCATGCATATGCAGCGGGTAGTTCCGGAAACGGGAGTGGCGCTTGGCGCGGATGAACGCAGACGGGATGCCAAAAGTCCCCGGCTTTCCTGCATGGAAGCGCGAGAGCATGACCTGCTGGCCGCCAACCTCCACGAACCTGTGCTGCTCGGGCGCAGGGACAGCTCCTTCGCGGTAGAGCCGCTCATGGTCGGAAAGCGTCCTCAGCTGCCTGTCGAGCTCTTCGGGCGTCACGGCTCCACCATACCTTTCCGAGAAGGGACCTGATGCGGAACAGCCATGACCGAATGCGCATATCCTGGCCCTGCGTCAAGCCATCAAGATCCAATCTGCAATACTTGCCCCATACTACCTCAGGCCACACCCGCTCACGCCACGGACCAGGGCCTGTACAACAAGAAAGGTTCCGAAATGTCTTTTGCATCGCTCTATCCGCGCATCACGCGCACCCGCCGCATCGAGGATCTCTCGGGCGTCTGGGACTTCCAGTTCGATCCCGAGCGTCAGGGAGTCTCCCAGGGGTGGGCCACAGGCCTTCCCGACCCGATCGAGATGCCGGTGCCTGCCAGCTTCAACGACATCTTCACCGACAAGGCGAGCCGCGAGTACTACGGCGACTTCTGGTATCTCAGGAAGGTCTTCATCCCCGGCGAGTGGCAGGACAAGGAGCTCGACATCCGCTTCGATGCCGCGACGCACCGTGCACGGGTCTTCGTGAACGGGGACGAGGTCGCCTCCCACGAAGGGGGCTTCACGCCCTTCGTGGCCCATCTCAATGGGCACGTGCGGTACAACGACTGGAATACGGTCGCCGTCCTTGTCAACAACGAGCTCACCGAACATACCATCCCCTGCGGCGGCACGGCGACGCTGCGTGACGGCACAAAGATCTGCGCGCCCTACTTCGACTTCTTCAATTACAGCGGCCTGAACCGCACGGTACGCCTGCTTGCCACCCCGAAGGAGCGCATCGAGGACTTTGCGGTCACGACCCAGATCGTGCCCCAGGCAGACGGTGGCTCCACAGCCCGCGTCAGCTACACGGTGAGCACGACAGGCACCCACCGCGTCGAGGTGCATGTCCTCGACGAGGATGGAGATGAGGTCGCCTCGGCTGTGGGCTCTGCTGGCACGATAGAGATCGAATCTGCCCATCTCTGGAACCTGCGCGCTGCCTATCTCTACACCTTCCGCACACAGATCTGGGACGACGACACGCTCGTCGACGAGTGGTACGACGAGATCGGGCTCAGGACCGTCGAGATCTCGCACCGCCAGATCCTCGTCAATGGCCACCCGGTCTATCTCAAGGGCTTCGGGCGCCACGAGGATTCGCCGGTCCATGGCAGGGGCACAGATCCTGTCGTGAATCACCGCGACTTCGAGCTCCTGAAGTGGATGGGCGCAAACTCCTTCCGCACGAGCCACTACCCCTATGCGGAGGAGCAGCTCTACGAAGCCGACCGCGAAGGCTTCTTCGTAATCGACGAGGTAGCCGCTGTCGGCATGCTGCGCTCGACCAAGAACTTCGCCGATGCCACGACCAAGGCGCAGGGCGCCACCTTCTTCGACGATCCTGCCGTGCAGGAAAAGACCCTGCCGGCACATCTTGCGGCTGTGGAAGAGCTCATCGAGCGCGACAAGCGCCATGCAAGCGTCTGTGCCTGGTCGCTCTTCAACGAGCCCGACTTCTCCTCCGAGGCAGCCGTCCCCTACGCCGAGAAGGTCTTTGCCCGCACCCTCGAGCTCGACCCGCAGAAGCGTCCGCGCAGCTACACGAATGTCACCCGGTGCCGTGCCGGCATCGACAAATGCACCCATCTTGCCGACTTCATGATGCTCAACCGCTATGACGGGTGGTATGTGTCGGGCGGCCCGCGTATCCAGGATGCCGAGCAGATCCTTACAGAGGAGCTCCACAAGTGGGAGGAGCTCGAGCCTGACAAGCCCTTCATGTTCACCGAGTACGGCACCGATACCATGGCGGGAGTGCACAAGCTGCCGAGCGTCATGTGGAGCGAGGAGTACCAGCTCGAGTTCTTCGAGGTCCAGCACAGGATCTTCGACTCCTTCGACTGGATCTGCGGCGAGCAGCCCTGGAATCTCTGCGATTTCCAGACCACCGAGGGCATCATGCGGGTCGATGGCAACAGGAAGGGCGCCTTCACCCGCGACCGCCAGCCCAAGGCCGTTGCCTTCCTTCTGAGGAAGCGCTGGCTCGCAAAGCCCGACTACTCGGATGGCTTTGTCCCCGAGCGCTGAGAGAGCTGCTGCAGCATGATGCTTCCAAGGAGCCCCGCTGGCCCATGCCGGCAGGGCTCCTTGTCCTGTCCTTAGCCAGGAGCTCTGCGCACCCGCACAGAGGCTCCCTGTGTCCTGCTCTGCCTGTTTAATAAACCGTTTTGCCACTAGCCCGATGAGACGGACAAGCATCCATTCTGCATAATGTGTGGCAGATACCAAACTTTCCAGGCAATTTCTCCGGAGCGTCCATTTGCTCTCTTGCAAGTTTGCAAAACTGATTTACTATCAGAGTTGCACAGCAGGAACGCTGATATGAGACCTCTAGGAGGATATGGATGGAAGAGAGATTCGACCCCCAGAAGAGCTTCTCCCTCGAGGGGAAGCTTGCCCTCGTGACCGGTGCCACCTACGGCATCGGCTTTGCCATCGCGACGGCGCTTGCACAGGCAGGCGCCAAGATCGCCTTCAATGACCGCCGCCAGGAGCGCATCGACGAGGCAGAGAAGAAGTATGAGGAGCTCGGCATCACAGCCCATGGCTTCGTGGCCGATGTCACGGTCGAGGAGCAGGTCAAGGGCCTCATGGACAAGATCTCTGAGACCTTCGGCACGACGCCTGACATCCTCGTGAACAATGCCGGCATCATCAAGCGCATCCCGATGCTCGACATGTCCGTCGAGGACTACCGCCAGGTCGTCGATATCGACCTTGTCGGACCGTTCATCATGGCAAAGGCATGCATCCCGGGCATGATCGAGAAGGGCCACGGCAAGATCATCAACATCTGCTCGATGATGAGCGAGCTGGGACGTGAGACCATTGCCGGCTACACGGCAGCCAAGGGCGGCCTCAAGATGCTCACGAAGAACATCTGCTCCGAGTTCGGCGGCGCGAACATCCAGTGCAACGGCATCGGGCCGGGCTACATCGCAACGCCGCAGACCGCCCCGCTGCGCGAGATCCAGCCTGATGGCTCCCGCCATCCCTTCGACCAGTTCATCTGCGCAAAGACGCCGGCAGGACGCTGGGGCACGCCCGAGGACCTCAAGGGCCCGGCCGTCTTCCTTGCTTCCGACGCTTCGAACTTCGTGAACGGCCACATCCTCTATGTGGATGGCGGCATCCTCGCCTACATCGGCAAGCAGCCGCAGTAGCGCCACGGGGCGGGCGCCTCTCCCCCTGGCGCCCGCCTCCCTCAGAACAACCTTCAAGCATGAAAGGCACACCATCATGAGAATCGCCCTTATCAACGAGAACAGCCAGGCAGCAAAGAATGCCATGATCGAGAAGGCACTGCGCAAGGTCACAGAGCCGATGGGACATAAGGTCTTCAACTACGGCATGTATGCCGCAGACGACGCTGCCCAGCTCACCTATGTCCAGAACGGCATCCTTGCCGCAACGCTTCTGAACGGCAAGGCAGCAGATTATGTGGTCACCGGCTGCGGCACCGGGGAAGGCGCCATGCTCGCGCTCAACTCCTTCCCCGGCGTCATCTGCGGACACGTCGAGGATCCGCTCGATGCCTACACCTTTGCCCAGATCAATGACGGCAACGCTGTCGCCATGCCCTTCGCCCTCAAGAACGGCTGGGGCCAGGAGCTCAACCTCGAGTACACGTTCGAGAAGCTCTTCGGCTTCGGCTCCGGCAATGGCTATCCGGCAGAGCGTGTCGAGCCCGAGCAGCGCAACAAGAAGATCCTCGATGCGGTGCGCGCCACGAACTTCCGCCCGTTCACGGAGCTCCTGCGCGACCTCGACCGTGACCTCGTGAAGGGTGCCTTCGCAGGCGAGCACTTCCAGGAGTACTTCTTCGCCGAGGCAACGGATGCCGAGGTCATTGCAGCCGTCAAGGAGATTCTCGCCTAGCAGCTGCTGCAGAGCATCATCCATGGGACACGGGAAGCATGACTTCTCCGTGTCCCATGCTATTATTGGTTTACTAAACCCTCTTCATCCCGAGGAAGCACGATGTCGAGCACCAAGAAGCGTGTCACGATCACAGAGATTGCCCGCCTGGCCGGGACATCGAAGACGACGGTCTCCTTCTACCTCAATGGACACACCGACCGCATGTCGAAGGAGACCCATGACAGGATCGGCCAGGTCATCCGCGAGACCGGCTATGAGCCGAGCCCCTTGGCGCGCAGCATGAATGCCAAGCAGACCTATCTGATAGGCGTCGTCGTCGGCGACATCGCGAACCACTTCTCGAACCAGATTGTGAAGGGCATCGACTCGGTGGCAAGCGAGGCAGGATACCGTCTTCTGATCTCGAGCTCGAATTTCGACCGCGACAACGAGCATGCCCTGATCGACCGCCTCATCTCGGTCGGGGTGGATGGCTTCATCGTGCAGCCGACCGCACGCTTCCGCGAAGTGGCAGAGGCGATCGGAAGCTCCGGCAAGAAGCTCGTCTTCTTCGACTCCAAGTACTATGACTACACAGCATCCTGGGTCAAGACCGACAACTACGAGGCCACGAAGCGGGCCCTCTCCGAGGTCCTTGCCAAGGGCTACGAGCGCGTGCTCGTCGTGGCGGCAGAGCCGCAGCTTCTGAGCTCGAGGACCGAACGCCTCCAGGGCACGACCGATACGATCGAGGCCCTGGGCCTGCCCTCCGAGCATTTCGTGATTCCGGATAAGGGTGTGCCGGTAGAGGAGCTCACGCAATGGCTCCATGGGCAGCTCGACGATTGCGATGTGCCGACCCTGGTCTTCGCTCCGAACTGCTGGGCCCTGCCCGACATCTATGTCACTATGCGCGACTTCTACACACGCATGCCGAAAGAGATTGGTCTTCTCGGCTTCGACAACACTGACTGGGCAGCAGTCGCCTCCCCGTCGGTCTCTGTCATCGCGCAGCCCGCCTTCAAGGAAGGCGTCGAGGCGGCAAAGATTCTCCTCGACCTCATCAGCGGCGCCGGCGGGATCGATCCGCACCAGGTCCTCCCCTGCACCGTGCAATGGGGACAGAGCACTTTGTAGTCCAATTGCCAGATTATCCATGAAGCAGCCTCCTCTCCCTTCAGGAAAGGAGGCTGCTTCATTTTCTCGCAGGCCTCTGAGTGCCAGGTCAGCGAGCGCACACGAGCGTTGTTTATCCATCCTTTCCAAGCTCAGCTATCGGCAGAAAGCAAGAGATGTTGGCTTGCATATCTTCGAAATCTTGGATTTTTGCAATCTATCAGGGATATAAATTTAGGATTTTTGTCATATACTCAGATTTAAATTTACGCACTTGTGTCTTACGAAGCGGAGAAGCAGGATGCTCAAAAGGAAAGCCTATAGGCTCTTCGAAAGCTGGCTCGAAGCGCCTTCCATGAAAGCGCTTCTTGTCATGGGTGCGCGCCAGGTTGGCAAGAGCTATCTGGTTGATGCCTTCTGCAGCGACCATTTCGAGAATGTCGTGAAATTCGACCTAATCGAGAATGCTGATATACGAGACTCATTCTCCGCCGCCAAGAGTGCGGACGATCTCGAACTGCGCATGTCCGTAGCTGCAACGTCTCCTCTCGTGCCGAACAAGACTGCCATCATCATCGACGAGGTGCAGGAATGCCCCAACATCGTCACCTATATCAAATATCTGGTTCAGAAAGGCACGTATCGGTTCATACTCACCGGTTCCCTCCTCGGTGTGCGCCTCGATTCGATCGATTCCCTGCCCGTCGGCTATGTCACGAAGGTGCAGATGTATCCTCTCGATTTCGAGGAATTCTGCTGGGCCAATGGTCTCAATGAAGCGGTATATCAGCAGGCCGTTCAATGCTTCGAGGAAAGACGTGCTCTGCCTGAATTCCTCTACACAAGGCTGCTCGATCTCTTCCACCGCTATCTTATGGTCGGCGGAATGCCTGATGCCGTGAATGCTTTCCTTGCTACCAACAATATCGACTCGGTCAGGACTGTACAGCAGGACCTGCATAGCCTCTACCGTCTCGATATCACGAAGTATGCACCGCCCGAGCTGCGTCTGACCATTCGAGAAATCTATGACCTGATTCCAAGCCAGGCCCTCTCCAAGACGCGCCGTTTCAATTTCGGCTCCATACAAGGCGTCAAACGATTCACGCAGGCCGAAAATCAGTTTCTCTGGCTTGTACAGGCGGGCGTCGCCTTGGCAGTCTACAATGTCGTCGCTCCATCTGCACCGCTTTTGGCTTACGAGGAGCGCAACAAATTCAAGCTCTTCTACCTTGATGCCGGAATGCTTGCTGCAGCATTGCCGAAGAGCAGCTATCAGGGCCTGCTTGATGGGAAGGCAACTGTCAACATGGGCGCTGCCTATGAGGCATTCGCGGCACAGGAGCTGGCAGCGCACGGATTTTCGCTACGCTATTTCACATCCAAGAAAATTGGAGAGCTCGACTTCCTGGCAGAGCACCAGGATGGCGCAATCGATGCGCTTGAAATAAAGTCAGGCGGATCGTACATGACTCATTCGGCGCTTGACCATGCACTCGAAGTGCCCGAGTATTCGATCGACAACGCCTACGTCTTTGCAGAATCGAATATCTTCGAGAAAGATAGCGTGCTCTATGTACCTATATTCCTTCTCGGTGCGCTTCAGTACGAATCCTAAACGGGATGAAATCTATTCGCATCTTTTAACTGACGCAAAGCTGCAAAGCAAACCTCCAGCGGAAAACTTCCAGCAGACACATTGAGGCAGCAAAGATCCTCTTTGGCCTCATCGGCGGTGCCGACAGAATAGATCCGCATCATTTCCTCCCCTGCACCGTGCAATGGGGACAGAGCACCCTGTAGTCATAGACTCGCTCATGCATCTGCAAATGCCCCGCTTCGCTTCCCTGCAAGCGGGGCATTCTCATGCCGCAGCGCCAAGCTGCCAACAGACGTAGTTTCGGATTAGTGTCGAAATGAGCCTCTGAATATCTTGGAAAAGTGTCAGTTCTGGGCATTTGAAATCTCGAATCTGTCCAGCGCATCGGTCAGAAGAACGTGCCAGCCTATCCTGTCATTCTCGCCATGGGCCCCAGCCTTCGCACTCGTCCTTCTGACCAGCGCATTGCATGCTATGAAGGTTTAGCCGACACCCTCATTCCACACGTTTCCGGACTTAACAGTCGCCTCCACGCCTTGCATTCTGCTGCATGGCACGCGAACCAGCGTCACGAGCACATTCTCGCCAGCCACAACCTGATATCTGACCGCCAGAATGACTGACTCGGGATGGTTGATGTTCGTGTTGGCCTCTGCATGGATCATGGTCCGCTCTCCCCCGCACTTCAATGGCAGAACCTGGCAGGCCGCGTCGATATCCTCCTGGCAAGCTCCCTGCCGGCGCAGCATCGGAAGAGCATATGCATCGTTCGTTCGGTTTCGTGTACATGCCGCACATTTGTCGTACGTGCTCTGTGCAAGTAGCACGCATTCTTCGCACGAACGATGTGCAAGGCTTCCCCAGAAGGATGCAGAACCGCATCTGCAGGCAGGATCCCAGATACAGCCCGGTCCCCATCGATCAGGATGGACACATGACCGTATAGAAAGCATGCCGGGGCTGCCACAGCGGCAGCCCCGGCAGAAAAAACAGAAGAGCTTGGTGGCTAGTCCTCGATCAGGTAGGAGCCTACGATCTGGCCAAAGACCATGATGTGAGGATCGCAGTTGGAGCCGGTAGCCGAAGAGGATACATCCTGCGGATAGAACCTGCCTGCGATATCTTCCGGATAGAGCGCAAGATCCTGCACCTGGCGGTAGATGACCCTGCACTCGAGCGTGAGCGGAAGCTCCGCTATGCCCGGCACGCTCACCTCGTCGGAGTCGACAAGCGTGAGTCCCGCCTTCTCGATCTTGTCCACCTCGTTGCCATGGCAGCTGCCGCAGATGCCGACAATCTTCCTGTCGAAGCCCGTAAGCGGCACATTGACCGTGAACTCGGGATTGCGCTCGAGCATCTGGGCCGTATAGCGGCTCGTGCGGATATAGGCCTCGAAGACCGGCACCGACCAGTTCGTGCCAATCGTCCCCCATCCGATGGTCATCGTATTGACCTTGCCGTCAGCCTTTGTCGTGAGAAGCACGCCTCGAGGAATTGCCCTCACGATATCCGATGCAAAATCCTGCCATTCAACCTTGCGCTTGCTGGTCATAGATATCCTTTCTCCAGACATGGCACTGCACAGGTTCTACCCTGTGATCCGCCACAACTTGCCGGCGTCCACGAGATGGCACGACTGAGCAGCTGCCGCAGCAAACGCCTGCTGCCAGCATCTGCTTGAGACGCTTGGGATATCTGCGCCTGCCGGGGCGCTGGCAAAGCAGCAAGAGGGCCTTGTGCCTGCCGCACTGCTGTCCTCAAGGGGCAGCCTTTCCATCGCCCGAGACCGCAGGGACAGCTCCGGCGGCACGCTCTGGACAGTCGCCCCGATGCAATCGGTGCAGGGGACATACCAGCTGCCTGGCTCCTGTGCCATTCCTGCGTGCAGAGCATCTCCGGGCCAAGAGGCTGCTTCCCTTCATATGCCAAGGCAGGCAGCCTCACAGGGAGACTGCCTGCCCAAAGAGACAGATGGCCAGTGTCTGCGTCTACCGGCTCTGGACCTTTCTTTCTTCGGCCCTGTGCGCTGCTGCCTGTCCCGCCTTGTCGCAGGCAAGGCCGAGCAGGATGCCTACCGCAAGAGACGGCACGACCATGGGAGATCCTCCTGCCGCGAAGGTGGAGAACGACCCTATGAAGGCGCCCGAGATGAAGCCAAAGATATCGAAACGAGCATCGGCGCACATGAGATAGGTCGTCACGCACGTCATTCCAAGTCCGACCGCATACCCAAGGACGCCCGATCCGGTAAGGCTGCCCAGAAGAAGCGATATGAAGGCAAAGAGGCTGCCGCTGCCGACGCTGGCAAAGAGCATCGGCAGGCCGTCTGCGCCCTTTCTGGGGCTCGTGAAGTAGGCGGTGCAGCCGGCAAAGCCTGCCCAGCCGACAAGGCCTGCTGCTGGCCCTATTGCCATCCACGCAGTGCAGAGAAGCGCTATCGCCAGAGACTGCGCACGGCCCATCAGCACACCTTCTTGGTGGCCGAATCTCCAGCAAATCCCGGCTTGACCACGACATCGCCCTTGGAGATGGCACGTGCAGGGCAGACGAGGGCGCAGAGATGGCAGCCGACACAGCGCTCACGGTCCAGCACCGGACGCCTCGTCTCCTCGTCCCAGGCAAGTGCCTGATGCGCGCCATCATAGCAGGACACGTAGCAGCGGCCACACCCGACGCACTTGTCCATATCGAAGGCGGGATAGACCTTGTAGCTGCGGTCAAGCTCCTCTGCCGGCAGCATGTTCGCAGAGGCAAGCCCGACCAGATCTTCCAGATGGTCGACGCCACGCTCCTCCATGTAATAGGCAAGGCCGCTCGTCAGATCGTCGATGATGCGGTAGCCATACTCCATGATGGCAGTGCAGACCTGGAGATTGCGGGCGCCCAGAAGGATGAACTCTGCTGCGTCCTCCCAGGTCTCGATGCCGCCGATGCCGGAAATCTGGACACCTGGAATGCGCTTGTAGAGCTCGTTCACGAAGCGCAGGGCGATTGGCTTCACGGCCTTGCCCGAATATCCCGAGACCGAGGACTTGCCGTCGATCATCGGCATGCCTACCAGGTTCTGGAGGTCGAGGTTGGCAATGGACTTCACGGTATTGATGGCGGAGATGCCCGCGGCGCCTCCTCTGAGCGCAGCCTCTGCAGACGGCACCATATCGGTGATGTTGGGCGTCATCTTCGCCACAATCGGCAGATCCGTGCCCCGCTTGGCAGCAGCGACATACTTTTCGCAGAGCTCGGGATTCGTGCCCACATCGGATCCCATCGCGTGTGTCGTCATCTGCGGGCAGGAGAAGTTGAGCTCGAGCATGTCGGCACCGGTCGCGGTGGCGCGGCGTGCCAGCTCGGTCCAGTCAGCCTCGGTCGGACCCATGATGGAGGCAATCAGCACCTTGTTCGGGAACTCCTTCTTGAGGCGCGCCATGTCAGCCATGGAATCCTCGAAGGGGCGCTCCGAGGTCTGCTCCATGTTCTTGAAGCCGACGAAATCCGTGCCCTCCTTCTTGAGGGTATCGAAGCGCGGAGACACCTCGTTGATAACAAAGGAGGCAGGGGCTACCGATTTGAAGTAGACGCCGCCCCAGCCTGCCTGATAGGCCTTGCGGCACATCTCATAGCAGTTGCCTACCGGCGAAGAAGCCAGGCAGAACGGATTGTCGAAGTGGACTCCCAGAAAGTCGATGGATAGATCCTTCACAGCCATCAGCGCTCCCCTCCCAGATATGCATCGATCGCGGCCACGGCCTGCTTGGCGCAGCGTACGGCATTGACGACCGTCTTGTCGCCCGAGACGATATCGCCCGCGACGAAGACCTGAGGATCTTGAGTCGTGTTTCCTTCTGCATCGGACGTGAGGTCAAGCTGGAGGCCCGAAGCGTCTGCCTTCTGGCCAACAGCCAGAACGATAAGGTCAGCCGTGCAGGTGAAGCTGGCATCTGCCTCGCGGTGGCGGAAGGTCACGGTATGGCCCTCCACGCTCTCAGGCGCATAGCCATCGATGATCGTGACGCCTGCGTGCTGTGCAGCCTCGAGCTCTGCCTTCGAAGCACGGAATGCTGTCAGGAACTTGCGGCAGACGACCGTGACATAGGGGACGCCTGCCTTCTTGGCCGACGTGGCGGCATCCATAGCAGAGTCTCCGCCGCCGATCACGAGGACGCTCTTGGGCAGGGAGAGCGTGCCTGCCGACTCCTTGACCCTGTGCAGGAAGTGCACTGCCGTCTCTGCTGCCTCGTTGCCCTCGAAAGCAGGAAGCATCTTGGGCTCGGAGTAGCCGACGCATACCAGCACGGCATCATGCATGCTCTTGAGCTCGTCGAGCGTGACATCCTGGCCGACCTTCGTGTTCAGATGGATGTGTGCGCCAAGCCTCTCGATGCGTGCGACTTCGCTATCGACCACAGCATTCGGAAGGCGGTACTCGGGGATGCCATAGCGGAGGACACCGCCTGCTGCCTTTTCTGCCTCATAGATATCGACCGCATAGCCAAGAACCCGAAGCGATGCTGCTGCCTGAAGGCCGGCAGGGCCTGCGCCCACGACGGCAACCGATTTTCCATTCGGGGTGCCAGCAGCAAGGACCTCCATGCCACAGGATTCCTCGAAGTCGCAGACGAAGCGCTGGATGCCGCCGATATCGATCGGCTTGTCGATGCCGGTGCGCGAGCAGGCAAGCTCGCAGGTGCGCTCTGTCGGGCACACACGTGCGCAGACAGCGCCAAGCGCATTGTTGCTGCGGATGGTTGCTGCAGCGCCCTTGAAGTTCCTGAAGCGCACGCTCCTGATGAAGCTTGCAGGATCGGTGCCTGCCGGGCACCCCTTCGAGCAGGGTGCGTCATGGCAGAGGAGGCAGCGTGCTGCCTCCTGGGCTACGGTCACGCCGGTATAGGCCTGGCCGAGCTCTTCGGTATAGGGAGTAGCCATATTCTCTCTTCCTCTCCACATCGTGCAGAAACTCCCTGCCAGCTCTGCCCTTCCCCCGAAAATGCAGAGCCCTCAGCAGGGAGTTCTCACCTTAGTAACTATTCGGATATCTTTTGATAATTCTCTGTAAACGGTCATGCAATAAACTGCTGTCCATGCCAGAAAGATGTACACGCATCCATAGACATTCAGCGACGTGCTCGTCACGGACGCTCAGCACCCATTGCGGCTATGAGGTGCACCTTTGCAGATTGAAGGAGTCATAGCAAGGTTCCTGGCCCGTGCTCTGGCAAGCCCGGAAAGATATCCTCCCGATTCCGTGAACGGCATACGTTGCTCCGGCGCAGGCTCGCAGAAAGGCCTCCGGCAGCAAAGAAGGCCCGCACGGATGGCGGGCCTTCGCTTCCTATCTCTTCTTCTGTCCGGACAAAAGGATGTCTGGCTCATCACTGCCGGATAGTCCCTGATCCCGTGCTTTCTTCTTGAGCTTTGCCTTCCTGCGGAGACGGTAGACAACGATATCAAGAACAAGGGCAGCGGCGGCAACGACCACGATAAGGACTGCCCATTCACGGGCACCCCAGTGCCTGTTCTGAAGCATTGATGCTTCCTGCGCTTCCTCCTGCGAATAGTCGGTCCTCACGCAGTGGACCAGAAGCCGATGGTCGTTCACGCCGTAGGGCGTGCAGGTGACAAGCGTCAGGAGATCCTGACCTGGCTGGATAGCAAGAGACTCTGTCTCGTCCGGCCAGACCACCTCCGAAGAGGTGACACGGTAGGCCAGGACATCTCCCATCGTATGCAACAGGACGATGTCGTCTTCCTCAAGCTCGTGGATATCGTCGAACATCCTGAGGTTCCGCATGCCGGAGTGTGCCGTGAGGACCGTATGCGTCGATGTGCCCCCGACAGGCAGACTCGAGCCTTCAAGATGTCCCACGCCTGCCATCAGGACCGCATCGGAGGTGCCGTGATAGATCGGCATGCTGACATTGATCGAGGGGATCTCGATCCAGCTCATCATGGGGTCGTTCTCATAGGTGAGCTGCTGGCCATAGGAAACGATATCGTCCTCGGGTATCGAGGGCTCATCGCCGGCAAGCACGGCATTGTAGCTCTGTGCCTGCTGGAGATACCACTGCTTCTGGTCAGCAGGAAGCGCATCGACCTCAGCTGTGACCTTCGAGATCGTAGCGCCGACACCCTGGCTTTCGAAGCAATCGACCACCCACGGCCACACAAGAAGGCCGACACCAAAAAGGATCACCAGAGCCGTGATGAGCCGGTCTGCCCAGCGCGGCAGTCTGCGCCTTGCTTTCTTCTTTCCCTCACCTTTTTCCAAACGATCTCACCTTCTCAAAGAACAGGCCCCGTACAAGCGGGGCCTGCCAGAGCATGAATAACGTGCAGGGCAGATGCTACTCAGCGCTGTTCTCGTCACGCTTGCGAGAACGCACAAGGTGCGTGATACCGAAGGCAAGGACGACACCGCCGGCAACCCAGGTAAGGGTCACACCCGCCTGGCCGGTAAGGGGCAGCGTGCCGCCAGCCTTGTCGCTCACGACCAGGCTGATTGTCTGCACTGTGCTGTCTGAAGCAGTCTCTACGCCAGTGATGGCAACATTCGTGCTGTCCTCTTCTGCAGCAATCTTTTCGAGCTCAGTCTTCTCGTTGTTGAACACCGGCGTGATCGTGAAGGTGAAGTCTTGGATGGTATTGTAGCCACTCGGAGCCGCAGTCTCTTTCACCGTATAGGTACCCGCGTCAAGACCCTGCACACTGAAGGTACCATCGGAGCTTGTCTCGAATTCATAGGCCGTAGTACCAAGAGTGCCATTCTGCTGCACATACTTGCCAGTCGATGCCGTGTCGTCGGGGGTAGTTGCCTGAATGGTGAACTTTGCGCCGGCAAGCTTGTTATCTTCTTCAGCGTTGCCAATCTTTGTCACCTGCAGCTGGTAGGTATAGTCGCGGACAGTGGCTGGCGTCGTATTGCCGTGGCTCTCAGTTCCGGGATTGTTCGAATAGGTCAGATAGACAGTATTGTCATTATGCTCTCCGGCAATCTTGTAGGGCTTCGAAGGATCGAGCTTGGCCGAGTAGTAGACATTGATTTTGGTGTCTTTGTCGAGCGCTACGGTAGCTCCATCCTCAGTTGTTGCCGTCTTAAGATCTTGGAACGTGACAGCAAGCACGCTCTTGCTGGAATCCGTAGAATCGGCGATAAGGTCGGTAGTATAGCCAGAGCTGATGACCTTTTCGTTGCCAGCCTTGTCCTGGATCTTAACGACAACTGAGTCCTTATCGGCGGTGGATTGAATTTGTAAGCGCAACACTGCAATCCGAAGCGCAACGGTTGCAGCA
>ERZ791908.192-NODE-192-length-81153-cov-4.536166_pt1 | contig 81153 bp, 80 predicted proteins | sample MGYA00510144_ERZ791908 | MGnify/ENA primary metagenome ERZ791908 (study PRJEB30046, sample SAMN00792105) | human gut metagenome | study: EMG produced TPA metagenomics assembly of the A metagenome-wide association study of gut microbiota in type 2...
GCGGAGTCGGAAGCGTGAGCATGCGCGAAGGGAGCCGGGAGGCGTTCCAGGCACAGGCTGCGTACAGACCACAAAACAACTTGGAGATCGGTCAGCGAAAACTCCCACCAGCTCTTGACACCATCACTAGCTGGCTGATTTACATATTCGTGAAAACACGTTAAAATAGGTATAACAAAGAAAATTACAGAAAGGACGATGCATTATGATTGATGTCTGCCTGCTCGGTACAGCCGGCATGGTTCCACTGAAGCACCGCTGGCTGACTTCTTTTTATATAACTTCTAAAGGACACAGTATTTTAATTGACTGCGGTGAGGGAACGCAGATTGCCATGGCAGAGGCTTCCTGCCGGCTGAAGACGATTGACACGATCTGCCTGACGCATTTTCACGCCGACCACGTTGCGGGTCTTGCCGGTCTGCTTTTGTCCATGGGAAATGCCGGACGTACAGAAGATGTCACCGTCATCGGGCCGCCGGGACTGGCCAATCTTCTGCAGTGCCTGCTTGTGATTGCGCCGCTTCAATTCAAGGTGCTGGCCTGCGAGACGGACGGAAAGGCGGAGACGGAGCTGAGCTGCGGAGATATGCAGATTGAGGCTTTCCCGGTGCAGCATGTCATTCCCTGCCTGGGCTATCAGATCAGCCTGCCGCGCTGCGGCAAATTCGACCCTGACAAGGCAAAAGCGCTGGGAATACCCATCCGCGCCTGGTCGGTTCTGCAAAGCGGAGAGCCGGTCAAGATCGGTGATCATCTCTATAAGCCTGAGGACGTGCTCGGTTCACAGCGTCCGGGACTGAAGATCCTGTATTCCACCGACACCAGACCCTGCGAAAGCATCGTGAAATACGGTAAAGACGCCGACCTGATGGTTCTGGAAGGAAACTACCCGGACGACGAGAAAATTGAAAAGGCTAAACAGTGGGGGCACATGACCTTCGCTGAAGCCGCAGGCCTCGCGAAAGAAGCCAATGCCCGGGAACTCTGGCTCACCCACTTCAGCCAGAGCATCCGTGACCCGAAAGAATATGAGTCCAACGCGACAGATGTTTTCCCGAAGGCCAGGGTCGGCGTAGACGGACTGAAGAAGACACTGAACTTCCGGGATGAGGACTAGTTCTCTGCAGGAAATGCGGACTAAATCGCTGCCCTCCGGAGCAGCGGCATCAGGCCGGTGTAACGAAGATGAATAACAGAATGAAAGAGGCCGTCGCCCTAAGTCAGTTTCCTAACTTCGTGCAACGGCCCCTATTCTTATCTTCTCTCTCCCCTGTCAGAAACTTACAGGCTGCAGGAAACAGATTTACGCTTCTGCCCTGCTCTGAAGGATATTTTGGAGTGCGCTGGCGGAGCTGCTCGGCGCATGGACAATGTCGACACTGTCTTCGTTGATCGCAGCCACAGCTGCACGCACCATTTTATGCGACATTGTACTGGTAAACATAACGAGAAGATCAGGATTTCCGATTCTTCCCTTCAGTCCGCTTTTGATCTTGGTAAAAACCTTGGCACTGTAATTGTACTCTTTACAGATATCTGCGTATTTACGCTCCATGCGTTCGTTTCCGCCTAAAATAACAACACTCACGAAATACCTCCTATTCCACACAGGAACAGAACGGATCTGTCCTGTGCATATTTACTTCTGCGCTCGGCCTGCCTCTTTCTTCTGCAGGTCTTCCGCCATCTCATTCAGTGCCGCACAGGTTCCGCACTTGGTTCCGTCACAGTCACTGCACTTTCCGGCATTCTTGATCGAGTGACGGAGCGCAAGCAGGAACAATGCAGCAATTACAATAATCAGGATAATAACAATAGGGTTCATATCAATACCTCCAAAAGCAGCCGCATCAGGCCGATCTTTCTCAATATTTTTATCTGAGTTTGTTTATTGTTTGTGTGTTTGTGTGTTTCCAAAAGGTAACTTGCTCCTTCTGAAGACATTCTTATGATACCCATCCACTTCTTTGTTAAACACGTCTATTATTAATTAGATATGTCTAACTCATGTATTTTTTATAACCGGGCCGCCGGCACTTTACAGTACCGGGCAGTCCGGTGCAAGAGATGAAATCGGCAGATTTCATCCGATTAACCTTGCTCAGTTACATTTTGTCCCTGAGGAAGGATTAACCGCGTATTGGGTTATTTAACGGCAGGCTCGCCTTCCGGCAGATGTTCACTCTTACCCTTAGACGGCTTGCGGACAACGCAGTAAACAATAAATGCGATGACCACCAGAGCAACAGCCTGTCCAACACCAAAGGAGACACCGTAAATCAGCCATGCTCCCATCTGATAGGTGATGAAGGACATCATGAAACCGACCAGGAACTGGAATCCTACGGTGTACCAGCCCCATCTCTGCTGACCCTGCTCCTTGAATGCAGTTACCATGGCAACCAGGCACGGTGGGTCGAAGAGGTTGAACATCAGGAAGCTGAAGGCTGCCAGTGTAGCAGACGGAACTCCAGGGCCTGCGAAGATCGCATGCATTCCGACTCTGCTTGCTTCGCTGAATCCACCGAGCAGTGCCAGCGTGGATGTCGCCTGCTCTTTTGCGGCGAAGGCGGAAATCGCGGCAACCGTTCCCTTCCAGCTTCCGAATCCGAGCGGAATGAAGATCCAGTGCAGTGCATGTCCGATAGCGGCCAGCATGGAGTGGTTCATGTCAACCATCTGCATGTGGAAGTTGAAGCTCTGCAGGAACCACAGAATTACGGTGATGGAGAAGATGATTGTTCCGGCCTTCATGATGAAGTGCTTAGCGCGGTCCCATGTATGGATGGCAACACCCTTTACCGTCGGAAGATGGTAAGCAGGCAGCTCCATGACGAACGGTGCCGGATCACCAGCAAAGTAGCCGACCTTCTTCAGTGCGATTCCCGCGAGGACGATAACGGCAATTCCGAGGAAGTACATTGCTGGTGCAATGAACTTGGATCCCGGGAAGAATGTAGAAACGATAACGCCGATGATGGTCAGCTTTGCTCCGCATGGGAGGTATGTACAAAGCATGATGGTCATTCTGCGGTCTCGCTCGTTTTCAATCGTACGTGTGGCCATGATCGCCGGTACTCCGCATCCTGTTCCGATCAGGATAGGAACGAAGGATTTACCGGACAGTCCGAAACGGCGGAAGAGACGGTCCATGATGAAGGCGACTCTCGCCATATATCCGGAATCTTCCAGGATGGCCATGAAGATGAAGATCAGTACCATCTGCGGAACGAATCCGAGTACGGTTCCGACACCGCCGATGATTCCGTCAACCAGCAGGCTCTGCAGCCAGGCTGGGGAACCGATCGCCTTCAGTCCGGCATTTGCGGCATTGGTAATCCATGTTCCAAACAGGGTATCGTTGGTCCAGTCGGTCAGCCATCCACCGAGTGTGGAAATGGAAATATAGTACATCAGGAACATGACGCAGGCAAAAATCGGCAGCGCCAGCCACTTATTCGTGACGACACGGTCGATTCTGTCGGACAGGGTCATGTTTCCTCTTGCTCTCTTCTGATGGACAGCGTCGTCTACAACCTTCTGAATGTAGGTGTAACGCTGGTTGGTGATGATACTCTCTGCATCATCGTCCATTTCTTTCTCGCAGTCCTGAATGTGCATATCCAGGTGCTTCATCAGAGCTTCGTCCAGCTTCAGCTCTTCGATGACCTTCTCGTCTCTTTCGAACAGCTTGATGGCGTACCATCTGAGGTTGTTTTTATCCACAAACGGTGAAATGGACTCTTCGATATGAGCGATGGCGTGCTCTACGCTGCCTTCAAATACATGCGGAGCTTCTGCTCTCTGATGTTTCTGAGCGATTTCAATGGCCTTGTCAACGAGCTCGGCTCCGCCCTCACCCTTCAGGGCGCTGATCGGAATAACCGGGCAGCCCAGCTCTTTTGCAAGCTTATGGAGATCGAGACGGTCTCCGTTTTTCCTGACCAGGTCATACATGTTAACGGCAATAACGGTCGGGATGTTCAGATCAAGTACCTGAGTGGTCAGATACAGGTTTCTCTCTACGTTGGTTCCGTCAATGATATTAATAATAGCGTCCGGCTTTTCATTTACCAGATAATTTCTCGAAACCACTTCCTCCATGGTATATGGAGATAATGAATAAATTCCCGGAAGGTCCTGAATAATGACATCTTTATGACCCTTCAGACGTCCTTCCTTCTTCTCAACGGTAACTCCGGGCCAGTTTCCGACATACTGCGTGCTTCCTGTCAAATCGTTAAACAGGGTTGTTTTTCCGCAGTTCGGGTTTCCGGCCAGCGCAATCTTAATTTCCACGCGCTGATTCTCCTTTCTTTCTCATGCAGGCTGAATGAATGTATGAATCGGAGCGCTGCAGCTCACAGCCTCCTGCGTGTCATTCCGCCGGTCCCAGAAGATCACTTTCTCCTGCGACCATTCGCGTTTCGTTTATATGCCGCTGATTTGCGTCCGCGGCGCTTTCCATTTTCTGGAGTTCAATTCCCTTACCATAAGTTAGCCGCATCTTACTCATACCGAAAAAAAATTTAACTCCAATCGATCTGCATCAGCAGTCCCATCAATGATTGAAACTCGTCCGTGCCATACGGACACTGTACTTGTTACTCAACAATAATGTTTTCTGCCTCAGCTTTTCTCAGGGAAAGCTCATATCCCCTCAGGTTTATCTCAATCGGATCGCCCAGCGGTGCGACCTTTCTGACCATGACCTTAGCGCCTTTGATCACGCCCATATCCATGATTCTTCTCTTGGTCGGACCGGCACCAGTGATTTTCACGACCGTTGCCGTCTCTCCGATCTGGAGATCTTTCAATGTTTTCATCTGACTTCCCCCTTCTAGACAAGAATACGGTTTGCCATGCTGCGATCCAGAGCAACGCGGCTGTCCTTCACCTGGATAATTACATTCCCTCCCATTCTGGAGATAATTGTAATTTCACCATCGACGACACAGCCCAGCTCAGACAGATGCTGGCGCACCTTGTCACTGCCGGTAATCTTCTTAATTCTGACCGTATCTCCCGGATTCATCATTGTAATCGGTATCATCGATCTTCCTTTCCAGACACCGCAGCATAACGGTATCTCTCGTCCTGATTTTTTGCATCGGAAAGCAGAGGTTAAACACCTCTGCTTTTCATTAGCTGTATTTAACATATATTAGTTTAGCTGAACTAACTCGGCTTGTCAATCCTTTATATGAAAATTTATTCATATAATTATCATAAAAGAAGTCTAACAGACAAAAATAACCGCGCAAAGAAGGAAACCTGAACGCTGCCCTCCCCTGGCAAGACAGGCAGAGCCGTGAACGGAATCTCCACAGCTACCTTACAGAGAAAGCCATCCCGTGCTGCCTCCCTGCGACAGCTGTTCACACTGCACAGCATACCCCCACTCTTCTTGTACAACCTACCAATATGTAGTAAAATAAAGAATAAATAATCTCAATGTCTAAAAAAGGTAAAATACAATGTTGAAAATTACGAAAGCAATCACGCGCATCAGCACGGAAAACAGCACTGGCAAAGGAAATAAACTGAACGCGGTTTCTCTGATCTTCGCCGCCGCAATCCTGCTCGCCATGGCAGCCGTCTCTGAAGGCATGCATGATAAAGAAGTCATCTTCCCGGAAATTGCGGCTATGGCACTGGGGTATCTGGTTTCACCGCGTCAGCCATGGAGAGTCAGCTCTCTGCGCATGTTCATCCTGATCAGCTGCTGCGCCTGGTCCGGACTTCTGATTGTCCTCTATGTGCCGCTTCCGCTCTGGTATCAGATCATCCTTGCCTTCCTTGTCAGCCAGATCTTCTACCTTTTCGGCGGAACGACCATGGCACCGATCATCAGTGCAGCAGTCCTGCCGGTCATCCTGCAGACACACAGCATCGTCTACCCGATTTCTGCGTCTTCCCTGACCCTGGGCGTCATCATCCTGCATGAAATCCTGGTCAGGACCGGGAAACGTATTCCTGCCGTCTTCACACCGGTTCCTGCTCCGGGCAGAAATGACCTGGTCAGTGCCGGAAAGCGCATCGTCACCGTCATGCTGTTTGCCTGGATCGCCATCAACGCAAAACTCCTGTTCATGGCAGCTCCTCCGGTTCTGGTTGCCTTTACAGAATTCACCAATCCGAAAAGTCCGGCACGGAAACGCCCGCTGGCTGTTTCACTGCTGGTTACCGCCTGTGCGGCATACGGCGCCTTTTTCCGCTTTCTGATCATCAACACGCTGCATCTTCCACTGACGCTTTGTGTAATCTGCGTCATTGTCTGCAGCTTCCTGACCATCAAACAAAGCAGTCTCTGGATCCCGCCGGCAGCCGCCATGGGCATTCTTGCCATGATCATCCCAGACAGTCAGCTTCCGACCTTCGCTCTGCAAGTATTCTGCGGAATTGCCATCCTGATGGGCACTGCGATTGCCTTTTTCCGAGAGGACAAAAAGAAAACGCGCAAGGAAACAGAGAGCGAGACACCGTCCGCTTAGTCACGCACTCCCGCTCTCTCCGCTTTCCCGGAACAGACTGCTTATTCTGCAGGCCTCGGATCCATTTAATAGGCCAGGGCCTCTTCCGGGGTCAGCCAGAAATAAATCCCCGGTGTGGACTCCAGCCAGCGGTTTTCATCAAAGGTATCGACATGCACCCAGCAGCCCTTTTTATAGATGAAGTTCGGATCTGCCAGTGCGCAGGTTTCTTCGAAGCTCTGCGTTCCGTCGAAGGTCTTGATGGACAGGACCTTGGCCTTGCTGCAGCGTCCGGCCCTGGTGGTCGCCATGACACGCTTGGCGTCCGCCGGAATGAGCAGCTGTACCAGCGTATTGTTGAAGCACTTTTTATATCCCACAAACGGGCCTTTTTCCGGACAGGCCATCCGGAAATGTTTTGTGTTCTCATCGTCGACGATACCCTCAACCTGAGATCCTTCCAGCTGAGCAGCGTAAATATCTGCGCCTTCAATGTGCATGCCGCGAAGGTCATCCCATCTGAGATCCGTTCCATGCATGGTGCAGCCGCGGAAACTGGCGTCTTTCAGACTTACCCTGCGGAAACAGGCGTTGGACAGATCACTTCCGTCAAATCGTGTTTCCTCCAGCCGGCAGTCGGTAAAATCTGCCCATCTTAAATCAAGCCCGGATAGATCCATACCGGATAAATCCATATTTATAAACACCATCTCTTTCATCGAAAGCAGTTTCCCGGACTCACGCGTCTTCAGAAGTTTTTCCAGTTCTTCCATCGTTACTTCACTCTTCATCTGTTTCACATCCTTCCCGAGAAAATATATCCGTACTCTGTTTCATTTTCTTCTATCGACATTCCCTGCTATAATCTGCATCTATATATTGTATTATAGACCACTGCCGGCCTTACCTGCCATATCTTAAAACAAGAAAGAAACGTTCTTTCCCTGAACACTGCTCTTGTCAGGCTGCAAAAGTGGTGATGCCGGACTGACCCCATTCCAGAAGTTCGCAGGCCGGGATCAATAAAGATCATCTATAGGAAATATGGAAAACTATGGTATAAATCCGGAAATAATGGTAATATATATAGTATACAATTTAAAATGATAGCAAGAGATGAATCAGAAATGTAATGAAACTGCACGAGATGGCAGAACTGTTGTGTATGCGGCAGAATACACGGATACAGCCTTGCCGGATCGTGTTTTGTCATGAAAAATTTTCATCGGCAGATGAGAGAAAGGAGATCAGGAGGACAGCTCAGCATACCGTTCTCCTGCAACAAGCATATGGGAAAAGTACGTAAATCAGCAGAAGATTATCTGGAAGCCATTCTGATGCTGCATAATGAGCACGGATATGTACGCTCCGTGGACATCGCCAATCAGCTCGGCGTCACTAAACCGAGTGTATCTTACGCGACCCGCCGCCTGAAAGAGGAGGGTCACATTGAGATGGATAAGGAAGGCATGATCCACCTGACCAACTCCGGCATGGAAATTGCCAGCAGCATCTATGAACGTCACCGCGTTCTCACGTCTCTGTTCGAAAATATCGGCGTCGATCCAGACACCGCCAGAGAGGACGCCTGCCGTGTCGAGCACGATCTGAGCGAAGAAACCTTCAACGCACTGAAAAAACATATCAAACAGTTCGAAGAGGAGTAAGTTTTTCAACAAAGGTAGAGACTGCTGCACAAAGCTAAAAAATTGTGCAGCAGTCTCTTTCATTATGTTCATACAGGATCAGTACAAAACTACGTAATGCTCTTGACTTCGTAATCCTTATCTTCTACTGCTTTCTTCAGTACGTCGTCAGCGACATCGCTGCTCATGTTTACGACTGCCTGTCCTGCTGTATGGCTGACTTCTGCGGAATCGACTCCGTCCAGGGCCTCCAGGGCTTTCTTTACAGTAGCTTCACAGTGCTCGCACATCATTCCTTCAATCTTGATTGTCTTTTTCATATCGTCTTCTCCTTCCGTGATTGCTGCAGCGGGTTCAGCTCCAGCTGCAGCTTTATCTTCCTCAGAATCCTGTGTAATCAGGGTTTCTGCTGAAATCGCGTTCTTTTTCATTTTATCTTTTGCGGCATTATGCAGGTCAAAGAGGTTCAGTCTCAGGGCGTTGGTGACAACGCAGAAGCTGGACAGACTCATGGCTGCAGCGCCAAGCATTGGGTTCATGGTAATGCCGAGCAGGTGGGCGTAAGCACCGGCTGCGAGAGGCATCAGCAGGACGTTGTAGAAGAATGCCCAGAACAGGTTCTCGTGGATGTTCCGCAGGGTCGCACGGCTTAAGCGGATGGCGGCGGATACATCCGTCAACTTGCTGTTCATCAGGACGACATCGGCCGCGTCAACGGCGACGTCTGCGCCGGCTCCGATGGCGATTCCCGTATCGGCTCTGGTCAGGGCCGGCGCATCATTGATGCCGTCTCCGACCATGGCAACCTTGCCGAATTTCTGCAGCTTCCGGATGACGGATTCTTTTCCGTCAGGCAGGACGCCTGCGATGACTTCATCTACACCGGCCTGAGCACCGATCGCCTTAGCGGTCTTCTCGTGGTCTCCGGTCAGCATTACGACATGTATACCCATATTCTGCAGTTCTTTCACTGCCTGGGCGCTGTCTTCCTTAATGGTATCGGCAACGGCAATCATGCCGGCGGATGTTCCATCTTCGGTAAAGTAGAGGCAGGTCTTTCCCTGGTCTGCCAGGCGGTCAGCCGCTTCCGACTGTTCCCTTGAAATTTCAGCCTTTGTCGAAATGAAACGAGCGTTTCCTCCAAAGAGCTGCTTTCCGTGGTATACTCCGGAGACTCCACTTCCAGACAGGGTCTGGTAATCGTCCACAGCCTCTTCAGCCATGCCGGATGCGGAAAGTTTATCCATAATTGCTCTGGCCAGCGGATGCTCACTCTTGGACTCCAGGGCCCCCGCGAGTTTCAGAAGCTGATCTTCCGTGAATCCCTCTGCAGGAATGATGTCGGTTACCTGAGGATGTCCCTCGGTGATGGTGCCGGTCTTATCCAGCGCAACGATGTCCACGCGTCCGGTCTCTTCCAGCGAAGCGGCGGTCTTGAAGAGGACTCCGTTCTTGGCGCCCTTCCCGTTTCCGACCATGATGGCAACTGGTGTTGCAAGTCCCAGCGCACACGGGCAGCTGACAACTAGGACCGCGATGCCTCTGGACAGGGCATACGGAAGTGCGCCGCCTGCCAGGAGCCAGATCAGAAATGTCGCAAGTGCGACCAGGAGTACGGCCGGTACGAAAATTCCGGATACCTTGTCCGCAATCTTGGCGATCGGCGCCTTGGTTGCTGCCGCATCGCTGACCATCTGAATGATCTGGGACAGGGTCGTGTCCTTTCCGACTCTCAGGGCTCTTGCCTTGACATAGCCGGAACTGCTGGTGGTTGCTGCAGAAACACGGTCTCCCGCTTCTTTATCTACCGGAATACTTTCTCCAGTCAGCGCGGACTCATCGAACGCGCCGCTTCCTTCGATAATTTCACCGTCAACAGGGACATTGCTTCCGGCGCGGACGATGAACACATCGCCGACATTCAGCTGATCGATCGGAATCTCCTGCTCCTGACCGTTTACTTCGATAACCGCAGTCTTAGGAGCCAGTTTCATCAGGCCTTTCAGGGCGTCCGTAGTTCTGCCCTTGGAAACGGCTTCCAGCAGCTTTCCAATCGTGATCAGCGTGACGATCATCGCGGCCGACTCAAAATACAGATTATGCATGTCTGCCATCGCCGCTGCGTCTCCACCGGTGATCTGGTCTTTTGTCATCTTCATCAGGACGACAAAACTCCAGGCGAAGGACACCATCGAACCCATCGCAACCAGCGTGTCCATGTTCGGCGCACGGTGAATCAGTGACTTGAATCCGCTGGTGAAGAATTTCTGGTTGATCACCATGATAATTCCGGCCAGCAGCATCTCCAGGATGCCGACAGCCACCATATTTCCTTCAAAGAAGGACGGCAGCGGCCAGTTCCACATCATATGACCCATGGAGAAATACATCAGCACCAGCAGGAAGATGACGGAAGAAATCAGTCTCTTCTTCATCACCGGCACGTCCTTGTTTTCCAGTGCCTTCTCTTCTTCTGCATACATATCCACAGTAGACTTGTTTGCCTCGCCGCCTTTCAGCTCGGCACCGTAACCCGCGTCTTCCACGGCCTTGATGACCTCGCTCGGAGACACATCCCCCTCAACTCTCATCGAGTTGGTCAGCAGGCTGACGGTGCAGCTCTCCACACCGGGAAGCTTCCCCGCGGCTTTTTCCACCCTTGCCTGGCAGGCCGCGCAGCTCATCCCACTTACGTTATAATCCTGCTTCATCTCTTTTTCCTTTCTTTATCAGAAACCCTGATAAGCTCATTTCCCTACTTCGTTTCCCGATTAAAGAATCAGGCCAGGCACCCGGATACCCCTGCTTCCTGGCAGCCGGCCCGCCCCGGCAGCATGATCCTGCCCCTTCAGTCATTATGCTACCGGCACCGTTTCAATTCCGGAAACCTCATATCCCGTGTTCGTTACTGCAGAAGACAGGCGCTCATCGGAAACCTCACGATCCATCTTCACAACTGCCTGGTTCTTCTTAAAGCTGACATCGGAAGATACACCGTCAATCCGGTCCAGCGCTCTCTGCACACGGTACTGGCAGTTCTTGCAGTGCATGCCGTCAATGTGCATGACCTTCTCAGAAACGACCTTGCCGTCCAGTTCCTTCTTCAGCGGCTTCAGATCTCCTCCGCCGCCTCCGCAGCATCCGCCTTTGACGGTTTTAATGGACTTTCTGATGGCAAAAACAAGAATCAAGGCAATAACGGCTATAACAACGATAACTCCGAAATTCATTTTGAATCCCCCTTTTCTCAGGCTACTTCATCATTTTCTGCAGCATATTCACCAGTTCGTCGATGGATTCATCTCTGCCATTTCTGATGTCATCAGCGACACAGGTTTTAATATGACTAGCCAGAAGCACCTTATTGAAACTGTTCAATGCTGCTGCCGCGGCCGAGGACTGTCTCAGCACATCCGGGCAGTAGGCATCTTCCTCAATCATCCTCCGGATTCCCCGGATCTGTCCTTCAATGCGGCTCAGCCGGTTGATCAGGTCCCGGTACTCCTTAGGCGAACGCTTTTTCATCTTGCAGCATCCGTCATCGACCGTCACCGATCCATCTGCGTGAACGGTGGCGTCCGCGTGCTTTTGCGGATTCTTTTCATCCGGCATCTTTTCACATGCTTCACATGACATTTTATCCCCTCCTCCGGCATTTTTATCTTCTGCTTTTTCTCATCTCTCGCTGACACATGCATTATACCCCCACAGGGTATAATAAAACAATCCTAACTTATGTTTCTTTTTCAGGACAAAAAGAAACAGCTGCCGGAAAGCCCTGAAATTCCAAAGCCTTCCGGCAGCCTCCAGCAAGGAAACTCCTTGCTTTTCCCATATACGATAATTTTTGTCTACACTCTCCTGCGGCCTCTGCCTGCAAGAAGGTTCGCAATCACGCATAAAACCATGGTGATCACAAAATCCGGAAGGGTATTCCCCACCGGGGTATTTACGGTCATAAGCCAGCGGTAGAGGATAAATCCGATCAGCCAGACGATCAGATTGACCCAGTTAAACCGGTCCTCGCAGTCCGCCCTCTTCAGGATAAAGTAATCTGCCGCCTGCACAGCAATCATCGGCGCAAAAACGCTTCCGATAAAATACAGGAAATTGGTGATATTATCCATGTTGAAGATCATAGCTCCGGCCGTTCCGATAATGGTAATGATGAGCGCCGCGTGTTTCTCATTGATCTTATGATAAACCGTCACACTGGATACCCCCGCGGAGTATGCGTCCAGGAAGGTTGTCGTTACCGTGGACAGGATGACGATCAGAAGTCCGGCGATGCCAAGACCCGCCTTGGTCATAATGACAGCGATATTTGTCTCTCCGGTAAACAGAGAAGCGCCCATCCCGATCACAAACATGAAGACGGAAACGATGCTGTAAGTCACAACACTTGCTGCAGTCGCTGCCGCAGGTTTCTCTGCTTCTCTTGTGTAATCGGAAATCAGAGGAAGCCAGCTGAGCGGCATGGAAACCGCAAGTTCTACAGCGCCGCCGAAGGTCAGCTCACCCGGAGAAACGCGTCCCATAGTATGTCCGCTGAAGAATACCAGCTTGAACAGCACAACCGACAAAATCAGCAGCAGGACCATGGAAACCAAATTCAGCTTTCCCAGATTGGTCACGCCCACTAGGATCCAGATCAGGATCAGAACACCCATAAGCAGAGCCCAGAACCAGATGCCCATGTGGAAAATCGACTGGGCCGATACAGCTCCGTCGTAAGTCATAATGGACGTCCATCCCAGGAGCTGCAGGACATTCAAGATAGCAAACAGCTTGCAGCCGACGGTTCCAAAGCTCATGCTGACCGTTTCCATGGCGCTCTTTTCTTCAAAACCTCCGATCAGACCGGCCAGAAGCATCATGACGCCGCCAATCAGATGGCCCAGAAGGATTGCCAGAAGCGCCTTCTGAAATCCCAGCCCTGCAAAGTAGGTTCCGGTCAGGATCTCCGCAATGGACACGCCCGCGCCGAACCAGATCAGCGCATTGCTGAAGACCGATGTTTTTTTATTCATCTGCGTCCTCCTCCGGAAGCAGATCTCCGTACTCTCCTTCGATTCGGAAGGCGTGATTCATCGGGCCGCTTCCCTTTCCCAGATCCAGCATCGCAGCAAGTGCGCCGGAAATATAGGCCTTGGCAAGGCGGACAGAAGTTTTCAGATCCCGGCCCTTTGCGAGGTTGGATGCAATGGCGCTGGACAGCGTACAGCCTGTTCCGTGGGTATTCGGATTATCGATGCGCTTTCCTCTGAACCAGTGTGCGCCTTCAGCGTCAACGAGCAGGTCGTTGGCGGTGCTCAGCTGATGACCGCCCTTGCAGAGAACGGCACAGCCGTAATGCTCCATGATTTTCTTAGAAGCCGCAATCATGTCTTCTTCTGACTTTACCGGCATCTCTGCCAGAACTTCCGTCTCCGGAATATTCGGCGTAATGACCTCTGCCAGCGGCAGGAGCTTGTTTTTCAGGGCATCGACAGCATCTTCGCTGATGAGTCTTGCTCCGCTGGTCGCAACCATGACCGGGTCCACGACGATGTGCTTTGCGTCATACTGCTTCAGCTTATCGGTAATCACCATGATCAGTTCATTCGAGGATACCATTCCTGTCTTTACCGCATCTGGATAGATATCTGTAAAAATGCAGTCCAGCTGCTTTTCCAGGAACTCAGGCGTGGATTCCAGGACATCTGCGACACCGGTGGTGTTCTGTGCCGTAAGAGCGGTAATTGCGCTCATGGCATAAACTCCATTGGCCGTCATCGTCTTAATGTCTGCCTGAATTCCAGCGCCTCCGCTGGAATCTGATCCAGCGATTGTTAATGCGGTTTTCATGTTCATCTTGAGTTCTCCTTTCTCAGAAACGCATTAATTTTCTATTGCGGCCGAAGGTGGTGCCCCCAATCTGCCGCAGGAAGAAGCATGCGCGCGGCAGGATTTCCGCAGAATTCCGAAAAATTCTCTGAAATTCCGCCCGTAGCCCGAATAATCCGGAAGCATAGAAAAAGGAGCCTTCCTTCCGGAAAAGCCCCTTCAAAATTCATATTCCATAATCCCTCCGCTGGCATTATCCAAATCAGGTTTTCAGGGTCAGGTTCTTACCTTTCTCAGCCTTTCAGCTCCCCTTTATGTACGTGCATGTTATTCTTCTGTGTTCATTATCGTAACACTGCAGAAGAGTCCTGTCAAACCAGGATGGTGTTATGATGGTGTCAAGATGCAGTTCCCGGTCGGACAGGGTCTGCCCCGCAGAACGAAAAGACGGCTGACTCACACCTCAGCCGTCTTTTCCTGTTATATAATCTTACATCGAAACAGAATCACTGTCTCATGGGAGTGATTTGTTATGGGTACTGCAATGTTTCTTTCAGCAGTCTGCGATCTAGTCGTCCTCTGTAACACCGTATTTTTCCATCATAGTTTTCAGGAAAGACAGGTGGAGTTCTCTGGTGATCATGGACTGCGGCTTACGCTCATAGTCGCGGCACTTCTGGTTGACTTCTTCCTTTGCCTCTTCAGAAAGCTGGTTGTTCGCGAAGGTATAGACAACATTGTTTTCCTTCTCGATATGACGCTGAAGCAGGTTCGCATACCCCATCAGATGAGCAAGCAGCTGCAGCTTATGCTCGGTCTTCGGCTCCTTCTCATAGAGATTCAGTGCCTCTTCAGCCTCACGGATATGCTCTCTTCCCAGGTCATGCTCAACTAGCATGCCGTGAGTGATCAGGTTCTCCGCAACCATTCCCAGGTCTTCCACCATTCTCGGGAAGAGGAAATTCTCTTCCTTTCCGTGATGATGACGGTCTGCATACTTTCTGATGAAATCAATAATCCTTCTGAGTTCATCCGCATCTACGTCCGCACCATCCAGAATTCCGCAGCAGATTCGGTCTACGACCTGCAGCATGTAGTGAATGTTCTGGTGTTCATCCATCATCAGATCGACGGCATACATACCGAGTTTCACATCTGCCTTCTTAATTACACAGGATCCGTCATGATCAGAATATTTATAGCCGCTTCCATCCAGCATTCCGGATACCATAGCCTCACGCAGGGCATAATACGGCGCATCGTCCTTTCCCAGTACCTGGTAGCTTCCCGCGTGCATGTCCTGCACTCTGCTCCAGCTTACGCGGTCCTCTGACTGCTCGGTCAGCTGATTGACGTTATCACAAGGCATACCGTCGAGAAGGCTGTCATTCAGCAGCTGATAGGCTTCCTGTGCATCTTTGATTTCCGCCCTATTCTCTTCTCCGAATGCTTTTGCCGCCTTCTTCAGGTCGTCCATGCGGGACGCATCCTCATCCAGAATTGCGCTGACAAGCCTTGCGCTTCTGTCTTCTGCCGCTCCGATTCTCGCCTGCAGCCATCCGTGGATGTTTCCTCCGTCAATGACGGTGTCCAGCTGCGGCATCTCCACCGGCTTTACATCTTCCGACAAAGCAGAATCTGCAAGAACATTCCAATTATTCTCTTTTCCGTATTTCACGATTGCGTCCGTCATTCCCTCCTGAAGCTGGATCTTGTGATACAGCCAGAAGTGAATCGGTCCAAGGAACTTACTCATTTCTATTCTCCTCTTATTCAGGAAGGAACTTCGCAGTATTTCCAAACTGCCCGGACCTTCTTTTTTAAATCTCCGGGCGGCATCTTCAGAATGCCGCCCGGAACAGGTATTGCTTTATTGCTTTTCTTTTTCCTTATTTTCCAACTGCGTCGTTAACAGCCTTCAGGACTGCATTGACGTCCAGACCGTGAACGTAGCAGGCATCTCTCAGGGACTCCATCTGGGAGGACGGGCAGCCCAGGCAGTGCATGCCGCAGTTCATCAGAGCATCTGCTGTCTCCGGGAACTGGGAAATGATTTCGCCAACCAGCATGTCGGATGTAACAGGACCCTCAGCAGAACCATCGTCAGCTGTCTCCTCTGCTGCGTCAGTCTTTGTCTCCTTCTCAGCAGTGAAGAGCTTGATGTCGTCTTCTACTGTACCGATTCCTGCGATTCCGAATGTGTCGACCAGAACCTGAGCAACTGTAGGTGACAGGAATGCCGGCAGTGTCGGTCCGAGGTGAATGTTCTTTACGCCCAGGGACAGGAGAGCAAGCAGTACGATGACAGCCTTCTGCTCATACCATGCAATGTTGAACTCGATTGGCAGATCGTTGATGTCGTCCAGTCCGAATACGTCCTTCAGTGCCATAGCGATCATCACCAGGGAGAAGGAGTCGTTGCACTGTCCTGCATCCAGAACACGCGGAATTCCGTTGATATCGCCGAGGTTCAGCTTGTTGTACTTATACTTTGCACAGCCTGCAGTCAGGATAATGGTGTCCTTTGGCAGAGCCTTTGCAAACTCTGTATAGTAATCTCTGCTCTTCATGCGGCCGTCGCATCCAGCCATAACGATGAACTTCTTAATGGAACCGTTCTTGATATTCTCAACAACCTTGTCAGCAAGAGCCAGTGTCTGAGCGTGAGCAAATCCTCCGACGATTGTTCCCTCTTCAATCTGCTCTGGCGGTTCACATGTCTTAGCGAGCTCGATGATCTCGGAGAAATCCTTGTGGCCGTTCTCGTCTGCCTCAATGTGCTTGCAGCCCGGGAAGCCTGCAGCTCCTGTTGTGAACATCTTATCCTTATATGTGCTGTTGGCTGTCGGCGGAACGATGCAGTTGGTAGTCATCAGAATCGGACCATGGAAGGAAGTGAACTCTTCTCTCTGCTTCCACCATGCATTTCCGTAGTTTCCTACCAGGTTGTCATATTTTCTGAATGCCGGATAGTAATTTCCCGGGAGCATCTCGGAATGGGTGTAAACGTCAACGCCTGTACCCTTGGTCTGCTCCAGCAGCATTTCCAGATCCTTCAGGTCGTGTCCGGAAATCAGGATTCCCGGATTGTTTCTTGTTCCGATGTTGACTTCGGAGATAATCGGGTTTCCGTAAGCAGACGTGTTCGCCTCATCCAGGTCAGCCATTCCCTGAACACCATTCTTTCCTGTTTCCAGAGTCAGGTTGATGTACTCGGAAGCGGTCATTGTATCATCCAGTGTCTGAGCCAGTGCCTTCTGAACGAATGCGTCAACATCCGGATCTTCTTTTCCGAGGACGTTTGCATGCTTGGTGTAAGCTGCCAGACCCTTCAGTCCGTAAGTGATCAGCTCGCGGAGGCTTCTGATGTCTTCATCGACAGTAGCCAGAACGCCAACTTCATCGGATGCTGCCTTCTCTTCATAAGACTCTTCCGGTCCGTTCCACTCTGCTGCTTCCGGCAGATTGTCGCGGTTGTCTACCTGATGCAGCAGCTTTTCCTTCTCATACAGAGTCTCTGTAATTCTCTCTCTGATCGCTGCGTCATCGAAGTTTGCATTGGTGATTGTGGTGAACAGGTTTTCTGTTACCATATGATCAACGTCTCTTGGAACCTCCTTATTCTCATCACGCATTCTTGTGGTAACTGCGGACAGTCCCTTTGTAACGTAGATCAGAAGGTCCTGCAGTCCTGCAGTTTCCGGCTTCTTTCCACATACGCCGGCCTTTGTGCATCCCTTGTTTCCTGCTGTCTCCTGGCACTGAAAGCAAAACATCTTATCTTCCATAACGTCCTCCTTTAAATGATTTCTTTTATTCCCTGCGTCTTTTCCGACGCGCTTCTTTCAAACAACAACTGAAGTATAGCATGACTTCAGAACGGTTTCGATAACAAATGTTACATTACGCAAAATTTTATTCCGATCTTGCAAATTCTTTATCCGGACAGTCCTGAATGTCTGGAATAACTAGATCAGATCGATCAGCCTGTCCATATCCGGCACGGTGATCTTCCGTTTTTCCATACCGATCAGGCCTTCTTCCCTCATGTGATTCAGTTCTCTGGAAACAGAAGGTCTGGCCGCATTCAGAAATTCGGAAAGATCCGCCTGGCTCATGGCAAACGGTTTACCGGGATGATCGGACAGATAGACCAGAAGGGTCTTCGCGATTTTCTGCCTCAAGGTCGAGCAGCTCATGATCTGAAGCCTGCGGTTTAAGAAATATGCTTTTTTCGCAAATACGGCAATCATATTGTGAATCAGCTTCTGATGCCATTCGCAGGCATTTCCGCAGGACTGAAAAGTAAAATTCTTTGGCATCAGAAGAAGATCTGAAGCATTCTGAGCTTCTGCGTAATATTCGTAATTCTCCTTGTCTAAAAACAAAAGAACTTCTCCGAACATTTCTCCCGGATCCGTAAAATCCGCCATTACCGCCCGCCGGCTGTCCAGATATTCTTTTCCCACCTGAACTTTTCCTGAAAGCAGGATCATCAGATACTCCGGATGATCCTCTTCATTGAAGATCTGTTCTCCTCTTCCGTATTTTTTAACCCGGGACCCGCTGCAGGACAGACAATGCCCGATTTCAGAAAGATCCATTCCCTTAAACAGTGCACAGGACAGGAGCCCTTCCTGGTATTTCTGGAGTTCTTTTTCTGTCATACCCATTTCTCCTTTCCCTTCGGCCCGCCGCACAGCTGCATTTTGTCCCTGCTGTATCGGTGCGTGCCGGAAGGCATCTCTTAAAGTATACCACATGAAAAAAGGATATAAGCAAGAACGTGTATACAGGCGGTTGACAAATTCCCAGTTTCTGTATATGATATGAAACTGAAAACGGTTTTCATTTTATGATGAGGAAGCGAAAACAATGTCAAAATCAGAATATAAGACGCGGCAGAAGGACGCAATCCTGGACTATCTGAAGCAGCATCCTGGAAAACACGTGACTGCCGGGTCTCTTCAGCGTCTGCTGGAAGATAATGGAATACACATCGGAACCACCACGATTTACAGAACCCTGGACCGGCTGGTGGCAGAGAATCAGGTCCGGAAATACGAGGCAGGCAGCGGACAGAGTGCCTGCTATGAATACTTAAATGAAGAAACGCGCTGCCATCCGGGCGAATACCACATGATGTGCGAGCGCTGCGGCCGTCTGATCCACCTGCACTGTGAAGAGATGCAGAAAATCGCCGATCACATTCAGGCAGGTCACGGATTCACCCTAGACCCCGGGCGCACGGTTCTCTACGGCATCTGCGAAGCATGCCGGCAGATGGAGGAAAAGGAAAATAATAAGAAGGAAGCAGATCGCCATGAAAAATAACAGAATTACTGTGTGCAGACTTTCCGTTATTCTGCTTTCCCTTCTTCTTGTATTCACCACGCTGCTCACTTCCGCCTGCGGCGCAGGACAAAAAGCATCCAGCAAGAAGACATCTTCTTCCCACAAACTGAAAATCGTCGCCACAATCTTCACCCCATACGACTTTGCAAGGCAGATTGGAGGAAAAGACGCTGACGTAAAGATGCTCCTGAAACCCGGTGAAGAGGCGCATTCCTATGAACCTACTCCTAAAGACATCCGGGAAATTCAAAGCGCTGACCTCTTCATTTACGTAGGAGGCGACAACGATAGCTGGGTAAAGAAAATTTTACAGTCCATGGGAAATCAGGCACCAAAGTCTATCAAACTAATCGACCTGACCAGTACGGTAACAGAAGAAGAAACGGAAGGCATGCAGGAAAATCCGGCTGAACGGAACGAACACGCAAAAGACCTGGATGAACATGTCTGGACTTCACCAGTGAAAGCTATCGAGATCACCAGGAAAATCTCAAAGGAGATGCAGAAACTGGACCCGAAACACGAAGAAGACTATAAAGCAAACACGGCGGCATACGTCAGAAAGCTTTCCCGGCTGGACCGGCAGTTTAAACATGTCGTTTCCCATTCTAAGAGGAAAGAGATCATTTTTGCCGACCGCTTCCCGCTCCGTTATCTGGCGGATGAACTGGGTCTGAAATACTACGCGGCCTTCTCCGGCTGCTCCGCGAACACCGAGCCGAGCGCCAGAACCGTGTCCTTCCTGACCGATAAAGTCAGAAAGGATCACATCCCGGTGGTCTTTACGATTGAGCTGTCGAACCATCAGATGGCAGATTCCATCTGTGAGGTCACTGGCGCCCGCCGCATGACCTTCTACTCCTGCCACAATGTTACAGCAAAGCAGAAAAAAGCCGGCGTGACTTATCTGTCGATGATGGAGCACAACGTAAAGGTATTAAACTACGCGCTGAACCACTGATCATCAGCGCAGCAGCGGCACACCGCGGCCTGGAATCCTGCAAACACACCTTTATATACATATAGAAAAGAAAGATGATGACTGATGAATTTAATTAGCTGTAAAAATTTAACTATGCGTTATGAATCCAGTTTCTACGCATTGAAAGACCTGAACTTTCATGTGGAAAGCGGCGACTACCTCTATATTCTGGGCCAGAACGGCGCGGGAAAAAGTACTTTAATCAAGGGCCTCCTCCAGCTGAAAAAGCCGTCTTCCGGAAGCATTATCTACGGGGACGGCCTGACCGCAAGCGACATCGGCTATCTCCCGCAGACGACACAGATTCAGAAGGATTTTCCGGCCAGTGTCCGGGAGGTCGTCCTGTCCGGATGCCTGAACCAGATGAAGTTCCACCCGTTTTACAGCCATAAGGAAAGAAAACTTGCGGCGCAGAACATGGAGCGCATGGGCATCACAGCGCTGAAGAACAAGTGCTTCCGGGAGCTGTCCGGAGGACAGAAACAGAGGGTTCTCCTTGCGCGTGCTCTTTGTGCCACCAGAAAAATTCTTCTGCTGGACGAGCCTGCAGCAGGCCTGGATCCGGTCGTTACACAGGAAATGTACGAACTGATCGACACGATCAACAAACAGATGGGAATTACGATTATCATGGTTTCCCACGATATGCACGCCGCCCTGAAATACGCAAAACACATTCTGCAGCTCCACCAGCAGCAGCTGTTCTACGGAACGACAGAGGAATATATCGAAAGTGATATCGGACGGAAATTTATCGGAGAATCCGAGGATGCCGGCCTGCTGAAGCAGCATCGAAAAAATCCGGAAGATTCTTCCGGCCCTGCGGAAACAAAAAGTCCGCTGAAGCCAGAAGCAGAAAACAGAAAGGGGGAGGAATATGCTTAGTCTGATGAAAGAAATGCTGGAATATCCCTTCATGGTCCGCGCATTCATCGCCGGCACACTGATTGCCCTCTGCGCGGCCCTGCTGGGCGTCAGCCTGGTGCTGAAGCGCTATTCCATGATCGGTGACGGACTGTCCCACGTCGGATTCGGTGCTCTCGCCCTTGCCACGGCCCTGAACGCCGCGCCGATGGCCGTTGCCATCCCGATCGTTATCACCGCATCTGTCCTGATGCTGTGGATTGCCCAGAACAGCCGCGTCAACGGAGATGCCGCCATCGCGCTGATTTCCACCGGCTCCATGGCCGTGGGCGTTATGATCATCTCCATGACCAACGGCATGAATGTAGACGTCTATAACTACCTGTTCGGAAGCATCCTGAGCATGTCCCACGACGACATCATCCTCAGCATCTGCCTTTCCGCCGTCGTCCTGCTGCTCTTCATCCTCTTCTACAACCGGATTTTTGCCGTCACATTCGATGAAAACTTCGCCCGGGCAACCGGAACCAATGCGGGCCTGTTGAACATCATCATCGCCCTGCTCACAGCACTGGTCATCGTCCTGGGCATGCGGATGATGGGAGCGCTGCTGATCTCCGCGCTGATCGTCTTCCCGCCGCTGACCTCCATGCGCCTTTGCAAGACTTTCCGGACCGTCATTCTGAATTCCTCCGTCATCTCCGTGCTCTGTGTCTGGATCGGCCTGATCCTCTCCTACCTCTTCGGAACCCCGAGCGGTGCCAGCATCGTCATCTGCAACATCATCGCCTTCTGTGCCTACGGGGCCATCGGACTAGTGACAAAACAAAATGCGTAAGGGATGAACGGGCTGTGACCCGCTGCACATAACAAAGCCTCCTGAGGGTTGATTTCCCCCGGAGGCTTTGTTGGACTTATCCGTTATTCGTCTGCTTATGGAGCAGGATTGTTCTAGTTCTCCGCCAGACTGCAGTATTTCGCATAGGTTCCACCCTGCTGAATCAGCTGGCTGTGCGTTCCGCGTTCGCTGATGACGCCGTTTTCAATAACCAGAATTTCATCCGCATTTTTGATCGTAGACAGACGGTGCGCAATCGTGATGGTCGTGCGGTTCTCGGACAGTTTTTCCAGACTCTTCTGGATGTACTGCTCACTTTCGTTATCCAGTGCGCTGGTCGCCTCGTCCAGAATCAGGATCGAAGGGTTCTTCAGGAAGATTCTTGCGATGGAAACCCTCTGTTTCTGTCCTCCGGACAGTCTGGTTCCCCGCTCGCCCACAAAGGTCTCATATCCGTCCGGGAGAGACATGATAAAGTCATGGAGATCCGCTTCTTTCGCGGCGCGGACAATTTCCTCATCAGAAGCTCCCGGCTTTCCGTAGGCGATATTTTCCTTAATCGATCCGGAGAAAATGTACACATCCTGCTGAACGATGCCGATGGTTTTACGCAGGGACTCCAGGCGGATTTTCCGGACATCCTGACCGGCAATTTCAATACTGCCTTTTGTCACATCATAAAATCTCGGAAGAAGTGAGCAGATGGTCGTCTTTCCGCCGCCGGACGGACCTACCAGCGCAATCGACTTTCCGTGTGGAACGGTAAAATCGATATCATTTAACACATCTTCATTTTCATCGTATTTAAACGCCACATGATGAAAAGTAATGTCTCCTTCCGGATCCTTCAGATTTTCTGCATCCGGTGCATCGATGATCTCCGGCTCCGCCTCTATGACCTCGCGGAAACGCTTGAATCCGGAAAATCCCTTCTGCAGCATCTCCGTCAGCTCCACCAGGATCTGAATCGGACTGATGAAAATTCCGATGTAAATCGCGTACATTGCCAGGTCTGACGCCGTCATCTCTCCTTTTGCGATAAAATATCCGCCAAATACCAGCGTCACCAGATACATCATCCCGATAAAGAAGGTATTTCCGCTCTGGAAAGTGCCCATCGCCCGGTAATTGTCCTTTTTTGAAATAAGAAATGCTTCGTTTCCCGCATCGAATTTCTGTTTTTCAATATCTTCATTGGCGAATGCCTGCACCATGCGGATTCCAGAAAGAGAATCCTGCAGGGATGCGTTGATGTCGCCGATCTTCCTGCGGTTGTCCGTGAAGGTCATCTGCATCCGGTTGTTCTGCCTCAGGCTCACCAGAATCATGACAAAAACCACCCCCGCAAGGATGAAAGCCAGTTTCCACTGAATCAGAAACAGGAAAACAAAGGAACCGATCAGCTTCACGATGGAAATAAACAGGTTCTCTGGCCCGTGATGGGCCATTTCCGAGATATCAAAAAGGTCGGAGACCAGCTTGCTCATCATCTGGCCCGTGTTATTTTTGTCGTAATAAGAAAAGGACAGCTTCTCATAGTGCTCGAACAGCTCCTGCCGCATATCCCGCTCCATCCGGGCGCCCATGATATGGCCCTGACAGCTGACGTAGTATTTACAAAGCGCCTGAATGACATAGGCAGCAAAGAAGCCTGCAGCAATCAGAGGCAGCCGGTGCAGAATCGTCTGGCCGTCCTTTAAGAACAGTGTCCTCGTCAGTACTCTGAGTGCCTGAGGAAAAGCCAGATCTACGATACTGATTACAGCCGCACAGAATAAGTCAAAATAGAAAACCGCGCGGTAAGGCCTGTAATATTTAATAAACTTTCCGATTGTTTTCATGAATAACTCCCATTCCATATTATTGAGACCGTCCGCGAAAAATAAACGTTCTCAACTATTTTAAACACAGTATTAAGTATTATACCCTAAACTCCGCAGAAGCGAAACAGTCGGATTCGTCACAGCTGTACACGAAAGAAATATGAAATTTTTCACGCGTATAGTATGAACACTTGTTTTCATGGTATACTTAAACAGAACCTTACCATATTATATCTAAGGTAAAGTTGCGCAATGAATTTATGAAATGGGGATTGATTATGAAAAAGAATATGGAAACACGGCAGAAGTCCGCAAAGCAGACCCGCCGTCTGCTGCTGACTCTCCTGCTGGCACTGGCCATGACCTTTACCATGGCCGGATGTGGGACGAACACGTCATCAGAAAGCAGCACGCACCACAGCAGTTCCGCGGCATCTCAGGAACAGACACACTCTGAGCACCACGGATCGAAAACGCTGCACCACGCTGTCTCGGCAAGCGCGGCCAATGCATCGGGAGTAAAAGCGGGAAGCTCTACCGGCGCCGTCAACTTATCCAAAGTTCCGGCCTATAAAAACAGTCCCTACACGACGCTGAATGGAAATACTCCGTCCTTCTCTTCTTCCCAGCTGACCAGACGCTCTTATGAGAAATACGGTTCGCTGGATTCTCTCGGCCGCTGCACGACTGCAATATCCAGCATCGGACGCGACCTGATGCCAACCACGGAGCGCGGCAGTATCGGCATGATCAAACCGACTGGATGGCACACCATCCGCTACTCCTTTGTTGACGGTAAATATCTCTACAACCGCTGCCACCTCATCGGCTACCAGCTGACCGGGGAAAATGCCAACGAACGCAACCTGATCACCGGAACGAGATACATGAACGTCCAGGGAATGGAGCCTTTTGAGACAGAAATCGCTAACTATGTCAAACACACCGGAAAGCACGTCCTCTACCGGGTGACACCGATTTTCAAAGGCCATGAGCTCGTCGCCCGCGGCGTCCACATGGAAGCGGAATCTGTCGAGGACCATGGCCGGGGCGTAAAATTCAACATCTACTGCTATAACGTCCAGCCAGGCGTAAAAATCAACTACGCAACAGGAGACAGCACAGCCACAAACGGTGAAAGCGGAACGCACGGCGGAAGTACACCGTCCTACAGCGGAAGCACGCATCACTCAGAATCTTCCACTTTCACGCATCATGACAATGCCCGCCACACCTACGTCGTTAACGTAAATACCAAAGTGTTCCATTATCCGACCTGCAGCTCTGCGAAGCGCACGCTGGAGAAGAATAAGCGTACGATGAGAGTAAAACGCTCGTTTCTGATCGAACACGGCTACCGCCCGTGCAAGAACTGCAATCCATAAAAACGCGTTTTCCTCTGTATGAAAAGGGCGGAATCCTGAAGGAATTACACCACAGGATTCCGCCCTTTTGCTTTTTGTCACTGATTGATAAAGGAATAAAAAAGAGACGAGTACTACTGCACCCGCCTCTTGGTTATCGATATATACGACGTTCCGCTTGCTGATCGAGCTTCGCCTTCCGCTTGCTCTCTCAGGCGGAACCAGCATAAGGCCTTCTCATCATTCGCGGTCGCTTGCACTCCCGCTCATGAGAGCAAGCGCCATTACAGCGTATCTGCGTCCACGGCTCCGACGGCTGCGGTTCTCATGTCGTCGTTCGGGTTGATCTTGCGGATGAAGAGCAGGACCAGGATGACCATGAGGATGCCGCATGGGAGAGAAATCCAGGCGCTTCTGGTGAATCCGGCAATGACGTAGGTAATGCAGGAGATTGCTGCTACGGTCATCGCGTATGGAAGCTGTGTGGATACGTGGTTCATATGATAGCACTGTGCTCCGGCAGAGGACATGATGGTTGTATCGGAAATCGGTGAACAGTGGTCTCCGCATACCGCGCCGGCCATGCAGGCGGAAATGGAGATGATCATCAGGCGATAATCGGAGGAACCGAAAATACCCGTAACGATCGGGATCAGGATTCCGAATGTTCCCCAGGATGTTCCTGTTGCGAAGGACAGAATACAGCCGATAACGAATACAACTGCCGGCAGCAGGGACATGTAGCTGGAAGCATAGGTCTGTACAAAGTGCTTTACGAATACGGTAGATCCGAGGCTGTCTGTCATGGCTTTCAGGGACCATGCAAAGGTCAGGATCAGGATCGGGGCTACCATGGCTTTGAATCCTTCCGGAACGCAGTCCATGAATTCTTCGAAGCTCATAATTCTGCGGGCCATATAGAAGATCAGGGTGAAGACCAGTGCGAAGAAGGAGCCATATGCCAGTCCGACAGAAGCATCACTTCCTGCAAACGCCTTTACCAGGGAAGCTCCGGAGAAGAAGCCGCCTGTGTAGATCATTCCCAGTACGCAGCAGATAATCAGGACGATGATCGGAACGACCATGTCTGCTACTGTTCCTCTGCTGTTTGGAATTTCGGATTCATCCGGATACGGACGCTCAGGTGTGGTGAACAGGTCATTGTTATGAATCGCATTTCTCTCATGCGCAACCATCGGTCCGAACTCCGTGTTTGTCAGCACGATGGAGAACATGAATACGATGGTCAGCAGTGCATAGAAGTTATATGGAATGCACTGGATAAATACGGTAAATCCGTTGTGACCTTTAACCATTCCGGAAACCGCTGCCGCCCATGAAGAAATCGGGGCGATTACACATACCGGAGCAGCTGTTGCGTCGATCAGATACGCGAGCTTGGCTCTTGAAATATGATGATGGTCAGTGATCGGACGCATTACGGATCCTACAGTCAGACAGTTGAAATAGTCGTCAATGAAAATCAGGATTCCCAGAACGATTGTTGCAACGGACGCGCCTTTCCTTGACTTGATGTGTTTTGACGCCCACTTTCCAAATGCCGCAGAACCGCCTGCCTTATTCATCAGCGCAACCAGTACACCCAGAATGACCAGGAAAATCAGGATTCCGACGTCATAGTGGTCAGACAGGGACGCGATCAGTCCATCTTTATAAACATGATTCATGGTTCCCGCAAAATTAAATCCGGAATACAGAAGACCTCCGGCGATAATTCCGACAAACAGGGAACTGTAAACTTCCTTTGTTACAAGGGCAAGACCGATGGCGATAATCGGCGGAACCAGAGACCATGCCGAGTTTCTGGCACTGGCCTTGGTTGTAACCATCGCAGCAATAACCAGGAACACGATTACTACTCCGAAGGCGATCAGACTGGCCATACCGCGTCTGCTCTTCTTTTCATCTTGATTACTCATGAGCAATCTCCTCTCTCTTTAGTTAGAAACTTTAATGAAATTGATAATAACATAAAAATAAACAGCTGATGCGAAATCAGCTGCCTGAAAAATTCCTGTACATGGCGCATTCTGTCAGATGGAAACGGAAATCCCCCTCCGGGGCCCGCCCTGCACACGACAAAAACAACACGCCAAGGTAATCATCCAGGATAGCGCTCCGCATTCCTCACACGTCTTCTCGGAAGTCCGCGCTCTGCGACAGTCGCACAGATCTTATTCTGTACGCCCAGCTGAAATTCCCCGTACATGGAAAATCCAGCCTCGGCACCCCTACCTTTCTGCCCTCCGGATATGTACATCCTTAAGGAAAACCTACTGATTAGAGGGTGCGCCTCTATCTCTTCTGTTTATTATGTTAATTAGTGTCTCATAGATTTATCAATCTGTCAACCGCATCTGACAATTTCTGCACAGTTTTTTGTGCAGAGTAAACAAAATCCCCATCCGCAGCCGTTTATCTGCGAACGGGGAAATGAATAACCGTGTTATTCTTCCTGATCACATAATTATCGAATATTCTGCTGTCATCCCGTATCGAAATCACCTATTAATTACCGGCTTTTAACGGAATGTCGGCAGCGGCGGCGTCAGGCGCTCCGGCCAGGAATATCCATTTTCTTCATCCAGGCGGGAATGAAAGATACAGCAGTTTCCCAGCGGAACTTTCCAGAGACCCCGGTCTTTCGTCAGCGCCGTGAGAATTCCGTGAAGCGCCATACCGTGCGTCACCACCAGCACAGATGGTTTTTCAGTCCCTTCAGAAGACAGCTCTGTGGATTCGCTTGTAATCTGCTTTTCTCCGTCTGCAGAAAGCTGTTCTGCCGAACGGTGCAGCTCGTCCAGAAATACACGAACACGGGCAATTACGTGATCCGCGCTTTCTACACCTTCAATCGGTTTTCCTTCCCACGGATCATTGATGTAATCCATCTCCTCAGCAGAAAGATCCTCCCATTTTCTTCCTTCCACAGGACCAAAATCGATTTCGATAATCTGCTTTTCTATGATGATCCGATCCTGCGGAAAACCGCTGACCAGCGCCGCGGTCTCCCTTGCACGCTCCAGTGGACTTGCGTACACTCTGCTGAAACATATGCCTCTTTCCCTGCACCATTCTGCCGCGTCCTCTGCCTGTTTCCGGCCTGCTTCATTCAGCGGAATGTCTTTCTGCCCCTGAAGCAGATGCTGACGATTATACGACGTTTCGCCATGACGCATAAAATACACATTCATACAGCCTGCCATCTGCAAGCCTCTAGCGCATCTGCGCATAAATCATACGCTGGAATTCTGATGCTGCACGCTTTGGGCTCTTAATCTGCACTTTCCCGCCAAATTTAAACACCCAGGCATAGAAGGCAGGACCAAGCTGTGCTGCCGCGGTCACCTGGAAACGGTTGCGGCTGATCGTGTGCGTATTAACATTCTCACCGAACTTGGCGATAATATCATTCATAACAGAATTCTCGCACAGAAGCTGTACAGAAGCTGTTTCCTCATTAAACGGATCAAAAATCCTGTTTCTGTAATCCATCAGATCCATACCTTCCGGCAGTGGCGCACCGTCTTCATCCAGAACCTCAACGTTCTCCAGCCTCTCCGCGCGGAATTCCGCAATTCCCTGCAGTTTCTCCAGCCACGCGATCAGATGACAGCCGGACTCATCACACCAGAACGCATACGGCGTTGCTTTATACACTTCACCGTCGTGACGCAGAACCTTCTGCTTGTCCGGCGTGTACTCCAGATAGCGGAACAGAATCTTCTTTCCCCGGTCAATGGCATCGCTGACTGCCGCATATTCATCAAGCTCAAGGGATTCGTCGCGATGCGCGTGACGCAGTACAGACGCGTGTCCCATCAGTGCATCGTGCTGATAGCAGCTTCCCATCTTCGCGATCTTACCGGTCAGCTTTTCAGCTTCCTTATCCGTCAGAAGCGGCGATGACAGAATCACATCCTTCAGAAGCTTCATCTCATCGAAGGACAAAGCGTGCTCTTCAAGGTAATAACGGTTTGGCGAACTTTTCATGAACACAATCTTATAGCCGATATCCATCAGCAGATTCATATCGGTTTTAATTGTCTTCCTTTCAGCCGTCATGCCCAGAGAGTTGATATACTCCAGAATTTCATTTGTCGTTACCGGATGATCCTTATCCGTCTTCTCATCAAGCAGCTTCAGGATATACAGGAGTCTCGCCTTCTTGATATTCGTTTTTTCAAGCATCGTGACATTCCTTTCCTTCAAACAATAATTGTTTATTATATTTTTCAACTATAAATGAATTCTCTTTCATACATTTCATATTATACCATTCAACCGTGACTAATGCATCCTTAATTGTGAAAATTTACTGAAATAAATCTCAATTATTCAAATGTCCTGCTTCAAATTCCGCAGACAGCGTAATATTGCGGTTATAGGCCAGAGCCTGATAACAGATCGGCCGTCAATCACTTGTTAAGTTATTGTTTTGTCACAAGAACATGCAAATATTCACCTGCCAAAAGCTGCAGTCCGAAGAAATAGAATCTGTTGATTCTATGCCATACGCACCGTGATCTTCCACAGATTTCATGTATGTATACTGTATTCTGTACATAAAACATGGTAAAAAGTTAAAAATTAACACGTCTTTTCTGTTTTCAAGTACAATAGAATGTAGTAGAATTAATATGTAATTTATTAAACCACAACTTTATTTTATGGTTAGGAGGACCATTATGACAGTTCTAAAAGCGATTGCCCATAAGTACAATGATACAAGTCTGATCATCCGTATCATTATCGGGCTGGTTATCGGAGCTGTGCTTGGTGTTGCTTTCAAGAATCTGGCAGCCATCTCCATTCTCGGAGACCTGTTCGTCGGAGCACTGAAAGCCATCGCGCCGGTTCTGGTATTCGTCATCGTTATCGCAGCACTATGTCAGGGGTCCAGCAAGCTGGACCGCCGTTTCGGCACAGTCATTGTTCTGTATCTGATCGGTACATCGATGGGCGGCGTTGTCGCAGTTATCGGAAGCTTTATGTTCCCGCAGACGATTAAATTCGCGAAGGCTTACCACGCAGACAGCGTTGTTCACGGATTCGGACAGATCGTTCACAACCTGTTGATGAACATCGTCGACAACCCGGTCAACGCGCTGGTCAACGCCAATTACCTCGGCATTCTGGCATGGGCAGTAATTTTCGGCCTTGCACTGAAGCGTTTTGCCGCACCGAATTCGCAGCGTTTCATGAAAGACCTTTCCGACGCGGTTCAGCAGGGTGTACGCTGGGTCATCAACTTTGCACCGTTCGGAATTATGGGTATCGTTTACACCAACGTATCCACAAACGGACTTTCTATTTTCACAACCTATGGAAAGCTGCTTCTGCTCCTGGTCGGATGCATGCTTACTGCAGCGCTGCTGGTCAACCCTCTGATCGAGTTCATCGTTCTGAGAAGGAACCCATATCCGCTGCTCTGGAGATGCATCAAGGGTTCTGCGATCACCGCATTCTTCACCAGAAGTTCAGCAGCGAACATCCCGGTAAACATGGGACTCTGCAAACGCCTCGGTCTGGATGAGGACATGTATTCCGTTTCCATCCCGCTGGGATCCACCATCAATATGAACGGAGCATCCGTAACGATTTCTGTCATGACCATGGCCTGCGCACATACACTGGGCATTAACGTTGACCTTCCGTCAGCTATCGTACTGTGTATCCTGTCCGCGTTCGCTGCATGCGGAGCATCCGGAGTTGCCGGAGGTTCCCTGCTGCTGATCCCGATGGCCTGCTCACTGTTCGGAATTTCCAACGAAATCGCAATGCAGGTTGTCGCCGTCGGTTTTATCGTCGGCGTTGTTCAGGACGCGCTGGAAACTGCACTGAACTCCTCCGGAGACGTACTCTGGACCGCAACTGCGGAATATCTTTCCTGGAAGAGAAAGGGAAAGAGTCTGCCGACATTCCTTGGCGGAACCACTGTTGTAGAAGAGAGCAATACGCATAAACATCACTACACAACAGAAAATACAGAGAAATAAGCAGGGGTAAAAACGGGCTGAATGCCTATCCTTTGCTCTGTTCTTCTCTTGGAGCATAAAAAACAGCCGGACAGAATCGACTGCCCGACTGTTTTTTTGTTCTCTTTTTCATGGAATGGATTCCGATATGATTTCGTCTGTCTGCAGAAAACTCTCTGTTTTCTACTATTTCTCCTGCTTTCCGGAAACAATCGTGAGAATCTTGTACGCAGTGAATGTCAGTGCCGCATATGCTGTGTACGGAAGAATTGCAGAGAGAATGGAATTAATCGCCTGTCCAAGGATGCTTGTAATACTTACGCCATAGCTGGATGCATAATTCTTGATGTACAGAATGTTGTAAACCAGCGTGTATACAAACATGGCGACAAAGATAAGTGACAATACCAGAAGACAGATCTGCAGCCATCTGCTTGATCCTTTTTTCTGTGCCTTTTTGGCCTTGCCTGTCTTTTTTGTCTCCGCTTTTGTTTCCTCAGCGGACACAATATTCTCTTCTACTGTGTTCTGCTTGTTCAGATTTTCTTTTTCCATGGGTCCCCCATTCCAGATAAAAATAATAACGAATAAATATATTACTGAAAATACGGAGCGATCTTTTCCCGGATGGTATTCAGGATGGTTGTCAGATCCTCTTCCGCACACTCCCAGTCAGTCATCAGCAGGCCTGCGATACTTCTGTACAGCTGGTCACGGTAGTGCTCAACGGCCTGATCCAGTGTCAGATGATCGTTCAGCAGCGGTGAAACATCATATTTTCCGTAATCCAGGGTCAGAGTAAACCTCCTGCGCGGTTCTGCGTCTCGTCCCTGCGGGAAATCCATGACATCAACCGACAGCTCCTGATTAAAGTCACGGCTGATTACAAGCTTGACAAACTTTTTCATCGTTCGACACCTTCTTTCTATTCATCCTGTTATTCTAACACATAAATTCAGCTGTCGTCCATCTGATGACGCACATTTCAGACTCTCTTCACACATTCTCCCGATAAAATGTCTATGCGGTCTGATTCTGTGCACTGTTTTCCAGATAATCCGTCAGTCCGGCAAGGGTTTTCGTGTCGGTAAAACGTCCGGAGGAGGTGGAGGAAGCCATGACGACGCTGACATACATCTGGCCGTTTACGGTGTAGGCTCCGCAGAAACAGTATCCGCCCAGTGTCGTTGTTCCTGTCTTCAGGCCCTGGAAGTTTCCTGTTCCAAGAAGGGCGTCTGTGTTATACAGGGTGTATTTTCTTCCCTTTCCGGAATAAATCACCTTGCTTTTCTTTTTTGCCACACTGCGCAGAGCATTGAGGCTGGAGTCTGTCATGATATAGCTTCCGATCAGAGCCTGATCACGTGCGGTGGAGTAATTTCCCGTTGTGTCCAGGCCGTGGGCGTTTTTATACACCGTATTGGTGCAGCCCAGCTCCTCTGCCTTTTCATTCATCATGGAAGCAAAATTGCTGGTGCTTCCGCCTACTGCGATTCCCGCCGCACAGGCCGCATCGTTGGCAGATGGGAGGAACATGGCGTAGAGCAGGTTTCTCACCGTCATGGTGTCTCCAGCTTTCAGACCAATTCCCCAGGGTGTATGAGCCGCCTCGGACGTGATCGTTACCTTATGACCCAGTGTGAAATTTTGACGAAGCAGAATAGCGGTCATCATCTTGGTCATGCTGGCCGGCTTTCTCTGTGTATCCGGGTTCTTCTGATAGACGAGCTCATGCGTATCCGCATTCATGACAACGGCTGTCTTCGCGGTCACCGGATTAAAGGTCGTGGTCATCTTCGAGGAAAGTTTGGTCGCTCCCTCGGACTGAAACGCCTCTTTCGTAGTCGAGTCTCCTGTATAGGAAGAACCGTCCCCTTCTACCGCATCCATGACAATCTTATACTTCGTCGTGTATCTGGTCTTCCAGAAATTATTGAATACCAGCTTTACGCTTGACTGGTAACTGTCGTCTGTTGTATAAGTGCTGTCTTTCACCCACTTCTTCGTATCCGGGTTATAGTGATAAAGTTTGACCTGACGGCCGTAAGCCGGCGCAACCTTGATCGTGTCTGTCATGGTCTTCGAATAGTCCTTACGATTATGTGTACGCGCATAACCGGACACGGTCGTCGTGACAGGCGTCACAGCCGTGTCGGATGTATCGGTATCTGAAGCCGTGTCTGCATAGCTGACAGAAGGAACCGCCAGCGCCGCTGCCATCGTCATCGTCAGCACGACTGCCGCAGCACCCCTTGCCGCCTTCTGAAAGGTCCTGTTTTTCTTTTCATAACCTGCATGTCCGGAAAGTCTGTTTCCCGCGGATCCGGTAAAGCTGATCATTACGTTCTCTCCTCTCTGCATTTCCTGTTGGTGCCGGCATTCTGCCATGCCTGCCCCTTGCTCAGTTTTATTTTGTTCTTAATAACAAATAACGGGCAGAATAAAAAACTTATTCCGCCCGCAGACTTTTCCCTTATTCTAATATAATTCTTAAGAAAAAGCAAATTTTATCTTAACAAAGCTTAAGAAATTAAAGCGCCCAATGCAGCTTAAGAGGCTGCTCCGAACTACATGCGTACGCCAACCTCGTTCAGTGAGAATCCCGCATCTGACAATGCTTTCATGATCTCCTTCTTATGCTCAGAGTCGAAGGACTCAAAGGTTACCGTGACTTCAACTGCCTGTGCACGGTTGGTGCTTACCCAGCGGTTGTGGTCAATGCGCAGGATATTGGCCTTATGCTCAGCGGCGATGCGTGTCATCTCCGCAATCTGTCCCGGCTTATCCGGTACACGGATGGTAACGGTAAATACACGGCCTCTCTGAATCAGACCATTCTCAATCATGGAACCCATAGTTGTAACATCCATGTTTCCGCCGCTCAGAATGCAGACAACCTTCTTTCCCTTCAGATTCATCTGCTTCAGCGCAGATACACTCAGAAGTCCGGAGTTCTCTACAACCAGCTTGTGATTTTCTACCATATCAATGAAAGATCCGACCAGGTCCTCATCATCGACACAGAGGACTCTGTCGATATTATCTCTTGCATACGGGAACACGTTCTCGCCGACCTTCTTAACGGCAGTTCCGTCAGCAATGGTCATGGCGCTTGCCAGCTCTACCGGATGTCCGGCCTCAAGAGCAGCCGTCATGCTTGCAGCCTTTCTCGGCTCTACACCGACTACTTCAATTTCCGGCTTCAGCATCTTGGCGCAGACTGCAACACCTGTGGAAAGGCCGCCGCCTCCAATCGGAGCCAGAATCATATCGCAGTCCGGAAGCTCATCCAGAATCTCTACAGCAATGGATCCCTGCCCAGTGGAAACATCGAAGTCATCGAATGGATGAACCATGGTCAGCCCCTGTTCATCAGCCAGCTTCTGCGCATAGGCATAAGCATCATCATAGACATCTCCGTACAGGACAACCTCGGCGCCATAAGCCTTGGTTCTCTTTACCTTGATCAGCGGAGTTCCGACCGGCATAACGATGACTTCACGGCATCCAAACTTCTGCGCTGCATAAGCAACACCCTGAGCATGATTTCCGGCAGATGCTGTAACCAGCCCCTTTGCCCGGTCCTCTTCACTCATCTTGCTGATCTTATAATAGGAACCACGGACCTTGTATGCGCCCGTGCGCTGCAGGTTCTCCGGCTTCAGATAAACGTCTGCGCCAGTCAGCCTGCTGTAAAACTCACTGTGGATCAAATTCGTCGGCAGAGTAACCTCTTTGACGATTTTTGCAGCTTCCAGAAAATTTTCTTTCGTGTACATTTTCTCTCCTCCATTCAAAATCAATCCAAATCCTTAACCCATGTGTGATTATAACATAGATCTGCGCTTTCGAATGACCAGGTATGGTATTTTTTGGGATAACAGACGGATAATTTCCATTTCTTGTTCATTCGACAAAAGTAAATGCGCAAGATTATGTATCTACATCCAAACACGAGAATCTCTGCTGCCGCAGACGAACAAAACTTTTCCCAGCTGCTCATTTCCCGGCTAAGGGAGCATCGCGCGGAGCTCCTGAAGATCATCTGCAATCGCCAGTACACCATGCTCCCGCAGCTCTTCATCCGTTCCGAAACCATATTCGACCCCGATACAGTCAATCCCACATTTTCTCGCTCCGTCGGCGTCGAATTTCGTATCTCCGATCAGCACGACGTCTTTTTTCTGAAAAGGCGGACGCTTGTCTCCGCTGTAGGATTCAGCCCGGCGGAAGGCCTCCTGCAGGACCTCCTGCTTCGTGTCAATTTTTCCATCCAGGCTGGCTCCGACGATTTCATCAAAACACTTTTCCACCTTGAGATTATGCAGGATTTTTCTGCACATGACTTCCGGCTTGGAAGAAGATAAAAACTGTACTTTTCCCTTTGCCTGGTAATACTGAAGCGTCTCCTTCACCTGCGGGAAGAGATCACACTCAAACAGACCGATCTTATTATAGCGTTCCCGGTAATACTCCAGACCCTGATCTGCCTGCTCTTTTGTCAGACCGGAAATCTTCTGGAATGAATCCCGCAGCGGCGGGCCGATATAGCGGCGGAGCGTCTCCGGATCTTTCTCATTGATCCCGAACTTCGAAAGTGCATACTGCACACTCCGGGTCACGCCGTCATAACTGTTGATAATTGTTCCATCCAGGTCCCAGAATATATATTTATAGTTTTTCATCGCTTTTATCTTCCTCTGTCTTTATTTCATCCGCATTCCAGTCCGCATCCAGCAGCACAGAAGGGTGATGTTCATATTCTATCATATATGTATACAGGATATCTTTACCATTTTGTAAAATCCTGTCGCAGATTTTCTGTCCTCTTTCTTGCATGAAGTAAACAAATTACGCTGTCTCAGTATGTATATCTGCATGGATAAGCAGAAAAGCTGCTTCATTACTGCGTAAATTTACTGGATTGAATTGCCTGACCTGACAGAATCAAGTATAATAGATGTCAACCATTTAACAGATTACCGTACACAGGAGGAGCAGATGAATTTTCTTGAAGAGCGAATTTTAAAGGACGGCCACGTCCGCCCGGGTAATATCCTGAAGGTCGACTCGTTTCTCAATCACCAGATTGACGTTTCCGTTCTGGATCAGATCGGCGAAGCCTTTTATAAGAAATACGGAAAGAGCGGCATCACCCGCATCCTGACGATTGAATCATCCGGAATTGCCATCGCGGCTCTCACCGCCCGTTATTTCCATGTTCCGTTCGTTTTTGCCAAAAAAGCAAAGAGCAAGAACATCGACGGAGATGTCTTCACCTCCCGTGTTCATTCCTATACGTATGATAAGGATTACGACATCACCCTGTCAAAGAAGTACCTGGGGCCTGACGACAAGGTCCTGATCATCGATGACTTCATGGCAACAGGAAAAGCCATGCACGGCCTTCTGGACATCTGCAGGCAGGCAGGCGCAGAGGTTGCCGGCATCGGCATTGCCATCGAAAAAGGTTTCCAGCACGGCGGAGACGAACTCCGCGAGAAAGGCTACGATGTTACCAGCCTGGCCATCGTCGACAGCATGGATGACTGCAGACTGGTCTTCAGAAAACAGGACAATCTCTAGAAACCATGTTTCACGTCTGCGGATCCCCAGGCAGACTGAAATCGCATAAAAATAAAAATGAGGCTGATGTACTGCACCGCTGTTTTCCCTTCACAAGAATTTCATTTCTCACGATGGCATTACCGCATATGCATACACCAGCCTCTTTTCTTAAATCCCATTGTTACTTACGCCCGCTCTTCACTGTCACTGATGGCAAAAGAAATTTCCGCGTCAACGGCAATTTCGCCATCGACCACAGCGCAGGCTTTCCCAAACCCGACCGGACCTTTTTTTGCCGTAATCTCACAGGACATTTCCAGAACATCCCCCGGAACCACAACCTTCCTAAACCGGCATTTCTTCACACCTCCGAACACTGCAATCTTCCCTCTATACTCCGGCAGCGACAGAATCGCACAGGCTCCCGTCTGCGCCAGCGCCTCCAGAATCAGCACTCCCGGCATCACGGCCTTCTGCGGAAAATGCCCAAGGAACTGCATTTCATTAGCAGACACACACTTGATTCCCTTCGCATACTCTCCCGGCTCCATATCCGTGATTTTATCCACCAGCAGAAAAGGATATCTGTGGGGAAGGATCTTTCGGATTTCATCATTATTCAGCTTCATCTCATGCCTCCTTAAATCACCATACCGCCGCTGACGTTCAGCACCTGACCGGTAATATACGATGACTCCTCTTTTGCCAGAAAAGAGACCGCATTCGCGATATCCGAAGCTTCCGCCATTCTCTTCATCGGAATCGCCGCAATCATGGCTTCCCTGGTCTTCTCTGGCAGAGCCCTGGTCATATCCGTATCCACCGCACCCGGCGCCACCGCATTGACCGTAATCTTTCTGGACGCAAGTTCTCTGGCCAGAGACCGGGTCATCCCGATAATCCCGGCCTTGCTGGCCGCGTAATTTACCTGTCCCGGATTTCCCGTCAGCGCAGAAACCGAGGAAATACTGATGATTCTGCCGTAGTGCGCCTTCATCATCGGACGGCTGACCGCCTTCATCATCATAAACGTCCCCGTCAGATTCGTGTCAATCACCTTCTGAAAATCCTCTTTTCCCATACGCATAATCAGATTATCTCTGGTCACACCTGCATTATTTACCAGAATATCGATTCTCCCGAACTGTTTCAGACAAAAATCAACCAGCAAGGAGCATTCTCCTTCATCTGCCACATCCGCCTGAACTGCCTGCGCGTCAACACCGAGTCTTCTGCATGCTTCAGCAGTTTCTTCCGCAGCCTCCCGGCTCCCCGCATAATTTACGATGATATCATTTCCGTCTTTCGCCAGCTGAAGACAAATCGCGCGTCCGATTCCCTTTCCGCCGCCTGTTACGATTGCTGCTCTCCGTTCACCCATGATTATCTCCTTTTATTCACTGAGAAAAGCCTGCAGATCTTCTGCTGTTGTAATACTGACCGTGTGTACGCTTCTGTCTGTGCGCCTTACAAATCCGGAGAGGGTCTTTCCCGGGCCGATTTCAATGAACTGGTCTGCACCAGCAGCGATCATATTCCGGATCGTGTCCTCCATGTATACACCCGACTGCACCTGACGAACAAGCAGGCTGGAAATCAATTCCGCCTCAGTCTGGCCGTCTGCAGCCTTCTCCGGCTTTCCTGTGCAGTTAAAATATACCGGAAACTCCATCCTGCCAAAAAATTCATGCTGAAAACGCTGCCTTAAAACTTCTGCCGCCGGTTTCATATAAGATGTGTGGAAGGGACCGCTGACCGGAAGACGCATACACTTCCTTGCACCGGCTTCTTTTGCCAGACGTTCGGCCTCTTCTACGGCCGCGCTTTCGCCTGCAATCACGATCTGCCCCGGACAGTTGAAATTGGCTGCTTCTACGCGGCCAGCAGAAGACGCACGCTTCAGGCAGTCTGTCAGCTTCTCCCGATCAAGGCCCAGAATCGCGGACATTTCTGTCTCAACGCCTGCAGAAGCCTCCACCATCGCCTTCGCACGGCACTGAATCAGCGAAACTGCCTGTTCCGGCGTAAAGACACCGGCAGCGGTCAGAGCGGAATATTCTCCGAGGCTCAGGCCTGCCGCCATATCCGGACGAAAGCCGCTGTTTTTCAATATCTCATAAATTCCGACTCCAAAAGCCAGAAGAATCGGCTGCGTGTTCACCGTCTCCTTCAGCTGATCCCGATTCCCGGAAAAGGCGATATTCCGCTGTTCTTCCGGAAGAAGGTCGAAAACCCTTTTAAACCCTGAATACTGCTCATAAAAGTCCTTTCCCATACCCGGGAACTGACTGCCCTGTCCCGCAAAAAGAAGCGCTGTCTTACCCATATGATCCCCCTTGTTGGAACAATCTTATTCACGAACTCTTATTCCTCACATGAATCTGATTGTATGATATCGGTGTGTGAATCCACTGTCCCTCCTGCAAAATCAGGCTCACAGGCGGCCCAGTGTCTTGCGGACGATCTCAGCTTCAGCAGATTTTCCGCAGACAGCAGTTATGCTGACGTAAATTCATCACTTTTACTTCAAAAATTTTAACCACATGGCTTATCATAGACTTTTTTCGAATTTAAGTCAATATTTTTATTTAAATAATTTTAATTACCATGCGCCCGTCAACGGAGGAGAGAATCGTGTGTATACTGCATACTTGCACTTCATGCTGCCGACATACTAAATTCTCCTTCATTGTTCCATTATCTTCACCAGCCTGCTCCTATTTTTCTTTCCCATTGCCCCGGCAATTCATCGATAGATAGCACTTTCTCGAAATTTGTTTTGAAATAATTTATTAACCACGATTATGAAACGGCAAAAGAAGCCGCAGGAAATTATCTGAATTCTTTTCCGAGTTCTTTTGATTTCCTGCGGCCTCTTTTCTCTGAGCGTTTATATTCTTCTAAAACCGCAGCAGAGAATGGGACAAATTGTTTTACATATATAAATAAACAGTATATATTTAATAATTTACCTATATGATTGTATACTCTGTTAATGCTTCTACCATTTTTTTCTCGCCTTCATCCTATTCCCAATTAAAATTTCCATATATTAGAAGAAATCGCACAGGAACGGATGCTGTCCGTTGTGAAATCATGATTATTTTAGAATTCCAAAACAGATTTTTTTCAGCTCCTTTTCCCATTTTCTGGAAATCACGATTTTCCGAATATCTGACCCAAAACAAGCACATTAATTACCTAACTACCCTGGATAATAGAGTTGAATCGATATGTGATTATGATTATACAGTATAACTCCAGGAAAGGCAGGATTCGGTATGCAGTATACTCGCTGCAACAGCCAACAGCCAACAGCCAACAGCCATCAACCAGCATCCATAAGTCTTCATTCACCATCCGCTAATTTTCAACTTAACATAGTCCCAGTACACATCCGGACAGTATGATCCTTCAGCCTGAGCCCTTACAGCTCCGCCAGCGCCTTTGCCATGAATTCTCCCATCTGCCGGTGTCCTTCTTCAGAAAAATGCAGGCCGTCAAAAGCCAGTGAAAAGTTCTGGCTCCCGGCATCCAGGAAATGGTAATGTTTCCTTTCCGCGAGCTTCCTGTACAAGATGCCGAGACGGGCGCTGGCATCTTTCAGGCGCTCCCCTTCTGAATAATCGAGGGGCGGCGCAATCAGGAGAATTTCTGCATCTTTTATATTCAGACAAGCGGCAGATGTGTTTTCACCAATGCCATCCGCATCCGCTTTACCGCTCCCGCCAGGTCTGACGTCAGCAGATGCACCACTCCTGCCGGTTCCATCATCAGCATCTTTACGGCCCTCCACAGCGCCATGTATTCCATGCACGGCCGCCTTTCCTTTTTTCCACGCCTTCCGGTTCTCACGCGCGAGAAGCTCCGATACATGATCCAGCATCATTTCCATCTTATCCGCAGCTTTCCGTGGGTCCGGGCCGGAGAATAACAAGTCGTTTGAACCCAGCATAACGGCGAACAGATCCAGAGGAGCGCAGCCTTTCAATGTCCGGTCCAGTGCCTGCATGGTAAGAGGAGAGGACGGGATTTCCCGTCCATTCATCCCATCGATCATTACCGTCCAACTGTCTTTCAGAGCTTCCCGGACACGGCTGACCCATATTTCTTCAATCGGATAGCGGCCTCCCAGAAAGCCCCTCGGATCATAACCATATGTATTCGAATCGCCGTAAAATAAGACACGTCTGCGCTCCGTCATTTCTTGCTCCTTTTATTTTGTCCTGCGGTCGGAAACACTTCCGATCACTGTATTTACGAGACTGCGCCAGGAAATTCTGCTGACATCTGCCGGTTTACTCAGCGGGCTCAGCAGGCTCTCCTCAAGTGCACGCGCAAGCTTCTCTTCAAAGCCCGGCAGCCCGGCAGGATCCGGTTCGTCGGCATTCTTCATTTCTGGCAGCTTTACAATTCGTACATCCGCACCCGGCGCGTTCTTCTTCAGCCAGGCATCAATTCCCGGAAGTGAAGATACCACAACCCGGTCACCGCAGGCAAGGGCTTCGATAACCACCAGCGGAATTCCGTCGAAAAATGACGGCAGAACGAATACATCCGCCCGGTTATACAGCTCTGCCAGATCTTCCTGGGCCATTCTGCCAGGGAATTTCAGCTCATACTGGCATTCCTCTGCCATGTCCGTAATCTGACGATATTCTTCCTTATTACCGGCGCCGCCCGCCAGAACGACCTGGAGCTTCTCCGGCGGAATATCCATCTGGTCCAGTGCTCTGATCAGACTCATCACGCCCTTTTTCTCCGCGATCTTCCCGGCGAACACCAGCAGCCTCCTCCGGCCCTGATCGCCCTCACGGCGCAGCTTTTCAGCCCGCGCAGAAGGATCAATCCGGAAGATCTGATCGTTAAATCCCATGCCTACCGTGACGATTTTCTCAGGATCGGCTCCGTAAATCCTTACTGTCTTATCCGCCTGTGGTTTCTGCGGGACAAAAATCTTATCCAGCAAGGGGATTCTCGGCCGGATCCACTCCCGGTTCACTGGATTTTTCTCCATCTGCCGCAGGTCCGTATTATGGCAGAATCCGCATACGCAGCGGTCCGGAAATTCTTCTCTTACCAGTGCCGTCAGGAAATACAGATGATGACACAAAATCAGTTCCGGATCCAGATCATCCACCGCCCTGCGAATCACCGTTAAGAACGCATCTTTAAACTGAGCACTCATTTCTTCCGTAAAATCACAGTAACGTGTACTTCTGTACGGCATCTCATCCGACATTCCTGCCACTGGAAATGGCAGCTCATCCGTCTCATAGTACACCGGATAAAATCCAACGCCATCCGGAAACACCGGCTCATCCTCATGCGTGATTCCCGCCACGACCGCCTGCTGATGGCCTTCTGCGGCAAGGGCTTTTACGACTTCAGTCAGATAAACGCCGCTGCCCGTGCTGCTCGGCTTCTGCGCAGTAATACTCAGTATTCTCATATTCTCATTCTCCTGCATTTCCCATCAGAAATCCCGGCGCCACGATCCAGGCTTAGAAAGCCCTTTCAGCAGTGCCGGTTTTTTTCTGCTTCATTTTATCGAATGTCCCTGTATTTCTCTGCCAGTTTTTCCGGACTCACTCCATGCAGATACATCTGGCGCATGTCATACATTTTTTTCATCAGACGCAGCGTCCCTTTGGTACTTCTGGGATAGCGCCGGTCTGAGCTGATCAGTTTTTTCCTTGTCATGCCGATAGAAATCCCATGCCGCTTCAGCTCTCTGGACAGTTCATAATCTTCCATCAGCGGGATATTCGGAAATCCACCCATCTTCATGAACAGACGGCGGTCAATAAATATTCCCTGATCGCCGAACATAATCCCATCTTCTTTCACCCGTCGGTTAGACAGAATGCTGTTGGTCAGCATGAGAAAGCGCTTTGTCGGGAATCCTATTTTAAAGCATCCCGCAAGATTTGAAATGTATACACGGCGGATCTCCCGCTGCGGATCTTTTGGAAGACGCGAGTCACAGTGCAGAAAGAACAGAATATCCCCCGACGCCCTCTGCGCGCCCAGATTCATCTGTTTCGCCCGGCCCTTTTCACTCTTAAGCCGTGTATATTTCTCATCAATTTTCTCTGCTGTACCGTCCGCGCTGTTTCCATCGACAAAAATCACCTCGCAAGAGGAGAACTTCTTTTTCAGCTCCCGCTGGATCTGACGGACAAGCTTGATTTCATTGTATACCGGAACGATCACAGATATTTTCACATGAGCCGCGATATAGCGGTCGCTTTCCAGAAACGGTTTTTCCGTATGACGTCTCCGCCGGTCAAGACGGTGAATCAAGTCACTTCTGGTGTCCACATCATGCAGAACTTCAGCCAGGCTCAGACTCAGACCGTGGTTTAATACGGCTGCAGCAGTATTTTCAAATACACTGCTTCCGCCGTAAACCTGATTTTCAAAACAGACATGCTGGGGCGCCTTACTTCCGATCAGATAATAGCCCCCGTCTCTGGTAGGACCCAGGACCACGTCATGCGTTTTCAGCCTTGCGAATGCATCTTCGAAGATTTCTTTTGTCAGATCCGGAAGATCTGTTCCTGTCAGTACGCAGCTGTCATATCCCTCGTTCAGTACATCTTCCATCGCCTGGTACATCCGTTCCCCCAGACCCAAATCGACCTGAAGACGGTATGTAATCTTTCCTGAGCCGTGAATCCAGCCGTGCCGCGGCCTTGGAAGCCTGTTTCCGAATATCTCTTTCAACACAGCCGGATCTCCCGGTTCTGCGTAGTAAATAAACAGATCCGCGTCAATTCCACTTAAGTTTCTGCGAATGTCCCTGAGAAAGCAGAGATGAAGCTCTGCGCACTGTTCAGGCGTATAATAAGGCATCAGACGGGTCTTGGTAAGGCCGGGAACAGGAATTCTTGTAAAGAGAATTACCGCTCTTTTTTCCGTCATTACAGAAGGCCCTCCAGAATATCGATTGTATCTTTTACGATCACCGGGCAGCGTGTAAGAAGCAGATTTTCTTCCTGGTGCTTCGCTGCCTCGTCCGGGTCGCTCAGATTATAGCCCAGAAGTCCGGTACACATCTCTGAATCATACTTTTTCTGAAACTCCATACGGAACTGTGCCATCTTCTTATAGAGTTCGGTCTTTCCCTCTGCATCGTCTTCATGGTCATGACCATATTTCAGACCCAGAAGAATAAATGCCGCAATTACTGCGCCGCAGGTCTCTCCCTTCAGCATTCCGCCGCCAAAGGCAGAGGTCATGCGCAGAAGTTCCTGTTCATCCATGTCCAGTGCTTTACTGTATGCAGCCGCGACAAGCTGAGAACAGTCAATGCCATGCATAAATTTATCTTTGATTTCTTCAACACTGTAATTTTCCGGTAAAGCCATTTCTTTCCTCCCGAATATCACTTTATCAGCTGAATGTGCATCAGTCTTTCAACGTAAATGTAACCTTTACAACCGTTCCATCCTTAGGGAGAACTTTGGAATTGCCCATTGTCTTTACTTTTCCACCTTCAATATCTCCGTATCCATAGGCTGCGTTTGAGATGATTCCAACGTAGCAGCTGTCCAGGCAGGCGATGCATCCTACGTTATATTTCTTTGCGTTCTTCAGATTTCCGGAATAACGGAAGTCAATCTTAGGCGCTGCGCCGGAAGCGGTTTTTACCGTTTTTGCTGCCGGAACTTCACCATTGGAGCCCTTCCAGGAAAGAGTCACCGCAACTTTTTCTCCCTGTGTTTTCTGCCCCTTCTGCTCGATCTTCATGCCGTCCCAAGGCTTTCCTCCGACTGCCTTTAAACCGTTATAGATTTTTAATTCAGAAGGATAGGCGCGGAGAATGGATTTATCTCCATTTGTTTTTCCTTTGGTCACGATATAATGTCTGGTAGCCTGTGTAAAATAAGTGCCGTTAACCGTTGCATAGAAAGAAATACTCTTCTTTGCCTTATTGACGCTTACCTTGGAATAGTCTTTTTTTGCCGATGAGCCGGAAGAACTGCTGGAAGAAGACGAACTTCCGCAGGCGGCAAGGGAGACAGCCATTACAACTCCCAGGGCAGCAACAAGAATTTTTTTCAGCGTTTTCGATTTCATTTCTTTAACCTCTTTTCCTATATATCTGCCGCAGAGTCGGTAATTCCACGCACTCTGCAGCTTTATTTAACATTATACTATAGAATTCCTTTTCCCATATGCGCAGTCTAAGCACTCTTTCCAGCCTTGTTCTTTCTGTAATTCAAAATGAACACGAGCAGAATGCCGATAACAGCAAAAGCCAAAAGAATTCCGTTAAACAGGTTCAGTGACACAGAAACCATGCCGATTCCCATTCTCGCAACCGATGCCGGGGTAATCAGAAGGGCATTGCCGGATCCAAACAGGATGATCAGCGTGCAGACTGCCGCATTGATCAGTGTAAATTTAAATCCGCACTTGAAGCTGCTGAACATCAGAGACAGCAGGAAGAGCAGGAGCCAGCCGCCGTAGAAAATCCAGCCGACATTGACTCTCATGGCAAGGTAAACGGATCTGGTGCAGAGAACAGCAGCGACCATTCCCCAGAATGCCGTCGTGTAAAGCTTTCCAATGACAACTGCCGGAGACATACCGTCAGAAACATATTGCTTCCCTTCCATTTCTGCTTTCGCGGCTTTTTTCTTTTCATTAGCCGTATACACCTGTCGGAGCAGCACGATCAGAATAGCCAGAGCAAACAGGCAGACCAGTCCGACGAACAGTTTCTTCGCGCCTCCCGTCAGCATTCCGCCTACATAAGAGTAAATGATGCAGGCCGGAAGCTGTCCGAGTCCCGTAGCCAGGAAAAATCCGCCGAAATCCATCGCCGTAAGTCCCGCAGCGTAACTGACGACGTCGAAAGAAATGAATGGCAGAAGTCTCGCGATCAGGATACATTTCTTACCCTGCTTTTCAAAGAATACCTCAATCTGATTCAGTGCTCCTTTGGTGCAGATTTTCTCTACGACGTCTCGTCCCAGAATTCTTGCGATATAGAAGCAGAGAGCGGCGCCCGCCATCGATGAAACGAAGGACAGAATGCATCCCTGCCACCATCCGAACAGATTCGCGTTCGTCAGTGTGATAAAGAATGCCGGAAGAGGCGCCATGATGGACTGGAAAATCATCAGAAGAGCGGAAACCAGCATTGCCCATTTTCCATATTTGGCGATGAACGCCTTCATCTCATCAAAATCACCATCTTTGAAGGTGACGATCACCTTATTGATTCCATGGTGAACGGAAGGAACATACAAATAAATCAGCACACAGACAGCGACAATAGCGAGGAGGATAATCTTGCTTCCCCACTTTTTCCAAAAGGTCTGCTGTTCATTTCCCTGTGCCGTCTCACTCTTTTCCACTTTTTTCATAAACATCCTTTCTATTGAGCATTACATCGTGACACATTCTATTTAATATTCTTATTCTATCATCTTATATCCCTGATATTAAATAGACGATATCAATAATGGAGACAGAAAAAACAACCGGTGCAGAATTGACCGGATCCCCTGCAGGCATTTTCTGCCATGTCCGTGAAATCTCTCACATTTCTGCATCGGCTGCTTTGTTTCTTGCTGTTTATTTTTTGTCCATCTGTTCATTTACAGAGGAACGACTGCTGGGCGAATTCCCCGGCAGGTCTTTACTTCATGGATTCTGCAATCTCTCTCGCAAGAGTTTCCAGTTTCTTCTCGGAATCCTCGTTTACAGAAGACTTTACCAGTGGCTGGTCTTCCATGACGTTCATGTTCTTCATTCCGCAGAGCAATCCGTCCATGCACTTTCCTGCTGCCGGAGCCCATGTTCCGTTATAAACCACAGAAATGGTTCTGTTCTGCAGATTCAGACGGCCCATATCCTCAACGAAGTTCTGCATTGGCGGATACAGGTTCATGTTGTAAGTTACAGACAGAAGAGCAATGTTGCTGAAGCGGAATGCCTCGCTGATCAGATAGGAGACATGTGTCTTGCTGACATCGTACATCTGAATGTTGTGTACGCCGTTCTCATGCAGTTTTGCGGCAAGAATCTGCGCAGCATTCTCTGTATGGCCGTACATGGAGCCATAAACGATCAGCACACCCTTTTCCTCCGGTGTGTAAGATCCCCACTTCTGGTATTTATCGATGAACCAGCCGATGTTCTTTCTCCAGACCGGACCGTGCAGCGGGCAGATATACTTGATGTCCAGGCCGGCTGCTTTCTTCAGCAGGTTCGTTGTCTGCGGACCGTACTTTCCTACGATATTTGTGTAGTATCTTCTCGCCTCTGGGAGCCAGTCTCTTTCGAAGTTTACCTCATCGGCAAAAAGTGCACCGTCAAGGGATTTAAATGAACCGAATGCGTCCGCGCTGAATAATACACCGTTCGTCTTATCATAAGTAACCATAACTTCCGGCCAGTGTACCATCGGAGCTTTCACGAATGTAACGACGTGCTTTCCAAAGCTCAGCTCGTCCCCCTCATTGGCCTCGATGAAACGGTCAGCAAAGTCAAAACCGAACTGCTGTCCGAACTGCTGTCCTTTCTTGGTGCAGACGACCTTTGCTTCCGGATACTCCTGCAGAACCAGTCCCAGTGTAGCCGCATGATCCGGCTCAAAGTGGTTGACGATAATGTAGTCCAGCTTACGTCCGTTCAGAACCGCGTGCAGGTTCTCCATGAACTGCTGTCCAATGGACCAGTCTGCTGTATCAATCAAAACCGCCTTCTCATCCAGCAATACATAAGAGTTATATGAAACCCCGTCCGGAATCGGATGGATATTCTCAAATAAGCTGAGACGCTTGTCATTGCCTCCGATCCAGTACAGATCTTCCGTTACTTTTCTTACACAACGCATGATGATGCCTCCTCGTTTTCTATGCAATTATTATTCAATGCTCTTCAACAGTCCTATTTTGTCATAATCGGTCAGAGTTGTAAATCCTTATTAACAAAGTTTCACATATGTATACACGAATACATTAAATAAATGAGCAGCAACCGGGCATGACAGATACTTTCTGCCCGTTCAATTTCTGGATAAATACATACCGAATATGACCTTGTGCAGACTCTTTTTGTCTGAAAGGAGAGAAGCGCCTCTTCATCCTGTGCGTGCTTTCCCTTATGATCAACACCCATATTCCCGTTAATACCACTGATTTATGTTATTTCAATTTTTTTCACGATTTTTATACACGCTGAAAGCAATTATGATATAATATATGTAAGCGATGTACTTAGATATCTTTATTGCTATCTACTGCATGTTTCACATTATTATCACTAATTATCTTTTGAACTAATAATATCAGGGAAATCAGTTATTACTATTATCTGGGAAGGATTTATCATGGAAAAATGTATGTTATTCGATTCGATTGACGAACAGTCCTTACAGGAATTGATTTCTTGCTTATCACCTGAAATTAAGAAATATTCACAAGATGATGTAATTATGGAATATACAGCGGCTGAACCTTCTCGTTTTGCCTTTGTATATTCGGGCAGGGCCGCTTTGGAAATGACAGACCGCTGCGGAGATGAATATGTCATGGACATCTATGAAACAAACGAGATTATGGGGGATTTGTTTAAGCTTCCTGTTCCGGATCTTCATTATTCAATTGTCGCACTGAAGGACTGTGAGGTGATTCACTTCAATTACCGTGACCTTCTCACGCCTTGTGAAAAATTATGCCCAGCTCACATTCATCTTCTGAACAATCTGCTGCAGATGATTGCACAAAAGGAGCAGCAGATGGCCATGCATCTTTCTATCCTGTTTCAGCCGACAACACGTGATAAACTGCTCAGCTATTTGAAATTTATTCACTCTCTTAATCCATCTGAGGATGAGTTCTATATTCCGATTTCACTGAGCAAGCTGGCAGAATATCTGCACGTTGACCGCGCATCCATGATGCGTTCTCTTCAGCTGATGAAACGGGACGGTCTGATTGAAAGTAAAGCCCGGAAATTCAAGCTTCTGGAAGACAGTGCGCAGCGGTTTGAACTTGCAGATCATCCGGCAATCCCCAGCGAAGATCATCGAAATGCTGATGATTCCGCACGGAAACAGATTCTGAAAAAATTAAAGGACCAGAATCATGAACTGAGATGAACCGAGTCACACACAGAATAACGCTGACTGCCTGGTTCATAACGATATTTCCTTACATGAATAACTGGAACAGAAAACCCCGAACCGGAAATTCCGGCCCGGGGGGAGATCATTATGAAAGCACCGGATTTTCCTCTGGTGCTTTTTCATTGGTCTGTTCTGTCACAGCACTGAATAACGTGCCCGCCGGTTTTACTCCGGCATCCTGAAAGCGATCATATCCGTAATCAATAATGCGGTCGATCAGCTCCGTGAAGCTGACACCCTTCTCTTTCCAGATCATCGGGAACATGCTCAGACTGGTGAATCCCGGGATCGTATTCAGCTCATTGATATATAATTTTCCGGTCTTCTTGTCAACCAGGAAATCCACACGGGCGCATCCTGCGCAGTCCAGTGCCTGGTAGGCTTTGACTGCCGTCTCTCTGACCTGGCGGATCAGGTCGTCGTCCAGCTGTGCGGGAACCATAATAACGGTTCCCGCATCTTCGGTGTATTTTGCAGTGTAATCGTAGAAATCGCGGGCGGCCTGAATGGAACCGACGGCAGCGCATTCCGGCTCATCATTTCCGATGACGCCAGTCTCTACTTCCAATGCATCCACGCCGTTTTCCACGACGATTCTTCTGTCAAAACGCGCCGCTTCAAGGATGCCCTTTCTCAGTTCCTCACGGTTTCTGACCTTGGAAATTCCCACACTGGATCCGGTATTGGCCGGCTTTACGAACATCGGGTATTTCAGATCTGCTTCACAGCGGTCCACAGCCTCTTCCAGATGAGAGGAAAGTTCTTCTCTGAGGATCAGCTGAAACTCCGGGGTCGGGAGACTGCAGCTCTGGAAAATCAGTTTGGACGCTGCCTTGTCCATGGCCAGAGAAGAAGCGAGTACGCCGCAGCCGGCATATGGAACATGCAGCATTTCAAACAGTCCCTGAATGCTTCCATCTTCACCGTACTTTCCATGCATCACCGGGAAAACCAGATCCAGTTCCTTCAACTGCTCCAGCGGATATGGCTCAGAAAACTCTTCCCAGTTTCCTGCCGTCATTTCAGACAGGGGTCCTTCGAATTTTCTCCATTCACCCTGTTTGCTGATGCCGATCATAACCGCTTCATGCTTTTCTTTATTTAAAGCTTCGGCAACTGCTCTGGCAGATACCAGCGAAACCTCATGTTCAGTAGATTTTCCGCCAAAAATAATACCGATTTTATCCATATTGACCCCTTTCAATGACACCGATTGTCATTTTTCATCTGAAACCGTTTTCCTTTTGTTTAAAAATTTACCACTTCCGGAAGCACAATTCCATACGAAAATGTTGAAGAAGCCTTCAATGAATCAAAAGACTGCCCCATTATGTGAGCATGCACACAACAGGACAGTCTCCTTGTCAGATTATTTTTTGTCAAAACTCAAATTGCAAGTGATTATGCGCCGAGTACTCCTCCAACGATAACGCCCAGGTAAGTACCAATGACGTAGCCCAGTGTTCCGATCAGCATAACCGGTCCGACCAGCTTGCTCCAGCCCTGGGAAATCGCCATGCCGGCTGCTGTGGTCGGTCCACCGATGTTGGCGTTGGACGCGAGGATGCAGTCTTCCAGATCGAAGTGGAAAATCTTTCCTGCGATGAAGCAGAACAGCATGTTGACGATTACCATGATCATGGTGAACAGGAAGAGCGCCGGTGTCTTGGTCAGAATCTGTACGATGGATGCCGGAACTCCGATTACGAACATGAAGAGGTAAATGAAATAGGTTCCGATTTCCTGTGAACCATTGAGCTTCTGAATCTGCCCTTCACCATAGGTTGCCGCGATCATGGACAGTGTGGTGATCCATACATACTGGCTTCCGAAGAAGATATTGACCATCTTCAGTACCGGATTGGATGTCGGGATAACTGCGGTCAGTCCTGCGGAAATCAGGTTGGACAAGAATACGATCGTTACAGAATATCCGAGATTCAGTGCGATATCCTTCAGGGAAATATCCTTGCGGCTCCAATATGCGGCAGCCTGTGTCTTAGACTCATCCAGTCCCTGAGACTCTACCTCATCGATATGCGGATGGGTGTAGTGCTTGCGGAAGAACTTCATTCCGGCGAACATAATCAGAACGAAGAAATATACCGCCATCAGAAGGTTATCCGCAACGGTTGTTGCACCGACGGTGCCGCCCGGAACCTTGAACTGTGCGGACAGAGCTGCAAAGTTGACTCCTCCTCCGATGTAGGAACCAGTCATCATCGCTGCAACTCCTGCAGGATCAGGAACGTGATTCTTCAGCAGGCCGTACGCGCAGAAGGCACCCACGACGGTTCCGACCGCTCCGATCAGGAAGATAATCAGAATTCTTCCTGTCTCCTTCCAGATCTTCTTCATGTTGCACTGCATCAGGAGAAGCGGAATACCCAGCGGAACCGCATACCCCCAGATTACATCATCATACAGCGAACTGTGAATCGGAATAATACCTACGTTAGACAGAACCAGTGCCAGAACCAGCGCGATAATCGCACCGGAGACCTTGGATGCCCAGGCGTACTTCTGCTCCAGATAAATAGCAAGGCTCGTGCACACCAGCAGGACGAACAGCAGCGACCAGGTGTCTTTAGGCGAGATCAGCGACGATCGTCCCAGCGTGCTCTGGAAAAACGAACTTAACATTGTCGGACAACTCCTTTCTTTTCATGAATTCAGCATCTCTGAAAACAGGTGCCGCTCCGCGTAAACGGTAATTTTTTGGCAAAATATACATGCAAGGAAACAAGGCGCTGTGACCGGCCTGCTCTCTGCCGCAGAATCCTGCAGATCAGAATACTGTCTTTATGATATTCATTTTAATATTCCTGCAGAATTTCTGCAAGAACAGAATAGTTATAACTATCAAATAACTGTCATATTTTCAATTATACAGAAAATATGCCCTTGTAAAGCGCCTTCTGCTGCTTCGCATGTGCCCAGTTCATATCGCCGTAATCAAAATGCCACCACTCTGACGGCAGATTGGCAAATCCATGCTCCAGCATGATATGATAGAGAATTCTGCGATTCTCACGGATCTTATCCGCATCCTGCAGATTTTCATTTTCTTTCTTCTCATAGAAGGCTGTACGGGTCGCTCCCGAGAAAGAATCGAAGCCTGTTCCCATCTCTGCAAGACTTCCATCCGGAAGCTCCACGGTCAGGTCGATCGCTCCGCCCGTCGTATGTGCCGGCGGGAACTCGGTATCATTTACCGGATTGGCCACGCACATGGAAATCCGTCTGATCCTCTCTTCCTCAGGAAGGTCCTCCAGATGAAAATCCTTGATAATCTTCTCCGAATAGCTCTCATACAGCTCCTTCTGCAGAGCGAACGGGCGCCATGCGTCCCAGATGACAAATTTATAGCCTTCTGGAAGTTCTGCAGCCGCCTTCTGCAGCATGTCATGAACTTCTTTTCTGAGCATGCAGCGCTTTTCCGCATTTTTAAAACCCAGCTGCGGGTATTGCATATCGATTTTGATTTTTTCATTTTCCTCAACCGGAACCAGCGGTGAATCGATGAACGCGTGCTCCGGATATTTACCCGGATCCGGTTCTTCCGGAATCGGGGTCAGAATGTATTTATCCATATCAGCACTCCCTTTCTGAAAACTGCAGCACACCTTCTGGAGGAAGAAACTTCCTCCCCGGTACACTGGTATTTAATATACGAAATTTAATCTTCAATATATTGAACGAATGGATTATCTATATCATAGCATGATAATTGTATTTGTCAACTAAACTTTACTGAACTTCTTTGTTTCTGAATACAGTATACCACATTTCAGCAGATAAATTCAGATACTCGCTCACATTTTCGTTAATTTATTTTCAAACATGAAATTCTACTCTTGTGATGTCTCCTGAATCGTATGATATCGGTCATACGATATCCATGAAGCTTAAGTCCGCATTTTGGACGTGACTTCCACACACACTTTTTCTACAAGAAAAAGGGCCCTCACCCCACCCCGGTTCAGCCGGGGGAAAGGTGAAGGCCCTCTCTGGCAGGCATCCCAATAATGTCTGCGGAACGATATGACCGTATGTACAGTCATCCGGAAAGCTCAGCATGCGCCTAATACTTAATCGTTTTATTACCCTTGATCTTGATGTTGGCGGTGTGCTTGGTGATATACGGCTTATATTTATACCAGATCTTGTTCTTTGTGATGGTTACATTTTTGGTAATCTTGTTTCCCTTTACCGTCTGCGCGCACTCAACGCCGCTCGGATAATGAATCTTGCAGCGGCTGATGGTGATGTTCTGGCAAGGCGTGCCGTCGAAGCTTCTGCCTCTCGGGTTGTTGGCCGCGCAGGTGCAGGCGTCCAGCTGAATTGCGCCGTTATTAGAAGAACCGTAATAGAAGCCGGCCTTTCCATTTTCCATGATGTTGATCTTGCAGTTGATGATCTTGCAGTTCTTGCAGCCGGTCAGCTCGATGATGTGCGCGTTATAATCGTTATACAGGGTCGCGTTTTCAATCGTGATGTTCTTAGAATGCAGGAAGTTTACAACGTTACAGCCATTCTTATAGCCTTCCTTGCTTGTGGCGTTGGCCTTTGTCTGTTTGGTTCCGACCCAGGTGCCGCCCTTGATCGTAATGTCGTGAACCGCGTTATAACCCTTGATTTTCGAGTTGTTGCAGCGGTCATCCGGCTGGCTGATCATGGTGCATCCCGGCATATCCTCGATAATCGTCGCGCCTGTCGCATCGATCGTCGTATTGCTCGGCACACGGATCATTCCGGAAATGCGGTAGGTATGCCCCGGCTCGAACTTTACCGTGTGTCCGCCATTTCCAACTGCTCTTGCGATCGCATTGAAATATCCCGCCGTTGACTTTGGTGTCGGTGCCGCCGTTACCATCTGTACATCGGAAGATGTATCCGCCTTCTGCGCCGCAAACGCTGCAGGCACCGGAATAATGCTCATCGCTGCAGTTACCGCAGCTGCCATGAACAGTCCCAGGACCTTTTTCTTATTCATGAAATATCGCTCTCCTTTCCTTCCTGCCCCTTGCAGGAACTCACATATATAAGATTATTTTACTCCGTATTTATCGCGCAGACAACACATTATATACAATTTATATTCCATGACAAAATCCACCTGCGCAAGAAAATCCCCGGCTGCTGCGGCCGCCGGCTTTTTGCCCGGGATGACCTGCCTGTCCGCGCTCTGCTGACAGAGTCACGCTCTTCCTCAGACATAAGACGGTTCCAGCGGTCTGTCGGAATGAGCTGCATGAAACCATGAACACATACCCTGCATCTGCGCGTTCAGCTGAACGCCGGTTGAACCGAAAAGCTTTCTGCATATAGTATCCTAGAATTTCATTTTTTATCACTTAATTTTCTGCAGGTATTCCTCATCAGGAATCCGGGATTTCGTCACGGCCCGGATGATGGCCTGCTGCATGACCTGGGCGGCAAGGCTTCCGGCGAGGTTGATATCTGCCTGCAGCTTTCCGATGCTGGCGGCGTAAACGGTGTCGCCGTCTGACATGGTCGCCACCGGACGGATGCAGCGGGCGTAGGCGTTCAGCGTCATGGCGGCGATTTTATTCATCTGCGGCTTCGTAAACGCTGCGTTCGTCACCACAGCGCCGATGGTGGTATTCTGCACTGCCGCGCCTGATTCGGCCCCTTGCGCGTCGGTTTTTGTCCGGGATGCGCGGTATAGCTGAGCCATATAGTCCTCGGCATCGATCCAGGATTTTCGGTCGTCGGTCATCATGCCGGCCAGCTTCTTTCCGCTGGAAGGGTCGTAAACATCTCCCATGGCGTTGACGGAGACGATGGCCGCCATCTGAAGTTCACCCAGCCGGGCCGCAAACCAGCCCAGGCCGGACTTGCTGGCATTTTTTATGGTCTTCAGCTTTCCGACGGTCGCGCCAGTTCCCGCGCCGGAATTTCCCATCGCAAGAGGCTTCCGCTGAAGCGCGTTTTCGCAGGCTTCATATCCCATTGCGGGATCCGGACGGACATCGGATCTGCCGTAGTTCAGATCATAGATACAGGACTGACAGACCAGCGGAACTATTGCAAACGGGGTCTGGTATCCGATTCTGTGCTTCTCCAGACACTCCATGACGCCCTGAGAGGCTGCCAGACCGAAGGCGGAGCCGCCGGCGAGCACGATACTGTGAATCCGGTTTTCTGCGGTCTCCGAGTAAGTCAGGCCGGTTTCACGAGATGCCGGGCCGCCGCCGCTGATCCTGCAGCCTGCCGCAGCACCTTCCGGAAAAACCAGAGCCGTAACGCCGGTTTCCGCATCATGATTCTGCGCGTTACCCAGGTATAAACCTTCCATATCCTGAAGATCGATTTCTTTATCCCACATCATAAGATTTTCCATCCTTCCTTTCAGAGCCGGCGCCGGCAATGTTTTTCTCTGATATTCTGATGTACCCTTATGTTTTTTTGCCTCTTTCGAGAGGAAAGCCGCGCGCCGCACTTTACAAAATATTTTACCACGGTAAAATAAAATTATGGGAATGCGGAGCGTTTATGTATTTCAAAAACATATTAAAAGATAATTGTGAATTCTCGCAGTTTTATTCTGCTCTCCGCCGGACAAATTCTGCACTGCAAGGAGATTCACGCCGGCCGGAAGCCGCTTGAAAACCGGCCAGAAAGGAAAGAAACATTATGTCTTGCGAACTCGTATACAAACTGACCCGTTATCCGGGCTTTGTGTATAAAATGAATGATCACTATTATTACATCGGAAGATGTCAGTTTGAGGAAGTCACGGACCAGGACGTCACGGACAGCTATGAAATGTTCCACATCTTCGGAAGAGAACAGAATAATCTGGACACGGCACAGTATTTTGCCAAGCTGCGGGCCTATGCGGATATGGCGCTGACCCCGCCGGCTGACCCGGAAGGAACAAAGAAAAAGCTTGAGGACTTCCTGGATTCTCTGAATCCAATGGAAGCCGCCCTCTTCGGCGGTCAGGTCACGGATTTTGAACACTGTTTCGAAATGTTCAACGGACCTCTGGATGAAATCAAGATGGATTAAGTCCTGACGGAAAGAACATCGCCGGTGCTATCAAGAGCCAGTGGGAGTTTTTTGACCGATCTCCAGGCTTTTCTGTGAGCTGAACGCAGCCTGTGCCTGGAATGCCTCCCGGCTCCCTTCGCGCATGCTCACGCCTCCGACTCCGACGGCCTTCTCCGGACTGCATGCCCCGGATTCAGACCGCCGGTCGTCTGGCAGGCAGCGAGGCGCTCAGAAGTCCAGGCATCCGGCTGCGTTACCGACTCACCTTCAACCCGCCTGGCAGGTCTCTTACCGCTCCACAGCTCCGAATCAGCATCTTGCTTCCGGCTTACTTCAGCTTCGTCAGGAATTTCATTCCCGTCGGATTTTTTTCCTGAATCAGGGTATTGAAATCGACGATGATATCACCAGCCTGATCCGGATGCTGATACATTGCAGACTCTGCCAGCCAGCAGTTCCCATTCTTTACGGCCTTCAGTTTCTTCATGACCGGATCCTTGGACTTCAGTGCTGCCATGCTTGTCACGCTGCTGTCGATACTGCCGTTATAGACGATGATATCGGCATCTTTTGTCCGTTCATAAAACTTCTCCATGTTCATCGGAACGGAAATACTGGAGCTGTTCTTTCCAACAGACTCATAGGCATAGCTTCCGCCGGCCATCTTGATCATAGCCGGGACGTAATCGTCGGAACGTCTGACGACGGCTTTTCCATCGGTTGAGATATAGAAAAAGGCGACGGTCTTGTGTGCGCCTTTTTTCAGATTCTTCGTCTTGGCTTCCTGAGCCTTGAAGAACTTCTGGGCCTCCGATTCTCTGTTCAGAAGTACGCCGTAGAGCTTAATCCATTCCATACGACCCATCGGCGTATCCTCATAACTGGAGCGGTCGACCAGAACAGGAACATGCAGCTTCTCAATCATTTCTTTGACTTCCGGCGTATGATAAATCATTGTGGATTCCAGAGCCAGGTCGCATTTTTTCTTTACCAGCATCTCATAATCTGGCTCGCTGTACTTCCCGGCAAATACCATGTCTTTATTTTCCATGCGCTTCTTTGGTTCGGAAAATGACCATTCCGAAGCGCGGATGGAGCTCATCGTGATGGCGCTGTCTCCGTGGATGTCGCAGCACAGGGACATGACTGCAGTTGCGGCCAGGTAGACGTTTTTCAGCGGCTGACGGATGACGGTAATTTTTTTCGAAAGGTCTTTCGGCTTTTTCTTTTCCTTCGGGATAACCAGAAATTTACCTTCCTGTCGGATATCAATCAGGCTGTATCCGCCTTTATAGCGGTAGATACGGAACTGTTTCGCGTAATCCAGCTTTACCTTCGACTGATAGGTCAGGCCGGAAATTTCCGGATGGCCCGAGGATGAAGAAGCGGATCCAGATGATCCGGAACTGCTGCCTGATCCTGAAGAACTGCCGCATCCGGTCAGCATAGCTGCCACCATAATTACGGCCAGAAGAATCACACCTGCTTTTTTTAAGCTCTTAAATTTTCTGCTGTGCATCATTCTCTTATCACTTTTCTTTCTGCATTGAAGCGGGACCGGTCAGGAACACTGCTTCTGCCTGCCCGTAGATTTACCGGCTGGAAAACAGCCTATTTCTGCTGCGCTCTCTCATAGCTGCTGTACCAGCTCTGCGCCTCATCTTCACAGCCAAATACGGCTCCATAGACCTTGATCCATTCCGCTTTGGCAAGTTTCGTTTTTTCTCTTGCAGAACGGTCGATCAGAACCGGAGTCTGCATGGCGGTAAAGAGCTGAATCGTCTTATCCAGCTGGCGGTACTGCTTCTGCGCCTTCTCTTTTTCAGTCATTTCGGTGCTGCCCTTTCCAGATGCAGCATGAGAAGCCGGCGCGTAAGTTTCTACAAAGGTACGCAGACTTTTCACCAGCATTTTCTCCGGAAGGATTCCGATGATCGAGGCAAAGAAATGTTTGACCGGATGCGATTTTGCGACGGAGGATGCCGGCGAGGAAGAGCTGTCCCCGCTTCCAGATACTAAAGCATTCAGGTTTTTTATCTCATGCGGAAGTGCTCCGGAAGGAAGGATACAGAGATCCGCCTGACTCTCCACCAGATCCCGGTAATCCACATCCTTCCAGCTTCCCGGGAACTGGACTTTTCTGTTTTTCACGCGGACACGCATTTCCTGCTCCTGTGTCGCAGACAGACTTCTGTATGCTTTCTGACTGCTGAAACCCAGGGAAGTAAATTTCCCTGACCGGTTCAGCATCCCTGCGAATTTCAGCGCACTCTGAGAAGCGGTGTAACCTTTCTTCGGCGTACGGACGATGACGCAGGCCTTATCCAGTCCTGCCGGAATCGATGCGCCCTTCGGAACGATCAGGTAATTAATGACATTTCCCTTATACAGTTCCTGTGTGCGCTCGCTTTGAGTCTTTCCCTCTTTCTGTTCGATCTCATCCCGGTCTTCGGTGAGTTTAGTCTTCTTCTCTTTATAGCCAACGGCCTTTCTGGTACTGGTATCTTTTTCCATATCCACCTGAACCAGAACGACTCCGTGGTTATACTGGAAAATCCGGAAGAGTTTCGCGTTTTCGGCCTTGATCTCTGATTTGCTTTTCAGGCCGGCAATGGCCGGTGCCTTCTTGGACAGTTTCTTTTGTCCTCCCTTCAGCTGCTGTGAAGATGAAGACGAGGAAGACCCGCCCTTTCCGGTCAGACCGATATAGAGAGTATAGGTAATCCAGTGGGGCTGGGACATGACGGTCGTCCGGCCGACGACGGTGTTATTCGCGTTCAGTTTTACTGGAATGACAAAAGTCGACGTGTCGGCGCCCTGCTTTCCGGTAAAGGTCCTGCCGTCTGCCCGGAGGTAGTCGTAGTGCGGACTCTGGAAGACGATTGTCGCGTAGGCCTTTCCATTGGTCACAGTGATCTTGTTACAGGAAATTCCCTTCAGTCTTCCGCTTCCGCCGGACCAGCTGAAGGTACTCGGTGTGTAGACGCCGTCCCTGAGCCCGGCATGGCTGTTGACTTTGGAGGTGCTGCCAGAAGTATCCTTCGTGGACTTGGACACGCGATCCTTCTTATGATTGTTGCGGAAGACTTTCTGTGTGGTTGTTCCCGTTGTGCTGCTTCTTCTCTTGGTCGTATTTCTTCCTTTCGGAATGTTCGTCGCGGAGGAAGCAACCTTCCGGATTCCAGCCGTGTAAATTTTTGCAGTATGGGCGTACCAGCGGTTTTCCTTCTTAGAATGGCCGGCCAGAGCAAATTTCTTATTCAGCTTCTTTATCGGGAAAACATAGGAATAGTAGTTGTTGTGGTTTTTGTAATGGCACCACTTTGATTTCGGCGCCTTCTCCGCCTGTGCTTTTGTTCCCGGGTAGACATAGTCGTATCCCTGACCGGTCAGCGTCAGCTGCACCGTCATTTTCCCGTTTTTCACCTTCAGAATCGCGTAGGTTCCGCCTTTATATGGCTGGATGTTGAACATATAGTGGTCGGTCCAAGCCTGCACCCGGTAAGTGCCGTCTTTCAGTTTTCCGTTTTTGAAATAGGATTTTTCCCGCTTCTTGCCTTTCGCAGAAGATGTCTTCTTGATCGCTTTATCGTAATCGAAGTCGGCGGAATTTTTTTTACCGCTTTCAGAGGAAGAACTCTTCTTTCCGGAGTCTGAACTCTGCGAATCGTATTTCTTCAGCTTTCCTTTCAAGCCCACATGCAGGGTGTATTCAATGCTGTGCGCTTCCGACATTCTGGCCGTTACAGCATGAACAAGGGTTGCGGCATTCAGATTGACCGGAATCGTAAACGCAGCTGTTCCCGCGCTTTCATCAACCTTCGGTGTGTATTCTTTATCACCGATCGTCATGCTGTTGTAATAGGAACTGTGGTAGACAATTTCCGCTTCCGCCTGCCCATCTGTAACCTTCACCCAGGTACAGGTGATCTTTACCTTGCCTGTTCCTCCCGTAAAACTGAAGCTGGATGGTACATAAGTTCCGTCCGCAATATTGCTTTCTGACTCCGTCTCTGCTTCAGCATGCACTGTTCTTTCCGCACCGCTCCAGAGCTCAGGACAAAAAGTAAAGCAGACGGCAAGCGCAAGGATGAGAGCTGCTGTCAGCAGTCTTTTCATTTTCGGCTGCAATTTACGCATACTTTTCCCTCGTGTATTACTTTACTTTGACGCTCTTAACCTTGCTCCATCCGGAGTATGCAGACTTATAGCCGTTGAAATGCTCCGTGCGGACACGGAAGTAATAGGTCTTGCCGCTCTTCAGCTTCTTGACGATCTTGGAAGTCTCATCGTTGTAATAGAGATTCGTTTTAGAAGCCTTTTTCATCGACTTATTGGTGGAATACTGAAGCTGGTAGCCGCTTCCATTCTTTGTGATCTGTTTCCAGCTGACCTCTGCAGCTTTTTTCTTTGCTTTAACCTCCGTAATTGCTGTTTTTGCCGGAGCAGTAACTTTGGCGGTTTCCAGGTTTTGTTCGTTTCCGGTATAAGTCATTGTCCAGGTATGTGCTCCGTACCAGCGTTTCTTGCTTGCGCTGTGTCCGGCAAGGGATAATGTGTTGCTTCCAACTTTCACTGCATATCCGTCCTCGGTAAGCGGCAGCGTGAAGTAATGAGAGTCTCCGCGCTTTACCTGTGTCTTGATCTGATGTGCAGGATCTTCTGCAGCTGTTGAATTACCAAAATACAGGTAATCATAGCCCTGTCCGCTCAGACGGAAGGTCAGAGTCTCTACACCGTTCTTTACCGTCAGAAATGCCTGGCTGTTATCCAGCTTGCTGATGATGAGCATAGAATGGGGCTCCGAAGTAACCGGAAGGGCGTAAACACCATCCGGAATTTTCGCAGCTTCCGCTGTGTTTGAAGCATCCGCTGTCGTATCCGCGAATGCGGACATGCTCATGGTCATAACGCCGGCGCAGGCGAATGCGCCGATTTTCATCCATTTTTTCATTTTCTGTCCCCTTTTCCAGTAAATATACAGAAATCCGCCGCATCCTTGCAGCGGATCTCTGCCTTGTTCATTATTTTTTGTCCGACCGGTCTGCCGCCTCAGAAGCGGTACTGAACCCAGTCACTATTTAATGACTGCTGCTGTGTGCTGAACGTAGATGTTCTGAACCGTCTTCAGCGATCCGAGTCCTTCAATCTGTGCGCTGACCTTGAAGCCGGCCTTCTTCAGCTGGGTCTTCCAGGAATCTGCGTCGTTTCCGGCGATATCGTTGTTTGCGTGATCACCTGCAACGACCATCATTCCGCGGATGACAACCTTCTTATAGCCCTTCTTCTTCAGCTTCTTGATCAGGGAAGTGCAGGATGTTGCCGCCGGCTTTCCTTCTACGGTTCCAACGAATACATTCTTATATCCCAGTTTGGTGTAGTCGTTCTGCATTCTTGTGTATGTAATCTGGTTTGCATGGGAGGTTCCATGTCCGATAAATACGAATGCCGTTCTGGATCCTGCCTTCTTCAGTGTTTCTGTCTTCACACCGGCCTTCTTTGCAGCGGATGCAGCCAGAGCCTTTGCGACAGTCTTTCTGTCCTTATCGGACTTCAGAAGCGGGCTTGCGATCTTGATGGTCTTGATGCTGCCCTTGTTCGCCTTGACATTCTCCTTCAGCAGGTCATACTCTTCACCACTCATCAGGGTGGTCGGCTGAACGATCAGGGTCTTGACACCGGCCTTGTTGGCTTTTTCCATGGCTTCTCTTACCGTGTCAATTCGGTACTCATCTCTTGCCAGGATGTGGTTGATGATGACCTGGGAAGTAAATGCTCTTCTTACAGAATATTTCTTGCCATACTTATTATTGATTGCTTTCTCGATTCCGCCGATGGTCTGGTAACGGCTTGTGTTAAAGCTTGTACCAAAGCTGACGACCAGAATTTCGGACTTCTTTGTCGGTGTTGCGCAGACTTTCTTGGTCCATGCCTTGTCCTTTGCCGCGCTTCCGATCGGTGCTGCTGTGGAGAAGTAATCTGCCCCGCCTGCACCCGGATACTCATATCCGTCCGGGATCTCCGGAACGGCCTTCTTATCTGCAGCAGAGAGCTTATTATACGCATACTTCGCAATCTTTGCGACCCTTGCTATCATCTCTGTCTGAGCCTCCTGTTCTGCCGGTGTTGACTTCGGGTGAATGTAAATCTCGCCAATCAGTCCGGCAACCAGAAGCGGGCAGTCGTTTTCATCGACGAATGCCTTTCCCTGCTCCAGTGTCATCTGGGTAATCTTTCCGGTGATTTCCTTGACGTTGTCCTTGGTAATCGTGACCTTTTCTGTCGTCTGCTGCGCTGCTGTGTCTGTTGCAGCTGTCGTGCCTGCGTTTGCAGACGTGCTCTGCGTCGTATCTGCAAATGCCGGAACAGCAAGCAGCATGCTGGATGCCAGGGCTGCAGAAAGAGCCAGCGTCATAAATTTCTTCAAGGATTGCTTTTTCATGAATTTCTCCCTTTCCCGGTTTCCATTGCTGAAGAAACCGCTCTCATTAAAAAACCTTCTGCACGGAAATAATGGCAGAAGACATACGGATAGAATCCTTTCTACCGCATATGCCAGTTACTCGTGGCCGGAAAGAAAACGCCTTCTTTCCACTGCGATCTTATTCAGGCAGGTCTCCTGACTTGCAGATTTCCGCGTCCGCCGCCTTCCCGCGCAGTGAGAGCCTCCGCAGTGGCATGAAAAGCATCCGCAATCTGTTTACAGTGACGAAGTTCGTACAGGACTTTCACCCGTTTCCCTTTTCAACCGCTGTCCACTCATCTATAGACAGCCGTCACCTGAACGTAAAAGATATTATATCATGCACCCACAGGTCTTTCAATTTCCTGTCAGATAAAAAATATGATTTATAGCTTATTTATTCTTAATTACAACGAGCATATTTTATTACTCGTATATGATTATACTGGGATGTCAGATTTCCCCGGCTGAACGCTCTGCCGGCACTATTTTCTGTTCTCCGGGTTCAGCCATCCCGCAGCCGTGTAGAGCATGGCGTTGATAATTGCGGCGGCCACATTGCTTCCGCCCTTTCTTCCCATGGCGATGACCGCCGGAATATGGTGATGTTCACAGGCATCCAGCAGCATTTCCTTGCTTTCCACCACATTGACAAAACCCACCGGAACGCCGACGATAAGGGAAGGCCTGAGCCCCTTTTCAATCTGCTCCGTGAGAGAAATCAGCGCAGTCGGCGCATTTCCGGAGGCAAATACCGCATGAGGATGAAGCTTTCCGGCATATTCCATGGAAGCCCTCGCCCGGGTGCTTCCTTCTTCTTTTGCCCTCTTTGCAATTTCAGGATCTGCCATATAGCAGACGGCACGGCCGGAAAGTTTTTCCAGCGCTCTTTTACTGATTCCGGAAAGTGCCATGTTGGTGTCCGTAATGACAATCTTTTCTTCCTCTGCCGGCGCCGCTGCCTCTTCTCCTGCCTGAAGACCCCGGAGAAAATAGCGGACCCCCGCCTCCGGACCGTTTTCCACGAATCTGAGATTCTCCGCATAGTCAAAATCCGCACTGGTGTGGATCGCCCGCAGCAGGACGGCACGTTCTGCCTCATTTTCCGGAAGTGTGAATCCCTTTTCTTCCAGCTCCTTCCGGATTGTCCTCATGCTAGTCTTTTCAATATCTCCCGGTTTCACATGCTGAAGTCCCATAAATTCTCCTTCTTTCCTTTATTTTTTCAGCGTCATCGCGTAAACCGCATCCATATCCAGGGATTCCCGGACCTTTTCCGCGAGTTTGTCATACTGCTGGTTTTCATACTCTTTCCAGCTCATGCGCTGTCCTCCGGAATAAGAAATTCCCTTTCTTTCGCACAGCCAGCGGCCGAGTTTTTCCGCGGCTTCCCCGGAGTCAAACAAACCATGCAGATAAGTTCCGAATACATTCCCGCTGATGCAGCCATCTTCCTTTTTTTCTCCTCCGGCGGTTTCATTTTCCAGCCGGCTGAAGGAATCACCGGAAACTTCGGTCTTTCCCATATGAATTTCATAGGCATCCACCGAGGCTCCTGCAAGGGGTCCCGAGATAATTTCTCCCCGCACGCGGGTTCTGGTTTTTTCTCCGGTGAATCTGGTTCTGACTGGAAGAAGTTCCATTCCTTTCATAGACTCCTGCCTGCCTTCCGTATGCTCCGGATTGTCCAGAAATTCTCCCAGCATCTGGTATCCTCCGCAGATGCCTAAGACCGCTCCGCCTGCGGCCGCGAACTTCCGGATCATCATTTCCAGGCCCGACCCCCTTGTCCAGACTAAGTCATCCAGGGTACTTTTTGTCCCTGGAAGAATTAATAGGTCCGGATCCCCGAACTCCTCCGGGCGTGAAATATAGCGGACAGACATCACAGGGTCTGCCTCAAGCGGCGCAAAGTCTGTGAAATTGGAAATCCGCGGCAGCCGGACGACGGCAATATCCAAAAGAGCGCGGGAATCCTCGTTCATCTCGGAATGAGAAAGCCGCGGCGCCAGGGAATCCTCTTCATCGATATCGACGTGAAGGTAAGGAATAATACCGAGCACAGGGATTCCGGTCTTTTCCTCAATCATCCGGACTCCCGGCATCAGGATTTCCTTATCGCCCCGGAATTTATTGATCAGCATTCCTTTAATGCGGCGGCGTTCGTTTTCCTCCAGCAGGGCCGCAGTTCCGTAAAGCTGGGCGAACACCCCGCCCCGGTCGATGTCTCCCGCCAGAAGAACCGGCGCGTCCACCATCCCGGCAAGGCCCATATTCACGATATCGTGCTGCTTCAGGTTGATCTCGGCCGGGCTTCCCGCGCCTTCAATCACGACGATGTCATTTTCCTCCGCCAGCGACCGATAGGCTTTCATAATGTCGGGAACCAGCCTCTCCTTATACTTGAAATAATCGCGTGCTTCCATGTCCCCGAGCACCTTTCCATTGACGATCACCTGACTTCCGACGTCGCTGGAAGGCTTCAGCAGAATCGGGTTCATCCGTACATCTGGCTCGACTCCCGCGGCCTCGGCCTGCATGACCTGGGCCCGGCCCATTTCAAGGCCGTCTGACGTGATATAGCTGTTCAGCGCCATGTTCTGGCTCTTAAACGGCACCGCCCGGTATCCATCCTGACGGAAGATGCGGCAGAGCGCGCCGCACAAGAGGCTCTTTCCGGCACCTGACATGGTCCCCTGCACCATGATATTTCCTGTAATCCGATGATCTGTCACTTTTACTCCTTTCTGAGAACAGAATGTTTCCGGCAGCTTTCTGTTTTCCCTTTATTTCTGCAGAATACCGCTTTCCTGAAGACATTCTTTTACGGCCTGAATCAGAAGCTGGTTATCCGGATGCTTTCTGACGCAGACGCGGATCCAGTGGTCATCCAGACCGTAATAATTGCTGCAGTCACGGACCAGAATGCCTTTTTCTGCCAGCGGTTCAGAAAGCTCTGTGTCCGCATGAACGAGTAAATAATTGGCCTGCCCCCTGCTGACAAAACGTATCCCTGCAAGGGATTCAATCTGCTTCTTCAGCCATGCCCGCTCTTTCTGATTCTGCTCACGGTATTTTCTGATATATTCCGATTCGTTTAATGCTGCCAGGCCCGCAGCCTGTGCACCGGTTGAAACTGCCCAGGATGGACCGCACAGCTCTGCCTGATCTCTCCATCTTCTGTTGAAAAAGATCCCGTAACCCAGCCGGATCCCCGGCATAGAGAAAATTTTCGTAAAGGAGCGGAGAAGAATAAGATTGTCGTATTCCCTACCCTCAGCAAGCAGGGTATGATGCTCCGGATTATCGAGAAGCCAGAGAAAGGACTCATCGACAAGAAGGGTGATTTCTCTCTTCTGACATTCAGAAAGCAGCTTAAGAAGCGAATCTTTTTCTGTTGTTCTTCCCGTCGGATTGTTCGGTTCACAGAGGATAATCATCTCTGCAGGCCCGCTCTGCGGGATTTCCCTGTCTTTCTCTGCCAATTTCAGAAGTTCATCGATCCGGTCATCCAGAAGAAAATCATCCTCTTCCCGGAGGAAAAAACGGCTGACTTCAGATCCCGCCGCGCGAAGCGCCCTTTCATATTCGCTGAAGGTCGGCGCGGTAATTACTGCACGGCGAGGCCTTCTGCTGAAGATAACCCGGTAAATGATGTCCGATGCACCCGCGCCTGGAAGAATATTCCATCTTTCAAGCCTATATTTCTCCGCCAGAGCTTTTACCAGATCCCGCTGCTCCGGATCCGGGTATTCTGAGACAGCCGACACTGTATCTGCTGCAGCTTTCATCACACTTTCCGGAGCTCCCTCCGGATTGACATTCACGGAAAAATCCAGGGGTTTCCTGCCGTACTGTGTTTCAAAGCCGTAAATGTCTCCGCCATGTTCACTTTCTGTAAAAAAATCCAATGTTCCCTCTCCAAGTAAGTTATTCTTTCCCTGCATGTTCTTCAGCGGATTCTATCTCAGAATCAGCCAGAAAAACAGCGCCCTGACGGTAAAGAAAATAAACAGCCCTGCTGCCGAAGACGCGCCCAGCATCTGGCAGCAGCGTAAGATGTCATTTCTTTCAATCGGCCGGTCAGGATCTCCAATCGCCGGCTTGTCATATCGTTTTCCAAAGTACTGCGCCGGACCCGCAAGCTGAACGTGAAGAGAACCGGCACAGGCCGACTCCGTCTGCGCAGAGTTCGGGCTGGCGTGTTTCCGGCTGTCTCTTCTCCAGATTCTCAGCGCGTTCTTACCGTCATTTCCGGTCATCGCCGCGCCCAGCGCCCACAGAAGCGCCGAAATTCTGGATGGAATATAGTTAAACACATCATCGATTCTGGCCCCGGTTCTTCCGAAATACAGATACTTGTCGTTTCTGTATCCGATCATACTGTCCAGGGTATTCACCGCTTTATAAGTCAGAGCCAGAGACGCGCCTCCGATGGCCATATAGAACATCGGAGCGATGACGCCGTCAGAAAAATTCTCCGCCACCGTCTCACAGTCCGCTTTTATAACGCCTGTCTCATCCAGCACAAACGTATCTCTTCCGACGATCCTCCCGACCGCTTTCTGCGCATCCTCAAGCGTCCCTTCCGGAGGAAGATGGTGATAAACATGAACCGCTTCCTTCTGCAGACCCCGCATAGCCAGCGCCTGCCAGCACCAGAGCGTTTCTACCGCAAATCCCAGGACAGGATGTATTTTCATCGCTCCCCAGCATATAAAAGCGGTAACCGCAAAGGTCAGCAGAATCGTCAGCACGGCGGTGAAAAAACCTCCGGCAAGCTCCCCTTTCTTTCCCTTGGGGAAAATTTTCCGGAAGATTTTTTCAAACAGTGAAATGCCTTTTCCGATGATCACCACCGGATGCGGAAAATTGCAGGGATCCGCCAGCAGCAGATCCAGCAGCGCCCCGGCGCATGCCGCCGCCTCCGTTATGATAAAATACATCACCCAGTGATTCATCTGCACTCTCCTCACTTACTTACCCATAGTTTTCTCTGCACAGCCCGGCCAGTGCCCCCTGTGCTTCTGTTCTCTTAAAATTCTTCTGCCTCAGTCATTTTTATTTTCCAGCTTCAATCCCTGCTTTCTGAAGATGATATTTTTCAGCAGCAGAAATATAGCGGGCGACGGCCTTCGGATAAGCCGCCAGATAAAGATGCGGAAAGGCCGCATACAGCGTCGGACTCGCGTATCCTTCCTTCCACTGCCTGCTGCTCATCGGCTTCTTCAAATGGAAGGCCTGTCCGTCTTCTTCGGCGCCCCAGTAATGAAATTCATGCACATACATGGATTCGCCCTTTTTCAGCAGAAGACTGTCCTCTTCCGCCGTCATTTCCGCGTAGCCGAAGCGGACCAGCCCGCCGGAATTCCGGCTTCCACCCGGAAATACTCCGGCCATCGGAAATTTCTTTCCTTCTTCATCACAGATGGAGTCCAGGAGATACAGGAATCCTCCACATTCCGCGATCACCGGCATGCCGGATTCTACAGCCTGCCGGATGCTTTCCTTCATGCTCTGGTTTTCCGACAATTCCTCTGCATAAAGCTCCGGATACCCTCCCGGAAGATACAATGCGTCTGCCTCCTGCGGAATCCGCGGTTCGTGAATCGGGCTGAAGTACACGATATATCCGCCCTGACGGTCCATTTCTTCTTCCGTTTCCCGGTAGCAGAAGGAAAATGCCTCGTCGCGGGCAATCGCGATCACAGCACGCCGCGGGGCACGAGATTCGGGAAAGGCCGGAAAGGATGAGTGTACAGCGGCAGTTTTCCAGAGGCCGGTGTCCCCTTGCGCGGTGCCCACTTTGTCCTGCTGATCACCAGCCACATCCAGAACGGGGACAGAAAAAGCTTTCTGAAAGGCCTCCCAGTCCAGATGCTTTTCCATCTCTTCTGCGACAAGGCCGATATTCTTCTGCAGATCCTCGATCTCATCCGCCTGATACAGCCCCAGATGCCTGGATTCCACCCGCACATCCGGGATCTCAGGAAGCGATCCGATCACCGGAAGTCCTGTTTCCTTTTCCAGAAGCTCTTTCATCAGCGCCGCATAAGACGGCCTGCAGCGGTTCAAAAAAATTCCCGCGATATGGCTGTCCGGGCGGAAATTCTGAAGACCCTTGACCTCCGCGGCCAGGGTCAGGCTGCTTCCATGCGGGGACAAAACCAGCAGCACCGGAACGTTCACGGCACCAGCAAGATGCCAGCAGCTGCCGCTATCCGTCTTCCCGGAAAGGCCGTCATACAGGCCCATCACGCCCTCGATCACCGCCGATCCATGCACGGCCAGCTCCCGGCTGTAAGCCTTTCTCACATATGCTTCGTCCGACATGACCAGATCCAGATTATGGCTGCTCACGTTCAGAATACTCCGGTGAAACATCGGGTCGATGTAGTCCGGCCCCGTTTTAAAGGCACAGGGATTCAGTCCCTTCCGCTTAAGAATTTCCAGAAGCCCGCAGCTGACCAGCGTCTTTCCCGAATTCGAAGAAGACGCCGCGACTGCAGCCTGTATTTTATTCTCCATCCTCTACTCCTTCTGTCCGCTGACGATATAAATCGGATTCTCCGCCGTCATCATGTGAATGCCGCGGCTTCCGACTGTTTTGGAATGGCTGACGGAAATCTGCATAATCTGGGCATCTCTTCCCAGTTTTTTCAGCGCATCCATGCCCTGAAGCACCGTTTCCAGCACGATACCGGTAAAAACGATCCGGACATCAGAATTCTTCTTCACCGCCTCCTGCATGATTTCTCCGATATTTCCACTGGAGCCTCCGATAAACACGGCGTCTGGTGCAGGGAGGTCCTGCAGGGCGTCCGGAGCTTCTCCCTCCACAATCTGCAGGTTTCCCAGATGAAATTTCTTCCGGTTCTGCTGAATCAGACAGCATGCCTCTTCTTTACATTCCACGGCATAAACGACTCCTCCTGCCGCCTGACGGGCCAGTTCTACAGATACGCTTCCCGTTCCTGCGCCGACATCCCAAACCATTTCTTCCGGAGAGACCTGAAGGAGTGAGCTGACTGCCATCCGGACCATCCTCTTGGTCATCGGAACATTTCCCCGGATAAATGCCTCATCCGCTATTCCACATGCAGGATAGGGATCTTCTGCACCTTCAACCAGCACGACAGCAAGGGAAGAATAGCTGTTTTCCGCCGCTTCCCGGCAGCTGCAGGCGGTAATCTTCTGCCCGCTCATGCCTAAGTTCTCTCCAACCCAGACCTTCTGCTCTCCAAGGCCTGCATCGCACAGGTCCTGACACAGTTTCTGCGCCCCGGTCCTGCCTCCGGTCAGGAAAAACGCGTCTTTTCCCTCTCTGACCGCAGCGGCCGGATCACAGTCCCTTCCATGTGCAGAAACCAGCGTCCAGTTCTGCCAGGGTTTTCCTGTCGCGGATGACAGGAGCTGAATCGATGAAATCCCCGGGTATTCTTCAAGAGAAAAACCGCTGAATTCTTCTGCTTCCCGGCTCATTGGATCCAGATTTTCCGGGAGACGTTTCCGGTATTCTCTTAAAAAAGACCCCGCCCCACTGTAAAATCCAGTGTCTCCACTGAAGAGGAGGGCAATATTCAGGTTTTTCCATTCGTCTTTTTTCTCCAGCAGCAGGTCTGCGATTTTCCCCGGCCAGATTTCCTGACGGAATTCCTGGCTGCTTTCAGGACAGGCCGTACGGACCAATTCTAAAAGCCGCGGCGCTCCGATGAGAATATCTGCTTCTTTCACAGCCCTGCCCGCGTCAGAAATTACCGTATTCATGCCGGCGCCCAGGCCGACCAGAGATACCTTCATCACTTCTGCTCCTTTCCCTGCTGCACGCTTTCCGGTTTTTCCAGCTCTTTTCCTCTTGCTTGTATATTTTGTCCCTCACGAGCCTGAATCCAGGAAAGGATTTCCTCTTCACTGCTCGGGAGGATCACTTCCTCCGGCCTGCGGATCATCAGCAGCTGCACGCCGCATTCTTCCGCCGCCTCGATTTTCTGAAACAGGCCACCCTGGCGTCCGCTTTCCTTGCTGACCATATAGGAAATGTCGAAGTCCCTCAGGATGCAGCTGTTCATTGCCGTGGAAAAGGGGCCCTGCATGGCGATGATGTTCTTTCCCGGAATTCCCGCTTCCTCACAGAGACGAATACTTTTCACGGTTGGAAGAACTCTTGGATACAGCCGCTCCGGTCCGAGCCCCGAATACGCTTTCAGGTCCTTGGAGCCGGTGGTCAGAAGAATATTTCCCGCTTTCTGCTGAAGAAAGCTGCAGACCTCAGAAACCGATCTTACTTTCTTCAGAAATTCTGTTTCCGGAATCGGCGCGTCCTCCCTGACGAAACGGAATTCTTTTACCTTCTTATTTCTGCAGGCGGTCCGGATGCTTCCACTGATATGCTCCGCAAAGGGATGAGTCGCGTCAATGCAGAGATCCGCGCTCTCCAGCATATCTTCGATTTCTTCTTCCGGACGGATGCCGGAAATCACGTTCACGCCGGAAATCTGCCCGAGTGTCTCCGCACCGTAGCTGGTTGCCGCGCTGTAAATCACGCCGCATCCCCGCTCAGAAAGCCTCTGGGCAAGCTCTCTTCCTTCTGTAGTTCCTCCAAAAATTAATACTCTCATTCTTCCTTATTCTGCCTTCTTTTCATAGCCTCTCGGCGTTACCATACGGCCATTGATGTTTTTCGTCTGGGAAGAGCCGATAAATACGGTGGTAAACATATCGATATCCTCATCTGGAAGTTCCCGCAGGGTCAGCAGCTTTTTTTCCATTCCATCCCGGCCGATATTCTTCACCCAGCCGCAGACCGTATCTTCACTCAGGGTCTCCAGAAGGACACGGCAGGCCTTTTTCAGCGCGTCCTTTCTGTGCTGCGATCTGGGATTATACAGACAAATGACAAAATCCCCTTCTGCCGCCATTCTGAGGCGCTTTTCAATGAGTTCTTCCGGCGTCAGAAGGTTAGACAAGGAGATGACGCAGAAGTCGTGCCCGAGAGGGGCTCCTAAAACCGCTGCTCCGGAAGTCGCCGCTGTCACTCCGGAAACCACCTGCACGTCTGCCCCCGGATATTCCGGAAGAAGCTGCAGGAGAAGTCCCGCCATGCCGTAAATTCCGGCGTCTCCGCTGCAGACCAGAGCGGTATCGTGTCCTTCCTGCGCGTACTGAAGCGCCATCCGGCATCTCTGGATTTCCTGTTTCATCGGCGTCGAGAATAATTTTTTGTCCGGATACTGGTCTTTTACCAGATTAATATATACGGTATATCCACCGATATAGCTGCATTTTTCAATAACATCCGCCGCTTCCTGCGTCATGTATTCCGGTTTTCCCGGACCGATTCCCACTGCATATACTGCTGCCATGGAACAATCTCCCTTTCTGTTCTTATTTCTTTCTCACTCTTCTGTTATTCTGACTCTGCTTTTCTATTTCCAGTTCAGGCACACATCTTCCAGCGCCGCCGCCATGGTAACCCCTTGAAAGCTGAATTTCTCCGCGATCAGATGAGAATATTTTCCGCCGGATTCCATTACCGCACTTCGTTCACAGACATTATCCGTTCCCACAGTCTTTCTGACAAACTCTGACCCGGTAAACTTTCCCTCCAGCGCGTTCAGTTCTTCCGCAGAATAAGTCCGGAAAGGAATATGCTTTTCTTTACAAAAGCTGATGATGCCCGCCTCATTCCTCTTCATGTCAATGCTCGCCGCCACTGCCAGCGCCGCATCGCTAAACCCATACTTCGCAGAAAATTCTTCCCAGCAGACCTCGATATTTTCCAGACTGCTCCCCTTCCGGCATCCGATCCCAAGAACCAGAGCCTTTGGAATCAGATGCAGAGCTGTTTCTTCAGGGAAGATGCTAACATCGATGATCACATCTGCATTTTCCCGGGATTTTATGATTTCTGCATTCCTTTCCGTACTGCGCGCAAGCTTTACAGCCTCTTCAGCTGAGTAAACCTTATTTTCACCAGATTCTTCCTGGATAACTGTGGTTTTCCCGATTCCTTCCGGCACAGTTCCGCCAATTTTCCATCTGGAAAACAGCCTGATCCCAGCTTGTTCATCCAGCACTTTCCCGGAGACCTTTACAATCCGTTCCGACTCCAGAATCCGAAGACCCTGAGCATCTGCCCAGCTGTCCACCGCAAACTTCTTCTGGACGTCGGTTCCTGTGGTGAGGACGGCCTGCGCACCAAGCATAGAAGCAAGCCGCTCCGCCTCGCGGTTGGCGCCTCCCAGATGCCCGGAAAGAAGAGGAATCACAAACATTCCCTGTTCATCGATTACCAGAACCGGAGGATCCACAAGTTTGCTCTTTAACAGCGGGGCGATGCTGCGGACAGCAATTCCGCAGGCTCCGATATAGATCAGGCAGTTCCCCTTACGGAAATACTCCCTGGTCCATTCCGAAGCCTTCAGCGGCCTTCCGGATCGCTGGGCGCAGGCTGAAAGTCCCCGCTCCAGAAGGACCTCTTCCATCCTTACCGCCAGCCTGTATCCGCCTTCGGAAAACGCCAGTATCCGGTACACGAAATCTGCTTTCCCTGCGGCTCCTGCCTTTTCAATTTTTCCGTCCTGCTCACTCATTTTCCGCTATTTATTTCCTGACTCTTTTCCCTTTGCCTGCCTGAACTCCGTGCTAAAGGACGGATCATACAGCTTGCTCTTTTCATAATGGGAACCTAAGAAATCGCCCACCAGAACCAGAGCGGTCTTGGTGATGCCGTTCTTTTCTGCTTCCTCCGCCAGTGTTCCCACCGTGCAGCGGATCGTCTTCTCCTCCGGCCAGGTCGCTTTATAAACGATCGCCGCAGGAGTGTCCTCTGAATAGGCCCCCTGCAGAAGGTCCTCCTGCAGGGCCGGAATCATGCCGGAAGACAGGAACAGCACCATCGTGGATCCGTGGGAGGCGAGCTTCGGAATGCTCTCCCTTTCCGGAACCGGTGTACGCCCGGCTTTTCTGCTGATAATCACCGTCTGTGACACGTCCGGCAGCGTATACTCCGCGTTCAGCGCCGATGCCGCTCCGCAGAAGCTGGAAACCCCCGGCGTATCGTCATATTCGATTCCCATCTCATCAAGAGCGTCCATCTGTTCTCTAACCGCGCCATACAGACACATATCGCCCGTGTGAAGACGAACCGTATCGAGGCCCTTTTCCTCTGCCTTCTTCATCTCGCAGAGCACCTCGTCCAGGGTCATATGAGCACTGTTAAAGACCTTGCAGTTTTCTTTTGTCATCTGAAGAAGCGCCGGATTTACCAGACTTCCCGCGTAAATCACGACGTCCGCCTTCTGCAGCAGTTTCTGTCCTCTGACCGTGATCAGGTCGGCAGCCCCCGGCCCCGCACCTACAAAATGAACCATATTCTCCTCCTATTGTTCCGGAATCTGCACTTCCCATTCTTTCAGTATCTTCTCTGCTGTCTCTGTCAGCCCCAGAAGCCGTTCGCCCTGATAGACCGCCGCTCCGATCTCCAGACTGTCTTCTGCTCTCCGGTTCAGATGCTGCTGGATTTTCTGAAGCAGAATCTGCAAGACCTCGTCAAACACGCCCGCCTCTTCCAGAATCCGCACCGCCTCATCCGTAACCGCACACTGCATCAGCTGCTGGCAGGTCTTCTTATCCGCCCCCGCGCAGGCCGCATGCGCCGTCAGAATTTCCATCCGGCAGTCCCCCATGCGGGAATGGGTGTTCATCATTCCTCCGGCCAGCTTCACGAGCTTTCCGATGTGCCCGGTAAGCAGAACCCGGTGAAATCCACAGTTTCCCGCTATATCCACGGCGTCACCGATGAAATTGGAGCACTGCACCAGAGGGGCGTGGTCCAAGACCTTTCCGAGATGTCCCTGCTGAAGGAAGTTCTCGCCGTAATTTCCCGGCACCAGAAGAATGTCCTCAGACTCCGTCCGTTTCTGCTTCATCTCCACTTCGATCGTGTCCACCAGCGCCTGCTCGCTCATGGGCTCCACAATTCCCGTCGTTCCCAGAATCGAGATTCCGCCCGTAATTCCAAGATGCGGGTTGAAGGTCTTTTCCGCTATTTCTCTTCCTTCCGGGACAAAAATCACCGCAGCTGCGCCGCGCTCCCCAAGGGGATAATCGAGCTGACGGGCACACGCCTCCAATGACTCCCGGATCATCTGCCGCGGCACGCTGTTAATCGCCGCCGCACCGACCGGCTGATCAAGCCCTGCTTTCGTTACCCGGCCGACACCTTCTCCACCATCAATCGTGATTCCCGCTGACTCTGTCAGCGTCACCTCCGCACCAATCAGAGCGCCGTCTGTGGCGTCGATATCATCACCGGCATCCTTCTTAATCAGGCAGTAGGCGGTGCTTTTCCGCTCATCTCTGAATCCCGCCTCTTCCGGTGCGACAGACACAGGAATTCCCTTCCGCGTGACAATCTTCAGCTTCTCCGGGACGCGTCCAGTCAAAAGGAGATGCAGAGCACCCGATGAAGCCAGCGCCGCACAGGTTCCCGTCGTGAAGCCCAGACGCAGCATTTTATTTCCATTTCTTACCACTTCATCCATGCCCTGTTCCTTATTATTTCTCTGTCATCCTGAAAAATTCTTCCGGCTTCATCCGCTTTCCTGCCTCTTCCGCATAGTTTTCAAGCCGCATCAGCGGCTCAGGCGTCTTCATTCCTTCCGGCACACCCGCGTCAATGACGTAATCTGCCTGGTCAATGACATTTTCCGCCTGCCGGAGATCCCTTTCCTCAGCCATCTGAAATACCGGAATAACAACCGTTCCCGTAGAAAGTTCCTTCGCCAGATGATAATCCACATCCGCTTCACTCAGAAGTCCTGCCGAAAAACTGATTTTCTGCTTCTGCAGTTTCCGGTATACAGGAACGCCAGTTCCGCCGGCAGACAGAACCGTGACCCCTGGCCGCTTTTCCCTTTGTCCCTGCTCTCTGAACTCCACCGTGCCAAAAAGCGCATCGTAATAGCCATGTTCCAGGCCATAAAGCTCCCGTATCGTGCCTTTTCTGAAAATCCTCTCCGGCGTTCCGGCCTGAATCTGTCCACAGCCGCCGACGCACACCACCAGATCCGAAACTTTCTGCGCCAGGTCAATCTCATGAAGCGACATCAGCACCGTCATTCCACGGCTTCTCGTCATTTCCTGAAGCACCGTCAGAAGATCCAGCTTATACTTGATGTCTAAGTAAGATGTCGGCTCGTCCAGAATCAGAAGCTGCGGCTCCTGACAAAGTGCACGCGCAAGGAGAATCCTCTGCTTCTGGCCGTCGCTGATCTGTTCAAAATCCCGGTCCGCGATGTCTTCTGCGTGCACATCCTTCAGTGCCTGATCAATTTTCTGCTCATCTTCAGCGGTCAGCAGGCCAAATGCCCCTGTATACGGGTAGCGGCCCACCGCAACGATGTCCCGGCAGGTCAGAAGCTCGGGATGAATTCTCTCCGTCAGAACAGCAGCGATTTCCGACGCGATATCACGCTGCCTCAGACTCTGCATATCCCTGCCGAATAAAAGGATTTTCCCTGACAGAAGCGGAAGCTCCCTGGTAATACTCTTCAAAAGTGTTGATTTTCCCGCTCCGTTCGGTCCGATCAGGGTGGTGATCCGGCCTCCTGGAATCTCGAGACTCAGCGGTCCCAGAATTTTCTTTTTCCCATATCCTGCGCAGACATTCTGAAGTTCCAGTGCCGGAGCCTTGTTTTCCGGGTTCATTCCGTCTTCTCTAGGCATGGCGCATCCTCCTTCTCTGCAGCATGATGTACAGAACGATCGGTGCTCCGAAAATCGACGTCACCGTGCTGATATTCAGTTCTGTAGGTGCAAAGGCCGTTCTCGCGATCAGATCGCAGATCATGCAGAAGAGCGACCCGGTCAGAAAGGATGCCGGAATAACCAGAATCGGCCTGGATGTTCCCAGCATCCTCTTTGCAAGGAAGGGAACCGCGATGCCCACAAAAGAAATCGGTCCCGCAAATGCCGTCACGCATCCGGACAGAAGGCTGGAAAGAATAATAATCTCTGCTCTGAATCTGCGGATATTCACGCCCATACTTGCCGCATACGCTTCTCCGAGCTGATAGGCCCCAATCGGCTTCGACAGAAGGAAGGTCAGAAACGACGCCGCCAGGACAATCATTCCCGATACCCGGACATCCTGCCAGCTCATTCCAGAAAAGGATCCCATGGACCATCCGTGCAGATTCACCACATCCGAATCCTTCGCAAAGGTTGTCAGAAAATCCGTCACCGCACTGCAGATATATCCGATCATAATGCCAGCCAGAAGCAGCGCCGCCGCGTTCCGGATCCACTGGGAGAACAGGAGCACCAGGCCCGTCGCTGCAAGCGCCCCGGCAAAGGCCGCAATGACAAGCACTCCGGATCCCATACTTGAGACATGATCCATCAGAAGAATCATTACAATGGCAACCGCCATCTTGGATCCCGAGGAAATTCCGAGCACAAAAGGCCCCGCGATCGGATTTTCAAAGAAGGTCTGCAGAAGGAATCCGGAAAGAGAAATCGCTCCGCCCAGCAGCATTCCGGTCAGAATTCTCGGAAGCCGGATCGTCCAAAGAATATTCAGGACGTCCACCCTTCCCTGCTTCAGAAAGACTGCCCGGACCAGTTCCCCAAGGGAAATTCGCATATTTCCCGTATTCACGGAAATCACCGTAACAGCAGCGACTCCCAGAAACAGCAAAAGAAAGACCGCCGTATAACGCGACCGCCTTTTCTTCTGTATCTTTCTCCAGTCCTGCCCGGAATCCTCCTGCAGCTTCTGGATTTTCGATTGACTTGTCTGTTTTCTTTCTGAATCTGAGCTTCTGCTCACCATAACCGCTCCCTGAAATCCTCTATCTGGAGAATATGCTTCTTATCCTGCTGACTCATTCTAACAGTGTAACATAAAACCGGCCGCTCTGCCCGGCGATCTTACTCTGATCTTTTCCTATAGAAGATTCCTATAGCGTATCCGCCCTAAGAAATCCGGAAATGTCCGATAATCTGCTTTTCCTTCTTCGGCAGAATATCCTGGATATAGCTCTTCTGGTTCGGCTTTCCGTTATGAATGATGTAGGCAACTCCGTCTTTATCCCGCTTGGCCGAAACGACGCCGACATGCTCCTTAAACACGACGATATCGCCGCCCTGCCACTGACTGGTATCGTGAATATTCGTCGTCAGCGATTTCGCGTGATGTTTCAGATAAACATACAGATTTTCCACACGTCGGAAATCGATATTCGGATCCGGAGTTGAAATGGACGTATACCAGGAAGGATGCTTCTCGATATCCTTATTCATCAGCGTATGCATGTTATAGCCCGCGTTCAGCAGCGCATAATTGACCACGTCCGTGCAGACACCGTTTCCGTCCGTCGGCCAGCCGCCGGAATAATACTCACTCTGATAATGAGGCTTCGTCTTCACATACTTCAGCGCACCCTGAAGGATTTCTGTCTGATCGTCAATCCCATCCTTATTTTTATCCACCTTTGATTTATATTCATTGGCAGCAGGATCATCATACGTTTTTTTCGTCGATGCCGCGCTGGTTTTCGCCTTTGCACTGCCAGAATCATTTTTATTCATCGCCTTATAGGCAAGTCCCCCTGCTGCGCAGACCAGAACAAGAACAATGATGAATGTCCGGAAAAACATCCTTCTGTGTCTCCTCTTCCTGGCTTCTCTGATCCGTTTCAGCCTGGCCTCACGCTCTTCTCTGTCCTGTCTGATCTTGGAATTACTGCTCATATATGTTAAAAACTTCCTTCCCTGCCGGTGTTCAAGAATCAAATACCCGTCAATCATTCCGATGTGCATAACTGCACAACTGCACTTTATTGTACCTACTGTATATGTAAATTATGTGTTGAGGAAGGCCGTTTTTAAAACAAATTTCATTTCGTCAAAAGATAAATGCAAGATAATTCACTCATATCTTCCGATCCGTTCATATTTCAATGATCCATCATAAAATTCTAGAAATCACGGTTTACTTCAGGCACTCAGTATGATAATCTGACCTTATCAAGGAGGTGAGGGCAGTAGATACCGCCAAAACAGACTATCGCACGATGGCGGATCCTGCCATAAGATATGGATAAGAAAAAAATTGCACTGATCATCAGCACAATTGCCGCTATTTCCGCAGCACTTGCAACCCTCTGTGTCGTCATCACAAAAAAGAAAAAAGACGCATAGACTCCACCGGCATCCGTGCCGGACACAGAAAGACAGAACACTTACGGAGAAAGCCCCAGCAGATTCAGCGTCTGCCGGGGCTTTCCGATTATTCTTCCTCTTCTTTTTCCGGAAAAATGAGTTCTTTCATAATCGCATGCCATTCATTTCCCTGGCTTCTGCGGAGTTCCTCATCCTTTTCCAGAAGAAAGGTAGGAATACCAAGATCTACACTGCTTCCAATTCCCGGAAGGCACCACCAGACCCCGTAATCATTCCATACACCCTGATACTCAACCTTTTCCCAGCCCTCAGAACGGGCTCTTTCCAGTACAATCTCCTCTTTCATCTCTTCCCTCCTTATTCAATCCTTCTTATTCAGTGAAAAATATTCCTGTCAGCAGACTACCCTTTTTCAATTTCCGCCTGATGCTGAAAAATCTCACGGGTGACAAAATCCAGAATATCATCTGCGTTTACATCAGGATTTGCTTCCAGATAATCGATCAGCTTCTGCTGATCGTCACTTCTGATCTCCTGACAAAGCGCAGCACCAAATTCATTCGTCGCTCCCGGAACATTAAAGAGCAGTGTACGAAGCCTCATCATCCGCTCATAGGCCGGATTCTTTTCCGCTTTCTTCCCAAAATGCAAATGAAACATTCCTTACTCCTCTCCATAAGTCAAAGCAAGCCGGTCTTCATCAGTAATCTTTCTGATCACCCTGCAGGGAATACCCGCCGCGACAACACCGGCAGGAATGTCCTTAGTGACCACACTTCCTGCACCGATAACCGAACCTTTTCCGATTGTAACACCGCCGATAACCGTGACGCGCGCACCCAGCCAGACATCATCTTCCAGTGTGATCGGCGCAGAAGTGCTGATTCCCCTTGCTCTTTGATCTTTGTCGATGGAATGACCCGCGCAGCTCAGGACTGCACCCGGTGCGATAAAGGCGTTATTTCCGATATGAATCGGCGAAGTGTCCAGGAATACCGCGTTATAGTTCACATAGGCCATTCCGTGAAAATAGATATTGAAACCGTAATCACAGTGAAACTCCGGCATAATAAACACAGAATCATGCACCTCGCCAAAAAGCTCCTTCATCGCCTCGCGCTTTTCCTTCTCATCCTCTGGCGGCAGGTGATTGATCTTCCAGCAGAGTTCATGGCTGTTCTTCTGTGTCGAACGCGAAATGTTCATATTATTGATGACATAAGGCTCGCTGCCTCTAAGAATATCCAGATAACTCATTCTCTTACCCCTGAATTTATTTATATCAAAATCGACGTACAAGGTTATTATACTATAGTTCTCTGAACTTGCCAGCCGTTAGTGATACTCAAAGGCGTCAAGTGTAGTGAGAGTTTTTGTTAACGGATCTTCAAATTTTCTGTAAGATGTACGCAGTTCCGGTTCCATCGTCTTCACCCCGACGTGAAATTTACGCGTACTTAATCGATTTTATTTCATCAATGGGAAGGCCTAACAGCACTTCACCCAGATCAACTTCTATCTCCATTTTCCCCGATGATGCTTCGAACTCATCCACAAAATTTGTGAGGTATCCTTCAAAGCATTGATCATCAATATCGCAGATGATGACATCATGATCCAGAAATGGCAGTATTTCAGATACTTTCATCTTCGTCCTCCTTGTAAGGGAATAAGTCATCCATGATCTGCATCCAGATGTCATATCCCAGCTTGTACTTTCCGTCTTTCACAAGAATGAAAAGCGGAAGCCCGACAGTGTGTATTTTACCATCTGTAAATTCGCCGGCCCATACCTCATAATCACTATATGATCTCGGCACCTTTCTTAAAATTTCCTGAAAATTTCTGTCCATAAAGTGTCTCCCTACAACTAGTCTTCTGGCTTAATACTAACATATTTTGAACTCTATATAGTGAAAATCACGCATTCGAAACCAGACAAAAGGGATAACCTGTACATAAATAATACAAGCGCTTCCTGAGACGGCATGGTCTTCGGGATATTACCCTGCAAGATTTGAGGTACACCCATGCTGCTATGCTGTCCAGAATGGGAGTCGACATCATCGATGTATCCCACCGGCTGGGACATGCGGATACCAGGATTACGCAGGAAACTTATAAATATTTATTCAGGAGCGTTGACACGGAGATTGCCGACAAACTCGAAAACTTCTACGAAAATATGGGCAAAATCTGGGCACAGCAAAAATAAAGCCCTGAAACCGAGTGATTCCAAGGCTTACAGAATGCGCAATGAGGGACTTGAACCCCCACGAATAATCACTAGAACCTAAATCTAGCGCGTCTGCCAATTCCGCCAATTGCGCATAACATGAATTCCTGAATCTTCATCTGTAATATCCGGACAGATGAAGACCCAGGCTGATGAATGCAAATTCATACATGATGAATAAGCAATAAAAAATGACTCCATCGAGAATTGAACTCGAGTTACCGCCGTGAAAGGGCGGTGTCTTAACCGCTTGACCATGGAGCCATAAATTTATTATATTATATCATAGATTTTAGAAAGAAGAAACCGGCGGCGTCCTACTTTCCCAGGCGGTCTCCCACCAAGTATCCTCGGCGC